>Ga0187893_10001117_pt1 | contig 66988 bp, 68 predicted proteins | sample MA1701074metaG_FD_139574 | JGI IMG/M metagenome (GOLD analysis project Ga0187893, IMG submission 139574) | White microbial mat communities from a basaltic lava cave in the Kipuka Kanohina Cave System on the Island of Hawaii, USA - MA170107-4 metaG ...
ATTTCGACTCCTTCGGCTACGCTCAGGATAAACTCCGGGAGAAATCTTTTTTAAGATTATCCATACATGAAACAGACAGATATCTCACATCCGTTCGATATGACAGACTATTTCTATGTTTGGGCAACAGCCAGCGGAGATTTAACCTTCCATACCGTCATTCTGAATTCATTTCAGAATCTAAAAAAGATGCTGAAACAAGCATGTCCTGAGCTGGGACTAAGGATTCTGCATGACAACCCAGCAGATCCTCTGCAGAGTTTATTCCTACGCTTCACTGAGGATAAGCTCTTAGGTATCGAAGGATTCGGAGTGACAAAGGCCAGGAGTGGGGGCTTTTGGATGAAATTTGATATGATAGTGTCTGTTTGGTTAAATTCAGGTTAATACTTTTTTTTAACCGATTTCGACGGTGATAAATAGACTCGTTTCGTTTACCGGGGAAAAGCTTGCGGGTAGAATGTGAAGGTTGTTTAAAGATGATATAAAGTTGGTATTAATAGAAGAAGCTTCACGAAAAGCAGATTTCGAAGATGAGTTATGAATTTAATCTCTAAAGAGCTTGAGGCTGTTACTGAAGTGGAGAAAGAACAGGTTTTGCAGATTATTAAAGAACAGCCCAAATGGTATCAAAAAATTCACCTCCCCTTTGGTCTTGAAACCCCTGGGAGAGACCGTTCTCAAACGGCAAGCCTCATTTTCCCTCAGGACCTAAAAGGCGCCAGCGTGCTCGATATCGGCTGTGCAGAGGGGTTTTTCTGCTTCGAGGCAAAGAAAAGGAACGCAGGCAGAGTCGTAGGGCTTGACCTAGACAGAGACCGCCAGGTCACAGCAACGAAGCTCGCAAAGGTTTTCGGGTTTGATGTTGAGTTTCGCCAGGGAAGTATAATGGACGTCGAGAATCTGGGGAACTTTGATTACGTGTTATGCCTCAATATACTTCACCACCTCACTGACCCCATAGCAGTTATTCAAAGGCTCGTCGATATGACGAGGAAAAAGCTTGTCCTGGAGGTAGCGGATATAACTATGGGGATTGCCGACATAGGGAAGAAGAGAAAGAGCAAGGCTATTCTCGGATGGTGGGGGCCACTGTTTAAGGCGCTGCCTTCTGAACGGCGGCCCGGAATTTTATCGGTTGACTCGAGAGGCAGGTTTTTAATCACGCCAAACTGGATAAGGAATCTGTTCTATAACCAGAACTGTGATGTCGAGAGTGTTGATTTTGCCGCTTCCGAGCTGAAGCACCGTTATCTGACATTGGTTTCGATGAGAAAGCTGGCGGCGCTCCGTCTGGTCTGCGGCCCGACAAACATTGGAAAGAGCGAATTTGTGAATCGTCTGGAGTCCGGAGATCGAGAATTGTGCCAACTGCTGGACTTGAACCCTGGGGATGGCTGGCGGATGATGACGGCCACTAAATTACAAGCTAGGCCCGATGGCGGAATAGAAAAGCTTGTCCTGGAATACGATATATGCAGGACTATTTTGCGGAGATATGGAGAATATGAATATGACCCGGCCCTCACCATTAAGCGAGTAGCCGATGACAAGAAAGCATATGTTTTGATCTGTTCCGCCGATTCTCTGATAGCGCGCGTTCGGGAGGTTTTTGACAGCCACAAAAATAATCCCGTGCGCAAACATGTGCGCAAAGCGGAGCGAATGATTTTTGAGTATTCCCAGCCCGGCAGACTCCGCAAGCTCTATGAGAGCTGGATTTCTTATTGCAAGAGAAACGACATTGAGCATATTTATATAGATGCCGGCTCACGCAATTTTAAAACGATCACCGAAGAAGAAGCTTTGAATTTGGTTGGGTAGTTTTTTGAGATGTATCCTTCTCCCTCTTTATCCTGTCCCTCAATCCCTTGTATCTATAGTTAGTAAAATCTATTTCAATTGACCGGTGTTGATCATGTGGATATACTTTGTATATCCCGACAGGAGGTAATATAATGCAGAATAGAATCGAATTGCAGGTAGGCAAATGGGGGAATTCGCTTGGCATCAGACTTCCCAGGCATATTATAGATTTACTGAACCTGAATCTGAAAGACCGCGTTAGTTGTTCCGTAGAGGATGGCAAGTTGGTGTTACAGCCTATACGTCAACGTAAATACACTTTAGAAGAATTGTTAGCCAATGTAGATGAAATCGGCGAAGAGGTTTCGTGGGGTGATCCTCAAGGAAAGGAAGTCTGGTGAAGTACATTCCAAAACGCGGAGATTTTATCCTATTCCATTTTGACCCTCAAGCGGGGCATGAGCAATTGGGTACAAGACCTGCTTTGGTCGTAAGTCATGACACCTTTAACCGAAAGATGGGCTTTGTCTTTGTTTGCCCAGTCAGCAATACCGCCCGCAGAAATCCTTTTTATGTGCCAGTCAAAGCGGGTAAAAAAGTAACGGGCGTAATCATGGCAGATCAGCTTCGCTCGTTGGATTATCGAGCCAGAAAAGCCATTTTCATTGGAAAGTGCTTGGAAGGGTTGTTGAACGAAGTGCTGATGCGGATAGAGCCGATCATCTTTTAAAAAAAGAGGCTCTTAGGAACTAACAGGAGTAGAACGAACTTTTTAATTGCAGGACAGAATCAGTGAGGCAATATCTATTTTTGTCACCTAAGTCAAAAGTGCGACGGCGATGTGCAGGACTGATATAAACCGCTCTGTCTAGGATTTTTGGGTCTTTAGTTGGGAATTATTTTCTGAAATCTTATATTTCAAGACTTGACCCCAAAATGCTTTTAAGAAAGGGTTGTTTAGCATTACACAGGATATGGAGCGACTCAAGAGAGTAGGATTAAAAGAGAGCTTTGAGAGTTTGGCTGTGATACATAGGCAAGCGGTTCTCTACGCCTTATTTAAAAACTACAATATAAGCGTTGATTGCAAAATTCATAAAGTCACAATTCAAGACCTGACACCTATTTTATGTTTTGTGCATGAACGGTATGGACTCAACAATATGAAAGCAACGGATAGAGAGCCAGTGGTAACACGTTCTGGCAAAAAAGACAGTAAAAAGATTATAATGTTTGTATTATTTTTTTACTCTCTTTTGCTGTATTATTTATCAAGGAAAGGAAATGAAGCTGGAACCTTCGGATTAAGGGAGGGTGAGTAATGAGGAAATTTTTGTCTCTAGCCATCTTCGCAGTAGCCGTTCTTTTTTCAACCCAAGCCGTAGCCATATCCGATAAAAAAATTGGAGAGAAATGTTATAAGTCGTATCGTAACGGCCGCAGCAACCAAGGAGTGGCTTGTGTTTACCTCCAGTGCCAAAAAAAATATCAAAACCAGCACATTAATTATCTGATCAAATGCCAAGATACGGCAAACAAGGTATTCATTGATTCAGTAGCTAAGGCTAAGGGCACGGACAAAAAAGAGAAGTAGGCACCCTTTAAACCGCCGTTTGCATAATTGACCATATCTGCCACATATGGCCCTCCGCAGCATTGTGCGGGTTTTGCATGGAGGCCGTGATATACCAAGACGTCTCAAAGATTATTAAAGTGGCTTTGCCGACTATTTTACTGCCAGAATCTCATCCCAGTTAGTAGTATAGCGCTTTGACAGCCTGGCTCTTTTGACGCTCCATTTTAGTGTTATACCTGCGCCGCCGTATTAAAAGGTTTAACATATGTACTTGAGTGCACGAGTTTTCGTAATTCACAGCCCAAGACCCCCCTTCTTTGGAAGAAAAAGATTGAACAATTAAAAAATAATGTAGAGACGCTTGGCCATGCGTCTCACAGGACGAAATTAAATTTATGGAAGAAACAGATGCGGCAGTTGTTGTCAGTGGAGAGCAAAACGATCAAGAGAGGCTTAAACAATTAGGACTAGAAATTATTAAGCATCGAAAACTAATGGTTAAAGAAGACCTCGTAACCTTGTTTATCAACACTTTTATGACTAGTATTACGGATCAGGAAAGTTTGTATTCATCATCTTGAAAACTAAGTAAAATTCGGTCAAACTAACGCCTTTACTGCTGATATGTGTTCAGCATCGCAATCATATAAAATAAACCCTAGATACAAGGCGGCGTAGCCAAGTGGTAAGGCAGCGGTCTGCAAAACCGCAATACCCCGGTTCGAATCCGGGCGCCGCCTCTCTCAAGAGCAGTTGAGAGTGGAGAGTTTAGAGTCAAGAATTAAATCCGCCAAATTTTGTCTCATCTCATTCCTTATCCATTGCTCTTTAGTTCATATTTGAAATTTGTGAAAAGTTTTGGTAAAACTAAATCTGTTTCCTGGGTGCCCGGGTGGCGGAACAGGTAGACGCAAGGGACTTAAAATCCCTCGGGGGCAACCCCGTGCCGGTTCGAGTCCGGCCCTGGGCACCATGTTCTTGCTATAGTCTCAAAATTCCCTGGATTACCTGCAAAGTTCCGTTTAATTAAAATAAACTCAATAAATAGAAAGTTTGGAAAGTTCTTTTGAGTTGCAAGCTGCGTCCCACTACATATTACTAATTATTTAAATCCTCTTCCTCGTCCTCGTCATCCCATTCCTCATCTTCATCATCCTCTTCCTCGTCCTCGTCATCCCATTCCTCATCTTCATCATCCAATTCTTCGTCCTCGTCGTCCCATTCTTCGTCTTTTGCACTTATTTGAGAGTAACTCTCCATTCAACATCTCCTAACCAGTTTTTATTTGAAAACTTACATACTGGCATTAAAAAGTCAAGTTCTTTTTTAGGCGACGCATGGACTAAAAGGTAATTGATTAGAGCGGTTAAAAGCATTTCAGTAGAGCTTTTTTCTATTTGACAAAATTAAAGCGTTGCTTATTATTTAACTCTACCAAAGTGCTATCTACAACCTTTTTATCAAAGAGAAAAAGAAAAAATGGCTACTTGCTCTATTGAACAGGCAATTGAAGAAATAAAAAATGGGAAAATGGTAATACTTGTCGATGACAAGGATAGAGAAAATGAGGGTGACCTTGTTGTTGCTGCGCAATTTGCCAGTCCTGAAGTAATAAACTTTATGGCAAAGAACGGTAGGGGGCTCGTATGTCTCGCTATCACACAAGACAGTGCCGATCAAATCGGTCTTCAGCCTATAAAACCTGAAAATAACCCTGTTCCCCAGTATACGGCTTTTACAATTCCGATCGATGCGAGGCTAGGCACTACCACCGGGATTTCGGCTTATGACCGTGCATCTACAATTCGTCTCGCAATCTCCAATGAGTCAAGGCCCGAGGATTTCATCCGCCCGGGTCATGTCTTTCCACTCATCTCCAGACGCGGTGGAGTTCTTGTGAGAGCGGGACACACAGAGGGTTCTGTCGATCTTGCAAGACTTGCCGGGCTAAAACCGGCTTCGGTAATCTGTGAGATAATGAAAGACGACGGGGACATGGCAAGGCTTCCCGACCTGGAGCAGTTTGCCGAGCAACACCGGATTAAAATTGCAACCATTGCCGACCTCATAAGTTATCGCCTAAGAGCAGAGAGTCTTGTGAGGAGAGCTGCATCCGCGTCACTTCCGACGACCTACGGCGATTTCAAGGTGATCGTTTATGAAAGCGATATAGACCCGCAGCATCACGTGGCTTTTGTAAAGGGTGAAATCAACCCTGTAGAGGGTATATTAGTCAGAGTGCACTCCGAGTGTCTTACGAGTGATGTGTTCGGTTCTTTGAGGTGTGATTGTGGCCCGCAGATTCGCCAAGCTATGCGGATAATAGAAAAAGAGGGAATGGGCGTGATTCTCTACATGCGTCAGGAAGGAAGAGGGATCGGTTTAGTGAATAAGATTAAAGCCTATGCGCTGCAGGAGAACGGGTTTGATACCGTGGAAGCAAACGAAGCCCTTGGTTTTAAACCGGACCTAAGGGATTATGGTATAGGAGCGCAGGTTCTAATCGACCTTGGCGTGAGGAAAATGAGACTTCTCACGAATAATCCCAGGAAGGTAAAAGGTCTTGAAGGCTTCGGGCTTCAAATAGTGGAGCGCGTTCCCATAGAAATTCCGCCCACTGAGAGGAATTCTACCTATTTAAAGGTAAAGAAAGACAAACTCGGCCACCTGCTATCTATGGTAGACTGATTGTGGAGGAAAAGATGCGTCATTTCGGGGGAAAACTCGATGCAAAGGGACTAAAATTTGCGATTGTAGTGAGCAGGTTTAACAGTTTTATTACCGACCGAATGGTAGATGGAGCTTTGGATGTTCTAATACGACACAATGCATCAGATAGCGATATCGATATAATAAAAGTCCCGGGGTCTTTTGAAATTCCCTTTGGCGTTAAAACTGCGGCAAGCTCTAACAAGTATGATGCGATCATAGCAATCGGCGCAATTATAAGGGGTGAAACTTCACATTTTGATTATCTTGCTTCCCAGGTTACAAAGGAGCTTTCTGCGCTCGGTCTTCAACTTGGAGTCCCTGTTGCATCGGGCGTAATAACGACGGAAACTCTGGAGCAGGCAATAGAAAGAGCCGGTTCAAAAGCTGGGAACCGAGGTGGTGAAGCGGCGTTATCTGCAATCGAGATGGCAAACCTTATAAAAGTGCTCACTCGGAAGAAATAGTTCTTTAAAGTTATGGGTAAGAGGAGACACGCGCGCGAGCTTACGCTCCAGTTTTTATACCAATACGACACTTTAAAAGAGTCCTCCCCTAATTCTCTAATCCTTGAAGAAGTAATCGAGCTTTTCTGGACTACCAAAGAGATCAATCCAGAAGATGAGTTAAAAGGATTTGCAAACAATCTTATTAGGGGAGTTTGTGAAAATACGGATGGCATTGACGGTATCATCAACCGCTATTCCCAGCACTGGCGACTTTCCAGGATGTCGAAAATAGACAGGAATATACTCCGTATGGCAATTTATGAGCTGGTTTACTTGATGAATATTCCTCCTCCTGTTACGATTAACGAGGCTGTGGAACTCGCAAAGAAATACGGCACGGAGGAATCCGGTGCTTTCGTGAACGGGATTTTAGACAGGATAAGATTGGCTGTCGATAAAGGGGAGCTAGAGTATGATAAAGGAAGCGATAGTTAAAGTAGTCGAGCGCATAGACCTTCAAGAAGAGGAGATGGCTGAGGTAGTTCAAAAAATGATGGAGGGCGTGGCGACGCCGAGCCAGATCTCAGCTTTCCTGGTGGGACTCCGGATGAAAGGGGAGGCCGTTTGCGAAATCACGGGTGCTGCTAAGGTTATGATAAGCAAGGCAACTAAAATAAAACCCAACGACCCCTCAGTTGTCGACCTATGCGGCACTGGCGGCGACCAACAGGGTACGTTTAACGTATCTACGGTTGCTTCGTTCATCACGGCAGGGGCAGGGGTATCCGTCGCAAAACATGGAAACAGGTCTGTGTCGAGTCAGGTGGGGAGCGCCGATGTCCTTGAGGAATTGGGAGTTAATATAAACATTTCTCCCCGGGGAGCGGAGATTTGTTTGAATGAAGTGGGGATTATTTTTCTCTACGCGCCGGTATATCATCCCGCTATGAAAAACGTCTCTCAGCCGAGAAGAGATATCGGCATAAGAACTATCTTCAACGTGCTCGGTCCTATTACGAATCCCGCCGGAGTTAAGCATCAGGTAATTGGGGTTTATTCAGAAGTATTATTAAATCCTATAGCGAAGGTGCTTAGGAACCTCGGATATGCAAGGGCGATGGTTGTACATGGTTCGGATTCCCTGGATGAGATAACGGTGACTGGGAAAACTCAGATAGCTGAGCTCAAAGACGGGATGGTGAAAACCCATCAGTTTGATCCTTTGGATTTTGGGTTTAAAAGGAGAAAGCTCGACGAGTTGAAAGGCGGGAATGCTAAAGAGAACGGTCAGATTCTACTTTCTATAGTCAAGGGTGAAGAAAGGGAGGCAAAAAGAGATGTCGCTGTTTTAAATGCTGCAGCTGCGATTTTAGTTGCAGGTGCTGCTTCTGATATGAAAGAGGCAGTTGCAAAGGCAGAGGACTCTATAGACTCCAAGAAGGCTTTGAAGAAACTCGATGAGTTAGTCAAGTTTTCGAGAAGCTGGAATGTAGGGTGAGGCCGATTTCTTATCGCTCACCAAGGCTCTAAGTAGCGAAAGCTGGAATTGAGGATTGGGAATTCGGATTATATTGCCCGTCGACAAGGCACAGGGGATGTCTCTAATTCCTAAGTTCCAGTCCTTCAGAAAATCGTGTTTTAGACTGCTTATGGCTGAATAGTTGTAAAAATGATTCTAGATAGGATTATCCAAGAAAAGAGGATTGAGGTTGAAAAGGCTAAAAGAAATAGTCCTTTAGAATCAATCGGCTCTGAATTAGAAAAAACACAACCTGCTAAAGATTTCTTCAAAGCTATTGAGCCTGATGGAAGAGTTAAGATCATTGCGGAAATTAAATGGGCATCTCCCTCAAAAGGGATATTGAGGAAGGACTTCAATCCGACTGAGATTGCGAAGGGATACAGCGATGGGGGTGCTTCCGCTATCTCCGTCCTAACGGATAGAAAGTTTTTTAAAGGTGACCTTACACACCTTCGCGCCGTCAGGAGCGCTGTGGAAACACCTCTTCTGAGAAAGGATTTTACTATTGACCCCTACCAGGTTTATGAGGCGAGGCTATATGGAGCGGATGCAGTTCTTCTCATAGCTTCCGTGCTAGGTACCGAGACCATTAAGGAGCTTTTAGCAGTTACCCATTCCCTGGGTATGAACGCGATTGTTGAGGTACATAACGAGGTTGAGTTAGAAAAGGCCATTCTTGCCGGAAGCAGGATAATCGGAATAAACAACCGGGACTTGAAAACTTTTAATGTCAGTCTCGATGTGTCGATAAGGCTTTCGAAGTTGATCCCGAAAGAAAAGATAGTGATTTCCGAGAGCGGGATCGTCACCAACGAGGATATAAAAAGGTTGAGAGAAGAGGGTATTTATGCGGTTCTCATCGGCGAGACTTTCATGAGAGCGGAGAATCCCGGAAAACAATTGGAAAAACTTCTGACTGAGCTGTAAGTGAAGAGTTAGAAATGAATTCGAAACTAAATTCTTCTACTCGTTTTCTCTCATGATTGTTTGGACTTTGTGTTAGACTATCTCTAAAAATATATACAGTTGAGATAGATTCCAAGGAGAAGCGAAAGAGATGCAAGAAAAGAGAAAGAAGAGGAAGAATCCGACACTCGCGCTGATACTTTCTGCTTTATTTCCCGGACTAGGTCAAATTTATAACAATACGTTCTCAAAGGGATTGGTCCTTATGGCGCTAAACATAGTTATCAATTCTCTTTTGTTCGGACCTTTTGAGAAACTAATTTCATCCAGAGGTTCAATACCGGACAACCCAACGCTCATTATTGTGGGTGGTTATACGCTAGCAGGACTGGTTTTGTTGATTTACGCCGCTTTGGATGCTAAAAAGACTGCGGAGAGAATAAATAGAGAAGAAGAAATGCAGGATTATCAATAAAAAAACCGCGATATGCCGTTGGGCTAATGGCCATGGCTAAAAATACCGACAGAATTATCTTTGGAGGATGTGTCCGATTTTATGAGCGACTCGCGATTTCTGAATCTAATTCCGGTTTCTCCAGGTTCTTACCTATTTCTCTTATAAGCTCTTTTATTCCTTCTCCAGTTGCTGAGGAGATTGGGAATGCATTGGTGCCAAGTTTTTTGAATTGAATTTCTACTGCTTTCAGCTTTTCTCTAGCTTCAGTTATATCAATTTTATTAAGCGCTACGATTTGGTTTTTCCCTCCAAGCTCCGCGCTATAGGCCTTTAGTTCTTTGTTCATAATATGGTAATCCTCTATGGGGTCCCTCTCTGTGAATGGAGAAAGGTCGATGAGGTGGATAAGGATGTTTGTGCGTTCAATATGTTTTAAAAATTTAATTCCAAGCCCGCCCCCTTCGTGTGCGCCCTTTATCAGTCCGGGAATATCAGCGATAACAAAGGTTTTTCCTTCGTCATAACTTACAACTCCAAGATTAGGCACAAGTGTGGTAAAGGGGTAATCCGCGATTTTGGGGCGGGCAGCCGAGATTCTTGAAATAAGAGTTGACTTCCCGGCGTTTGGAAAGCCTAGAATTCCGACATCGGCAAGCAGTTTCAACTCTAGGGCTAGAGTCAGTTCTTCTCCTTCTTCGCCGGGCTGTGCGTACCTTGGCGCTCTGTTTGTAGCAGTCGCAAACCGGGCGTTTCCCCTTCCACCGCTCCCCCCCTTTGCAACACAGAGAGTTTGTCCATCTTCAGTAAGGTCTCCAAGGATCTCTCCATTGAAAAAGTCTCTTACTACTGTTCCCACGGGGACGGGAATTAAGAGGGCTGATGCGTTTTTACCATGCTGGTCTTTTCCTCTTCCATTCTCTCCATTCTCAGCTTTATAATGCTGTTTATATCTATGGTCAAGCAGAGAACTCATATTTCTTTTTGCCACTAAGAATACATCACCGCCATCTCCCCCGTCTCCTCCGTTGGGACCGCCACGTGGGATGAATTTTTCTCGCCTGAAACTTATACACCCCTTCCCACCGCGCCCTGATTTTATGTATATTTTCGCCTCGTCTATGAACTTGACCATTGTGTTTAATATAACTTAACTTGCTAGTTACAAGAAACTATCTAAAATACCCCCATATAATCATATGGAGGTCATAGGCTGTGGAAAAATTGAAGAGAGAAGCCGTTGAAGTAATAAATACGGTGCTTGTTTTCCCGTCTCATACTAACCACTATGGAACAATTTTCGGTGGGAAACTACTTGCTCTTATGGATATGAATGGAGCGCTTGCCGCTATGAGGTTTGCATGTGAAGAGGTTGTTACAGCATCAATAGAGGCTCTCGATTTTAAAATGCCCATTAAACAGGGGGATATTATAAAGCTTATAGGCAAGGTCATTTACACAGGTAGAACCTCGATGGTGGTAAAAGTTGACGTATACAAAATAGGAAAGTTTAACGACAGGAAGGATTTCTGCTGCAGGGGATATTTTATTTTTGTTGCAGTGGATGCAAACGGAGAGCCAAAAGTGATCCCGTCTTTGAGGTTGTTGTCGGAAGAAGATAAAAGGTTCTGGAGCATTGGTGAGACTACAAGAAAAAGGGCAATGGAAAGACAAAAAACAGAACGAGATTAATTTGTTTTATTTTCTTTGAGCAAAGAGTTTTCAATGACTAAGCCGTTTGCGTCCCCTGAAGCCAGGTGCTATTCTAACAATCGATGATTATTGGTGTTCCAAAAGAAAGAAAAGTCCATGAATACCGGGTAGCCCTAACTCCACAAGCTGTTAGGGTTTTAATTCAGAATGGACATAGAGTTATATTAGAAAAGAATGCAGGTGCCGGATGCGGAAACAATGACGAAGAGTTTAAAGCAGCGGGAGCAGAGATAGTTGAAAATGAAGAAGATGTTTTTGTGAAAAGCGAGCTTATTGTCAAAGTAAAAGAACCTATCCCTAGTGAGTTTAATCTCCTCCGAAAAGGCCAGGTTATTTTTTCATATCTACACCTTGCCGCAAGCGGTGAGCTTGTAGAGGCGCTCGAAAAAAGCGGAGTCACAGCAATAGCCTTCGAAACGGTAGAACTTCCGGATCGGTCTCTCCCTCTTCTTTCCCCTATGAGCAGAATAGCAGGGAGGCTCTCAATTCAGGTCGGTATTCGCTTTTTAGAAAAAACGGTGGGCGGGAAAGGTGTGTTAATTAGCGGCGCACCGGGAGTTAAACCGGGCAAAGTTACAGTTATCGGAGGTGGAACGGTTGGATATAATGCTGTTCTTTCTGCGCTAAGGCTTGGCGCTGATGTAGTCTTAGTGGATATCAATCCAAAGAAACTCGAATTCTTTCATGAGGAGTTTGGGGGCTTGGTAAAGACGGTTCCATCTTATCCTGAGTTGATAAGAGAAGAGCTTAGGGATTCTGATTTGGTTGTTGGAGCTGTTCTCGTAACAGGGGTGAAAGCGCCAAGAGTCATTACAAGAGAGATGATTTCAGGAATTGAAAAGGGAAGCGTTTTTGTGGACGTGGCCATCGACCAGGGTGGTTGCTCCGAGACGAGCCGCCCTACAGGACTTGATAACCCTACTTTTAATGTGGACGGAGTGGTGCATTACTGTGTAACGAATATCCCGTCTCTTGTATCGAGGACTGCGAGTTATTCGTTGTCCAATGCAATTCTTCCTTATGTTCTGAGAATAGCAGAGGGCAAGATTGAAGAAGATGAGCCTCTCAAAAAGGGTATAAACGTGAATAACGGCAAATTGCTCTTGAGAATGAGTTAAAAATTAGGTGGTATTGGGTACCTCAAACTTCATTAGAAAGGGTGAAAAAATGAGAAAATTTTTTGCCATTACCGCAATAGGTAAAGACCGAACGGGTATTGTGGCCGGCGTGTCCAAGGTTCTTTTTGACCTTGGAGTGAATATAGAGGACTCCAGTATGACGATCCTGCGAAGCGAATTTGCAATGATACTTATCATTTCGACAAAAAAGGGGGTTGACGCTTCGGATTTTGAGACTCATTTCGAAAAACTCGGCAATAGGCTTGGCCTATTCATATCGGTAAAAGAAATTGATGAAGAAGAGATTTGTCCTAAGAAACCATATTCCGGGACGCCGTTCATAATATCAGTTATAGGCACAGATAAGCCCGGAATTGTCTTCAGGGTAGCCGAACTCCTGTCTTCAAGAAAGATCAATATAACCAACCTCACGACAAAGGTTGTCCCAGGTGAAAAAACGCCGGTTTACACCATGTTAATCGAGGTAGATATTCCTGAATATGTAGATATGACTCTTCTCGAACAAGAGTTCTCAGTTCTTGAGAAGGAAATGGTGATTGATATAGGTATCAAGGAAGTGGATGTTCTCGAGCTTTGAGTGAAGACTTCTTCTTGACTGAAAAGGAACTTCAAACAAATGGCAGTTCTTCCTGCGCTTAAATATCCCCACCCAACACTCAGAGTGAAATCCAGTCCCGTATTAGAGATAACCGGGGAGATAAGACAAATAATAAATGATATGATTGAAACGATGTATGCATCTACAAATTGCGTGGGGATTGCCGCACCACAAGTAGGTTATCCGCTTAGGATGTTTGTCATGGATGTATCGAGAAAGATCGGACCTAAAAAGAATCATGGGCTTATCGCTTTAATAAACCCGGTTCTTTTCTATAGCGAAGGCGAGAAGATTACCAGAGAGGGATGTTTGAGCATTCCTGATTTTCTGGGAAATGTGAAAAGATCAAGGACGGTTATTATAAATGGACTAAATAAGGAGGGGCAGGAAGTTCAAATTTTGTCCGTAGGGCTTGAGGCCATTGCTATGCAGCACGAGTTGGATCATCTGGACGGTATGCTCTTTATTCACAGAGTTAGCTCTTTAGGCACAGATTTAGTAAGGCGAAAAAATCCACAGGATGACCCTTCCCGGTAACGGTTATTGACTCGGGCATCTTTATTTGAATATTTTCATATCCTTGACACATCGTCCTTTATGCAAATAATATAATGTCGATGCTCAGAACCGTATTGATTTTATTGTTGTTCACCTCTCTTCTATTCAATAGTTGTGGTGGAAAGAAAATCGAGCCAAATCAGAGCGCTGAAGCCCTCTACCAAGAGGCTATGATCGAACTAAACAAGAAGGAAGGGTTTCCATATATTCTCAGGGGGACCGATTACGATCAGGTCTTCAAACTACTAAAAGAGATCCAGCTTAGATATACATACAGTCCTTATGCCACCCTTGCAGAACTGCGAACAGCGGACGCGTATTTCAAGAGAGAAGAATATGAACAGGCCTCCGTCGAATACAGTGAGTTCTTGAATAACCACCCATCGCATCAGGAAACTGCTTACACAACTTACCGTCTAGCGCTCTCAAACTACGAACAAAAGCGAAGCCAGGACAGAGACCCCACAAATACGAGAGAAGCGCTTAAGTGGTTAACTTTTTTTGTTGAAAAGTATCCCGATTCTCCCCTGGTTGGAGATGCGGAAAAAAAGATAGCTAAGTGCCGTAAGATACTCGCAGAGCGGGAAATATATATAGGAAAGTTTTATGAAAAGCGAAAAAACCATAAAGCCGCGGCGGAAAGATTCAAGCACGTTGTAGACCAGTTTGGCAACACCAACAAACTAGAAGAAGCCCTATTTCTTATGGGAGAATCTTATCTCAAGGCAGGGGAGATGGAGCTGGCCAGAGATGCGCTTCAAAGGGTTGTTCGGGAGTTTCCGGAGGCAAAATATCATAAAAAAGCAGCCGACCTGCTATCCAAGATTGAGAGAAAGGAGAGAAAGGAAGCAAAAAAGATATGAGGAAGAGGCGTGCATTCTCTTTTCTTTCGAGTTTTGTCTTAATATTTCTGATAGTTTCCTGCGGCAATTCTGACAAAAAAGAAATAGATGAGTTGCTATCGAGGAGACAGAGGGCATTCGAAACCAAAGACATTGACCTATACCTAAAATGTATATCCCAGGACTACAAAGAGGAAAAAGAGGGTAATGCGGTTGGTATCGAAGAAATAAAAAGGAATTTTCTATCAAACGTCTCCATTTTTGATCAAATAAAAATATCTTATTCAGATAGGACCATATACCAGCTTGGTGAGAAAGCAGAGCTGGTTCAAAAGACGGCGGTCGAAGTGAAGATAGAAAACGACCATAGTCGTTTTCAGATCAATGAAAAAATAAGATTGGAAAAAATAAATGGCAAATGGGAAATAGTTAAAGAATCGGATGGGGATTTTCTTAAGGGGTTTGTATTTGGGGGAAAGATATAACTCATCAGGGAATTTTTCTATAGACCGAACTGCTTTTCAACCTTTTCTTCCTCCTCCTTACACTTAATGCAAAGGGTCGCTTCCGGCCTTACTTTCAGCCTGCTTTCAGAAATATCGTTGCCGCACTCTTCACATGTCCCGTATGTGCCGTCTTTAATCTTCTCCATGGCTTTTAGAATCTTTTGAAGAAGCTTTCTTTCTCTATCCCGAGTTCTGAGTTCGATAGTTCTATTTGACTCTGACATTGCACGGTCAATCGGGTCCGGAAAGGTTCCATCCCCTTGGCTCATCTGAACCATAGTCTCTTCTGCGGTCCCGAGAATTTGGTTCATCTTTTCTTTTAAGATTCCTTTAAAATAATCAAGTTTGTCAGGATTCATAGTTTCAAGATTATATCATCTAAGAAATTTTCTGTAAACGAAAATCGTGGTCATTTCACTAATAAACATCCAGACCCGGTCATTCTTAATACCAAAAATGTCACTACATGTTTCTCTGGGTATGAAAGTAAGTTACAATTTCGTGCTTTCCTAGTGATTTATTTTGTTTGAATATTTTGCAGTGAAGAGGTGAGTTATGTTCAGATTCTGGAAGCTGACACTCGAAGTTTCTGAGGAGGCGAGGTCTTTTGTCTCGGATTTTCTTCTAGGTCTTGATTCAGTGGGAGTGGCTGAGGATATACAGGAAGAGAAGGGGATCATCCAAGTTTCTGCTTACTTCTCAAAAGATATGGATTTAAACCCTTTGATGGAGAGTCTGAGCAACTATACCAATTTTTTGGAAAAAAATTTACCGGGGATTAGAGTAGGAAATACGAACGTTCAGGAAATAGACAGATCAAGTTGGGAGGTATGGAAACAAGAATTAAAGACCGTTAGAGCTGGCAAAAGGGTTGTAATAAGACCCCCGTGGGAAGAGTACGTAGCCAAAGATGACGAGATAGTGGTCGAAATTAATCCGTCAATGGCGTTTGGCACCGGGCATCATGAAACAACAAGGCTATGTATTCAGGCAATAGAGGAGGTGACCCAGAACGATCGAGTAGAACACGTTCTCGATGTCGGCTGCGGAAGCGGAATCCTGTCCATTTCGGCTGTGAAGCTTGGAGCCGGCGAAGCTCTGGGATTTGACCCGGATCCCGTTGCGATCAATGAAGCGAGAAAGAATTTGGAAAGAAATTTTGTTTTTCGAGGAGTAAGGCTTTTCTGCGGCTATGTAGAGAGTGTGAAGGGAAAATTTGACCTAATAGTTGTCAACATATCGGCTGAGGTATTGTATCTAATCAGGAACGAACTCAAATCCAGACTTAAGAAAGGAGGAAAACTCGTAGCATCGGGAACTCCGTATTCAAGAAGGGACGAAGTAGTTCGTGGACTAGAAAAAGTGGGGTTTATACTTGACAGAGAACTCAGGGATGGAGAGTGGATTGCTCTCATATTCAGTGTTGATAAAAAAGCCATCTAAAGTAAACTTAAAATTAGATTATGAGGACTATTGTGAGGGAAAGAGATGTCTTCTTTTAAAACAATTGAATGGAAAGATGATAGAGTCTTGATGATCGATCAAAGGAAGTTGCCCACGGAAGAGGTCTATTTTGAATGCTTGAGTTTTGAGGATGTGGCATGGGCAATCAAGAATATGGTTATTCGAGGAGCCCCCGCGATCGGCGTAGCTGCGGCTATGGGTATAGCACTGGGGGCAATAAAAAGCAAGAGAAAAGAGAAGTTAGAATTTCTTGCCGAACTCAAGGAAATCTCGACTATAATTTCGAAAACAAGACCGACTGCCGTCAACCTTTTTTGGGCTACAATGAGAATGATGGATTTTGTCGAAGGAATCAAGGACCACGATATTGACTCGATCAAGTCAGGATTAGTCGTTGAAGCCAAGAAAATCTATGAAGAGGATATACAAGTATGTAAGGAGATCGGTAAAAACGGTTCAAGGTTGCTCGACGACGGAGCGGTGGTGCTCACGCACTGTAATGCGGGGGCTTTAGCTACTGCGGGTTACGGCACTGCGCTCGGAGTTGTCAGAGCTGCTGTTGAAGAGGGGAAAAATATAAGTGTCATCGCTACCGAAACCAGACCCTTTCTGCAGGGTGCAAGGCTAACGGCATGGGAGTTGGATAAGGACGGTATAGTGGTCACACTAATAACTGATAATATGGCTGGCTACGTAATGAGCAAGGGGATAGTCGATTCAGTAATCGTAGGTGCGGATAGAATTGCTCGAAACGGTGATGTTGCAAACAAGATAGGAACCTATTCTCTTTCCGTTCTTGCCAAGTTTCACAAGATTCCCTTTTATGTGGCGGCTCCCGTCTCCACTATTGACTACAATTGTCCTTCCGGGCAATCAATTCCAATTGAAGAACGCGATAGCAGAGAGGTTACTCATATTCTGGACAATAAGATCGCGCCGGATATTAAAGTTTTAAACCCGGCTTTTGATGTTACTCCAAACGAGAATATTGATTTCATTATCACTGAAAAAGGGGTCGCTGCACCCCCGTTCAATGAGAGTTTAAGGTTACCGAACGGCTAGAGACTTCCTTGTCTTTCGAGGTCTATTTTGCATGAAAGGCACAGTTTAGCGAACGGCATAACTTTTAATCTATCTTTATCTATTTCGTCGCCACAACTTTCACAAATCCCATAACTTCCCTCTTCTATGTTTTTTAAAGCTTCATCTATTTGCACAAGTTTGTCTCTTTCTCTATCCGTGAACATGAGGGCAAGTTCCCTGTCCCTATCGTTTGAGGCGTGGTCGTAGAAATCTCCTACGTCAAATTTCAAAGGATCTGATTCGGATTTAAACGACCTTGAAACATCTCTCAACAGTTCTTTTCTCATTTGGATGAGCATTTCGTATGTTTCGTTTTTCCAAGCGGGCATTTTTTTGGAGGAAGACTTCCCAAGCTTTAGCTCTGCTCTTTTCCCCTCTGTTTTCGACGAAGTTCTTCCCTTTTGTTTTAAGTCCGGAGCTTCCGATTTCTTTGCCAATGGAGCTTTCGCCTTTTTCTTTTGAAGTTTATCTTTTGTTACTTTTTGTCTTTTTTTGACAGGTTTATTCTTTTTCTCAGGTTTTTTTGTTTTTGTTTTAACCACGTTAATTCAAGCCTCCGTTTCGTTGGAGGACTATTAAGATAAGGATATAAAATGCTTTGTCAAGAGGGTGTTCTTTTTCTTAGGTATTGTAATAATAGAGAGTTTAGATAAATTAACCCAGTTTTAAACAGAGATTATTGTTGCACATAACTTTTTTTTCTTAAGATAAAATAGTTCTTATTTCGAGAATTGGAACTATGAAAAAGCAAAGTCGCGTTCATAGAGAATTGTGGGGAACGAGGATAGGTCTCATTTTGGCTATGGCTGGCAACGCAATCGGTCTTGGAAACTTCTTACGTTTTCCGGTGCAAGCTGCGGAAAACGGGGGCGGGGCGTTCATGATTCCTTACATCATTGCTTTTTTCATAATAGGTATTCCGCTTATGTGGGTCGAATGGGCAATGGGCAGGTATGGCGGCACTCAAGGACACGGGACTGCACCTGACGTTTTCAGTATGTTGTGGAAAAGCAGCGCAGCTAGAATAATAGGTGTTTTTGGGCTTTGGATACCCTTGGTCGTCGCGATTTACTACACCTACATCGAGTCTTGGTGTTTGGGCTATGCAATTCACTCGCTTTTGGGGTCGACTCCTCATTTGACTTATAGCTCTGAAACCAACCATGTAGAGCTACTCAAGCCCTTCGGTGATTTCCTAGCTGTTTATATAGGGTCTGAAACGGGAGCGGCCAATGACTGGCTCGGTCTATTCCTTAATTCAGTTCTGGCCAAAAGTTTAGGAGCCACAGCCAAGGATTTTTTCACCCCTTCGCTTATGGCCTACGGCGCTTTTCTAGTTACATTTGCCTTGAATGTTTTTATACTCATGCGCGGCGTATCGAAGGGTATAGAAGCGTTTGCTAAAATAGCTCTCCCAACACTGTTTGTCTTGGGTTTATTCTTATTGGCACGCATTCTTTTAATAAAAACTCCGAATGGAAGCGCGATAGAGGGACTTAACTTTCTCTGGAAACCGAATTTTTCTGCCCTGTCAGACTCGAAAGTATGGATTGCGGCTGCGGGGCAGATATTTTTTACCTTGAGTTTAGGCTTTGGAGCGATTATTACTTATGCTTCTTATATTGGAAAGAATCAAGATATAGCCTTGAGCGGTCTTACGGCTTCTGCCCTTAATGAGACGGCGGAAGTGATAATAGGAGGCTCCGTAGCCATACCGGCGGCAGTGGCATTTTTTGGAGTTGCCGGCGCTGTATCTATTGCACAATCCGGGGCTTTTAATCTCGGGTTTGTGAGTCTGCCTGCAATATTTGCGAGCATGCCTGGAGGGAATTTTCTTGGATTCGCATGGTTTTTTCTTCTCTTTTTTGCCGGCCTGACATCATCCATTGCGATCCTTCAACCTATAGTGGCTTTTTTTCAAGATGAGTTTCGGTTCTCCAGAAGGAGATCGGTATTGATTACTTCCACAATAATATTTATCAGCGCTAACGTAATTATATTTCTCGATAAAGCGCTAGATGAGATGGATTTCTGGGCGGGCACTATAGGAGTTGTGCTGTTCGGGTTTGTAGAGATAGTAATCTTCATGTGGATATTCGGGGGTAAGAGGGCTTGGGATGAGATAAATAGAGACGGAATAATCAGTTTGCCAAAGGCGTTTTATTATATCATGAGGTACATAACGCCTCTTTATCTTCTGATTATCCTCAGTGTTTGGAGTTATACCTATCTCCCCACGGTTCTTACTGAGACGGACTGGACGGTATGGTTTGCTAGATTTTACCTTATAGTGCTGTTTGTGTTGCTGGCATTGCTTGTTCATATTTCAGGAAAGAGGAGGGCAGGTTATGGAGGCTAGCGCTTTCATGTTCATGTTTATTTCATGGGGGTTTATTGTATCTCTTCTGGTCTTTTGTTTTTACAAACTATTCAACGATACTCGAGAAAAAACTTTTATTTACCCTGGAAATAAAAAGAAAGGTCGAGAAGATGATTAAGTTACTTTTTGTAGAATTTCTTTTCCCACTTTTTCTGGTTTTCTTCAGCTTCACGCATCGAGGGTATATATTTTGCCGCGAAGATGAGGAGTTTATTCAATAGGCTGAATGGAAATTTCACTGGTCTGACAAAGTCGACAAAAAGAACAGCCCGATATCCCTGGGTGTCGTTCCAAACTTCATGGTTATAAGTGTCGTCAAAAATAAGGCTATCCCCCTCACCCCAGTGCTTAATTTCATCGTGGACGCGGATACGGCATTTCTCTTTTGGCTCAGGCACGATTAAACCCAGATGAAACCGTAACACTCCGTTATAAGGACCCTTGTGTGCCGGAATATGTTTGTTCGGCGAGAGGATGGAAAAGAACGCTGTTTTCATGCCAGGGATTTTTTTCAATATGCGTATAGTCTCAGGACATCTACGGGAATTTTCCTCACTTTCGCGTCCGTAACCCGCAAGAAAATAGGTCTTCCAGTTCTTATCCTCTGTGATGGTTTTTAGTTCGCTCATTATTTCATGAAAACTTGGTAATTCATCCCTGTATTCCATGACCTCGTCCAACTCTTTCCGAATTGTAGCCCATTCATTCTCTACTTCTACTACCCATGGAAAAGTCCGTTTATCGTAAACCGGAGGATTTCCCACGAGAGAGTGTTTGGTATTCAAGTTTTCAACCCAATTTATGAATGCCGAGATTGGCCTGGAGACATATTCCTTTTGTGGATTTGGATTATGCTCTTGTATTGTCTTCTCCATACCGTCCTTTCGCCGCTCCCGCGTTTGACTGACAACTTTATTCAAATCCCCTCTCTGAATATTCTAAAGAAGACCAGCATTACTAAAGTGTGGATTGTAATTTTAGCTTTCTCAATTTTATTATATCTTCAATCTGGTGGATTAAAAACAAAAGAAAACCAGTTGAAAGAGCTCCCAATACCCAAGGGTACCCCCCAATTGCCGCTAATACGAGAAAACCGAGGGAGTAAAAATTTCTCCTTGACATTGGGCGTACTATGCCTAGCAGTTTGTGGATATAGGACCTTCGCTCATCGCCGATTATTCGGTCGACATTAAAGTATGCAACTAGGCTTCCGGAGTTTGTATATTTAGATAGGAAGTAAAAAGACCATATGAGAAAAAAAAGGAAAACTCCCAAGTTAAACGCACCAAGAACGATTGCTACCGTGCTTTTCGTGATCGAGTAATAACCGATATGAAGGCCTATTATGAAGGAGAATACGGTAAACTGGTCGGAAATAGTATCCACCCACTGTCCGCGTTTTGTTTCCATTAGCTTGACTCGGGCTACCTCTCCATCACATCGGTCCAGCACGGTTGCAATCTGTAAGAAGATTGCACCGAGGACAGGATAGCCAAAAGCGTAGAAGGGACCAGAAAGCATTCCTATGAGGTTTATTATGATGCTTATCATATTCGGGGTGAGGGGAGTGCGAATAAGAAGCCTGCTCGTGGGTAAGGATATTTTGCTGTTTATGTTTCTAGATAACCATCCAGTTTCGGTTTTCCCCACATGTGAGAAAATCAGGTCTTCTGCTTTTTTGAAGGATTTTTCGTCGGAAGAAAGGTGCATCCAGTACCCATCTGTGAATTTTATAAATCTAACACTTCCTCTTCCTACAAGTTCCTTAATCCAGCTGTCCAGAGACATAGAGTCCAAAACCGCTTTCTCCAAAAGGCTTCCGTAAGCTACGAATGCGCCTACTGCTTTTCCGCCGCAAGCAAATAAGTCTTCTATGTTTTCGCCTTGAGTTTTGACCCATGCGTCTTTGTTCTCGTCTGCCAGAATTGCCACTTCATACTCAGAAACATTACAGTTGATCAGTTTGGAAAGCCCTGTTGGAGTCGTCAACAGATTTGATTGAAGCACTAGAGAGGGACTGGGCTCAAATTTGACCCTAGCCCCTGGCTTGTGCCATTTAACTTCACTTTTAATACGTTTATCGTTCTTAAGTAGATATTCTAGAGAGGAATCTTGCTTCTCGGTTATTATAGTAAATCTTTCTATTCCGGCTCGTTCCGCTGTAATGACCAGGCGCTGGAGTTGTGATATTCCACCAAGTACAGCACCGGAGTAAAGGCTGAGTTTTTCCCCGTCAATGCCAGTGCCGGCCGCTACGAGTATTGCATGGTCCATTTTTGTTATTGAGTGGTTTCTACCACTCGGAGGATCCTTTCTTCATATGCTTTCTTCATAAGTTTGTCGGCGTGAATTCTGGCCCTAAAAAGGTCGCTAGGATAGTCAACATCCATCCAGAATAGGTCTTTGATGTCGAGCGATTTCACTTTGTATCCTTTTTTGATAAGCCTGTGAATTGCAGAAACGTACCATTTTTTCTCGGCGCCCTCAGTCCTCATCTCCTCTTCGATTGCCCTTTTTATGAGTTCAACCCCTGTATCTCTGAAGACCCGTATGCCCACTGATTCCGCAAAAGGACGGTTTGACAATGTCTTTCCAATTTCGACAATTTTCCCATATTGGGTGACAACTTTCATATCTTCTTCTTCATAACTCGATTTTCTCTTTATCGGAAGGCATATCTTTTCATCACTGACTCTAAGAACCTGCTCGAGAACTTCATATTCATATACGTCATCGCCGTTCATTATAACTATATCTTTATCCATCTCACCTCTAGCAATCCACAGAGAAATGAGGCTGTTGGTGGTCTGGTAAAATGGGTTGTAAAGGGTTTTTATCCGCATTCCTAATCCATCGTAGTTGCGGAGGAAATTTTCCACCTTTTCAAAACCAAATCCCACTACTATCACTACCTCATTAATTCCACAGTCTCTTATGTGGTTAATTTGATGCTCAAGTATGGTTTCTCCTCCAATATCTAGCAAGCACTTGGGTATATATTTGGTATAGGGATAAAGCCTCTTGCCTCGACCCGCTGCAAGTATCACTGCTTTCATATTGTTATTCGCTCCATTTTTTCAGGGCTATCTTAAACCCCTTTATGATAAGATCAGTACGGGCTGGTATAAGAAGGGTAAAGCTCTAAAGTTTCACCTTCTCATCCTACCTCCCCCTCAATTACTGCATTAGCTAAAATTTATAACCTCCCAAAGGGCTTCTGTCAATATTTATGGCCTATTTTCTGTATAATGAGGGTTAAGAGATAGGTATTTCCCCAACTCTAACTCTCTTTTGTGAAAGACTGAGCTGATTTCTCTTAGTCCTACCAAATAAAAAATGGGATAAAATATTAGCTTTGAAAGGCCAGAGGCTAAACAACAGACCATGTTATTTGAAAAATCTAACGATTCCATATTGACGCTGACAGAAAAAGAACATATACCGCATTAGCGCAACTAAAACAAAACTCTTGCTACTCTAAGACTTATGGGTGCGGGCTTCACGTTTGTGATTTTGTTCTCGGCATTAACGTATATCAAGTTGGGGTCATGGGTGCTAGCCTCATTCTCGTCGTATGATGAAAAACTAGCTATTATTAGGGTATCTCCCTTTCTTGCCAGGTGAGCAGCGGCCCCATTTGTACAAATTACTCCGGAACCACGTTTCGCTTCTATTACGTATGTGTAAAACCTGTGGCCGTTTGTTACATTGAAAATATGTACCTGTTCGTACTGGATCAAGTCCGCGGCTTCCATCAAATCTCTATCGACAGTGATACTACCCTCGTAATTAACATTAGCCTCTGTAACAGTAGCCCTGTGAATTTTAGATTTAAGAAGAGTTCTATTCATCCTTTTTTCTCCTTATAGTAATGTGTTGTCAATAAGCCTTGCAGCGCCAAGCCTCACCGCAACCGCTACCAGATCTCCATCCTCGGCTAATTCTTTAGGTCTAAGAGTTTCCGGGTCGCAAATTTCGAGGTAATCGATATTCTCAATGCCGACGTCCTTTAATTTTTTTTCTCCAGCTTCGATGATTGTGTTTGCTCGTCTAATCCCGGTGTCAAACACCTTTTTTATCTCACATAAAGCTCTTGAGATTGAAGCTGCCCGTATTCTTTCTTCTGCCGAAAGATAAGCGTTTCTTGAGCTAAGGGCAAGCCCGTTTTCATCTCTGACAGTCGGAAATCCCACTATCTCAACCTCCAGGTTTAAATCATTAACCATTCTCTGAATGATTTTTAGCTGCTGATAATCCTTTTCTCCAAAAAGCGCTATATGAGGTTTAACAATGTTAAACAACTTCAAAACTACCGTCGCAACACCTCTAAAGTGACCCGGGCGGAAAATTCCACAGAGAAACCCCTGAAGCTCCTCTACCACTACGTAGGTTTGAAAGCTTTCAGGATATATTTCGCCAATGTCCGGGTTAAACACAACATCTACCCGCAGATCATCTATTTTTGCTAGGTCTGTATCCAAGTTCATAGGATAGTTATTCAGGTCCTCATTCCTGCCGAACTGTGTCGGATTTATAAAGATGCTCACTACTGTAACGTCGGCTCTCTTCTTTGCTTCGGTGATAAGTCCGACGTGGCCGTCATGAAGAGCTCCCATTGTGGGAACAAGACATATAATTTCCCCATTTTTTCTGGATTGATTTGCCATTCCCTGCATCTCTTTTGCAGTTTTTACGAGTTTCACCTGTTTATCCTCAGTTATACGAATGCTCAGCTCTTGGGAACTGCCCTTCTCTTACTTCGTCTGCGAAATCTCGCACCGCATTTCTCATTGCTTCTCTCAGGTTCGAGTATCTTTTTACAAACCTGGGTATCGGCTCAGGAGATAATCCGACCAAGTCGTTAATAACCAGCACCTGGCCATCACAATAAGCCCCGGCTCCGATTCCGATGGTGGGGATGGTGATAGATTCTGTTATTCTTTTGGCAAGCTCTTTAGGAATGCTCTCTAGTACCAGCGAGAAAGCGCCTGCATCGACTACAGCTTTTGAGAGGTCGAAAAGCCTTTTCGCTTCGTTATCATCTCTGCCCTGGATTTTATACCCGCCCATTACATGAATCGACTGTGGGCAAAGGCCGATGTGTCCCATGACCGGGATTCCCGCTTTGGTGATCGAATATAACGTATCGAGGTAGATTTCGTTGGTCTCAAGCTTTACGGACTCGGCTCCCGCTTCTTTTATGAATCTCCCCGCGTTTCTTAAGGCGTGCTGTTTTGAAGCTTGATAAGACATAAAAGGCATATCCCCGCACAGGTGGGCATGTTTTACGCCGCGAGACACTATCTTCGTATGATAGATCATCTCGTCCATAGTGACGGAAACGGTATTCGGAAGCCCCTGTATTACGTTTCCGAGGGAATCCCCGACAAGAACAATATCCACACCCGCTTCATCGATTATATTTGCAGTAGAAGCATCGTATGCCGTGAGCATGACGATTTTTTCCCTCTCCTTTTTCATTTCTCCGAGTCTGGGGACTGTTATTTTTTTCATATCAGTTCTCTATAAAATAAAAAAAACCAGACATGGGCACTCAACCCCTTGCTGGCTCGATAAATTTTGTGGAAGGTACGGCTCATGTTCCGTCCTAATTTTTTGTCCAAACAAAAGCTTCGTCTCGGTCCTGCAAAAGGATCCAAGCGACAAAATAAGTTAAACTATAACTCCAAACAAACAAAGAATAAAACCTCTAAAAAAACGAAGGTAAAGATAAAGAAATCGCCATGAATTGTCAACCCAAAACTAGATCAAGAACCTTGTATCCATTGCTCCCCTCCTTTCCATACCTCTTTCTTCCATATCGGGACGCATCGTTTGAGTCTCTCGATGGCGTATCTTGAGGCTTTGTAGGCTTCTTTTCTGTGGGGGGCGGAAACGGCGATTACCACACTCGCTTCACCGAGTTTGATTTTCCCTGTGCGATGGACTATCGCCAATTTTTTAATTTTCCATTTTTCTTTTATGTCTTCTCCCAATCTGTCGAACTCCTTGAGCGCCATTTCTCTATAAGCTTCGTATTCAAGGTGTTCGACCTCTCTTCCCCTCGACGTTCTTCTAACCGTACCGATAAAAACAACAAGAGCTCCGGATTCAACATCTTGGACTTTTCTGACCACGCTTTCAACTACGATTTTTTGGGGAGTAATTTTGAAGAAAAACATTATGCTCGGCGGGTTCATAGCTCCACAGCACTTTTAATTATTATTGATTATCAAGGTGAAATCTCCAATGGTGCAAAGAAGAGAGTTCACTCTTGTATTACTCTTCCATTGTAGCCGAGTTCTCTAACCTCTACGGCGAGTTTCTCTGCATCATCCTTTTCTGAGAACCGTCCGATTCTTACCCTATGGTAAATATCTCCTTCTAAATCAATGGCATCAACTTGAACATCTCTTATCTTTCTGTGGAGTTGGTCTTTTAAGCTCAAAGCATTTTCTCTATCCCTGAACGCCCCTACTTGAACGGTGTATCTGGCTTGAAAGTAGTTATTCTTTCTCCCGGGTGCTGAGATTACCTCGACCTTCACTCTTGCCGTCCCTTTTCCTATCAGATCTACCGCCTTAGCTGCTGCGTAGGACAGGTCAATAATCCGTCCTTCTATGAATGGACCCCTATCGTTTATTCGTACCACTATATCTCTCCCGTTTTCTAAATTGATGACGCGGGCCACCGTACCTATAGGCAAGCTTCTATGTGCTGCAGTGTAACCATACATGCTGAAGCGCTCTCCGCTCGCTGCCTGTCTCCCGTGTTCTTCGACACCGTACCATGAGGCAATACCTATCTGGGAATAGCCTTTAGATACCTCAATACCCTCACGAGGATAGCTTTTAAGAGAGCTTTTTCTCGAAGCTGATGCACAGGAAAAGAAGAATGGTAACGCAATTAGAATTAGAAGCATTCCCGCCCTCATAACTAATGTGCATTTTAACACATTCGATGCAGCTTCTGAAGAAGAGTCCTTGAGATTGTGATGGATTAGAATAAAATTATTTAACTTTTTCAAGTTGCCGGAGATAATCTAGAATGCAAAATTTCGTGGAAGAGTTTTCTCTGATAAAAAGGCTCCCTCCTTATGTTTTTGCCATTGTGAATGAACTAAAGACCAAGGCTAGGATAAAGGGAGAGGATATTATTGACCTAGGGATGGGAAATCCAGACCAGCCGACTCCAAAGCACATTGTCGATAAATTGGTCGAAGCCTCTAAGAATCCCAGAAACCACAGGTATTCCGCATCAGCCGGAATTCCCAAGCTCAGGCTTGCGATCTGTGATTGGTATAAGAGGAATTACGGAGTGGAGCTCGACCCCGATACCGAAGCTATAGTTACTATAGGGTCAAAAGAAGGGATTTCACATCTTATGTTTTCTATTCTGGCTCCGGGCGATGTGGTAATAGTTCCCAACCCCACCTACCCGATCCACAGTTACTCTATAATAATTGCAAGGGCGGATGTCAAAAGCGTGCCTCTTACGAAGGATATAGATTTTATCGAGGCAGTAGAGAAGGCGGTAAAAGAGATATGGCCAAAGCCTAAGCTTTTGATAGTTTCTTTCCCCCATAATCCAACGACAACTGTAGTAGATATGGATTTCTTCAAAAAAATTTATGAGCTCGCAAGGGAATTTGGGCTGATAGTGGTGCACGATTTTGCTTATGCAGATCTATGTTTCGATGGATATAAAGCTCCCAGCTTTCTCCAAGTGCAGGGAGCGAAGGAGATCGGCGTGGAGTTTTTTTCGCTTACCAAGAGCTACAATATGCCGGGTTGGCGTGTCGGTTTTATGGTGGGTAACGCTAAAATCGTAGCCGCCCTGAGGAGAATTAAAAGCTATTTAGACTACGGCATCTTCCAACCCATTCAGATAGCGGGGATCGCAGCCCTTAATGGTCCCCAGGGTTGCTTGGACGAAATAAGGGAAACTTATAGATCAAGGAGAAACAAACTCGTAGACGGACTTTCGCGTGCCGGCTGGAAAATTCCAAAACCAAAAGGGACGATGTTTGTATGGGCTGAGATTCCCGATAAATTCAAAGAAATGGGATCTCTTGAATTTTCTAAATTGCTTATAGAAAAAGCGAAAGTAGCCGTATCGCCGGGCATAGGGTTTGGAAATCAAGGAGACGAATACGTCAGATTTGCGCTTGTAGAGAACGAAAAGAGGATAATGCAAGCGGTCAGGGGTATAAGAAAGGCTTTAAACAGCTATTAGCGGCATCCAACATGAGGGGGTTTCTTATCGAAGCTATGTAATAAATCTGGATGTTAGTAATTAAAGTTAAAGAATATATCCGCTCCAGCCTGCTCTCCTCCCAATTCGCTTTCAAGGGTTAAGAAATCAAAAAGTCTGTATTCAACACTGACATTATTAGTGGCAGATGGTGTAGTTGTTGAGGATTGAGTTGAGGTCCTCTGATAACCTATATAGAGGTCATCGGTCAAGTACTTGCCAAGTTCGATTTGTGGTCCGTTTTCTCCACCCCCTATGGTGATTACATCGAGCGAGAACTGCTCGCCAACCAGGTTTTTGAGTTCGCGTGCGGCGATCCCACCTGCCACACCGGCTGCTACCTGATCCAGGGATGACCTTTCACCCGTGCCGAGCTTATCGGAAGATGTCCCGAACACTAGATAAGAGATAATATCAGTCTCTTCCATAGGCGGGTTGCTTGTTAGTTCTATTTTTGGCTGACTAACCTTTCCATTTATATTCACGAATACGTCTACGTTAGAGACTTTATATAACGCGGTTATGTCCAATAAGGGGTCGATCTCGGGAGTTCCCGGGAAGCTTACTCTTCCCTCTTCTATCCTGAATAGTTTCCCGAATATCTGATAGGTTCCTCTAACAGTATTTACATTTCCGGTTACGATCAGCGGGCCGCTGTGTTTTTTGTCGACCTTCACATCTCCCCGGAGTTCGACGTTTGCTCCTTTTCCCTTAACCCAGGCGTTTCGAGGTATATTGACACTCAAATCCATAGCTACGTTATCTTTGAAAAAGTCGGTTTCTTCTTTCTCTTCAATTACAAACTCCTCCGGTTCGTCCTGGTCTACAAACTTAATTTCCTCTATCTTCTTCTCAGGTTTTTCAGGAATTGTGATGCGTGCCCTTTGGACCTTTAGATTGCCTCCGATATCGATCTTGCCCCCGCTGCCTTTGACATCCAGGCTGCCGTCCACCCTCGCGGAAACAGCCTTGGGTTCTATTTGAAGGTTGTTCATCTTTCCGCTAAAGTTGTAGGAAAGATCGCTCAAATCAAACTCTCCTGTAAAGTTTCCTTTTCCTCCGTCAGTTTTAATTTCGAGATTTCTGAGAAATCCTTTTCTGCCTTGCATTTCAACGAGAGCATTCTCGATTTTCATTTCGTTTCTCAGGGATTCGATCTTTAAAGACGCTTCACGGAGCTGTGCCTTACCAACAAGCCTAGGACTTTTCAAGTTCCCGGATAATCGCGAATCGAGAATCAATTGCCCGTCTATCTTCTGTATTTCGTCGCTCAATGCTGCTACCGGACTCAATTCAAGACCGCTTGACTTTGCAGTTATGTCAAAATTTGCACTGCTCAAGTTTTCTCCAATTTTCTTGAAGTTGAGGTCCAAATCAGCTCTGCCGTTTGCAACGAGCATTTCTCCACCGTTTTCGTTGACGCTAAGATCAAGTTCAAGCCTCCTGTTTGAGTATGAGAGGTCTAGGCGTGCTTTATCGCTCTCAAACTTGAGGTATGAGAGGTTTTGGGCGGTTAAGCGTGCCTCTATCCTTGGTTCCTCAAGTTTTCCCTGAACGTTTATAGTTGCCGAAGTTATTCCCTGAAGAGGAGGCTCAAGCTGAATCAAATTTGAAACATCGGCCAGGTTGAAATCGGTGAGTTTCAAATCCACATCAATGTTGCCGTCAAAATTCACATTTGCATCGCCAATTGCCGAACTGTTCTTATGGTGAAGGTTGAAAGACTCGACGGTTAGTTTACCTGGCGAAATTGTCATACCTATACTGTTTTTATTCTCGAGCGCTCCGTTTTCCAGGTCCAGCTTGAGCTTGCTCACCTCTAACTTTTTTTCCTCGCTTGTAAGGTCCGCGATCTTTAATTCAAGGTTGTAGGCTCTTTGGTCGTCTTCCTTGATAGAGACAACTCCTGAGAGTCCCTTTCCAAGGCTTCGGACCTCGAGCCGGGCGCTTTCAATGTTTTTATCCCCGATTTTTAGTCCAGAAAGTTTTCCTTCGGCTCGAAAATCGGGATTCTCAAAATCGGCCGAGCCTTGTCCGTTCAAGACGATTGATTTGATTTCTAAGTCTTCTTTGTATCCGAACTGTGTAAGATTGGCCGTGAGGTCAATTTCTGGTTTTTTAATCGTTCCCTTGACATTTCCTTCTGCTTTTAACGAACCTTTCAAGGCAAGTTCTGGGGCGAATTTTGATATGAGGCTTAAATCGCTGACATCGAGGTCGTAATTAAAATTCAATCCCTTTTCTCTTTTCCCCGCACCCTCGGCTTTCAGTTTGAAGGTGTCGGAGATTAAAGAAAAAGATTTTATGTCCAGAGTGTCTTGGGCATAGGAAGCGTTTATTGTTGCGCCACTTAGTTTGACATCGAATACAGTCGATGGGAGAACTTTTCCATCCACACTGGCAGTTAAGTTATCTAATAAATCTCCGGTCAATGGTAAAGAACCCTTGAGTTTAAGGTCGGAAGTGATGTCGCTAGAATATTTATTGTTTCCTAAGATTGAAGCCAGATTGAAGTTGATAAAATTTGAATTTATATCGAATTTTAAATTCGACCTTTTAGCTTCAACAAGCCCTTTCAGGTCAAGCTCTCCGGCTTTATTGCCTGTGACCAGGAATTTGTCCAGCTTTATCAGAGCCTCCAGGTCATCTATTTCTTTCCACGTTCCATCTATCTTGAGGTCAGCATTGAGCTTTGCATCAAGGTCGGGATTTATAATCCGGTGTTTTTCCTTACTCTGTTTCTCAATTAAAGCAAAAATTTCCGTGGTTTTTATATCTCTCAACAAAACATGGAAATTAAAGTCGTTTGCGCCCTCTTGGTTAAGCATTCGTCTTAAACTGGCATCTCCGCTGAACGAGGTCTCTCCGAAATCGGTTCTTACGACACCGCTACTTATCTCTAAGTTTGTTCCTTGAATTTTGATGCTGCTTATCGCTGCCTCAACCTTTTTCCCCATGAGTTGTGAATATGGCATTTTCACGGTCACTTCAGCTTCTATATCTTCTGGACTTTTGTACTTGCCTGATCCTTCTATTTCCGCATTTAAAACTCCAATGTCTCTTAATTCATAACCGTATGCAGAGGCTTTAAATTTGAATCCTGGTTCTTCAAAGTTTTCAATTTCTCCATCGAGCTTAATTTCCGCTCCATTTAAATTTAAGCTTAGGTTTTTGATACTGGCTTTATCCCCAGTGTAAACCGCCTTAGTTGAAAGCCCTCCGACCTTGATTTCTTGTGGGGATATGTTTAAAACTGCCTTTTTTAAGTCGAGCTCAATCTTTTTAGTTACATTGAACATTTTGAGTGAGAAAATTAACTCCGGAATCTCAGCTTGAACAATCTCATTTTTCTTTCTGTTTTCCGAAGTAATATAGGCATCTTGAAGAAGAAAGTTTCGGAGAATAATGCTCCAACCGGGATGTTCCTTATTTTGTTCTTCTTTATCTTCCTTCTCTTCTTTTTTTTCACCGATCTTGCTAAAATTCCAGTTTCCATCTTTCTCTTGGATGAGATTCACATTCACACCTTTGAGTACAATATTGTTTATAGGGATAACTCTAGCAAAAAGCATGGAGCTATTCAGTATAAGCGGAAGAGAGTATTGAATCGAAGCTTCTTCGATGGATATGAATTTCTCTTTCTCTATTTTAAAGCAAACGTCCATAAGCCTGATACCACGAATAAAATCAATCTCAACTTTGCCTATGGTAAAAGTTTGTCTTGTAGCGGCGGTTACAGTTTTCTCTGCAACGTTTTTTATAAATTCCCTGGAATAGTCAGTTTGTAAAAATATGGAGATTGCTACAAGTAATAGGATTAAAATAGTAAAAAAAATTCCGATCGTTTTTAAAATCTTAGAACGCATGACTGTGAATAACATAATAGCACAATATAGACTCACAGAAAGATGAGATACAAAACGCTTACGTTTTTAGGGTGTTTCTATATTGTTTTAAAAAAAATTGTTATACGGATCGTTTTAGAAAGACTACTCAGGCAGGAAAATTAGCTTGACTTATTTCAAGTATAAGCAGAGAAATCGGCCAACTATCGGACTTATCTTCTACTGGCAACCACGAAAAACGTTAATACCTGTTATTTCTATTAGATAAAGATTTATGAAGGCAGTACGATAATAAGGCTATTATAGCTATTAAAGTCCCCCTGCTGTCATCCGGGTCGTCGTAATCACAAATAGTTTCTGAATCTAATGAAGCCCCACACTGGGTAACCTCGTACTCTAACTCTTCTCCAATCTCTTTCATGGCGCGATGTACTCCTTTGTTTGTGGCGGTAGTAATATATGAAATCATTTTGCAAATGCCTGGTCAACTGGACTATTAGTTATATTTTGAGCTGATAAAAGTTTAGTCCTCGAATATCTTTCTTACTTTCGTCTTAAGTAACAATAAACCTTTCTTCTAAAATATAATTCCAAAAGTATTAGAAAGCCTGGCCTATACTGACAAAGAATTGAAACCTACCAATTCCCGGCTCCGGATTGAGCGCGTATCCAAAGTCGAGCCTGAGCGGTCCTATCAAGGTGTTATATCTTAGTCCTGTCCCCACAGCGTACTTGATCTCATCGAGTTTAAAATCAAACTCCTTCGGATAAACGTTTCCGTAGTCGAGAAAAGCTACTCCTCCAAAATCCTTGTATATGGGGAATCTAAATTCGAAGCTGCCTAAAAGCAGGGAGTTGCCCCCCACAGGGTCTTCATTCTCATCAAGAGGGCCCAGTTCCTGAAAGGGAAAACCCCTCATGGTCGTGCTTCCGCCCGCAAAAAACCTTTTAAAGATTGGAACATCGAAAGTATTAGAATTACCGAAAGGCTTTATAACTCCCAGGCTGAATCTCTTCGCAAGTACGATTCTCGATATTTCCTTGTACCCTCTAAGTTCAACAAACGCCTTTAAGTAATTCACGTCCGATCCGAGGGTTCTAAAGGATGATTCGACTGTAGCAGTAGCTAGCGTTCCTCGCTTGGGGTTAAGAATGTTGTCTGTAGTATTTCTTTCAATCCCAAGATTAAGAAACGTCAAGAAAAAATTGTTTCTTTCAATGAAACTCTGAGTTGCCTCTGAAATATCCGATAGTTGAGAAGCCTGTATATTGAGGGAGCCAAAAGCGCTATAAACCCCTCCGAAACTCTTGGTTATCTTGGCTGATCCGATGATGTTTTCGGAGGTAAAGCTTGGAAGGTCTTCCCGATTCAGAGTAAATATGCCACTAAGTTCAGAGCCTCGTCCAACTATGTAAGGCTGAGTGAAGATTGCTTCCGCCCTTTGGGTTAGGAATGAAAACTTGCCGGCCACTTCGAGACTTCTTCCTCCTCCGAGAAAGTTTCTCTTGGTCCATATAATTTGACCCCTGAAGAGGTCTTCAGTGCCGTAACCGACTCCGATTTTAACTGTGCCCTGTTTCCTCTCCAAAACTCTTAAAACGGTGTCTACTCTCTTTTGGACATCGTCAAACTTAGTATCGATTACCACTGACCTAAAGAGTCCGAGCCGGAAAACTCTCACACGGGTCTCATCCAGTTTCGCCGTGGAGTAGATTTCTCCTTCTCTGTAAGTAATCTCGCGTCTAATTATGTCGGCGTTTGCTTCTTTGTTACCTTCCACACTAATGTTATCGAAGGTGTAAAGTGAGCCAGCGTCGACGATGAAGCTAACTTTAACCCATTTGTCTTTTCTGTTGACAAGCGCCTCACCCTGGATGCTGTTCTTGGGATAGCCGTTGTCTGATAAGATGGATGATATTATGCCCTTGGCTTTTTGATATTTTATCGGGGAAAAAGTTTTGTTAACTTTGAGAGGCAACGAGTCAAAAATTCTTTTTGTTAAATCTTTGTCTTCTATTCCTATCAAATCAATATTCAGCTCAGTCAGGACGACCGGTTTTCCTTCATTGATCGTGATTGTGATTTCAACTCTGTCTTTCTCATTGCTGTATTTGAGTTTGTATTCCGCTTTTGCGTCGTAGTATCCGCTGTTACCATAAAGCGTTTCGATCCTTACAATGTCGTTTTTCAATATTTCTTCATCAAATTCAGGTTTTTTTACCCATGGTCTTATCGATGGAAATTCAGTTGCGATGTTTTCTTTTATCTCTTTTTCAGAGACTTTGCTTGCGCCTTTTATTTTTAATCCTGAAATTCTCACCGTGGCTGGGTCGTTTTGACTGTGAGATGGGATTGCAAGAAAAAAGAAGCTAAGAGTTGCCAGAATTAGGTAAAAGCAGTTGGTTCCGGGTTTCTTCATTGAAAAGCGGTGAACTGGATTTGTTTTCGTCCCGTTTCTTATACCAGAGAGTTCATTTTATTATGCATGTCACAAATCAGTATGCAAGGAAAAAAATTTACAATACTGGATAATACCACACCGTTTTTTCGACGGATAATATTTGAATGAAGAGAACAAATCAAATATCGGCACAGATAGCTCGTATGTTTGAACTAGCTAGCCGCTATAATGGGTTTTATCGAAAAAAATTACATTTCGTTGACATCCCGATTGATTTATGATAAAAAAAGAGCCGATGATTTTTAGACTATCTTATATAACTGTTCTGCTTTTGCTGTTTTTAGCTGGATGCGCTTCAAAATCCAGGTCTCCTCTATCAGAGAGTATAAGTTTTTATGACCAGGCTAGAAAAGCCGAGTTTGAGAAAGCTACAGGACAAGGCCATGTTCAGCGAAAGATCGGCTTGCTCTCTACAGAGAGTCTTTTTGCCAGGGAAGAAAAATCGGGATTCTTCTTACTCAGACCTGATTCTCAAACCTGGAAGGCCTATTATTACTTTTTCCATGTTAGAAAAAGAATTTTTGCGGACTTTCCGCACATTGTCCCTGAGACTGAGAATGAAATACCTGTCGTTTTCAACGACAGAGTTCGGTACTTCCTTGAATTTTTTCAAAACTCTGGGAGAAGTTTTTTCAGCAACTGGCTCTATCGATCGGGGAAATACATTCCCGCCATGAAGAAGATATTAGAGGAAAAGGAATTGCCGATTGACCTGGTCTATCTCGCCATGATTGAAAGCGGGTTCAATGTGAAGGCAAGGTCTCACAAAGGCGCAGTTGGACCATGGCAGTTCATTTTATCGACGGCCAAAAGATACGGACTTAGAGTGGACTCATGGGTTGATGAAAGAATGGACCCGGAAAAATCTACCGTAGCCGCCGCTAACTACCTTAGAGATCTCTATAACATGTTTCAATCTTGGGAACTCGCCGCCGCAGGATATAATTGCGGAGAAGAACGGGTGCAAGCTGCCATAGACGCCTTCAAGATCGATGACTTCTGGGAGATTTCAGAGTATACCCTTCCCAAGGAGACCAAAGATTACGTACCAAAGCTTATGGCGGCATTAATAATAGCCAAAAACCCACAAAAGTATGACTTTGCAGGTATAGAGTATCAAGAGCCTGAACCTTACGAAAATGCCGTTGTTCCACCACAGAAGAGTCTCAAAGATATTGCGGGGCTTTTGGGGATAGACTATCGGACTCTTGGGGAGTTCAACCCCGGCTTGATAAGAGGGGCAACACCTCCTGGCGATTCCTATAGAATCAACGTCCCTATGGGATACGGAAAGATTGTTACCGCGAGGTATAATGATATTTCTGCCCTTAATGATGTAGCGATAACACCATCTGTTATTTCAACTCGGTATTACAGGGTAAAACGGGGAGACAGCATTGGAAAGATTGCTCGACGCTACCGTGTGAGCGTGTCTTCCTTGAAAAGAGCTAATAAAATAAAAGGATCAACAATCAGGGTCGGCCAGGTGATAGCAATCCCTGGTGGTTTTAAGGGTGGTTATACAGGCACAATGGAAAATCTTAAATCGGCTAAATCTGTGAAGCATAAGGTAAGACGTGGGGACAGTCTTACGAAGATCGCAGCCCGATATGGAGCGAGCGTATCTTCTATAAAAAGCGCTAATGGAATCAGGGGTTCTCAGATAAAAGTCGGCCAAGTGCTCACAATACCGGGCGGCAAAAGAGTTTCAAGCAAAAACTCTAAAACAAGCGATGTAGTCAAGTACAGAGTAAAAAACGGGGATACGCTATGGGATATAGCTGGTAAATATGACGTTTCCGTTTCCAGCATCAAAAGATGGAACAACCTTAGTTCAAGTCAACTGGCTTCTGGGGAGCAATTAACGATATATTTAGAATAGTTGTGGTTTTGTTTTAGCCTTGCCCTGCCCTAGTAAATCTTCCTTTTTCCTGCCAAAATAAACACGAGAAATGAAAAATAACGGTAACCGAGAGCTAAGGTTTAGTTATTTGGCAAAGAGGGATTTAATCAAAGTTCGCCTTAATGAGTTTAGAGAGATATTCGAGACGGGCGATGATAGAAGGATTTTTGAAGAGCTGGTGTTTTGCATTTTCACGGCGAATGCCAGCGCAAAGATGGCGCTCAAATCTGTTGATGCGGTTAGGCCTATTATCATGGAAGCGAGCAGAACCAAGCTCGCCAGGAAACTTCGACATGTTCATCGTTTTCCCAACGCCAGGGCAAATTATATAGTGCATACGAGGGAATACCTGAAAAGAGAATTCAATTTTAAATTGAAAAACTTAATACTTTCATTCGAGCACCCGTTGGAGAGGAGAGATTTCTTCGCTTCTTTCAAGGATATCAAAGGGCTGGGTTATAAAGAGGCCAGTCATTTCCTTAGAAACATCGGGTTCTCCGGATATGCAATTTTGGACAAGCATATATTGGGGTCGCTTCACGAACTTGGGGTGATACAAAGTCGAAAGCCGCCGGCTACCAGGAATAGGTATCTGGAAATCGAAGACAAGGTCAAGGAGTTCGCGGTACGTGTTGGAATTGACCTCGATGAGCTCGACCTTCTTCTATGGAGTGAGAAGACCGGGGAGATACTCAAGTAGAGAAGTAATAGGACGGGTCAAAGATTTGCAACAATCATGATGAAGTAATGATGGTGCTGTAATTCGGCATATCGAATATGAAAGAAGACCTTTACCAAAACCTGAAGCTGATTTATGAGGAGAAAAAGGATTCTATCAGGAATCAGTTGAAAAGCTTTCAAGAATTTTTAAAAAAAAGCGACGACAGAACGGTTTTTGAGGAGCTTGCTTTCTGTATATTGACCTCTGCTGTCGGTCCTAAGATGGGAATGAATTCGTTGAATGCGATAAGAGATTTTCTCATGGACGGGACAGAGATAGACCTAAAGTGGATGCTCGAGAAAGTACATAAGTATCCTGATAAGGCGGGGTTTATAGTTCACACCAGAGACTATCTCATGAGAGAGTACGACTTCAAGCTGAAAGATTTGATACTGTCTTTTGAAGACTGGATTGAGAGGAGGGATTTTTTTGCCAGCAATAAAAACATCAAAGGCATAGGATACGTTCAAGCCAGTCATTTCCTCAGGAACATCGGATTTAGCGGTTATGCGATTCTAGATAAAAACATAGTCCTCTCGCTCTACCAGTTTGGAGTGATAGAAAGTCCAAAACCACCGACCACAAAGAAGAAATACCTGGAGATAGAGCAAAAGATGAAAGAATTCGCAAACGAGCTGGGTATCGAAATCGATGAGTTAGACCTTCTTCTCTGGAGTAAAAAGACTGGTCATATACCTAGGTGAAGAGTTAAAAGTTGAGAGTTGATAGTCAAGGGCTTTATGACAACAAATACATTCTAAACTCTTAACTATTTTGTTAATTCAATGAATACTTCGGCGTATTTTATATCTGTGAATCCGCTTGTGTCTTGAAAAACCGCTCGATATCTGTTTAGCCCCTTAATGCCCTCCGTGTAGTTTTTGTACTCAACCTGGCTTTTATGCGCTTCTATCGAAGCCGTTTTCCCATCTATGTAATCGGATATATCTTCGATACGGTCGTACTGTTCAAAGGGAGTCCAGACTTCGTAGCAGCAGATTTTTTGCGGGGTAGGCAGATTGTCCTTAGTCCTTTTGCTCAAAGTCCCAAGAAGGAGATTGGATACTGTCCTATGTGTAGGATGTTTGTCTATTTTGGGGTGTGTCGTGAATATCTCCAGCGGGTGGAAACGGTCGAAAATCTCTTCGAGTTTTATTTGAAACTCTTTCTGTTTCTCACGTCTCTTTACATCATGTAGACCCAATAAAAAAAGGTTTTTTATTCCGAGGATATTTGCTGCTTTTTCAGCCTCTTTCTCTCTGATTTTAGCTATCTTATCTTCGCTCAGGCCGGAAAGGGTTGTGCTTCTTCTACCGTCTGTCACTACCAATGAGATAATGTTAAAACCTTGATTTATCAATTTCCCCACAGTGCCTCCCATGCCAATCTCAAGATCGTCCGGGTGTGGAGAAATTATCAAAATATTCCTCTCGCTCATGCGGGTTCTTCTCCTTGACAACGATTCTTCTATTAATCACCATTAAATTTAACACAATAATAAAGAGGCCGAGAATGGAATACGAAGCGGTAATCGGATTAGAGGTGCATGCGCAACTTTTGACTGAATCCAAGATATTCTGCTCTTGCTCTACAAAATTCGGGTCAACTCCAAACTCACAGGTCTGTCCGGTTTGCCTGGGAATGCCCGGGGTGCTCCCAGTTTTGAATAAAAGAGCGGTCGAGTACGCAATTAGAGCCGCCCTCTCCACAAATTGTGAAGTTTCAACAAGTTCCAGGTTTGCCCGTAAAAACTACTTCTATCCCGACCTTCCAAAGGGATACCAGATCTCGCAATATGAAGAGCCGCTGTCGTCAAACGGCTGGCTCGATGTCGAATCAAACGGCTCGAAGAAAAGGGTTAGGATCAAAAGAATACATCTTGAGGAAGATGCTGGAAAACTGATTCATGAACAGTCGCAGAACCATAGCTACGTGGATTTAAATCGAACCGGAGTTCCTCTCATAGAAATTGTGAGCGAGCCAGATATCGCCAGCTCCGACGAAGCAGTTTCTTATCTCAAGAAACTGCGCTCAATCCTGGTCTACATCGGCGTTTGTGACGGCAACATGGAAGAGGGGAGTTTAAGGTGCGATGCCAATGTCTCAGTCCGTCTCAAAGGGACTGTGGAGTTGGGAACAAAAACTGAAATTAAGAACGTAAACTCTTTTAGGTTCGTCCAGAAAGCAGTCGAATATGAGATTAGAAGACAGGTTTCATCCCTTGAAGGTGGAGGTAAGGTTATCCAGGAGACAAGGCTGTTTGATTCCAACAAGGGAGTTACTTTTTCTATGCGTTCGAAAGAAGAGGCTCATGATTACAGATACTTTCCGGACCCGGATCTTCTTCCTGTCGTGGTGGACAGGGAGTGGGTCGAAGAAATTAGACGTTCCCTGCCGGAGCTTCCCGATGCCAGGCTTGGCCGATTTGTTGAGGTTTATAATATTCCGGTTTATGACGCCGGGGTTCTGACTGCATCCAAAGAAGTTGCTGATTATTTTGAGGACTGTTTGAAGCGCTACGATAAACCGAAGACGGTAAGCAACTGGATAATGACCGAGCTTTTGAGAGAGCTAAAAGGAGAAGAGGAAGGAATAAAGACTTTCGAAATTACTCCAGAGATGCTCACCGACTTACTCATGTTTATAGATGATGGGACGATTAGCGGGAAGATTGCTAAAGAGGTTTTTGGCGAGATGCTTTTGACTGGCAAAAAAGCGGGCGAAATCATATCTGAAAAGGGTTTCAAGCAGATCAGCGACCTATCTGAGATTGAAGAGATAATCTCTCGAATTATCGAAAACAACCCTGATGAGGTTGCCAGGTACAAAGCGGGGCAAGAAAAATTGATCGGATTTTTTGTCGGTGAAGTTATGAAGGTTACTCTGGGAAAGGCAAACCCAAAATTAGTGAATGAAGCGCTTAAAATTAAACTCTCGGAATGACAAAAATTAAGCGAACCTAATAAAGTTTAAGCTGCGAGTCTTTGTTTTCCATCGTCGTACAAATCATCGTGTAGCTTTCTGATCGCATTCATAATTTCTTTTTTGACCCAGGATATATTCTCATCCGATGGATGTCTTTGATCTCTAAAATGAAGCGAAGGGCCGAACTTGATTCTTACTTTTGCCGGTTTTATGAAATTCGTTTTTCTTGGGAGGGCTTCAAATGTACCCGTGATGCCTGCAGGAATTACAGGGCATCCGGTTGCAAGAGCTATCAAAGCAACGCCTGATTTGCCCTCTCCTATGTTTCCGTCTCTCGATCTTTGACCCTCGGGGAAAATACCCAGCAGCTTACCCTGATGAAGTAATCTTATTGTTTTTAGTAAAGCTATCCTGTCGTTTTCACTTCTCTTTATGGGAATACAGTTCACTATATTGCACATCATTCTAAATATCGGGTTGGAGTTATAAAGATCCGCTGCGGCAAGAAAAACTACTGCTCTTCTTCTCGTATGCGCCGAGGCTGCGTTTATAAGTGGACCGTCTAAATGAGAGAAATGGTTTGCCGCGATAATTGCAGGACCTACCTCAGGTATATTATGTGCATCTATATACTCGGCTCCGAGATAACCTTTCAGAAATAGGTTGGCGAGAGCCCCGAGCCAATATTTTATCTCGGCAGGTTTAACTTCTCTGTGAGGGTATGTTCCCGGCCTGAGAATCTCATGGCCGATATTTAATAATGTATTTGCTACTAGAGACACCCTGTTCATTTCCCTATTCTATAGTACAGGAGTAATTTCACCTTTTTTAGGATGAAAATCAAGAGGGAGTTTTGAGGAAATTATAACTGAAGAGTGAAGAAAAACTGTTTTCTGGTGATAAATTCTGGACTGTTTGAACGATCAAGATTTGCTCAGGGAGTACAGTAATTTTTTTAGGTACTCTGAGCCGGAAATTTCAATGAAATTCCTGGTTTTTATCCATTCCTCAACTGGTACTTTTATGAAGGCTTTGACAACCTCAGGGTCGAACTGGGAACCGGAATTGTTTACTATAGTTTCTATAGCTCTATCAAAGGGGATTGACTCACGGTAGACGCGGTCGCTTGTCATAGCGTCAAGGGCATCTACAACGGAAAAAATTCTAGCTCCGACCGTAATATCTTCATCCGAGAGTCCCTGCGGGTAACCGTTTCCGTCATAGCGTTCGTGATGATTGAGGACTATCTGAGCAGCTTCTTCGAGGAACTCAATCTTCTTGAGAAGCTTATACCCGAAGACGGGGTGCTTTTTCATTATTCCCCATTCATCGTGAGATAGGGTGTCCGGTTTTAAGAGGATGTTGTCGGGCACGCCTATTTTCCCGATATCGTGGAGAAGCGCTCCCTTAGCAATAACAGACAAATCCGACTCCTTCAAGCGCATGCGTCTGGCCAGTGTAAGAGCGTATTCTGTCACTCTATAGGAGTGGTAACCGGTTTCATGTTCTCTCAAATCGAGCGCTAATACAAGGGCCTCAAGGGTGTTGGCATATAGACCGACCAGCTCTTGGGTTTGGCCAATAACTTTTCTCTCTAAGTTTTGCTGATAGTCTCTGTTTTCTTTGATTAGATTAGCTCTTTCGACAGTACGCCTTATAACAGTCTGGACCTCCTGAATATCAAACGGTTTAAAGATGTAGTCGTAAGCGCCTTCTTTTAGCGCCAATCTGACGTTCTCAATTTCTCTTGATGCAGAGACTATTATGATTGACAGGTCTGGAGAATGGACCTTGATCTTCTTTAGGGTCTCGATTCCATTCAGCTTGGGCATTTGTACGTCTAAGAGTACTATGTCATAGATATTTCCACCGTAAATCCTTTCGAGACATTCAAACCCGTTTTCAGCGGTTTCGCATTTATAACCCAGTTCTTCTAATGTTTCACTAAACAGGTTCCGTATGCCTTCATCATCGTCCACAATCAGAATTTTTTCACTGCTTGGAACGCTTGTTATCAAGGCTTCTTTTAAGGGATTAACATTTTCTTCAAACTTGCTGTAACTATTCAACTTATTCAATTTAATAACCCCATGATAATACGGATTCAATTTTTTTTCAAGCAATTTATATTCCACCTCAAAAAAACAGAGGTATGTATCGGCAAATTCTGTGCCATAAATTTACAAAATATTAACAGTGGGTTATAAGTTTTCAAGGTTCTACTCTGTGTCAATTTTTGGAAACCATAGCCAATTACTGTCAAATTTTTGCGAATTTGACAATGTCTTTTGGGGAGTGTATTTTGCAAGCCGGATAATGAAAAGAGCGCTTCTTGTCTTAGAAGACGGTACTATTTTTGAGGGAAACGGGTTTGGAGGAGACGGTGAAGGGTACGGGGAAGTTGTGTTCAATACTGCTATTACTGGTTATCAAGAGGTGCTTACAGACCCCTCATATAACGGTCAAATTGTCACAATGACATATCCTGAGATCGGAAACTATGGGATCAACCGGGAAGATGTTGAGTCCAGAAAACCGTTTGTCAGGGGTTTTGTCGTGAAGGAATATTGGCCAAACCCAAGTAACTGGCGGTCTCAGGAGAGCTTGGGAGCCTACCTTTCCAGGTACGGAGTAGTGGGAATTGAAGGGATAGATACGAGGGAACTCACAAAGAGGATCCGCGCTTATGGCGCTCAGCGCGGAGTCATCTCTACTGTTGATTTAGACCCCAAAAACTTGTTGAATAAAGTGCGTTCATCGCCAAAAATCGAAGGACTCGACCTTGCCACTGAAGTGAGCTGTTCCGAACCATACAGGTGGCAGGGAGGTAGCGAAATCTGGGGGCTTGTTCACGATGAGAAACTGGATACGGAAAAGCGATTTAAGGTTGTTGCTTATGACTTCGGAATAAAACAAAATATTTTGCGAAGATTGGTTGACATTGGATGTGAGGTTTGGGTTGTTCCTTCCAGGACTCCCCCACATGAGGTTCTATCTATGAATCCCGACGGCATAGTTCTTTCAAACGGCCCCGGCGATCCCGCGGCGGTTTCTTATGCGATAGAAAGTGTGAGGACACTTATAGGGAAAAAGCCCATGTTTGGAATTTGCCTCGGACATCAAATTATCGGTTGGGCATTGGGAGGTAAAACTTACAAGCTAAAGTTCGGACACAGAGGCGCCAACCAACCGGTTAAGAATCTGGTTTCGGGCAAGGTTGAAATCACGTCGCAAAATCATGGGTTTGCCGTCGACCCGGATTCCCTGGGAAGCAGGGTTGAGATAACGCACATAAACCTCAATGACAATACTGTCGAAGGACTCAGGCATAGGGAATATCCTCTTTTCTGTGTCCAGTACCATCCTGAGGCCTCGCCCGGCCCTCACGATTCCGCCTGCCTTTTTCATGATTTTTTAAAGATGATGAAGGAATTCGGGTCTTGAAATATGGCAAATCATTGGACCGGATAACGCACCCCGTCCCTACGGGACACCACTCTCTAGAGGGGATTGATCCGAGGCAAGAAATGTAAGGAACGCATATATGCGTTCCCTACAACATAAACTTCTTCGTAAAAAATCTAAGCTGCTTTTCCTTGCAAGACCTCCCTTGCTAGTTTCTCGGCTTTATCTATGCCATCGGTAGATTGTGAGATTAGCTTTAGGGATTCTTCCCCAATTTCCAGAGTCAAGTTGAAACCCTTTCTGTTTTTTTGTTCATGCTCCGAAAGAGGGGCTACGATGTTTTCCAAAAACCTAGTGAACGCGTTCATCGACCTTCTTCTCACGTCTCCATAGCCCTTTATCATTTGTCCGCTTTTGGCGACAAGACATCCGATTTCGTAATTCAGCGCGGTGAATTTCTCGACGTTCGCTTTGTATTTTTGGATCAGCACATGCTCATTATGGTAGCGGTGGGAATAGGGTCTTATGAACTTGAGCTTGGTGAGAAGCCAAAGTCTCAGTGAACCCAAAAAGGAAGTGGTAACGGGTTTCTGCCCAAATGCGATTTTCTTTTCTCCGGCCCACAGTTTTCTAAAGACTCGACTGTTTATAATCCGGACTATTGGCGCGACCAGAATATGGGGGAAAAGCCCGTAGATCTCGTAAGAATCGGGTTTGAGATAGTCCGTTACGTGAAATATCTGGTCTTGTCTCAAACGCATATCCTCTTTTATCCGTTTAAACCTTTCGGGCTTGATTTTTAGCTCGGCTACGCGGATACCGTCTTCATAGCTCATCAAAAGGGCGAGATTTTTTGCGAATGATTCAGTAACCTTAAATCCGCCTTTCATAGTTTTATCAGCTTCGTAGATGCTTTTTAATTCGTCGATATACTTTTCTGCATACCTCAAGTCTTGGTAATCAATCATCCTGAAAATTGCCTCGGCAAGGATTTCCCTCAGGCTCTCCGGGTAACCACTCTCCACTCTTCCAAGGAGTTCAAGATACTCTTTGCTCTTCGTCGGACTTAGTTTTTGGGCTCTTTCATCTTTAAACGCTTCCCTTTTCAGTTGTGAGCCGGACTTGGGCAAGGGGTATTTCCCGGACTTCACGTGTTCCCATCCTATTCGAAAGGCCTTTAGATTGTTTTTTACTGCGACATCTACCCCCTCTATTGCCTTTAAGTAAGACGCTTCACCAATAGGTAAGGCGCAGGACGCGCCTAGTGCTCCAAGAAGTAAAGCGTTTATTCCAAGTTCATCTAAACCGTTTTCTTTTGCGAGCTCAAGAGCGTTGAATCCGATGAACGTGGAGGAAAACGCTGTCGCCAGTTTTCTCAGGTTATCCTCCGAGTATATGCCTCCGCTTATGGGCATTTTTTCCAGCGTGGAATATACCCTGTGAGTGCTGGATACAATCGTTGTTTTGTCAGTGCCGTAGCCGGATTCCAGTATTCTTCCCAACTCCAAGAACTCTTGAGCCAGGATTATGTCTACATCCCCGGGTACCGGGTATTGGGAAAAAATAACCGGTTTTGGATTCGAGTGGATTCTGGGAATAGCTTCGATGTAGTAAACAGTTGAGCCTCCTCGCTGAGAAAGCCCCGGAAGACTTATCCCCTGAGCCTCGAGCCCTTCGAGGAGAAATGCCTGGAGGAGCCATTCGGTGAGGACTCCGCCGCCTTGTCCACCCACCGCTGGAATCAGGATTTTGATGAGTTCGCTTTCTGCTTTCATGATTGTTTGGCTGATCGCTGATTTGGGGTTTAAATGTTGAGAGTACTTATGCATTCTCAACATTTCATGCCCTGCAATCTAAAGTGGTTGTTAGTTCTCCCATCCGTTTTTATCGATTATGTGAAGGAAAAAGCGGTTTATCTTTGTTCCTATCCTTTCAAAAAAAGAGGGATTGTTAATAACTTCGACTTTGTAGAATGAAGGGCAAAGCACAGCGGCGTGAGCGATTTCTCCGCATAAGCCGCAGCCCACGCAGGATTGCTCTATGTGGGCGATCGGGTCGTCTCTCAGGATTGTCGGGCTTTCCTTTAATGTGAGTGAAGGGCATCCGTTGAAGCGCATGCAGGAGTGGTCGCCCGTGCAGATTTCGGGGTCGACGCCGAGGCGCGTCTGAACCACACGCTTTCCAGTTTCCAGTTTCTTTTTTACGACTATTTTTTCTTTTCTTCCCTTCTCGAGCTGACATTCGCCGCGAGAGATTATTACCCTCAGTCCATTATCTCTTTCATAGGCATCGCGAAGGACATCCATTGACTCCCTCAAATCATATGGGTCGACTTTCTTGATCCACTTTACACCAGCCCCAATGAGCGCTTTTTCTATATCCATAACGACGCCTTCCTGTCTCATGTTCTTTCCCGAAGTGGGGTTTTCATGGTGTCCTGTCATGGATGTCCAGAAATTCTCCAGTATTACCAGAATAGCGTTCTGGTTGTTGTAAACGGCGTTTGCAACACTCGTGGTGAGCCCGCTGTGCCAAAAAGTGCCGTCGCCCATGAATGAAATCACTCTTTTATTTGCCATTCTGGAGAGCGCCCCGGCGGAAGCGAGCCCGATTCCCATTCCAGTGATTGAATTACTTAGGTCAAACGGGGGAAGTCCGCTCATAGAATAACACCCGATGTCTGATGCGTAATATGACCTGCCGTAATCCTCTTCCAGAATCTTTATCGCAGTGAAAATCGGTCTTTCAGGACACCCTGTGCAAAAAACAGGGTTTCTCTTTGTAACGTGTTCCTTGAGAAAATTTGCGGCTTTTTCCTTGTGAGCTTCTATATATTCGCTTTTTTCTTTAATTCTTTCTTTTTTGCCAGTGGGACCTGTGTTGTTAAGAACAAAACTGCCTATTCCCTTAATTATGCGGTCCGGTGTGTATTCTCCTGAAGAGGGGAGAACATTTTTACCGAATATCTCGACATCGAGCTTTGCTCTTTGAGCAAGAGCTCTTATGAATTCTTCAATAAGGTTCGGCATCCCTTCTTCGACTATCAACACCGCTTTTTTCCCTCGCAGGAAATCGGTGATTTCCTCGGGGACGATAGGGTAAGTTACGTTTAAATTGAGAATTGGCATTCTGCTTTCACCGTGGATGTCGGCTTCTCCCAGCATATAGAGGCATCTCATCAAGGAGTTAAAAATCATACCGTGAGTGATTATTCCCAAATTCTTATCGTCACCTTCGATGAATTCATTTAGTTTTCTCTCAAGAATGAATTTCCTTGCTGCTGGAATCCTTTCGTCAAACTTCATTCTTGACTGTTCCAATGTGAGCGGCGGAAGCGGAATTTTATTTATATCTGTGATTAATTCAGTCAAGGGACGTTTCATGCTTATCTTGGGCTCTAGATTGTCTTTGCAGGTTATTTTGCCTCTTATGTGAGCAATTCTCGTTGATAGGAGAAACATGACAGGCATATGTGAGTATTCAGAAAGCTCAAACCCCGCCTCAACCATGTTTGATATATGTTCCAAGTCGCCTCTTGGGTCGATTACGGCCATAGTGGATTTTAGCGCAAATGGAAACGCCCTTTCTGAAACGCATGTGCTGTCGCACCCGTAGTCCTCTCCAACAACTATCATTGCTCCACCGGAAACCCCGGACGAGCAGATGTGAGAGAGTGCGTCCGATGCGACGTTGGTTCCAACAATCTTCCAGTTTACCGACCCGCGGATCGGATAGTTAATTGACGCTGAAAGAAGGGCAGCGGCAGAGGCTTCGTTTCCTGAGCAGTCAAAATAAATTCCCATATCTTTGAGCTTGTATTCATAGGCATCTGAAATAACATCGATTAGTCCAGCGGTAGGAGAGCCAGGATAACCACCGAGATAGCTAACGCCTGATTGTAGGAATGCTTTTAAGATTACAACCGGGGTGTCTCCATTGAGGATTTTGCCGCGACCGTAGGTCAACTGCTCTAAGGTTTCTCTCGAATAACTACCACCCATATTTCCTCCGATAAAGCGGGCAAGTCTCCTCTAACTCTACCAGAAAATAATTGGGGATACTAGAAACTGTTTGGCTGAAATAGAGTCTTAATTTTAAGAGGGGTTTTTGGGAGTTATCTTCGATCAAGAGTGTAAAAGTATTCCTTAAGGGCTTCTTCCTGCTCTTCATTTACGAAGTGAATTGGTCTTTTTTCCCTGATTTGGTCTAGGGCTTTATCAGGGTCGAGTCTCAGGTGGTGAATTAAATAGCATGCCAGCATTACGTTTGTTCTTCCCATACCGGCGTAGCAGTGAACTACAATCCTTTTCTTTTCTCTTACCCTAGAATAGACGAATTTTACAAATTCCTCAAAATCTGATATTTGTGGAGCTTTAAAATCGTTTATGGGAATATGTTTAACTTCAAATCCTGGATAGTCCTTGTAGTATTCTTCAAGGTTTACAATTACCCCGATCTTAAAGTTCATTAAAAATTCCAAGTCCTCTTCCAATGTGAAGAACGAACCCGGTCTCTCCATTCCTGCGAGTGTGTCCTCAATTATCCAAGAAAATCGCTGTGGCATTGTTCAATAACCATGATGCAAGATACATGATGCATAATTCATGACGTCTTGAGTCTTGTATTATAATCCTGCTTATTTTTATTTGTGTTCATTCGTCGCTAAGAATCTATTGTTTTAAGCTGCGCCACAAAGATATCCGCCTGTCTCGTAGGTTCTGGTATCCTGTAGCCTTTTGAACACCGAAGCGATATTTTCACCGCGGTTTTCAAATCTATTTTATGTCCGATAGAAACGAAAACAGGCTTTGTTCTCTTTTTGGTTCTTAGCACAGCTCCGATTGTGTGTCCTTCATGTGGAGTAGTAAGAGGGGTCCAATTACCTTCGCCATCCTTGGGTTCGTCGTATTTGCCATAGAGCCTTTGCTTTGCAATCCCAACAGATGAAATATCAAGAATTACTCCCACATAGGATGCGATGCCGAATCCTCGCGGATGAGCAATTCCCTGACCATCGACCATGAGGACATCCGGCTTATTCTTGAGCTTCTTAAACGCCTCGATTATTGCCGGTCCTTCTCTGAATGCCAGCAGTCCCGGGATATAAGGGAATTCTTCCTCGACTACGGCAGAGACCCTCTCTATCTCCGCCAGATCCGGATAAGAAAAAACAATTATCCCACAGACAAGTCTTTCTTCCCCTTTAATCGGAGCAAGATCGGCTCCAGCGACACTTTTTATTTCTTTAAAATCGTTTCGGGGAATAACCATTTTCTGAAGCTCTTTTTGAATAGCTACGGCTTCTTCATAAGAAGATGGAGTTTTATGACATAGCGTGTCTAATCTTTCACTTTCAGTGGAGTCCATAGATTTCATTTATTATTCTTATGAACCGGGGAGCGTATATTATGTCAAATACCTGTTCTTTATCTGGGAAAAGCCTCATGGCGAATTTCCTCACTTTGTCGAACCGGTCTAAAGCTTCCTCCCTCGTCATCATACCCTGAGAAATAAGCGACACGGAGAAATCTACCATAAACCTCAGGGTCTTTATTTTTTTATTCTCATCTGCTATTTCTTGAGGAGAGGGATTCGGCTTTTTCATGCGTTCTAAGATTAATTTAAGATGTGGTTATGAAGTAAATATATACTAATATTTTCGGTTGGGAATGTCTCTCGTAGATCAATTAATATTTTGTGATAAGAGGTGCTCTTACCAAACACCGACGGGATATTTTTTCTTTATTTGAATTTAGTCTAAAGCTGTTCTCAAAGGTTTGACTTGTGAATGCATTAGTCTTATGATTCTCAAAAAAGGATATTAACCCTCTGATTCCACTGTTAAATTCTTATATGATTATTATCGGTCAAAACTCGAAATCGCCTTAGGAGTTGATATGCCTTGGGAAGCGTGGTTTACAACAGGCGTTGTCGTGTTGTTAATAATAGGACTGGCTCGAAGCTGGGCAGCGCCGGACTTGCTTTTAATGGGCAGTCTCGGTGTGCTGTTGGGAGTGGGCGTAGTATTTCAATCTGATAAATTGCCGAGTTCGTCTGATGCAGTAGCCGGTTTCGGGAATTCAGGACTGCTTACTGTCGGAATTTTGTTTGTAGTTGTGGAAGGCTTGGTGCGAACCGGCGCTATGACTCTTATTACTCGACCTTTGCTCGGACAGCCTCGATCTGTGATTGCGGCGCAAACCAGACTGATTCTCCCTGTTGCTGGGCTTAGCGCATTTCTGAACAATACGCCTATTGTTGCCATGTTCATGCCGGTTGTCGATGATCTGTGTAAGAAGACAGGAATTAGCCCGTCTAAGTTATTTCTTCCTCTGAGTTATGCGGCTATATTCGGCGGAATCTGCACGCTGATCGGAACAAGTACGAACCTGGTGGTCAATGGACTGGTTGTATCGCAGGCGAAGATGCCGAGTCTCGGCATGTTTGAGATTACATGGATCGGCCTGCCATGTGCTGTGGTGGGTTTGGGATATTTGCTGCTGTTCAATCGTTGGTTGCTTCCCGACCGTAAACCGCCGATCAGTTTCAGCGACGACCCCAGACAGTACACCGTCGAGACGATAGTACAACCGTCAGGCCCCCTTGTAGGGCGGACTATTGAAGAGGCGGGTCTTCGTCATCTGCCGGGGTTATATTTAGTTGAAATAGAGCGCTATGGACTGATATTGCCAGCTGTAGGCCCGCAAGAACGTCTCGTAGCCAACGACCGTCTCATATTCGTCGGAATAATAGAATCGGTGGTGGATTTGCGTAAAATGCGCGGATTGACTCCGGCTACCGACCAGATGTTCAAACTCGACGCCCCTCGCACTCAAAGAAGTCTCATCGAGGCAGTCGTCTCGGATCGCTGTCCATTGATAGGCAAGAGCATAAGAGAGGGACGTTTCCGTACCCATTATAATGCAGCGGTCATCGCTGCAGCCAGGAGCGGCAAGCGGATCAATACAAAGATCGGCGATGTAGTGCTTCAGGCGGGCGATACTCTGCTCCTCGAAGCTCATGCCAGCTTTGCAGAAGAGCAGAGAAACTCCTCAGATTTTTTTCTGGTCAGCCGAATTGAAAATTCTTCGCCGCCCAGACATGAACATGCCTGGGTTGCCCTGTTGATACTTGTTGCAATGGTGGGGACAGTTACGATTGGATGGTTAGATATGCTCACAGCCGCGATGATTGCCGGCGGACTCATGATCCTCACGCGATGCTGCACTGGTCCTGAAGCGCGTCGGAGTGTGGACTGGTCTGTGCTGATCGTGATAGGCGCTGCGCTGGGAATCGGTCGAGCTTTGGAGACCAGCGGTGCCGCTAACATAATCGCACAGAATCTCATCGGATTCGCTGGAGGAAACCCCTGGGTTATTCTGTTAGTGATTTGCTTTGTTACGACCCTTTTCACTGAGGCTATAACAAACAATGCCGCAGCCGTTCTGGTCTTCCCGATTGCGCTGTCATCGGCCCAGTCTCTTGGGGTAAACTTTATGCCTTTTGTTATGGGAATAATGATAGGAGCTTCGGCGAGCTTCTCCACTCCTATCGGATATCAAACCAATCTCATGGTCTACGGTCCGGGCGGATACAGGTTCACCGACTATTTGCGTATAGGCATACCTCTTAACCTGTTGATAATGACGATTAGCGTTACCCTTATCCCTTTGATCTGGCCCTTTTGAATTAAGACTAGAGATAGCAAGTAGATTCAATGACCAGCTTATGAGTTCAAAAAGAAATTCTTCTATCTCCTAAGGCGCGTGGATTTCATCTCATTATCGATGATATCATAAAACAACTCCCGAAAATTTCTGAGTTTCTCGTGGGAAGAGCTCATATCTTTATCTGCCATACTTCTGCATCTCTCATAATCCTTTTATAAACTAAATATCAAAAACTTCCTCTTGTGCATTCATCAATGTTTCTTGAACTAACCACCCGTTTTAGATAGATTTAAACGCATGCGGCTCAGAACGGCATTTGTCATGGATCCGATCAAGACAATAAACATAGATAAGGATACTACCTTTGTACTCATGCTTGAGTCGCAGTCGAGGGGACATGAGGTCTGGTATCTCGAGATGAAAGATTTGTTTGTCCAGCATGGAAAACCGTTCGCCAGCGTCACGGAAATAAGGCTGAAACGAGCAGAAGAGTATTTCCAGCTGGGCAGGACTGAAACTGTACCGCTCGATAGTTTTAACATTGTCTGGATGAGGAAAGACCCGCCTTTTAACATGGACTACATTTATTCGACATATATTTTGGGTTTAATTGATACTGAAAGAACAGTCGTGATTAACAATCCAAAGGGAATTAGAGAGTCCAATGAAAAGCTCTATACTCTTAATTTCCCCGATTTAATCCCGGAATCGTTTGTCACCAAGGACATAGATAAACTGAGGGTCTTTCTCCGAGAAATAGGCGGAGAGATGGTCGTAAAACCGCTCGACGGATGTGGCGGGGAAGGAATATTTTATGTTAGGGAAGGGGACAGAAATGCCAACGTTGTTATGGAAACCATAACAGACCACGGCAACCGTTACGTTCTTGCCCAAAAATTTATAGATAAGGTCTCTGAGGGAGACAAGAGGATAATCTTGCTCGATGGAGAACCGCTCGGAGCCGTGCTCAGGGTTGCGAGAGGCGGTGGAGAATTCAGGTGTAATTTCCATTCCGGAGGAAGTCCTGCAAAGACTGAGCTTGACGAGAGGGATCTCCAAATTTGCAGAGAGATAAGGCCAAGACTCAGAACGGACGGGCTGTACTTAGTGGGGATAGATGTGATCGGAGGTTATCTGACAGAAGTGAATACCACAAGCCCAACCGGCGTCCAGGAAATAAACAGATTGTCCGGGACTAAGCTGGAGGCTCAGGTTACGGATTTTGTTGAGAAGATGTGTGAGACAAAGTTTTAGCCAAGGATGGGCACAGAGGAGTATAAGGATGAAAATTTCAAAAAACACGGTACGCCATGTGGCGGCTCTCGCCAGACTCGAATTCAAAGAGGATGAACTTGAAAAATTTACCGAGCAATTGGCAAACATCCTTGAACATGTTGAAGAGTTGAATGAGCTCGATACATCCGGCGTAGAGCCCACCTTTCATGTCCTGGATGTTTCGACTTCCTTCAGAGAAGATGTAGTAAAACCATGGCTAAGCTCTGATGAAGCCCTGGAGAACGCTCCGCAGAGAGATGAGGGTTTTTTCGCAGTTCCCAAAGTAATTGAGGATTAGACTATGAGATACTCACTTTGAGTTATTCTGAAGGAGATATAAATGAAACTGCCTTTTCTTAAAATCCGCGAAGTTTCCGAACTAATAAAAAAGAAGGAAGTTTCTCCCGTTGAACTCACGCAGGCTATTTTAGAGAGGATTGAAGAAGTCGATAGAAGATTAAATTCTTTTATAACTGTACTGCCGGATCGGGCTATTAATTGCGCCAAAGAAGCTGAGAAAAACATCTTGTATGGAAACTATTTGGGTACACTTCACGGGGTTCCGATTGGCCTCAAGGATATCTTTTGTATGAAAGGAGTCCGAACCACGTGCGGCTCCAAAATCCTGGACAATTTTATATCTCCATATGATGCCACAGTAACTCAAAAGCTCAAGAATGCAGGAGCGGTAATAGTGGGAAAAAACAATATGGATGAGTTTGCGATGGGGTCATCGACTGAAAATTCGTATTACGGTCCCGCTCGTAATCCCTGGGATCTGGAGAGAGTTCCCGGCGGCTCGAGCGGCGGTTCAGCCGCCAGTGTGGCGGCGTCTCTTTGTTTTGCATCTATGGGAACTGATACTGGAGGCTCGATAAGGCAGCCTGCCGCTCTATGCGGAGTCGTAGGACTTAAGCCTACTTACGGGAGGGTGAGCAGGTTCGGAATGATTGCCTTTGCGTCATCTCTAGATCAGGGAGGTCCCATAACGAAAACCGTAGAAGATACAGCTTTAATGTTAGATGTCATAGCAGGAAAGGATTCGAGAGACTCGACTTCGGTTGATAGTGCCGTTCCCGACTATTCAAACTGCCTAAGGGAAGGCATAAAGGGCATCAAGATAGGTGTTCCAAAGGAATATTTCATAAAAGGCATAGATAATGAAGTGGAAGAAGCCGTGAAAAGGGCGATCACAATGGTTGAGGATTTAGGCTGCACGGTAGAGGAGATTTCGCTTCCACACACCAAACATGCAGTCTCGGCTTATTATCTTCTAGCTCCCTCTGAGGCAAGCTCTAACCTCGCAAGGTATGACGGAGTAAAGTACGGTTTCCGTGTCTCAGACTCGGACAATCTGATGGAAATGTATTTCAAGACCAGAGCAGCGGGGTTCGGTCGCGAAGTGAAACGGAGAATAATGATCGGAACGTATGCGCTTTCATCGGGATACTATGATGCCTATTATTTAAAGGCCCAACGAGTGAGAACTCTGATTAAAGATGATTTTGATGAGGCTTTTAAAAAGGTGGATGTAATCATGACTCCAACCTCGCCTGAGCCTGCTTTCAAAATAGGAGAAAAAACAGATGACCCGCTAAAGATGTACCTGTCTGATATTTTTACTATCCCGTGCAACCTTGCCGGCCTCCCGGGCATCTCGATTCCCTGCGGATTTACTTCGGGAGGACTTCCGATAGGGCTGCAGATTCTTGGAAAGCCTTTTGATGAGGAAACTCTACTAAGAGTGGCTTACTACTATGAGCAACATACCGAATGGAAAGATAAACGACCGTCGATTTAAAGCTGGATACAAGATGGAAGTAACAACAGCTTCATCATGAATCGTGTATCGTGTGTCATGCATCTTTTTATTCGTGTTCATTTGTGGCTAAAAATCATCAGGAGGAAACATGGCAGAAAAAAAGAAGGTGTGCATGATTTGTGGAAAACCTTCCGAGGTTTCAATTTGCGATTCTTGCAAGGCTCAGATTCAGGGAGAAGCAATAGATAAAAAGCAGAGGATCGAGAGAGAAGTAAGGATTGCTCCCGAGGCAGAAAAGGAGAAAAAAAAGAAAATAGATAAGTAGGGCAATACTAATTTAGCCTTGAAGGGCGAATGCGAGATTAGCCCCTACATTTTAAGATTCTCTCCAAACCTTAAGCGCTTCTTTGTAAACCTTACTTTTAGAAATCCTGTATTCTTGAGTAATCATCTTAACCGAGTCCTTTAAGCTCAAGCCCTTATCTCTGCATATTTTAAGTTGCTCTTCCATAACATCAAAAGAAACTTCTTCGGTTCGTATACTGTTTCCCTCTACAACTATAGTGAACTCACCCTTGATTGATTTCTTTTCTCCGAGTGCTCCAATCACTTTTGAGACAGTTCCTCTCAAATTTTCCTCAAACATTTTAGTAAGTTCCCTACTCACTGAGACTTGTCTATCGCCCAGAGTCTCAAGGATATTACTTAGGGTTTTTAGGACTTTATTGGGGGATTCGTAGAATATTAAAGTGTTGGGGTACTCGAGAATCTCTTTCAGAAATTCCTTTCTCTTCTTTTCTGACCTGGGAAGAAATCCGAAAAATGCAAAGCTGGATGTTGGAAGTCCAGATACACTAAGGGCTGCGATTGCTGCCGAAGGGCCAGGTATGGAAATTACCTCGACGCCCTTTTCCGAAGCGAGCTTTACCAATCTATATCCTGGGTCTGAAACTCCCGGCGTTCCGGCATCTGACACCAGAGCGATGTTTTTCCCTGATTCTAGAAGTGTTACAAGTTCCTCTGCCTTTTCTTTCTCATTATGCTCATGATAACTTGTGAGAGGGTTCTGGATTTGATAGCGAGAGAGGAGTTTTTTCGTAACTCTTGTATCCTCACAAGCTATTAGGTCGATCTCTTTCAGGATTCCTAAAGCTCGGAGCGTTATATCTTCCAGATTTCCTATCGGAGTTGAGACTATATACAGTTTGCCAGTCATTAATGGTTAATAATTAAGAAACTTAGAGGAATAGACGATAAATGTTTTATCCCGTACCATCATTCTGAGTCGTGTCTATCTGCGTTAATTTGTGGATAATTCATGAGGTACTTAAGCTCAATTATGGCGGAGGGCGAGGGATTCGAACCCCCAAGTCCTTTCGGACGCCGGTTTTCAAGACCGGTGCATTAGCCGTTCTGCCAGCCCTCCGCTGACTGAATCAAGATATCAAAAATGACTTGATGGAATTATAGTTGCTTGACCAAGCACTAGTCTACCCCGTCCCTTTCAGCCGCGCAAGAAAAGGTGCGATTTTCACTAAGCTATATTAATCTCAAATTTTCTATAAAAGTGTATCTGCTATGTATACAAGAATTCATTGTCACTTGAATCTTCGTTCTCTGAATCACTACTTGTACGCTTTTCAGTTCCATTATCCAGAAATTCACCATGATTATCAATAGTTGCAATATAGAAATCCCATAACCTGGTATCTATATCGTTGTTCCCTGTCATGCTATCACCCCCTGCCTCTTCCCTATAATTTCATTATAACATTGATGGTTTCGATATTTCAACTGTTTTTTTGCCCCGAGTTTTACCAGTAAAAGTTCCGAAAGCTATTAGTGCCGGAAAATTCGGTAGTGGGTCATTTAAGCCTGGAATAAGATTCATAAAGGGTAGGCAACGAGTCCCTTCGGCTGCGCTCAGGGCAGCCGAAGGGACTCGTTGCCTACCCTTTAATATTCACTTGATCATTTATAAGACAGCTTCTAATGTCTATACTTCGAGAAATCAGATTGACCCACTACCAGGTTTCGTTCAACTTGATAAGTGAGGTTTTTTATGTTATTAAAATCTACTTAAGCTTGCCCATTTCTTTTAACAATAATTCAGGAGGAATGTATGTCTGAAGAAACACAGGTTAGTGATCTTATTAGCATGAAACAGCTTCTCGAGGCGGGGGTTCATTTCGGACATCAGGTGAGTCATTGGAACCCTAGAATGAAACCCTATATATTCGGGAGCAGGAACGGAATTCATATTATAGACCTTCAACAGACTGTGACTTTTTTTAAAAAAGCTTATAACTTTGCAAGAGATATTGTTGCCGACGGAGGAGAAGTTCTTTTTGTCGGAACGAAAAAACAAGCTCAGGGAATCGTTGCCGAAGAGGCCATAAAATGCGGGATGCCTTTTATCAACACCCGCTGGTTAGGGGGAACCCTCACGAATTTCAATACAATTCGAGCCAGAGTGGACTACCTGCTTGAACTCAAAAAATTGGAAGAAGAAGGTCAGATGGAACTTCTTCCCAAGAACGAAGCCAAAGGGCTAAGAAGGCAGATTCAGAAGCTTGAATATCTACTGAACGGAATAGTAAATATGAGAAGGTATCCGGAGGCTGTTTTTGTTATTGATGCAAAGAAGGAATACATAGCGATTCGAGAAGCACGAAAACTCGGGATTCCAATAGTAGGGGTGATAGATACCAACTGTGATCCGGGAAATGCGGATTTTATAATACCGAGCAATGATGATGCCATAAGGGCAATAAAACTCTTTACAGCCCGAATTGCTGATGCTTGTATTGAAGGGAAGCATGTTTATCAACAAAGAGTGCTTTCTGGAGAAATTGCAAAACCAGAAGTGAAAGAAACTCCGCTAATAGTGGAAAGAAAAGTGTTCGTATTCAAAGAGTATGGGGAGGATTTTAGAGATACCGAATCGACATCTGTAGCGATTTCTGAAGGTTCGCCCGAGACCAAAGGGGGTGTTGAGGAGGATGCCGATAATGGCTAATGTCACAGCGCAAATGGTAAAAGAGATTAGAGATAGTACCGGCGCTCCTTTTTTAGATTGCAAGAAAGCACTAGAGGAAACGGCAGGCGATTTTGAAAAGGCAATTGAAATTCTGAGAATAAAAGGACTTACAAAAGTTGCCAAAAGATTGGGGAGGGAAACCCCTGAAGGAACAATAACGTCGTATATACATCCAGGCGGTAAAATCGGTGTCATGGTTGAGGTAAATTGTGAGACCGACTTCGTGGCAAGAAATGAGGAATTTCAAGCATTTGCGAAAGAGATAGCGATGCAGATAGCCGCTGCGAACCCGTCGTATATAAGCCGGGAAGAAATACCTGAGTCGGTTCTTTTGAAGGAAAAGGAAGTTATGAAAGCTCAGGTAATCGAGTCCGGGAAGCCAGAAACCGTAGCTGAAAAAATTGTTCAAGGTAAAGTTGAAAAATATTATGAAGAGACATGCCTTATCGACCAAGCCTACATCAGAGACCCAAAGATTAAGATTAATGATCTTCTAGGCTTACTTGTTGCGAAGATAGGGGAGAACATTGTAATAAGGAGATTTGTGAGGTATCAGCTCGGAGAACCAATTGGCTAAATAAATAGAATATGAATTCGCATGACCTGTTACTAAAACCTAAATATAAGAGGATACTTCTTAAATTAAGCGGAGAAGCCCTTCAGGGAAGGGAACTTTACGGGATAAGCCTTCAGGTACTGGAAACCATTTCGGAAGAAATTGTCGAAATAAGCGCTCTGGGAATTGAAACCGCAGTAGTTATAGGAGGGGGGAACATTTTTAGAGGAATAGCCGGAGCTGCAACTGGGATGGATAGGTCTACGGCAGACCATATGGGTATGCTGGCTACAGTTATTAATGCTCTAGCCCTTCAAGATTCACTAGAGCGAATGGGCATTATTACGAGGGTACAGACAGCACTCGAAATCAAACAAGTCGCAGAGCCATACATTAGGAGAAGGGCAGTTAGACATCTTGAAAAGGGCAGGGTGGTAATATTTGCCGCTGGTACGGGCAACCCTTTTTTCACTACAGACACGGCTGCAACATTGAGAGCGCTGGAAATCGGGGCGGATGTTATACTTAAAGCTACTAAAGTCGACGGTGTATACGACAGGGACCCGGTGAAATATGATGACGCTATTAAGTTTGAAGAATTGAGCTACATGGAGGTATTAAACAAAGAATTAAAAATAATGGATGCTACAGCTATCTCGCTTTCGATGCAAGGAAATATTCCTATTGTGGTTTTTAACCTTTTCGAACGCGGCAATATCAAGAGGATTATAATGGGGGAGGAGATAGGAACAACGGTAAGGAGCGGATAAGAATGAGCGAAGATAAAAACCTGAATGACATTCTTGAAGAAACTAAAAAGAGGATGAGTAAGTCTATAAGTGTTTTTGTAACGGAACTTGGTAAAGTGAGAACCGGGAGGGCTTCTACATCTCTAGTAGAACATATGAAAGCAGATTACTATGGGACATCAACGCCCATTAATCAACTTGCGACGATTTCAGTCCCGGATTTCAAGACAATACTGATTCAACCTTGGGACATAGCTGCTATTGCAAATATAGAAAAGGCAATCAGGCAATCTGATCTTGGCATAAATCCTTCAAATGACGGCAAAGTGATACGAATAGTCGTTCCGGTTTTAACTGAGGAAAGGAGGAAAGAACTCGTGAAGCATGTGGGAAAACTTGCTGAAGAGTATAGGATCGCCGTGAGGCAGATAAGGAAAGAAACGAATAATCTGACCAAAGAAGCCGAAAAAGAAAAAAAGATACCTGAAGACCAGGTCAAAAGATTCCTTTCCAAGATTCAAGAGGTTACCGATAGTTTTATAAAGGATATAAACGATGCCCTCGAAAGAAAAGAAAAGGAGATTATGGAGTTTTAACCGTACCCAAGCCCGATTTGCCATCAGACCGAATAGTTATTTTCTAAAGAACCCCGCTTCGATATTTTGTGCTAAAATTAATAAAAAGAGCGGAGGGGGGTAAATATGAAAAGTTCTATTGCCAGCTTTTTTTCATATCTTTTCATGACATCGTCTATCATGTCATTAGTTTCTGCCTTGATTCTGGTCGTCATTGTTCTTCGTTATTTTTCCGGTTCGACGGGTAAATCAGAGGAAGAAATTGCCCGTTATATTTTTATTATTCTTGTAATTTCTATTTGCTGTGCTCCGATCTCTTTATATATTTCTAATAAGTTGGGAAAGCTTAGCGGGCGTAAAGACGAACTTTGATGGGTTTATTCCTTGCTTAAGGTGGTTCTGAGAGTTGGAGACTGAATAGTTATAGCCCCTCGTAACACATCAAATTACCCAAAAGAAGCTTTAAAGGAAAAAAAGACTCGTTTTTCAGGGCGTCATCAGCAATGGTTAAATTCTCAGTTTTGAATTATAATTTCTGACGGGGGATGCCGATATTGAGTATCAATCCATCTATCTTGATTGGATTTGGCGATAGGAGTTTTGCAGAGGAATTAGTTGCAACCCTGAAAGGCGGGGGGCTAAATTTCTTTATCACTATCACTGGGATTGGGGACGAACTTATTGAAAATATCAGAAGTAAATTTTTCCATATAGTTTTTGCAGATGTTGCTTCCTCCGAAAACATCGAGTTCGAAATCGTAAGACAGATTAAATCCATCTCTCCGAGCACCGAAGTTTTTTTGTTTGGTGACTCCAGTTCTTCGCCTGATATTGCCGCGAAAGCTATGAAGAAGGGGGTGTTTGCCTACCTTGAGAAACCGTTGAATGTAGATTATCTGAAAGCTCTTATACCTAAGGCTTTAGAGAAGCAACTGTTACAAATCCAAAGTGATAGAAGACGTGATCAGCTCCATTCGCTTCTAAATGCCACTGAAGATATAAATTCACAGCTTAATATGAAACAGATTATCAGACAGCTCGTCAAGAGGAGCTTGGTTGTTACTGATAGCGAATGCGGTTCAATCGCTCTTTTTGGGAATGATAATCTCGTAATGCGCGAGTTCTGGGATGGAAGAAGTTGGCAAGATTTATCAAATTCCAGCGGTCTTGAAATAGGAAGCTTGGAGGAATTCTGGAAGGACAGGACGATTTATACTTCAGATAATTCTCAGGATGCCGACAAGCTTGATTCTTTGTTTTCACCGCTTCCCTGGGTTAATTCTTATATCTGTGTGCCGATAGTCGGTAGGAAAGGGGATTTCCTCGGAGTTATAGAGGTCTGTAATAAAAGGCAAGAAGATGTAGTTCAAAATGATGGTCCACAACTTCTCGAGGGCTTGGCGCGCACTGCTGCAATAGCAATTGAAAATGCTAGACTTTATGAATTTACGAGGTTAAAATCCGACCAGCTTAGAGAATCAGAGCAGAAATACAGAACCTTAGTTGAGAATTCTCCCGACCTAATTTTTATAATTCAGAACAATAGATTCAAGTACGTGAATAGGAAAGCTTCCAGCATACTTTTGTATTCACCAGAGGAGCTATATCAATACAAGGCTGTAGATATTATAGCCTCTCGCTCGAAAGAGCTTTTCACGCAGAACATTAAAAAAAAGTTGAAAGGAGAGGAAGTTTCGAATTACGAGGTCGTTTTGATCAACAAAGACCAGGCAGAGGTGATTTTGGATGTAAACGGAGTTTTAACGGAGTATGAGCAAAAACCCGCCGTTCAAATTATTGGAAGAGATATAACAGACAGAAGACAAACAGACAAAGAGATGCTCAGACTTGCTGCAGCCGTGAAGAGCTTGAATTCCGCCGTAACGATAACGGATATGAATAGAAACATTATATATATTAACCCCGCTCATAAAAGAGTATTCGGGTATGAGCTGGAAGAGGTTATCGGAAAACAGAGCAGCACTCTGTACCCCTTTGACGATCCATCTGGGGTCAGCAAAAAGATTTATGAAGCGATTCTGATAGTCGGATGGGAGGGCGAAAGGCTCGGAATGAGAAAGAACGGAGAGGTATTTCCTGTCTACGAAAAGACTTCTGTCGTCAAAGACAAGGACGGAAGGCAAATTGGAATAGTGTCTGTGGTTGAGGATATTTCCTCGAGAAAGAGGCTTGAGCAGGCTTTAAAGGAATCCGAGGAGCGATACAGGACGCTTGTAGAGACTGCTAAGAGCGCGATAATTGCGATCGACGAAGAGAGCAAAATAATCCTTTTTAACCCTTCTGCTGAAGAACTTTTTGGATACTTAAGAGAAGAAATCGAAGGAAAAGAGCTTAGTATTCTCTTATCCGAAGGGAGCAGAGGTTTTTCCGATACAAGATTCGATGACAATTCGGATAGTGGGATATCGAGTCTTTTGGGTAAAACCGTAGAAATTTTCGGCGTCAAAAAAGGGGGAGAGGAGTTCCCGATTGAGGTTTCCCTTTCTGCCTGCAAAATCGGCGGAAGACGAATTTTAACTGCGATCATGTTTGACATTACGGAGAGGAAAAATTTACATGAGCAACTCATTCAATCTGCAAAGTTGGCAGCTGTGGGTGAACTTATTGCCGGAGTTGCACACGAGGTTAACAATCCGTTAGCTGTCGTCATGGGGTATTCCGAGATGATTCTTGGGGAGGAAAACAATGACGAACAGTTTAGGAGGTCTATCGATGTGATTTACAATGAGGCAAATAGGGCCAGGAAAGTGATTCAGAACCTGCTTTCATTCGCTCGCAAACACAGTCCGGAAAAGCAGTACTCTTACATAAATGAAATTCTGGAGAGAACATTGAGCTTGAAGGAATATGATCTCAGAAAAAATAATATTGAGGTTATAAAAAAACTTGATAACCATTTGCCTGCCACGATGGCGGACCCGAATCAGCTTCAACAGGTTTTTCTCAATCTGATAATAAACGCGGAACAAGCAATGGTCGAGAGCAATGAAACTAAAAGACGAATTGTGATCGAAAGCAGGTTGAAAAATGGAAGAGGCTTGTTTATTACAGATGGAGACGAAATAATAGAGATCTTATTTTCTGATCTTGGTCCGGGGATTGCGGAGAAGAATTTAAAAAAGATATTTGACCCATTTTTTACTACAAAACCAGTGGGAAGAGGAACGGGCTTAGGGCTTTCCGTTTCTTATGGGATTATCAAAGAACACGGTGGCGAAATTTACGCTCAGAGCAAAGAAGGAGAGGGGGCGACTTTCTATATAGAGTTGCCTGTTGTGCAAGAAATAGTCAACTAAAATTCAACTACTTCATAATTGGCTTGTGATTTGCCCATCTCCGCAATACCAATTCAATTGAGATAAATTAGGGATTCGAAAATCTTGGGGATTCGGTATCCATTATCTCTACCCCTAGCACTTATGATCTAGAAACATGATTGATAGCGGCTGTATTGATTCTATATGGACTTGGGCGGGGAAATTCTCTCTACGCCGCCTAGGTATGAAACGAGAACCTTTGGTATTTTTAGCGACCCTTCCGGCTCCTGATAATTCTCGAGTATTGCAATAACGGCTCTCCCCACCGCAATGCCGGAGCCGTTTAGTGTGTGGACTAACCTGGTTTTTCCTCCCTCCTTGGGACGGTACCTAATGCTTGCTCTTCTTGCCTGAAAATCCTCGAAGTTGCTGCAAGAAGAGATTTCTCTGTACGTATTTTCACTGGGAATCCAGACCTCTATATCGTAGGTTTTTGCCGATGAAAATCCCATATCACCGGTGCACAGCAAAATGATTCGGTAGGGGAGCTCTAAAAGTTCGAGAACGCGAGCAGCATCGCTAGTCAGAGATTCAAGTTCATCATAAGAATTTTCAGGGGTCGAGAATTTTACCAGCTCTACTTTATTGAACTGGTGCTGCCTTATTATACCCCTCACGTCTTTTCCATAGGATCCCGCTTCTCTTCTGAAACAGGGTGTATATGCCACATATTTTTTAGTAAGCTCATCTTCAGTCAATATCTCATCACGATGTATGTTTGTAACTGGGACCTCAGCCGTTGGAACCAAGAAGAATTCAGTATCTTCTACCTTGAACAAATCCTCTTCAAATTTTGGAAGATTACCTGTTCCGATGAAGCTCTCTCGGTTGGCCATGAAAGGGGGAAGCACTTCTGTATACCCATGTTCATTCGTGTGTAGATCCAGCATGAAATTTATGAGCGCTCTTTCAAGCCTGGCACCGAGGCCTTTATAAAGCGCAAACCTCGCCCCTGCGATCTTTGTAGCTCTCTCGAGGTCAAGGATGTCCAGTTTCTTCCCAATCTCCACGTGGTCTTTGGGATTGAAATCAAAATTTCTCGGATGGCTCCACCGTCTTATCTCCGGGTTTTCCGAGGAGTATTTGCCATAGGGAACGGAGCTATCCGGTATGTTGGGGATATACAAAAGAAATTCCCCGAATTCATGCTCGACTTCGTTTCTCTTCGCTCCGAGCTCTTTTATTTTCTCCGAGGTTTCTTTGAGTTTTATTTGAAAACTTTCAGCCTCTTCGTTTCTTCCATGCTTTTTAAGTTCACCAACTTTTTTGGAGCCCCTGTTTCTTTCGTGCTCAAGCTCTTCAACTTCTTGTATTATCCCTCTTCTCTCTTCATCCAGGGCGAGGAATCTATCGAAGTCGACTTGAGCTCCACGCTCCTCCATTTTTTTCTTCACAAAGTCTAAATTATCCCGAATGTATTTTGCATCTAGCATGATTTATCCTCTTCATTAATTTACCCATGGATGGACACCAATTCACACGAATAAAATATATTAAAACAATTTTTGCATTCAAATTTGTCTGCCTACTTGAGTTGATTCGCGGATTATGTCGTTAGCCCTTTATAACTCCTATTGGTCTTAGTTTTGCTACCTTTTTGGCAATCCCTGCATTATGCACGACATCGCATACGTCTTCTACCTCTTTATATGCCTCCGGCATTTCTTCTACCACAGTCCTTTTTCCTCTAGCCATAGCAATGATGCCCTTCTCCTCAAGCTCAGCAAAAAGGTCTCTGCCTTTTCCGCTTTTAAGAGCCTTTTTTCTTGAGAGCAATCTTCCTGCGCCATGACAACACGACCCGAAGGTCTCCTCGAGAGTTGACTCGGTTCCAACGAGAACAAAGGAAGCCCTTCCCATATCGCCGGGAATGAATACGGGCTGACCCACTTCTCTGTAGATTTCTGGGATTGAAGGGTGATTTTTGGGAAGCGCTCTCGTCGCTCCTTTTCTATGAACGCATACCTTTTTTGTCTTTCCGTTTATCTTGTGTTCTTCAAACTTTACAATGTTGTGGCTTACATCATAGACTAGACGTCCTCCAAGCTCTTTTGGCCCCATACGAAACACCTTGTGGAATGCGTCTCTGGCAAATGACATTATAATTTGTCTGTTCGTCCATGCGTAGTTAACTGCCGCCGAGAAAGCCGAGAGATAGCCCCTTCCTTCTTCAGATTTAATATGGGCGCAGGCAAGCTGTTTATCCGGCAGGTTAATTCCCTCTTTCCTCATATAAGAAATCATCCTCTCTATGTAATCGGTGCAGACCTGATGGCCAAATCCCCTCGAGCCGCAGTGAATCTGGACGCATACTTGATCTTTAAAAAGTCCGAAGGCATCGGCAGCTTCAGCGTTAAAGATTTGGTCTACGACGTCAACTTCGAGAAAATGGTTCCCAGAGCCGAGCGTCCCGATCCCGTCCTTACCTCTCTCAAGTGCTTTTTTGCTTATTGCTTCCAAATCTCCGCCTGGAAAAGAACCATGATCCTCAATCCTTTCTAAATCCTCTCCCGTTCCGTAACCTCTTTCAATTGCCCACTTCGCCCCCTTCTGCATGAGCTCTTTGTAGTCTTTAGTTGAGAGCTTTATTTTGCCGCTTACGCCAATTCCGCAAGGGACAGAGTTAAAGAGTTCGGTGATAAGCTGCCTGAGTTTTGGCCTTACCTCTTCCTCCGTAAGATTTGTCGCCATGAGTCTTACGCCGCAGTTAATGTCATAACCGACGCCTCCAGGTGAAATTACTCCCTCTTCGACGTCCATCGCCGCGATTCCTCCTATAGGAAACCCGTATCCCCAGTGAATATCGGGCATGGCAATTGAATATTTTTGTATTCCAGGAAGATGCGCTACATTGACTACCTGTTCAAGCGATCTGTCCTGCCGAATGTCTCTGAGCATCTTTTCACTGGTATAAATCCTTCCCGGTACCCGCATCCCGGCTTTTTGGGGAATTTCCCACAGGTAGTCGTGTATTTTTTCCAGCTCTATTTTTTCTGTCATAAGCTTAATTGCGCACGATCAAACTGTTGAATTATATATCAAACACAATGTCTGTTTTTAATTTATCATTGAGGGTTTCTATTTTCAAATTATGGTAAGTGACAGCTTTGATATCTGAAAAGAGTTCGTGTTTTTCGAGGTCGATTTGTTCACCGAAGGCTTTCCCTCTTATGATAGTTTCGCCAACCATATTTACTTCAAAATCTCTAAAAACCATTTTCTTTGTTTGATGGAGATAGAGAATTTCTTCAAGGCAATGAACCAGTAGTTCTTCTCGGGTTCGGCCTTCGGCTCTGATTTTTATTTGTTTAAATGATTTTATTTTTTCTCTGTCTGTAATTAAATCCATCATCGCGAGAGCAGCGTTTTTAACGAGTTCATCAAAAGATTTCCCATAAACTCTGACGCATACATCCGCCGTGTGGTCGAGTATTTCATAGTTCATGTAAGGTTAGTTTAACCTTAAATTGAGGATTGCTAAATTTGAGGAAACGTGAGAAGGCCGCTTGGAAGTGTATATATTTTGAGTGGAGTTGGAGCAAGATAGACTATTTACGAATGAAACCGTTGAGAGCTCGGGAGGTCAGGAATTCTAATAGGTGAATAGATTTCCATCCGACAAATCAGCTGCTATTAACGCTGCCGACTCACTCCGTCTCCTCGGGTTAGCAAAAGGACCTTTATCATCGGGAGAAAAAGGGTTGCCGGGGTTCTTTACACATTCGATCCCTGATGAGTTGTAGGGGGCGGCTATCATTCGCGCCAGATTGATATTTTTTTCTTTCCAGGTCTTCCCCTTGACGTAAGCATAGATCTGGTCGGGGTTTTGAGAATTTAGTTCATTCTTCCTCTTAATAAAATTTTCTCTCCATGGGCTGTTAGGGCAGTTTTTTATGTTATCGAATATGTTTCTAATTTCTCTTGCAGCCGCCTCGATTGCAATTTCGGGTTGCATCAGTTCTTGAGCGACAAGAATTCTTAGCGACTGATTTCTTGACGGTTTCTTCCCTCCAAATCTTTGAGCAGCTTCGGTTGAGTTTCTATAATGTTCGATTTCTTTTTCGGTTACCTCGACGAGCTTGTGGAATATAGCTGTGTCAATCTGAATTTGTGCGATTCCTAGTGAGCCTTTTTCCACCCCAATCCATTCCTGACCCAGGTCGAGGAGGTTTATATCGGCTAGCTCGTTGAGTATTATCGTGGAGAGAAGGATCGCGGGGATGTTATGTCGAGCAGAGCTTTTGTTTATTTCTTTTATGCAGGGCGAAAGTCTATTCTTGTACCATTTTAGACGCTCATTAAAGCTGAGAGAACGAAGGTTATCGGGAGTCATAATCTCTAGTTTTACAGAAGAGCAGGATTTTTCGTCTGCATATACATTGTCTATCCAGGGGTTTGTATATGAGCAGATTATGAAAAGTAAAAGCAAAGGTTCTACTAATGTTGCTAAATATCTTTCTTTACCCTTCATTCTTCTTGTCAGAAGCAAATTGGATTAGGTATATAGTAAGCTTTGGCTATCTAGAGTTCAAGCGAAATTTAGCGTTAAAGGTTCTTTTAATGAAAAAGGTTCGGTTTGAAATATTCCTGCCAGTGTGGTTAATTAAAATACATCAAAACAAAAGACGAACGGAGGAAGCTGATGGCTAAGCTAAATAAAGGCGTCCAAATCACTTATCTGGGTCACGCCACATTCAAGATTAAGTCATCTAACGGAAAAACTATATTGATTGACCCATGGGTTCAGGGAAATCCTGCTTGTCCGGAGGCGCATAAGAAATTTAACAAAATAGATATAATGGCG
>Ga0187893_10001118_pt1 | contig 66959 bp, 47 predicted proteins | sample MA1701074metaG_FD_139574 | JGI IMG/M metagenome (GOLD analysis project Ga0187893, IMG submission 139574) | White microbial mat communities from a basaltic lava cave in the Kipuka Kanohina Cave System on the Island of Hawaii, USA - MA170107-4 metaG ...
CCAACGCCAGCAACCGTTCCTTTTTGGCAGAAGGGTGCGTCAAGCTTAACTCTGGATTTCGCATGCCTGAAGCGTAGCATGAGTCGGTTTATTTGTAACTGTATTTAATGCGCTTGTATTAGTCCCCTTCCGGAACGACTGCAGGCTCCGCAGGTCTTGAGGCAGCCCTTGATTCATTCCCTTGACTGTAGACGCCTGCCCAGTTGGCTGCTAGCCAGAGGACCCCGGTCAAAAGCGTAAGGATTCCCGCAACAAGTGCGATGGTATGGGGTCCGACGTAGCGCTGCGCGACCCCCGCCAGCAGCATTGAGACCACCATGGTAAAGATGACGATGGTCTCCTTGACTGAGAAGGTTCGCCCCCGGAATTCGGCTGGCACAGTATTCATCAACAAGGTGGTACCAATGATGTTGTTGATACCCATGACCACGCGGCTCAGCGCGATCCAGATCACTCCAGCCCATAAGGTGTGCGTGAAGCTGAAAGTGCTGTAGAAAACACCGGTGAGAACCATGCTGATCCCGATCACCCACTTTGTGACCGCAAAGGATTGGTGACGAAAGAATGCGTTTGAAACCGTGGCGCCAACCACGATTCCAAAGCCTGCTGCCGAATAGAGAATGCCAATGCCCGACTCTCCTGCATGATAGACGTCGACCGCGAAGAGACTGAAAAGAATCTGGGCTGCACCGCCACCCGTGGCCCATCCAGCGCCAACCAACAACAACCCTAGAACGATAGGCTGGTGGCGCACAAAGCGCAGGCCTTCCCAAAACTCGCCGGTATACGATGGCTTATCCCTGTGCCCACTCCTGGCGATTTGTAATTCCGGAAACCGAATCCGCAAAATCAGCGCCGCGGAAACCAAGAACGAAAGGGCGTTCAGAGCAAACGCCCCTCGATAGCCAAGACCCTGCACAGCGAACCCACCCAGCGCTCCTCCCAACATCTGCATGATGGCCGTCGTCGAACCCGTGAGCGCATTTGCCGTCATGAGTTCTTCGGGACTACAGAGTTCGGGAATAGACGCATTTTTTGCCGTCGTAAAAAAGATCGAAACGGCCGTAAGCAGCGCGCCAAATAAATACGCCAGTGCCATGCTCTCTCGCGAACTGACCAGCATGAAGCCCAGGGCAAGCACCGCACGAACGTAGTCTGCAGCCAGCAGCAATGTGCGCCGTCTGAAGCGGTCGGCCAAGACTCCTGCCGGCGGCCCGAAGAAAACTGCGGGGACCGTTCTCGAAAGCAGCACCGCTGAAACGACCAGACCCGATCCCGTCAGGTGCATCGCCAAAGCCAGCACCGCAATGTTGTTGAACCAGTCACCCAGTTCACTGACGACCTGTCCCATCCAAAGTCTTCGAAAGTTGTGATTGCTTCGAACGAGAGTGGCATAACCGAATGACCGCATCGGCGCATTATAGCGGATGCTCTACTCGAATCGTCCTCGGACTCGTCAGCGTTTTCGATTTCTTCATTCGCGGGCGAGCATACGGCCCACTGCTTGCGAGACGTTTGAGCAGCTTGAACAACTCTCCTACGCACGGCACTCCGTCCCTTCCTTGTGGAAACACTGGGTGCTCGGTATAATCGACGCGTATTTGCGAGTACCGCCCTTCCGCCGTGTGCCCCGCTGCTTGCCAATTGCCGGGCAGGAACCACAACAATGAGCACACTTTTCCTTCGTCTTACCATAGGCCTCTATTCGATAGGCTTGTTGCATTCGTTCCTGACCATCATCTCGCGCAAGAAGACGCTGTTTCGGGTGGCGATGGCTGGCATCGGCCTGGGTTTCGTGTCTCATGGTCTCTCGATCCTTTTTGCCTGGATGGAGCTCGATCACCCTCCGATTACCGACAATCACGGAGCGCTCTCCTTCTTCGCATTCGTCATCGTTTTGGCTTTCTTGGTTTCTTATGCGCGATACCGGCTGGAGTCGTTGAGTGTGTTTGTTTTTCCTTTGGTCTTTGTTCTGACGCTGGCAGCCAATCTCATTGCATCGCCGCAGACCCCGCGTCAGGAGCTCTTGAAGAGCTTGTGGTTTTACATTCACATTCCAACCACGTTTCTCGGATACGCAGCCTTCTTTGTCGCTTTCTCTGCTGGGGTCATGTACCTCATTCAGGAAAGAGAGCTCAAGCGCAAACGGCCGCAAACGTTTTACTATCGGCTCCCTTCGCTAGAGATTTGCGATGACTTGGGATACCGCTCGCTCAGTGTCGGATTCCCTCTGTTGACCGTTGGGATCGTTGCCGGCGCGTTGTGGGCAAATCGCGCACTGAGCCAACCTTGGGGCTGGGATCCAAAGATCATCTGGTCTCTAATCACCTGGCTGATCTACGCAGTGCTCATCCACTATCGACTCTCTTCGGGGCTTCGCGGTAGGCGCGCCGCCCTAATGTCCATTGTCGGTTTCGTCACGGTCCTGTTGACTTTCATCTGGACCCGGCATCAGGGCAGCGCCCACTCATTCATACAGCAATGAACCTCGTCCTGGTGGGGCTGAGTCACAAGACAGCCCCTGTCAATATCCGCGAAAAGCTTCACTTTCCAGAGCCCCAATTGCTTGAGGCGTTGGACTTGCTGCGCACCCAGTACGACGCGCAGGAGAGCATGATTCTGTCGACTTGTAACCGGGTTGAAGTGCTCGCTCAAACCTCCGATTCGCCAGAAGGAGTGCGTCAGGTGAAGGACTTTATCTGCAACTTCCACAAAGTCCCCTACGACACATTGCAACAGTTTCTCTACGACTTCACACAGATCGATGTGGTGCGCCATGTTTTCCGTGTGGCTGCCAGTCTGGACTCGATGGTGTTGGGTGAGCCGCAGATTTTGGGACAGGTGAAGACAGCGTTCAACACAGCCCAGAATGCCGGCACGATTGGCGCGACGCTCAGTCAGCTCATGAACCGCGCCTTCTTTGTGGCCAAGCGTGTTCGCTCCGAGACCACCATCGCCAGTTCGGCCGTTTCCATCAGCTACGCTGCGGTTGAACTGGCCAAGAAGATCTTCAACGATCTGAAGGGCAAAACCGTTCTGATTCTCGGGGCCGGCAAGATGAGCGAACTGGCAGCCAAGCACCTTGCCGGTGCGGGCGTTTCCAGGGTACTGGTGTGGAATCGCACTTACCAGCGAGCCGTTGAGCTGGCCGAAGTTTTCAAGGGAGAAGCCATTCAGACGGAGGAGCTGTTTCGGCACATCGAGCGCGCCGACATCATTATCAGCTCGACCGGTTCGGCCGGGTTCATCTTGAACAAGGCCGATGGTGAGCGGATGATTCACCTGCGGAAGAACCGACCGGTTTTTATCATCGATATCGCTGTTCCCCGCGATGTCAATCCGGAGATCAACAAAGTCAGTAACATTTTTCTGTATGACATCGACGACCTCCGCAATGTCATCGATGCCAACCTGCGACAGCGGCAGCGCGAAGCACAGTCTGCCGAAGAGATTGTGCGGCAGGAGGTGGAGCTGTTCCTCGAGCATTCACGGGCTCGTGATGCAACACCGGCCATTGTGACGTTGCGCGAGCATTGGGAGGCCATTCGCCAGGAAGAGCTGACCCGATGCAGAAAGCGCTTGGGGACACTGACCAGCGAACAGGAAGCGGCGTTGGAAGGTCTTACTCAGAGCCTGGTGAACAAGATGCTTCATCCTCCGATCTCTGAGCTCAAGCGTCTCAGCCGCCAGTCGTCGAATCGGGAAGGCATCACAACGATCAAGCGCATATTTGGGTTGAAGGAATAATCCGCCTGTGGTCTCTCGTCTCGAGTCTCTGGTCTGGAGTCTCATGGACCTGAGACAAGAGACCCAAGACCAGAGACAAAAACCGCGTGTCATCAAACCACCTCACTATCGGTTCACGAGGCAGCAAGCTAGCGCTGGTCCAAGCCAACTGGGTCAAGACTCAGTTGGAAGGCGCTCATTCCGACCTCAATGTGGTCATCGAAATCATCAAGACCTCTGGAGATGTCTTTCTCGACGCTCCTTTAAGCCAGATTGGCGGCAAAGGATTGTTCACGAAGGAGATCGAAGACGCGTTGCTGGATGGCAGGATCGATCTGGCTGTTCATAGCCTCAAAGACCTGCCGACAGTTCTGCCTCCCGGATTGAGTCTGGCAGCCGTGAGCCGCCGCGAAGACGTGCGTGATGCGTTTCTTTCCAACGAGTATCGGAGTCTTGGAGCGCTTCCCAAAGGAGCGCGGGTCGGTACCAGCAGCTTGCGACGCCAATCTCAGTTGTTGCGGTTGCGGAGCGATCTCGAAGTGGCCAGTCTTCGTGGCAATCTGGACACGCGCATCCGCAAACTGGATGAGAAGCAGTATGACGCCATACTGCTGGCGTGTGCCGGACTTGACCGGCTGGGCTATCAGCATCGAATTGCCGAACGGTTATCCGTACAGCAACTTTGCCCCGCTGTTGGACAAGGGGCACTTGGCATCGAAACCCGCGAGACGGATGCCCCGACGAGAAACCGGATCCAATGCTTGCATCACACGCCCACCCACTCTGCTGTAACTGCAGAAAGGGCCTTCCTTCGGCGCTTAGGTGGTGGCTGCCAGGTTCCCATAGCCGGGCACGCGTGGATTGAGGGATCACGGCTTGAAATGCTCGGCCTCGTTGCCAGTGCAGACGGACAACAGCTCTTCCGTGATCAAGCCAGTGCTCCAACTCAACAGGCTGCAGAGTTGGGTTCTCAATTGGCAGAGCAACTCCTGGCCAGTGGAGCCAGCGAAATCCTAAAGGCTCTCTCCATTTCGTGAGGCGATTCCCTCTTAGAAAAATGGGGGTGCCATATGGCCCAGGGGTTGTCGTGCAGCGCACCTGAAGGCTAAGAGAAGAACCTAGCGCCACTTGAAATGCGATGTCCTAAACGTGAGGCTTCCCGACTCGCAAGACAACCCCTAGGCGGTTAAGCGACTGCTGTCGCCACGCGACCGCCGTCGCTTAGCCGCAACCCCCGTTGACAAGGGGGGAATTTGTCGCGACTTCAATAGCCGCTCCGTGAGCCCAAACCACCCACTCACTTCTCGCGTCTACCTTATCGGTGCCGGCCCTGGCGACCCGGAACTACTTACGCTGAAGGGCTTGCGTTGTCTGCAGGACGCAGACTGCATCGTGTACGACTCCCTCGTAAATACCGATCTGTTGCAGCATGCTCTGCCTGGTGCAGAGTGGATCTGCGTGGGGAAACGCGGCGGCAGCCACACGATTTCCCAGGAGGACATCAATGCTCTGCTGATTGAAAAAGCCCAGGCGGGCAAAGTAGTCGCTCGCTTAAAGGGAGGCGACCCGTTCATTTTTGGACGCGGTGGCGAAGAGGCAGAGGCTTTGGCAAGCGAGAGCATTCCCTTTGAGATCGTGCCTGGCGTCACCTCCGGTTATGCCGCACCCGCTTACGCTGGAATCCCTGTGACCCATCGCGATTTCAGCCCCTCCGTTGCATTCATCACCGGGCATGAAGATCCCAGCAAAGAAGAATCGCTGATTGCCTGGGACAAGATCTCCACCGGCATCGGCACGCTTGTATTCTTCATGGGCGTCGCCAATCTGCCAGAGATCGTCCGCAACCTGGTACAGCACGGACGGCGACCCGAGACACCCATCGCGCTAATTCAATGGGGAACTTTCCAGCATCAGGAAGTCGTCAGGGGGACTCTGGAAACCATAGTCGAACAGGTAAAGGCGAGAGGTCTATCGGCTCCTGCGATCACCGTCGTAGGAGATGTGGTGTCGTTGCGCGACAAGTTGTGCTGGTTTGACAACCGTCCTCTGTCTGGCAAGCGCATTCTCATCACGCGGCCCAGCCGTCAAGCAGAAGAGTTTCGTCGAAGGCTGGTGACGCTGGGTGCAGAAGTCATCGCATTTCCAGCTATAGAGATTCGAGATCCTTCTTCATGGGAAGCTTTAGATCGTGCCATTCGTGTTATCGAAGTCTACCAGTGGCTTGTTTTCACCAGCACAAATAGCGTTGAGAAATTCTTCTCGCGCTACCAGCAGCTTGGGTGCGACGTGCGCGATTTGCAGGGTATCCGAATCGCAGCCATCGGTTCTGCCACCGAAAAATCCTTGGCCGAACGAGGACTGAAGGTTGAAATCTTACCGGACGAGTTCAAGGCCGAGGGCCTGCTGCAAAGCCTGAAGGGCAAAGTTCTGAAGGGATCGCGGATACTGATACCACGTGCCAGAGTTGCACGCGATCTACTTCCGATTGAGTTGGAGAAACAAGGCGCCCAAGTAGACGTTGTCGAGGCCTACGAAACGATGCCTCCCCGCCAGGGACGGGAGCGGCTCCAACTGATTTTGGATGAACGCCCGCTGGACATGATTGTTTTCACCAGCTCCTCTACCGTCACCAACATGGTTGAAATGGTAAAGCCTGGCGTCCTGCAAGAGGTCCTCAAGCACACTGCTACTGCAGCCATTGGCCCTATCACGAAACAGACGGCCGAAGGCCAGGGACTTAAGGTTCAGGTCCAGCCCAGCCGGTACACGATTCCGGCGCTGGTGGATGCGATTATGGAGTTTTACAAAAACGGGCGAGAACCAACCCCGTCTTGATCTCCCCGCTTGTTACGCGTCGCAAGGGGGAGAGAGCATCGTCCCCGCGGCAGTGTTCTGGGTGACTTCTTCAAGGAGACTAGCGATGTATTGCTGGAAATGTGGAACAGAGATCGCAGAGATTTCGGGCGTGAGGAAGGTCTTGCGGACGGATACCTGTTCCAAGTGCGATAGCGACCTCCATGCGTGCAAGAACTGCCAGTTTCACGATCGGCAGTACCACAATGAATGTCGTGAGAATCAGGCTGAGTGGGTGAGTGACAAAGAACGAGCGAACTATTGTGACTACTTCACGCCCAGCGCCCGGGCGGCAGGAACAACAGCCAAGTCCCCAACCGACCAGGTGAAGTCGGCGTTTGACGGATTGTTCAAGGATTAACGACTCCGATTAAAATCGTACTCGTCGTCGATCTCATGCTTGTCCTCGAAGAAAGCCGAGTACGACAACGAATCACCCTTACGTCCAAGCAAAACGCTGGTGAACTACTCAGCCTTTTCCTTCAGCTGTTTCAGAACTTCCTCCAGCCTCTTGATTTCTTCTCCATACCCTTGCCAGTTCCCCTGCCGCAGTGCGCTCTGTGCGCGCTCATAGTGTGCGCCAGCCTGGTCAATCAGCACCTTTAGCGAGACATCCTCCTGTGACCGGGCCGGCTGGGGTGCTGTTGTGGAAGTGGGAGTCGAATCAGAAGGGCCGCCAAAAATGCGAGACAGAGCGAGTTCGAGAGTCTCTTCCATCGCGATGTTGTTCCCGTAGGAGACGATGATGCGTTTCAGTTCCGGCAACCCGCCTTCCTGCGACGATGCCAGGTAAAGCGGTTGAATGTACAGAATCGAATTCTGGACAGGAATGACCAGCAGGCTCCCGCGAAGAACTTTTGAACCGCTCCGATCCCAAAGCGACAGCTGCTGTGAGATGCGCGCATCCTGATTGACACGACTGACAATCTGCGAAGGCCCGTACACCAATCGCTGCTTCGGAAAGTTATATACCACCAGTTTGCCATAGTTCGGTTCGTCGCACCGTGCAGCCATCCACGCAATCATGTTCTCACGGCGAGCTGGTGCGAAGGGCGACATCAGGATGAATTCTTCCCGATCGCTGGTGCCGCTAAGCCGCATGATGGTGTAGTAAGGCTCCAGCGGAGTGTCGCCTTCCACCGTCGTTGCGGCAGTCGGAATGCGCCACAGGTCCTCCTTGTTATAGAACACCTGCGGGTCGGTCATGTGGTACGTCGCATAGATGTTCGCCTGAATCGTAAATAAATCTTCCGGGTAGCGGATGTGTCGGCGCAGGTCAGCAGGCATCGCTTCAAGTGCCTGAAAGACGCCTGGATAAATTTTCGCGTACGCCTGAATCACTGGATCTTTTGGATCGCTGATAAAGAACTGCATCGTCCCGTTGTAGGCGTCGATGGTTACTTTCACGGAATTGCGAATGTAGTTGCCGAGCCGCGCGGTGGGGCGCGAGTACGGGAAATAACGTCCCGAGGTGTAACCATCCATCATCCAGAACAGCCGTCCGTCGTCCGAGACCACCATATAGGGATCCTCGTCGAACGCCAGAAAGGGAACTGCCTTCGCTACCCGTCCTGGAATGGAGCGTCCGAACATCAACCGGCTGTCGGGGGTAATGGCGCTGGACAAAATGATCTTGGGTTCCTTGAAGCGAAAACTGAACAAGAGCTTTCTCCAGAAGCCTTGAACTGGAATGCCTCCACTCCCGCTGTACTCGGTGTAGACGTTCTCATCGCCCGAGGGGTAGTCGAACTCCTTTTCGAGGGTCTTAACGAAACAATAGGAATCGGTCTTTTCGCCATAGTAGATCTGGGGGCGTTTCACCTGAATGCTGGTTGTCGTGACCGGCGGAATGTCTTTGACAAAGAACTCCGGCAATCCCTCTTTGCTGATCTGGTTGACCGGACCCAGACAAAGCCCGTAGCCGTGCGTGTAGGTGAGGTGCTCGTTGATCCAGATGCGGCTTGGCAACCGATCGGAAGAAAGTTCGCGAGGCGAAAGGCTCACCTGGCGCGACTTCCCGTCAATCAAATAGCGGTCGTTGTCCACGTCAACAAAATCGTAATACGTACGGATCACTTGGAGCTGGCTGTAAGTCCGAAGCAGCGGGCGATGATCCCACAGGCGAATATTCTGTAGCGTCAACTCATTCTTCTTGATGGCGTCGGCAGACAGGTCTTCCAGGGCAGGAAACTCCCGCTCTTGTACCTGGTCGATGCCATAAGCCATTCGCGTGTACTTGATTTCCTGCGCGAGGTAAGGCGTCTCCATGCTGATTTCGTTCGGTGCCACCTGAATTCGCTGCATCAGCTCAGGCAATGCTCGTCTTCCAATCAGCGAAACCAAAACCAAGCCGCCAATGCCAATCCATGCCAGGCGGTATTTCTGCTGGAAACCACTCACCAACACGAGCAGGGCCGCCATGGCACTGAGGTACGTCAGCAACTTCAATGCCGGCATCGCCACATGAACGTCTGCATAGCTGGCACCAGCCACGATTCCCCGGCTTGAGAAAAGCGAGTCGAACAGTTCCAGGCGGTAGTGCACGCCCCAAAGCAGCAGGAACAGCGCTGCCAATGAAAACAGGTGTATTCTGGCTTTCTTGCCAAGTTCCGGACCGCGTGGAGTAATCCAGACGCCACCTTCCGCCAGATAGACCAGAAGGGAGGCCACAACAGAGAAGGCCAACAGCGCGACAACGAAGGAGTAAAGAAATCGATAGAAGGGCAGCGTGAAGAAGTAAAAGCCAATGTCGCGAGAGAACAGAGGATCGGCGATCCCGAAAGCAACCGCGTTCTGCTGTCTTAGATAACTGTCCCACTGCCCACCTGCCCACGTGCCGACGAGGTATGAGAGCACCAGCGACCCAGCCAGCAAGATCCACCGTAACCCCGTTTTCAACATTTCCAGCTGTGGGATTTCGAACAGCGTTTCCACAAAGTGATGAGGCGTCTTTCGCGCCAGACTGCGTGCCAGCAGGGCATTCCCGTACACACCCACAAAAAAGACGGCGCCAAACACGAAAGTGAGCCACACCTCCGCGAAAAAGCTCCGGGTAAACAACACCGGATAGCCGGTCTCTTCAAACCAAAGCCAATCCGTCCAGAACGTGACGATAGCATTCGAGAATGAGAAGAGCATCAGCAGAAGCAACGGAATGAGAATTTGCCAGTTCTTGCGGATCATGGGGACCTCCGGGAGACTGCGTATACTTCAGGCCGGAAAATCGCACAGTGCGACTCGCCGGTTCAATCGGGATCGTCGATCGCGGAGCGACGCACGCAAGCGCAAGCTCACAGAATGCCCTGTTTTTCGCAGGACTCATCACCAGACGATGGAGCTGACCTTCTCGCGAACGAATCCGTGAATCAATGAATTTGCTTCTCTTGCCCTTGCCAGTATTTGGTGCGCAAGACCTTTTTCTGGATTTTGCCTGTTCCGCCTTTCGGCAACGACGCAACAATCTCAACGCTGGCTGGAACCTTGTATCCAGCGAGTGCTGCCTTGCAGTGCCGTCGCAGCTCTTCAGCCTCACAAATGACACCTTCTCTAAGTGCTACGAAAGCCTTGGGCACTTCACCCCACGTGTCATCTGGAATTGCGATGACCGCACACTCCAACACCGCCGGGTGAGAATATAGGACTTTTTCGACTTCGATGGAGGAAATGTTCTCACCTCCACGCAGGATGATGTCCTTCTTCCGATCGACGATGAGGACGTAGCCTTCAGAATCCATGGTCGCCATGTCGCCCGTATACAACCATCCATCGCGAATCGTCTGCGCGGTTTCCTCAGGCTGTTTCCAGTATCCTTTCATGACAATGTTGCCGCGGGCGATGATCTCGCCGACCGTTTCTCCATCGCACGAAACGTCGTAACCATTCTCGTCGACGACGCGCACCTCCGTACCGGGCAGCTCCAAGCCCGTCATGGCGGCCCTTCGATAAAATGCATCGCCCTCCTCGCGGAGATGGCTCTTCATCAGCGCGACCGTGAGCACAGGCGAAGTCTCGGTCAACCCGTACCCACAGGAAACCTCGCAGCCCATACGCTCTGTCAGCTCCTTGAGCAGGGCCCGCGGCATTGCCGAACCACCCATATGAATGAGGCGCAGACTGCTGAGGTCGTACTCCTTGATCGCAGGCTCTTGCAGAAGCATCGTTGCCATGGTGGGGACCAGGTTGAAGGTGGTCACCCTTTCTTCTTGCACAAGCTGCAAAAGGCGCTTGGGCTCAAATCGACGCAGCATGACGTGGGTCCCGCCCGAAGCCGTCATGGTGTGCGTTGCACCCCAGCCATTGGCATGAAACAGCGGGATGGTGTGCAGCTGCACCTCAGAGTCATCGTTTTTCAGTGCCCACATGATACTCATGGCGTGGAGAAACAGGTTGCGGTGCGTGAGCATCACACCCTTGGGTTGGGCAGTCGTACCGCTGGTGTAGAAGAGCTCCGCGACGTCGTTCTCGTCTTCAACCACACTGGTAAACACCTCAGGGCTGGCAAGCTGCAAGAGTTCGTCATAACTTCGATCACCCAGCCACTCTTCGCAGGGTGGCACGTCGAGGACGACGAAGCGCACCTCGCGCTGCAATTGCTTTCGGATGGAATCAATGGCGGGAAGAAAATCGGAGTCAAGAAACAGGATCTTCGCTTCGGAGTGGTCGAGGATATAGCGAAAGTCTCCGGCAGTCAGCCGCACGTTCAGCGGCAGCAGAATCGCGCCGGACTGCAAAACACCATAATAGGCTTCTAGAAGCCGATGACAGTTGTGCCCCAGATAGGCCACGACGTCACCTCTCGTTATCCCCAACCTTGTCAGAGCATTGGAGAGCCGGTGAACACGCTGGCCAAACTCGAGATAGCCGAAGCGATGGTGCTCGCAGACGACTCCTACCTTCCGCGGAAAGAGTTTCTCAGCGCGGCGCAGGAACATGAGTGGAGTCAAAGGAACCATCATCGATCGCCTCGAGTAGAATTGGCCAAGGATATCAAAGCAGGGGCAACGCGTGCGGTCAAATCTAGTCGGCTGCCACCACGCGAGCGCTGTCGTGAAACGTGCCGTGTGAAAGATCAGGTTCATCTGACCCCCAAAAAACGTGCCCAAGTCCCGAGGTCAACTCGACCATCGAACCCCTTTTTTTTGCTGCTCGCCACTTCAATCTGTCCTAGAATTCACAGTCAATAGAAGCTTGCACTGCCGCAGGCTTCGAGTAACCTTGAAATCGTTCTCTCCAAGTTGAGACTCAAGCGGCGCGTCCCCGCCATCGACTTTTTCTCTGTTCACATTGAGTTAACAACCGTGGCCTAAGCTTGGTCTTGCGCGAGAGTATCTCTTGGCTGCTGGAATCCCGAAGTGCTCGAACACCGGGTCCTTCTGAAACATTAATCGAGGAGGAGATCGTTATGCATGTACCACATCGCAGGATGTCGGTTCTGCTCATGTTGGTTTTGTTTTCGTGCCAACCGGTCTGGTCACAGTCGCAGATGACGACGGGTACGATCGAGGGTACTGTTGTCGATGAGACCGGCGCGGTTGTTTCTGGCGCCACCGTGACCTTGACCCACGTTGCCACAGGTTCCTCCCGCACCTTGAACACCGATGCCAGCGGGCGGTACACAGCGCCACTCCTATCCGTTGGAAACTACCAGATCACCGCCCAACTGACTGGTTTCACAACTGTCAAGCGCACCGGCATTGTGGTCGCCTTGGGCCAGACGCAAACGGTCGACATCACCCTGAAACTCGCGTCAGTGGAGACCACTGTCGAAGTCACCGAGGCGGCTCCGCTGATTGAAACGAGTAAATCTGAAACCAGCACTTCGATTGACAGCAACCAGGTTTCGAATCTGCCACTAAACGGTAGAAAGTTTTTTGACTTGGCTTTCCTCACTCCCGGCGTTTATCAAGAGTCGGAGCGCAAAGGGCTCAGCTTTTCCGGATCGCGGGGCATCAACAGCAACATCAACATCGATGGCGCCGACTTTAACCAGCCCTTTTTCGGCGGCCAGCGCGGTGGCGAGCGCTCCAGTTCTGCGTACGTAGTGAGCCAGGAAGCCATCCGCGAGTTTCAGGTGGTTCGGGGTAACTTTTCTTCGGAGTTTGGGCGCTCGACGGGTGGAGTACTCAACGTCATCACGAAATCCGGAAGCAACGAATTGCACGGCAGTGGGTTTTACTTTCTTCGCCATCGAGAGTTTGCGCCCAGAGATATCAAGGGAGACGACCGCGCTCCTATACGGCATCAGTTCGGAGGAAGCCTGGGAGGTCCCATAGTCAAGAACCGGACTTTTTTCTATACCGTCTACGATCAGCAAGACGAGTCACAGGCTTTGATCGTGCGCTTTAATACCACCACACTGCCCCCGGACATTCTGTCTCAACAGGGACGCTTCCAAACCACCAATGACGTATTCACTTACCTTGTGAAGATCGACCACCAGCTTTCGGCGAACCACCAGTTGTTCGGACGATACAATCTTAGCCGCAATGACGGATTGAACGGAACCAACACGGGATTCGGAACAGGCGTGACAACCAGCGCGCTGCCGAACAACGGAACGGAGCAGGACCGCACGCACACAGGAGTCATTAACCTCAATAGTATCTTGAGCCCCACAACCCTTAACGAGTTTCGCTGGCAGTACTCTTATGAAGTACGCCCTCGTCTAAACAACGGCGAAGCTCCTGACTATGTCAGCAAGACTGGGCCTGAAGTTCGCATCGCTGGCAACTTTCTCGGGGGAGTTTCATTCCTGCCGGTGAAGCAGTACGACGATCGCTGGCAATTTACCGACAACTTTTCAGTGATTCGTGGAGCGCACAATTTCAAAGTGGGTTTTGATGCGAACCGTTCATTCGTTGACCAGATTTTTCGTGGGAATTGGCGTGGCGTCTATATTTTCAACACGGTCGATAACTACCTTCGCGCTCTTCGCAAAGACATCAATCCGGCCACTCCAGGACAACCCTACGCAGCCGATCAACTGCGCCTGTTCTTTGGAGACGGCCGATTCAAAGCCAACGTCCAGGAGTACGCGACCTACGTCAACGATACATACAAGATTTCATCCAAGGTCATCTTGAACATGGGCTTGCGATACGAGGCCTTCATCATGCCTCAGCCGATTCAGCCAAATCCAGCGCTGCCACAGTCGGCCCGCATCAACAGCGACAAGAAAATGTGGCAGCCCCGACTCGGCATTACCTGGGATTTCCAAGGCAACGGCAAAACGGTGTTAAGGCTGGGCGGAGGCCTGTTCTATGCGCGGACACCCTTGCTCCTAATCAGCCAAGCGTTCACCGCCAACGGTAATCCCAGCGTTGGTGCCAGCTTTAATTTGAACCCAGCTCAGATTGCTGCAGTGCAGCTTGTTCACCCCGAGTTCGTCTTTCCGTTCGTGCCGGACACGTCTAAGGCCGAGAATGCCACCTACATCACTGGGGCCAACGTCGCGGGCGCCCGCCCGGATGTCACGTTCTTTGAATCCAATTTTCGGCAACCGCGCTCGTTCCAGTACACGGCTGCCCTTGAACAACAAGTCGGCTCTAATCTCGCGGTGGCTTTCGACTTTGTGCACAACAACAGCGTCTACCTGCAAAGGATTCATGACGTCAATTTGCTTCCTCCAACCTACCAGCTAGACAGCTCAAGCCCGCCGGTGCTGCGACCACGGTTCAGCACGGCCAATCGCCCCAACTCGACTTTCGGCATCATGCGTCAGCAGGAGAGTTCTGCTCGGTCGAACTACGATGCCCTTACTCTCACTCTCAAGCGGCGCTATGCTGGCAAGCTTCAGTTTTTGACCAACTACACTCTGGCTTACAATCGCGACGATGACTCCAACGAGCGGAACTTCGCAGGCATCGCCTATGAGAACGCATTTAACTTCCGAGATGAATACCGCTGGAGCCGTAATGACATTCGTCATCGCTGGGCGTTCAGTGGCATCTACGACCTTCCACTTGGATTTCAGGTCAGCTCTGTTTTCGAGTGGCGCACAGGAACGCCTTTCAGCGCTTTCACAAACGCGGATAGCAACGGGGACGGCCAATTCACAGATAAACCCATTATTAATGGCCTCCCCTTGTTGCGTAATGCGTTTCGGCAACCCAATTTTTTCAATCAAGATCTCCGTTTGGCCAAAAACGTGAGGGTCCGCGAAAATCATCAACTCGCCATTATTGGCGAGATGTTCAATATCTGGAATACCGAGAACTTGAGCTATTTCGTAAGCGCTAACGAAAGCTCAACCGCCGATCTCGGTTCCCGCTGGGGTCCCGGACAGACACCCCTTTCAACTTTTCGCACTTTCCGGCTTCCAGATGGAACGCTCAATCGAAACGGCATTAACGCCGGATTCCCTTTTCAATTGCAGGTAGCGCTGAAGTACACTTTCTAGCGCCAAGCCTATTGTGCAAGAACCTAAGGCCACCAAAACGCTTGTGCGACACCTCAAACGGGTGAGAATCTGAGGGTACCCTCGGAGGGCAGCGGTAAGCAGCTAGCACTTTCAGACAAATCGTCGGCGGCAGACCAGTCTACAGTTCAATACTCGAAGGGGATTCCTATGACTACACGCCTCGCAGTCCTGGCACTCTTCACTTTTCTGTCATGCTTTGCGACGGAATCGAATGGTCAGTCTCAGGCCACAACAGGAACCATCCAGGGCTTCGTCAAGGATGAAAGCGGGGCCGTCGTTCCAGGTGCGCGGGTTACGATCAGGCACGTCCAGACGGGCTTGGCGCGAGAGCTAGTTACTGATTCATCGGGTTTCTACCGCGGCATTTCCCTGCCTTCGGGAACCTATGAAGTAACTGCTGTCTTGGATGGTTTCACGACGTTGAAGCAGAGTGGCATTCAGCTGTCCATTGGTCAAGCGCTCGATGTGGAGGCAGTCCTCAAGCTGGCGGCAGTCGCGACGGAGGTTTCCGTGGAAGCAGCCAGCGCGGCGCTCGAACTGACCAAAACCGAAGTGAGCAGCAGCGTGAACGAACGCGCCATCCAGGAACTGCCAATCAATGGCCGGCGATTTACGGACTTTGTTTTATTGACCCCCGGTGTGACGCAAGACCCGCGCGGTCTTTCTGGTTCCCAGAACGGGGATCTTTCCTTCGGTGGCCTTCGCGGCATCAACAACAACGTGCAGATTGACGGCGTTGACAACAACAATGCTTTCTTTGCCCAGTCGCGAGGGCGCTATCGCGCCCCTTACAATTTCAGCCAGGCAGCCGTGAAGGAATTCCAGGTTGTGAACAGCAACTTCTCGGCGGAGTTTGGGAAAGCTGCAGGGGCCGTTGTCAATGTGATCACCAAGTCCGGCACCAACGATCTGCATGGTGAAGGGTTCTACTTCTTGCGCGATAGCGGTGTCAGCCCGCAATCCGTTCTCATCGACCCTGAACAAGAGTCGCCAGCAGCAATTCGGTGGTGCAGTGGGTGCGCCCATTCGACGCGACAAATTGTTTTTCTTTGGTAATTATGATCAGCAGGTGTTTCGGGTTCCCACCAACGTCCGGCTTCAGGGAATTCCCGCGTCCGATCTCAATAACCCCGATCCCGCCATTCAGAACGCTATCCGGTTTCTGCGAAGGCTTGAAGGCGACTTCAAATCGGAGCTTCTGGCAAATGTTTTTCTTGTGAAGACGGACTGGATCATGAACTCCCGGCACACCCTCTCCGCGCGGTACAACTTCCAGCGTCTGGGTGGATCAAACAATGTTTTCTTTAATCTCACCAACCCCATCACCTTCTTCGCCATAGACACCAACTCCACCGGCGAAGTGCGTACCGACAGCGCTGTCGCCTCGGTTACTTCCGTAATTGGCGCTCGTGCTCTGAATGAGTTCCGTTTTCAGTTTGCCTACGACAACCAGAACAACATTGCCAATACAGACAATGTGAACGCCCGTATCACCGGCGTGATCAGTGGTTGGGGTCGTGGGACCACTGAACCGCGCTACACTCGCGAAAAGCGGTCTCAATTCATGGACAACTTCAGTGTCAGTCTGGGCCGTCATGAATTCAAGACAGGGGTCGATCTCAGTGTCATCCACATTGAGAACTTCTTCCCCGGGTTTTTCGGTGGGCAGTATACGTTTAGCTCAATTTCAAACTTTGTGAACAACATTGCCCAGACCTACGATCAAAGCTTTGGCAACCCGACTACGCAACCGAACACGATGCAGTACGCAGGATTCGTTCAGGACAATTGGCGCACTCGCAGCAATTTGAATCTGTCCTTTGGCTTGCGGTATGAGTTAGAGACTTACGACACGTCAACCCTCGCAGCGAACCCGCTCTATCCCGCTACGGGTCGGATTCCGCTAGACAAGAACAACTGGGCGCCGCGCTTTGGCTTTTCGTGGTCCCCGGGATGGCTTGGCAAGACTGTGGTCCGCGGCGGCTATGGAATTTTCTATGGCCGAACACCACAGATCATGACATCCACAGCAATTTCAGGGAATGGCATAAGAACGCAGCGGTTTACACTGAGTGGTAATGTCCCGGCCCAAGCGGCTCTAATTCCGACCTATCCAAACCGTTTGAGCGCGCCTCCGAATGTCCTTGCCGCCCGGTCCGCCATTTTTGTGTTTGCCCCAGACTTTGTGAATCCGTATGTGCAGCAGGGCAGCCTGGCGCTTGAACGACAGATCGTCAATAATTTTCAGCTCGCCGGCACGTACATTGTCGCTAAGGGCACGCGGTTGAATCGTTCTCGGGACGTAAACCTCGCTCCACCGGTACCTGTTGCAATTCCGATTTCCAGCGGTGGCAGTCAAGTCGGCACTGGCGTTGTGCAGCAGTTCCCCACGACTCGTCCTCTGGCTGCCATCGCTGCCATCAATACCTTCGAAAGTGCTGCCAGCTCGATCTATCACGGGATGGTTGTCTCGCTGAACAAACGCTGGAGCCAGGGTTACCAGTTCCAATTGTCTTACACTCTCTCGAAGACTATTGACGACGGTCCCGATGCATTGATTGTAACCAGTTCAGGCCGGGTGCAAAACGCCTACAGCGCGCGTGATGAGCGTGGCTTGGGGGTAACCGATCAGCGACACCGTTTCGTCTTCAGTTGGATTTACTCACCCCATTTCGCCTCTCTGAGAGGAACCACCAGTCATCTGCTCAACGGGTGGAAGTTCGGAGCAATCTCCACGTTGGCCTCCGGCAGGCCAATCGACGGCCAGGCAACCAACGACCCTAACCGCGACGGTAATTTCGCCAACGACCGAACACCCGGCCTGGGGAGAAATGTATTCCAGGGACCTGGGTTCAACAGCCATGACTTTCGAATCACTCGCGTCTTCAAAGTCAATGAAAGTTCCAGAATCGAATTCATCACAGAGTTTTTCAACGTCTTCAATCACCCCAACTTTCTGTTTGGCCGGAATGACGATGGCTTTTTCAGGAACCATTCCACCTACAGTGCCACTGGCAGTGGCAACTTCACGCTGACGTCTCCTTTCCCGCTGGCGGATCAAGCCTTTAATCCCCGGCAAATTCAGTTTGCGCTTAAGTACCTGTTCTGAAATCCCTTCAGCCCGTGATCGATATTGTTCCTTGTTTCTGCTCAATTTGGGTAGCTGCGTTCTTCACCTCCAAGAATAAGCCCTGCTGGCGGCTAAGTCTGTCGCATCCATTCAAGATATTGATATATAAGTAGTTGGAAGTCGACAGGCAACCCTGACCGTATTGGCACTGAATCTGATTGAGATCTGGTACGACTAAAGGAGGGTAATCGCCGTGTGGAACCTGATTGAAAAGAGCTGGGTTCGAATCAAGATCGCGTTCGATGTCCGCGATGGTATCCCAAAAACGGGAAAGACTTTTGACCTTCCAGCGGACACTCACGAACTTTCACCCGAGCGAAAGCAAGTGATGATGCTGTGCAACCTTTTCGCAAACCACGGTCAAGCCGTCGAAGAGCTTGCTGTCTATTTCGGGATGGATCGGAAGCAGGTTATCTCCGTTCTGATGCAAGAAGGCTTGCTCGAAAACCAGCGTCGGCGCGTTCACCAGCGCGTGAGAGGCGGAAGACGGGAGTTGGATCGCACAGGCTCGCATGCTGAGCCAGCTAAAGGCGTGGACGACCGGTTGACACTCAGCAAGACAATCGGACTTCACTAGTGCGATTGTGATAAGGAAACCTGATGATCGGTCTTCCGAGAGGCAATCGCCCGAACGCAGCGAAAGCCAATCGTTGGACTCCGTTCGGCGGGACGAGCCCAGCTACGGTATGAACAGCTAAGAAAGAGCTGGGGTTGGGGTTGGTCGAACCATGAGCCTCCACGAAGGACACGATAGATGCCTTGCGCCGGTCCAGGCGGATCACGGGCCGGAGCTACCGTATAGTAGTTTCGATCGTACCAGTCCGCAGTCCACTCCCAAACATTCCCAATAATGTCGCATAGTCCAAAATAGTTGCGTTCCTTGCCGCAGACACGCTCAGCACCCGTGTCGGAACCATAAACCGCCAATTTCGGCGTTGGATTGCTGTCGCCCCACGGGTAAATGCGACCTTCTGCCAGCCCGCGGCTCGCTCGCTCCCATTCAGCCTCGGTTGGCAGCCGCTTTTGCTCCCAACTGCAAAACGCTGTCGCGTCATCCCAACTGACATTCACCACCGGATACTTTTCCTGCCCCTTCGGGATCTCGCTCCGATGCCAGTGATAGGGCACTTTGCGGCGCGTGGCTTTTGCAAATGCTGCGTACCGTTCATTCGTTACCTCGCCCTCATCCATGTGAAACGGATTCACGTAAATCCTTCGAACCGGCGTGTCGTCTTTAAGTGGGTTGGGATACCAAGCGAGGCGGGTGTCAGGCCAATCATAGTTTCGGCCACGAGAAAACTCGCCGCCTGGAATGAAGACCATTCCTGGCTCAGACGCAAGGCAGGTGGCGCAGAGGACGCCCAGAAGTTGAAGGAACCGTACCGCCACCTGTACAGTTGTCTTTGCCAGAGATATTCGAAAGCTCTTCGGTTCCGCGGACGGCCAGAAACCAGAGACATCTGCTCCCCTCCCCCCAACGTGGGAGAGGGGTTGGGGGTGAGGGGGAGTCCCACTAAGCAGCGCTCCGCCACAAAGTGATGCTCGCTTCGAGCAAGCCTTAGCTACCGTAGATTTGGGAGAGTTCATCAGTGGGGATTGTTCCGTTGGCGCCGAGGGGGTCGACGTACACGTAGGTACGGCCGGACGGCAGATTGCGGACCTCCTTGGACCAATCGATACCGAGAGCCGAATAGATGGTCGCCACCACATTCTCAATACGCGGCTGTTCCTTCTGGTTCCAACCGGGCTCTGCACAGCGGGCACCGTCGGCGTCCGAAGCTCCGATCACAAGTCCGCCTTTGACTCCGGCGCCGGCAAACAGGGCCGGAAAAACATACTTGTGGTGGTCTCTTCCAGCCATGTGATTCAGCGGTCCGGGCGTGCGTCCAAACTCGCTCATCAGGACCACCAGCGTCTCATCCAGCAGACTTTTTCCTGGAGTTTCCTTCGAAGGCGTGGTCGCGAGATCCTCGATGAGACTGGCAGCGGCGGGATCAAAATCGCCAAGAAGCTTGTAGTGATTATCCTCAAGCGTTCGATCCCAAATGTTACGGTGGTGGTCCCATCCGTGCTGACAGATGTGGATGTACCGCGTTCCCGCGTCCTGCGCTAAAACGTTGCGGGCCAAGGCGCAGGCAATGCCCGTGGCGGTGTTACCATAGCGTTTGCGATCGTCGTCGCTCACCTGAAATGCTGCAGGCCAGCGCGGGTCTGTCAGCAGCCGCTTCGCCGTTCCGCTGAAATCCTCAAACGCTTCCACATCGCGGCCATAGCTGCTCATCTTGCCGCGGCTCTCACGCAAGCTCTGCAGGACCCGCCACCGCTCTTCAATCAGTTCCATCGCCTTCTGGTCGAGCGACATCCCCGACAACGCCTGCTGCGCATTCAGATCGAACACTGAAAAGCGCGGTGGTAGAAAGCCCGTAGACAGAGCACCCACCTGGTTGGTTTCCAAGTTGAATGAAACGTAACTCGGAAACGTATCCGATTCCCGCCGGCGCGACTCGAGCTCGGTGGCCACAACCGAACCCACGGACGGAATCTCGCGGGCAAATGCGACGTTCAAAGGCCTCCCGGCCTGCACGTAGTACTGGCCGCGCAGATGTACTTCCTCATGGCTCGCAAAAGATCGCACGATCGCGATGCGATCCATCACCCGCTCCATACGCGGGAACATATTCACCGGCAGGTAAATGCCGGTTGAGATTTTGCGGACCTGGAAGTCTTTGGGAGTGGCAGGGTTGTCCTTGAAATCAAAGGTATCGAGATGGCTGATGGCACCGGAGATCTCGAAGAAAACGACGTTGCGCGCGTTGCCGCGTGGGCGCGGTTTCCCACCGATACTCGCGGCCCGGACTCTGAGTGGCCAGATCGCATCGAGCGAAGCACCAACCAGACCGAGTCCTCCAAACTTCAACAACTCTCTTCGAGTTGGAAATAGATCGCCTACGGTCTTGGGACGATGCATAACGTCTCCCTGTCAGAAGTTATACAAGAACTCAACCAGGTTGAGCAGCGCCCACTGCACGTTTTGTGCGCCTTCCACACGATTCTTGTCTAGGAACGAAACTGCCACAGTCTTTTCCTCGGCGGTCGGTTGCCGCGATAGCGTTGCAAGAAATAGCTCGTCCACGACTTTGCCGTTGCTGTCGGAACTGGCGAGCAATCGCTTGACACGACCGTCCTTGGCGGCCAAGACGCGGTCGTTCACGACCGACGACCGCATCAGCATGATGGGCTGCAAAGGAGATGCTTGAGGAGGCCGCCCCGGCGCGCCACGATTCGATTGTCCGAAGGCTTGCATGAAACTCTTAAGCTCGCCTGAGGAACGAGGGACAGCCATCTGCATGGCCATGCTCACCGTGGGACCGGGCGGCTCTTCGTCGTTCATGATCGGCCTGCGACGACCGCCTCCAAAACTGCCTGGGCGATCCGTGGCCAGAGCAATTGAGTCGTGCACTTCTTCAGCCGTCAGCATGCGTGCGAACTTCCTTGCATAGTACTTCGTATAGCGGTCGCTCCATTCGCTTGGAAACCGGGCAGAAAGTTGGTAGGCACTGGAATTGCAGATGGTGCGGAAGAGCGAATGAAGACTGTAGCCCCCCTTTCGAAAATCCGTTGCCAGTGCGTCGAGCAACTCGGGATGTGAAGGCTGCGCTTCCCATCCTGCCGGAACGCGCTTCGGGTCCTGACGCGCCAAGTCAAACTCGTCCGCTGGTTCGACAATGCCAAAGCCCATCAGTTTCGACCAGTAGAGATTCACGGTGGCCCGGGCAAATTGGGGATGGCCCGTCAACAGGCGTGCCAGCTCTTCACGCGGTTCGGCACCACGGCGCGGAAGTTCATCGGTCAACATAAACTTGGGCTGTGATGGGCCACCAGAGCGGTCGATGCGCAGCATGCTCTGGCTTTTCGTGTCGTAACCTGGTGCAAGATCGTCCACGACAAAGTGGCCCATGAGGGCCTCACTCCGCTCAACGTGAGGAATATAGCGCGTGTGTCCGAGGAAGGCTGCTTGCTGAAAGAAGTCTGACCGCTTTCGTTGGCTGAGATAAACGTTGACCTTCTCGAGATGGTGGGCCCCGTCATGACACGAGATACAGGAAAGATTGATGCCGAGAAAAACCTTGCCGTAAAGAATTGTCAGTTCGTCGTGGGTATCGATTTGATGAACCTTGCGGAGGTCATCGCCATGCTCGACTTGCCCCGGCTTGCCTTCGACATGTTCGCGAACGATCGGGTTCACCGAAGCCACCACTAGGTTGCTCTTAGCGGACCCGGCAATAAGCGAGCGCACGAAGTCGTCGTACGGTCGGTCCGAAGCCAAGCTCTCTTTCAACATGTAGTGGAAAAGCTGAACCCCTCGCCCCATCTTCCCGTTGGCCCGCAACAGGTCCATGTAGAAATACGACCATTTGTCCACAAAGGCCGCGCTGCCAATCAAACGGTCGATGGCGCGGGCGCGTTTGTCTGAGGAGTGATCTTCAAGAAAGCTCAGCACCTCTGCTGGAGTGGGAATGCGTCCGGTAAGGTCGAGCGTAACACGTCGCAAAAACTCCTGGTCCGTCGCTTCGGGAGCGTGCGGAATGCCATCCCGCTCCATCTTTTCAAAGATGTGCTGGTCGATGAAATTGCGTCGAACAACCCGCTGTCCCGAAAGCTGCTGCTTCGGCAAGCCGGCGGCCAAGCCTTCGGTCCTGACACCTGCCTCCAAGGATCGGGGCCCCTGAAACAGAGGGGCGTGTACATCGGACGACATAGTCGAGGAATCGACAACGGGCTTTTTCTCTTGCTTCTGGCTGTTGTCAGCAGCCAAACAGAGAAGCGATGTGAGGGGCAATATCCATAGCGCTCGGTACACCGTTGCCCTCCTTTTTCAGTTCTTTGCGGATGAGGAGAATATCTTTCAAACGCGTTGAAATGTCAAGGTTCGACGCTTTTGGTCAAATCCAAGTGAAATTCGGTTTTGAGTAGGATCTCCTACAGCAAGACTAAACAACTCACGTCTAAGATCTCTACAAATGGTTCGAGGTTGTTCCACCCGCCAACATCTCGGGGGTTCCAACGTGCTGCTTGCTCATCGATAGCAAAATTCTAGATTTAACATAAATTACATAAGGATTATTGAATCTAACTTAATCCTTGCAGAAGACGATAAACAGAGGAAGGACATTCGGGTTAGGTCAAACTATCTGATTCTTGATCTTTCTGAGGCAAGGCGATTAGACAATGAGGGTTCTCACATCTAAGCAATTTCTTCTGGTCTCGTTGGTTATCAGGCTCTTGTCCGACCCCCTTCTACTGGCTCAAGAGAAGCCACCCTCTGTCAACACAGCTCCTGTCGAAAAGGATTCCACCGGTCTGGAAGATATCTCTGCTGCAGTGTCGGACGGCAGGTCCGCCAAGGCGCCGAAAACCGATCGCCTGGCACGCTTGTCTTCCAGTGCGCTGACGATCATTACTAGAAAGCAGATCGAAGAAATCGGGGCACGATCGATCGCGGATGTGTTGAGGTTGGTTCCAGGAGTCAACTACCGGATAACTCCGATGGGCAACTTCTTTGGAGTTCGCTCCTTTGGATCTTCGCCCTTTTCGTCTCGTGTCCTGCTCCTGGTCGATGGCTTCCCGTTTAATAGCCCGGACAAGGGCGGGCTCTCTGGGCATCCAGGTTTCGATGACTTCTTTCCCGTCGAGCAGATTCGACGTATCGAGATCGTGAAAGGGCCTGCGACGGTCCTCTACGGCCAGAACGCCTTCCAAGGGATCATCAATATCATCACGAGAGACCCCGAAGAAGCTGACCAGACTGTGGTGGATTTTCTCGGTGGCGCCCGAGAAACATCTCGAGTGAGCGTCACGACGGGTGGCAAAGCAAAAGAAGCCGCTTACACGCTGACAGCCAAAATGAACCGGCGAAAGGGTGCGATGGAATATCAGAAGGATGTCAGTCTCCTCTCCGGCGACGCCTACCTTCGCACCAACTACAAAGGAATGGAGACGACCTATCTAGTTCACAGGGATACCTACAGCCCATTCCAGCTCGCTGCGCAACCAACGCAACCCACCGAACAGAATCTCCACATGCTGAACTTGTCGTACGGCAAACCTCTGAGCCGGTCGTGGTCTTATCAGCTGCGCATGCTCTACAACCGAAGAGACGGCACAACGTGTGCCAACTGCCACGACTCTACGGCAAGCGGTACGCTTCGCAATGGTCTTCCTGCGGATCTTTCCTCTGAAAGAGAGACGAACCAAAGAACCTGGTTTAACTTCCAGCTGAACTACAACCCAGCAAAGTCGCGCCACAATCTGATTCTGGGAACGCAATATCAGCTGGACCGTGTTCACAAGGAAGTTGTGCAACGTCTCGATCGCGAGCAAAGCCTTCAGATTGCCGGTCTCTTCGTACAGGATGAAATCAGCCTGCGGCCCAACCTGATTGCAACGCTGGGCGTCCGACTCGACAATCATGAGCTGACAGGCACGTCAGTCAGTCCAACAACATCATTGGCCTATCAGCCTCGCCGCGATCTCGTTCTTCGGGCACTCTTCGGCCGGGCTTACCGAGAGCCAACCTGGAACGAATTCTTCATCAACCAACGGTTCCTGCCGCAGCTCGTCGGCGGCAGCAGCGGGTTGTCCGAGCTGAGACGGGTAGGAAACCCGCTGCTCAAGCCGGAAAAGGTCGACACGAGTGAACTGGGAGTGGAGTACCAGATACTCCGCAATCTTTCCATCAAGGCTGACGGATTCCTCAGTCGCGTCGCCAACTATATTGAGGCCGAGGACTTCAGCACGCTCGTGGGCTTCGGTGAAGCAACAGTCCCACGGCCAACCGCCATCGGACCGGGACCAGCCGCGCGACTCGCCCTGGCGATAAACAGAGGAAATGTCATCACAACGGCAGGTGGGGAAATCGAAGTCCAATTCAGCCCTCTGCAACGGCTGCATGGAGTCGCGGGCTATGCCTACCAGGCTTTGAATACCAATCCGGCTCAAGACATCCAGAATAGCTACGCGCCTTCGCACAAAATGACCCTTGTGGTTGATTCAGAACCACTTCATCGACTACACGTTAATTTCAACATGAACAGCTCCAGCAGCTTCACGAGTTCGACTCCTGGTCTCACGATGGGCCTATCTTCACGCGCGCCCCAGGGCATTCTATTTGGCCGCCGTATTGGGCAGGGATATGCGCTGGCCAATATCCACTTCTCATACGACCTGCCCGTACGCCAGGACAAGGCCATGAAGTTTCAGTTTCAACTGAACAATGTCTTTGGTCAGAGGGTACAACTCAATCCCATGACTGCGATCGACACGGGATTGAGAGGAGCCGAGTTGTTTTTTGGGTTTAACTTCAAGTTCTAGGTCAAGTCGAATGCGTCAGTATCGGGCTGCAATCTGGATCCTACTTATCGTGGTGCCACTCACCGCGCTTTGCCAGAATCCCGAGCCAGCCACGATCGCTGTGCTCAAGTCGGCGGAGAACAGTATCTATGACCAGGCGGTCGCACGCTTCAGTGAAGGATGTCGGGCCCGAGTGGCCGTGTTTAAAATGAACGGTAGTCTTCAGACTGGTCGGGAGCAAATTGAAGCAATCAATTCCGGGAAATACCGACTGGTGCTGGCTGTTGGCGCTAGCGCTGCGTTGGTGGCGCGAGAGCGATCGAAGCATCCGGTGGTATTTTGCGCTGTCTTTAGCCCGGACAGAACGAGGCTCGCGGGAAGCAACATTACTGGAGTCACATTGGATGCTTCCGTCAAAGAGCAGTTCTCTGCCCTCCAAAGAATGATGCCGGGGCTCAAGTCGATCGGTGTCATTTACGATCCCAGAGTCTCATCAGAGCTGATTCGCGAGGCAAGATCCACTTCCAGAACCTTAGGGCTGCGTCTTGAGACGAGGGAGGTTAGCTCCCACAAGGAGGTTACCTGGGCAGTGCGCGATCTTGTGGGCCTTGTGGAAGCCCAGTGGGTAATTGCCGACAGCACAGTGGTGAACCCCGAGAATCTCCGACACATGTTGCTGACCAGCGTGGAAAACAGGATGCCTATCCTGGCGTTCTCAGATGCCGTCGTCCGGGAAGGCGCCTTGGCTTCAGTCTCATCTCCAACAGAGGAAATCGGCGACGAAGCAGCCGGACTGGCCAACAGGATCCTAAACGGTCAGCTCATCTCAACCCTTCCCATCCGATGCTCACGGCGGGCGGTGGTTTTTATCAACCTCAAGACAGCAAGGAGCATCAAGCTCCATATTCCTTCTGATGTGCTGTCGGCAGCCAGGATAGGTGGATAAATTCCATGACTCAGGCCCGCTTCCAACCATCGGTCTTCACTCTGAAGCTAAAGTTCATTGCCTTCTTTGCCGCAATGGCCCTTCTGGTTTGCACGAGCGGCCTTCTGTTCTATCGCAGCGTCTCGAGGACTCTGCAGGAAGGGCTATTACAGCGAGGTGCCGCCGTTGCTGAGGGTCTCGCCCATGATCCAAATTTGAAGCTGGGGTTGGTCAATGAAGATCCTATTTTGGTGGGATCGATCATCGATCTCGCCGTCAAACGGGCGGCGATCGTCTACGCCGTAGTAGTCAGTGTCGAGAGCGACTTCAAGCTGGCTCAACCGAGTCCAGACGGCGTGCCTTACCTCAACTGTTACAAACAGAATTCTACTGTCACCTCATCCTCTACAAAGATCGCGGTTCGAGAGCAGACGCTCCAGTCAGGAAGACGCTTTTACTCGATCCGGGTGCCTGTCCTACGGGCGGCTGGGCCTCAGGAATCAGGGTCTGGCGTCGATCCCGGCTTGCTCGAGATGGGAGAGACGCAAGATTCGCCCCGTGGACGTGAGTTACTCGGTTTTGTTGACGTTGGGATTTCGTTTGAAGACATCGAGCAGAGCTTGAGAAAAATCGGATGGGGTGCGGCGGCCCTGCTCGGAATGATGTTGACACTCATTTCCGCCTTCCTGGCGGTCGTTGTCGCTTTTGTCATCAAGCCGGTGGAGCGTATAGCCTTCAGCGCTACCCGCATCGCTGAAGGCGACCTCTCGCAGCGCGTCCCGTTCAAATCGAAGGACGAAGTGGGTCTTCTGGCATTTAACTTCAACCTGATGGCGGAGAGCATTCGGAACAACATCAGCCAGCGCGAGGAATCGTCCAAGCAACTGGCTGCCAACTTCGTCGAGCTCCAAGAGTCGAAAGACAGGTTGGAAGAAGCCAACCGGAAGCTCAAAGAGCAGTTCCAGCTTGTTTTGGAAAAGAAAGCACTGCAGATGGAGATCGACGAGCGCAAGCAAGCGCAAGTGGAACTCCAGCGCGCCAAGGAAGCCGCCGAAGCTGCCAATCGTGCGAAGAGCGAGTTTCTGGCGAATATCAGCCATGAGGTCCGAACGCCGATGAACGGCATCATCGGCATGACTGGACTGGTGCTCGATTCGGAACTCAATAGTGAACAACGCGAATATCTCGGGATGGTTAAAGAATCCGCCGATTCCCTTCTGGCCTTGCTGAACGATATCCTCGATGTTTCGAGGATCGAAGCTGGCAAATTTGAACTTGAGCGGGTGGATTTTGACCTCCGGCAAAACCTGAACGAAGCGACTCGGATCCTTGCCATTCGAGCGCAACAGAAAGGATTGAAGCTGGATCTCGAGGTAAGTGGCGATGTGCCCGATATCTTTGAAGGAGACCCCATTCGCTTGCGTCAAATTCTGATCAATCTTGTCGGCAACGCAATCAAGTTCACGGAACAAGGAGGAATCCGACTCGAGGTTAGAACACTCAGTGACCTGGACACATCTCAACCGGAAGCAGGAATTGACGACCGATCGCAAAATGATGAACGTGTGTTGCTCTTCTCCGTGAAGGACACGGGCATCGGAATTCCTACTGAGAAACAGGGAGCCATTTTTGCGGCGTTCACTCAAGTTGACGGCTCGACGACCCGTAAATACGGAGGTTCTGGCCTCGGCTTGGCAATTTCCTCGCAGCTGGTGGAGCTGATGGGTGGAAAGCTTTGCGTAAAAAGCGTAGTTGGTGAAGGTAGCACTTTTGAGTTTACGGCGCGGCTAAAAGCGCAGGGTGCCTTTGCCAGCTTGACCGAACCTTCCATTGGCCCACGCGATCCCGTTTTCAACGCGACTCAGCCTAAGTTAAGAATCCTGGTCGCTGAGGACAATGACACAAACCAGACCCTAGTTTTGCGCTTGTTGGAGAAGGCCGGTCATCAGGTTGTGGTTGTAGAAAACGGCGAGATGGCCGTGGCCGCTGTTGCGCGGGAACCCTTTGACGTCGTTCTGATGGATCTGCAGATGCCTGTGATGGGCGGACTTGAGGCAACTGTTGCTATCAGGCAACTAGAGATTCAGAGTGGTGCTCACGTGCCCATCGTTGCCCTGACCGCACATGCGATGAAGGAAGACCGGGCACGGTGTCTGGAAGCCGGAATGGACGAATACTTATCAAAACCAATCCATGCGCAGCAACTCCTGGAAACTATTGACGAACTGGCTTTGGTACATCGTCGGTGAGTCAGGCAGGACCGGATTTGAAGGTCAAGCGTGCAGCCTCAATCTCGATTCCTCCGAAGTTCGTTTTCATCCACTTCTCTAGGATAGTTCATCGGGCTCTTTCGGTTTCCCAGACGTACCACACTGTTTTGAAGCCACCGCCGCGGCCAGTCGACCCAAGATCCATTTTATGGTCAGTGTTTTCCTGGCACTCCACTCAACTGCTTCATCCCGCCACTCACCGGAAATTCCAAACTCTGGGCTGCCGATCAGCACTATTCGATGTAACCCACACTGAACGAACTGGAGACACGGCTGGACCCAGATGCCTTCTTCCGAGTGTCGCGCGCAGCCATCGTGAGCTTGGATTCCATTCAGGAAATCTTTCCAATGCCGGGTGGCCACGAAGCAGTGTTGCGGAATGGCGCTCGGCTCGAAGTGAGCCGCAGGCGCTCCCAAAAACTTATGGAGAAGTTGAAAAGCGCATGAGTCCGAGCGCAAAACCGCAAAGGAGAAGTCCTGTTCGTTTGGCTATCGACCCAACAGCGCTCTGGCCTTTAGTTCCCGGCAACCATGGGCGCTGGAATCATGCCCTTCACGTTGTACTCCACCGGCACGATGTGATAACGGTAGATCATGCCGTGCTCTCCTACCAGATAGCCGTGCTTCGTGTCCGGAAAAGCGATTGCATTGATGTTCGCCGGCACCGGGAATGCACGTTCACTGAAACTGCGGCCGCCGTTGGTCGAGTACGCGATTCTTTGGTATTGAGCGATGACGCCTAACTGGCCGGTCATTGCGTAGTGCGCTCGCTCGCCTCCGAAGGGGGTGATGATGCCGTTCCAGTTGTCTCCGCCATCGGTAGTCATCAGTGTTTTCTCGGACCGCATAGTGACCAAGCCGGTGTTTTGATTCCAGAAGAATGTCTGCATGCCGGCATCTTCCATGTTTTCGGGAGCGGACAAGGTCCACGTGTCGCCGCCATCTTTGGTGCGGGCTATCACTCCCCTTTTGACATTTCCCGCGACTTGGGCGACGGCGTAGCCTACGGTGGGGGTGGCGAAGGTTACATCCTTAAAGAAACAGTTTACCTTCCTGGCGAGCCCATCCACCTGCAACTCGATTGCGCATGGCAAGCCCGGCTTCCAGGCCTTTCCGCCGTCGTCCGTGCGCTGGATGTCGTAATGAACGGCAAAGCCAGTTTGTGGGGAGACGAATCCGAACGCGGGCACATTGAACGAGAGCTTTCCGATCTCCTCCCAAGAGGTGCCACCATTGTTCGTCCGCATCAACTTCTCGGCTCCGCCTCGCGTCCAGCCGTGCTTTGCATCTAGGAAGAAGACCTCCGTCAGCTCTCGCTCGCTCGCTTCCGGGTCGCCGCCCAACTGGGCCTCCCACGTTTTCGCGCCGTCCTTGGTATGCAGGATCGTGTTCTTGTTGCCGACTGCCCAGCCCTCTTCGGCGGAGACGAACTTCACGTCGAGCAAGTTGATATCTTTCGGGTAGTTGGCTGGCTCCCAAATGGCCTTGAATTTTGGCTGCGTGGCGGAAGCTGGGCTGGCGGGAGCGGTTTTCTTGGGGGTTTGCCCTGCGACAGCTTGGACACTGATAAGGAACAGAACTCCGACATAGATGAATCTCATGGGACCTCCTGAGTCGATGACTGTTTCGTGAAGCAAGTCTACGATGCGTTCAAGGTATCGGGCTCTTAGTGCTCTGGTTCATAAATACACTAACGTATTTTTAGGCCGCTGGGCGATGGGCTTCCGAGGGTTTCAACTTGCCCAACAAGTCTGCCAAGTCCTGCCGGGTAAATTTCCACTGGAAGGGTGTGGCGATGCTTTCGTAGTAACGCTCGAATCCGTATAGACGCTCAGCCAGTTCAGCCAGGGAACCAAAATCATTGGGTGTGAGGGCCTTGCGTTGCAGCACGGAAAAGTAGATTTCGATTTGATTCAGCCAACTGGCGTGGACGGGACTATGGACCACTTCCAAATGGGGATACTTGGCTTGCAATCGGGCCACACAGCGTTGTCCGCGATGGGACGAGCCATTGTCCAGGATCCAGAAAACTCTCCGGGCCCTCTGGTAAGGAGGTTGTTCCATGACTTGGGCCACGAGTCGATCAAAAGGAACAATGCCGGTCTGGGCTTCACAGCGCCCAAAGAGTTTGCCGCGATGGAGGTCGAGCGCTGCCAGATAAGCCCAAGCGCCACAGCGTTTGTATTCGTGTTCTACCTTCATGGCCACTCCAGGTTGAGTCGGCAAGGTGGCCTGGCAACGCGAACGTGCCTGGATGCTGGTCTTTTCATCGGCCGAGACCACGAATTCGTCCCCTCGCAACACTCTCCCCTGCCAGTTCCGGTGATAGAGATCCAAGATGCGCGATGCCTTGCTGGCAAACTGGCTGTCGCGGGGGAAGATCCAACAGCGGTGCTGCCAAGGTCGAATGGCATCCTGATGCAGCCACCGCCACACCGTGCTTTCACTCAGCGTCGCCACCAAACCGGTCCGGCAGACTTCCCGGGCCAGATCGGCCGTGCTCCAGCGCGACAACGCTGCGCCGTAGCGACTGGGAAGCTCACAGGCGAGAGCCTTGACCTGAACGACCAACTCTGGGGGGAAAAGCTCGGGGACGCCCCGAGCGCTGGCCCTCTTCCAGCCCCGGCAGGCGCATTTCAAAAAAGCGTTTTCGCCAGAGGCAGACGACCTCCCGGCGAGTGTCGAGTCGTTGAGCAATGGCATCATTGCTCAATCCCTCCGCAGCCAACAAAATCATCTTGGCTCGGAGGACTTGAAAATACGGTAGTGTATATTTTTGCGCTCGCGCCGACAGCTCACAGAACTCCTCTCGTGACAAAACGATCTGATAACGGCTTTGGCGTGGCATCAAGGAGTCTCCACATCTCCACGATGCCACGAATCCATCTGTTAAAGCAAGCATTGATACGTTAGTGTATTTATGAAATAGACTACTTAGGTGGCCTCTCTGACTGCGGGGTCTCAGTTGCCGTCAAGCATGGGCGCAGGGATCATGCCCTTTGCGGTGTAATCCACCGGAACGATGTGATAGCGATAGATCATGCCGTGCTCTCCGACCAGGTAACCATGCTTTGCATCTGGGAAAGCAACCGCATTGACATTCGCCGGTACAGGGAATTCCCGTGAGCTGAAGCTGAGGCCGCCGTTCGACGAATACGCGATTTTGCGATATTGGATGATGACACCCAACTGGCCGCCACCCATGGCGTAGCGCGCGCGCTCGCCCCCAAACGGGGTTACGATACCGTTCCAGGCCTCTCCGCCATCGGTAGTCATGAGTGTCTTCCCTGCGTACTGCGTGACGAGACCGTTGTTCTCATTCCAGAAGAATGCCTGCACGCCGTGGTCTTCCATGACTTCAGGAGCAGATAGGGCCCAAGTGCTCCCGCCATCTTTGGTGCGGGCCACCACTGCGCCTCTCTTCGGCCCCGTGAGCTGCCCGACGGCGTAGCCGACGGTCGTGCTGGGAAAGGTTAAGTCGTTAAAGTAGCAATCGACCTTTCTGGCAGGCCCGTCCACCTGCAGTTCGAGCGAGCATGGAAAGACCGGCTTCCAGGTCTTTCCGCTGTCGTCTGTTCGCCGGATAACTCGATAGGCGGTAAAGCCCGTCTGCGGGGAGACAAAATTCAGCGCCTTCTCGTGCTGGGAGAGCTTTCCAACCTCTTCCCAAGAAGCGCCACCGTTGTTCGTCCGCATCAGTTTCTCGGCTAGGCCTCGCGTCCAGCCGTGCCTGGCATCCAGGAAGAAGACCTCACTCAGCGTTCGGTCGGTCGATTCCAGATCGCCGCCCAGCTGGGCTTCCCAGGTTTTTGCGCCGTCCTTGGTGTGTAGAATTGTGTTCTTATCGCCAACCGCCCATCCCTCCTCAGCCGACACGAACTTCACATCCAGCAGATTGATGTCTTTCGGGTAGTTGGCGGGCTCCCAAATGGCCATGAAAGTCGGCCGGTCAGACCTGGCCGCGGCGCTCTTCTTCGGAGCCCGGGCAACAACGATACTGCTACCGGTGATCAAGAGTCCTAGAGACAAAAACAACTTAAGCATTGATTCCACCGATGTGCCTGTGACTCGGAGCTCTAGAATCCTTGTGGCAAGTCCATGAGTGGGCCTTCGAAGTTCGGTCTTACGCCAGTAATCTGCATACACGTCTCAGTTTCCAGCAACCATGGGAGCTGGGATCATGCCCTTAGCGGTGTAATCAGCGGGAACAATGTGATAGCGGTAGATCATGCCGTGATCCCCAACTAGGTAACCATGCTTTGCATCTGGGAAAGCAACCGCGTTGACATTCGCCGGTACGGGGAATTCCCGAGCACTAAAGCTGCGACCGCCGTTCGTCGAATACGCGATTTTTTGGTATTGGGCGATGACCCCTAACTGGCCGGCCATAGCGTAGTGCGCTCGCTCGCCTCCGAAGGGTGTTACGATGCCGTTCCAAGTATCTCCGCCGTCGGTAGTCATCAGCGTCTTCCCCGCATACATCGTTACGAGGCCGCTGTTCTCATTCCAGAAGAATCCCTGCTTGCCGTGGTCTTCCATGTTTTCGGGAACAGACAGGGCCCAAGTGGCGCCACCGTCCTTCGTGCGGGCCACCACGGTGCCGCTCTTCGCGCCCGCTGTGAACTGGCCGATGGCGTAGCCTGCTGTGGTGCTGGGAAAGGTCAAATCCATGAAATAACAGCCGACCTTCCTGGCGAGCCCGTCCACTTGCAACTCAGCTGCGCAGGGAAGAACCGGCTTCCACGTTTTCCCTCCGTCGTCGGTCCGCTTGATGAGCGTAGCCGCGGTGAAGCCGGTCTGCGGGGACACAAAATTCAACGCCAGCTCATGTTGCGAGAGCTGTCCTATCTCCTCCCACGAGGCGCCACCATTGCTGGTGCGCATCAGCTTCTCGGCTCCGCCTCGAGTCCAGCCATGCTTTGAATCTAGCAGGAAGACCTCCCAGAGCTCTCGATCGCTCGATTCCGGATCGCCGCCAAGCTGAACCTCCCAGGTTTTCGCGCCGTCTTTGGTATGTAGAATCGTGTTCTTGTCTCCGACTGCCCAGCCCTCTTCAGCGGAGACAAACTTCACATCACGCAGATTGAGGTCTTTCGGGTAGTTGGCCGGTTCCCAAATGGCCTTGAATTTCGGCTGAGTAGCGGAAGCTGTGTTGGCAGGAGGAGTTTTCTTGGGGGTTTGCGCCTCGACACTCTGAATGCTGACCGTGAAAAGAACCGCAAGATAGATAAGTCTCATTGAGTCCTCCTGATTGAACACGCAATTGTTTGATTGAGAGCCTAGCACCTCGAGTGTGGTTGCTTCCTGGTGTCTAACTCCTACCTCCTGGGTTTCGATCAGAACCAATAGTCCAGTCGGTTCAAGAGATCGATTTCTTCAAAACATACTCGTACAGCAGACTCAAGTTTCGGTCGAAGAATCGCACCTTCAGCTCCCGGGCATCGGCTTCAAGAACCGCAAACCCGTGAACGCCTTTTGCAAACAGGGAACGCGGCCCGGGCTTGGGCTGCCGAATTCCGGCACCGGCACCGCCGGAAACAAAGAAGTGTAAGCCACCCTCGGGTTTCAGGTGCTGGAGATCGTGGTCGTGCCCCGCAAGAAAAATGTCAGCCCGGTCCCGTAAGACGGGGAGCAGCTGCTTTACCAGCCGAGGGCTGTCCTCATGAACGCCCGCCGAGTAAATAGGGTGATGCCCATAGACGACTTTCCACATCGCACAGCTCTTTGCTAGCTCCTGCTTCAGCCAAGCCAACTGCGCCTCAGGGATTTCGTTGGTATCGAGAGCGAAGAACTGAACTGCACCGGCTGTGAACGTGTAGTACGTGGCGGGAAGCCTCCAGCTAGGACTGCTGTGGGTGTAGAGCACTTCGGCGGCAGGACTATCGGCAGAACCCCAATCATGATTTCCGAGAGATACGTAGAATTTGATGCCCAAAGGGTCATAAAGCTCGTTCCACCAGGTCTTCCAACGCGGGTCCGTCGGGCTTTCCATCCCCACCGAATAGAAGTTGTCCCCAAGCGTGACTGCAAAGTCAAATGGCTGATCCTGATGAAAGCGCCGCATCGCCCCGGCAACCTCCTTCTGCTCTACCGATCCATTTCCAAAGTCGCCAAAGGCGAGAACACGAATCGGCTGATCAAGAGCCTTCAACGAAAACAGCGGGGGAGGCACCTGCATGAAACTCGGAAGCGTTGTACCTCTTATGAGCGAAGTCCAGCGCTGGTCTTCACGAGCCAACTGGCTGGGAACCGATCCGCTGGCGCGGGCAAGTTCCATCCGCTTCCAAAGAAGCCAACGCATTTCTTCTGTTCGTTGCACGCGCAATCGTTCCAAGGCTGCAAGCGAAACGCTGACATCCGGGTCCGAAGTGGCAAGCCGTTCCAGTGCCTCTCTGACGCGTGCATGTGCATGCCGGCCCAACCGGTCAACAATCCTCTGCCGAACCAGCGGAGACGACTCCGTGTCAAGGAGCGCTAATAGAAACTCGATCGTGGCGGCCGGGTCCACCCTCGCCAGGTCGTCTGCCAGCCGGGCGCGCATCTTTGGATCGGACTGCGCGAGCAACCCAGCGCCGCGTTCCCGGAGTTGCGAAGGCAACTTGTCCAAGATCGTCTGGCTTGAACGTGCAGCGGTTCCCTGTAAGGCCGCAACCTGCCAGCTCCTCTGAAGGGCGCCCAGCACTAGAAGCATTAGACTGACGGAACACAAACGTTTTAGCCACCTAGTCGTCATCATAGACTCCGTTTTGGCAACATTGATTGCTAACGGGCAGAGGCAAGCTATAGAGGATGTGAAGCCCGGTCTTTCCTTGCGACCCATGGTACCGAGAATGTGAGGACTATAGTGCCCTGCGAAGATCGTTGTCAATCGCCCGACGTCGCCCAGCACTAACGGACCTGCGGTCCTTTCTGCGCGTCCTGTGGGAATCCGTATAATGGCAGGCATGGAACTGAAACCGCTGGTGGACTCGGTTGGCTCTGTTCGGGCAACTCCCAGAAAAACGGAAAAGACCCAGCTGCTCGCGAACCTGTTGAAGCAAGCCGAGGGGAAGGACATCGAGCTCGTAGCAAACTACCTGGTCGGGACGCTTCCGCAAGGGAAGATTGGCATTGGGTGGCGAATTGTCGAACAGTCGAGAGCGGATCTCCTCGTCGCAGAGGCCAGTTTGTCTCTCCACGAAATCGATCACGTACTCAACGCCATTGCAACGGACCAAGGAGCGGGCTCCACGGCCAGGAAAATTCAGGCTTTGCGGGGCCTCTTTGAGCGCTCCGACCCGACTGATCGGCACTTCCTCACCCAGCTTTTTATGGGCTAGGTTCGCCAAGGGGCTTTGGAGGGTTTGGTACTAGATGCGATTGCCAAGGCCGCCAACCTGCCGCAGCCTGAGGTCCGGCAGGCATTCATGTTTTCCGGAAACATCGGCGCAGTTGCAAGAGCCGCTTTGGAGCAAGGGGCTGCCGGCTTGGTTCGTTTCGGCCTTCAGCTGCTGACCCCGGTTTCGCCAATGCTCACCAACAGCGCTGAGGACACGGCGGAGGCGCTGGATCGCATGGGCGAAGCCGCCTTTGAATTCAAGCTCGATGGCGCCCGCATCCAAGTACATCGTCAAGGCGACGACGTCCGCATCTTCACGCGGCAGCTTCAGGATGTCACCGACCGGCTGCCGGAGATCGTAGAATGGACGAGAGCCCTGCCGGTGGGAGACATCCTGTTGGAAGGCGAGACCATCGCGTTACGAGCGGATGGGCGGCCCCATCCGTTTCAGGTCACCATGCGCAGGCTCGGCCGCAGCAAGGATGTGGCATCCATCCGACAGGAGCTTCCACTCTCCTTCTTTTTTTTTGATTGCCTTTATCGCGCAAGCGAAGGCCCGCTCATTGCGCGGAGCTATCGGGAGCGCATCGAGATCTTGGGGCGTGCGATTCCGACAGCATTCCAAATTCTACGGACTCTGACCAGCGACCCGCAGGAGGCCCAGCGATTTCTGCAGAGAGCCCTGGATGCAGGCCACGAGGGTGCTATGGCGAAATCTCTCGTGGCTCCATACGTCGCGGGGCAGCGCGGGTATCACTGGCTGAAGCTCAAAGCAGCCAATACCCTTGATTTGGTGGTGTTGGCTGCAGAGTGGGGCCACGGCCGCCGTTCCGGCTGGCTATCCAACCTTCATTTGGGTGCACGCGATCCGCAAAGCGGCCAATTCGTGCTGCTCGGAAAAACTTTCAAGGGACTGACCGACGATATGTTGCGCTGGCAAACCGAAAAGCTGATTTCTCTCGAAACCAGCCGAGATAGCTGGACTGTTTCCGTTCGGCCCGAACTGGTCGTCGAAGTTGCCTTCAACGAGGTTCAAGAGTCTCCCCGCTATCCCGGCGGCTTAGCGCTGCGGTTTGCCCGCGTCAAGCGCTTCCGACCGGACAAATCCGCTTCTGAGTCCGATACCTTCCAAACCGTAAGAGCGCTGTTTGAACGCCAACGGCAGTAACAGGCAGTTCTGGCAGCCTGAGCATCCAGCTCCGGTCCAATCGACGCGCACTCGTGCCAACGCGGACCTTGTCATGTGGATCGCCTTGTAGAGATCAAAGTCATAAAGCTTGAGCGCCAGTTCCCGAAGAGACAGGCATACATGAATGGAGGACCCTGATGATGTATGGGCTGGCGTTCGGATTCATTTTCGCATTCGCTGTGTCACAGGCACAGAATCCCTGGGACAAGATCTGGACCGGGCTGGGGAAAAGCAAGGGGCTAAGCAACGAAACCGTGGTGTCTGGACTTAAAGAAGCACTTCGGATCGGCAGTGGTAACGCAGTGAGCCTCAATGGAAAAGTCGATGGCTATTTCAAGAACGACGCCATCAAGATTCTCATGCCCGAAAAACTCAAATCGCTTGAGAAAGGGCTGCGGCTGGCAGGTCAGTCGCGCCAGGTAGATGAATTCGTTTTGAGCATGAATCGTGCCGCAGAAAAAGCCGCGCCTTTTGCCAAGGACATCTTCTGGGGGGCCATCAAGCGCATGACCTTCAACGACGCCACCAGGATCTTGAAAGGCGGCAATACGGCGGCAACCGACTATTTTCGAGGAGCGACGACCGAAGAGCTAACCGCCGCTTTTCAACCCATCGTGACAGAGTCTATGGAATCGATTGGCGTCACTCGACAATACAAGGTGTTGGCGGGTCGCTACAATGCCCTTCCATTTGTGAAGTCGCAAGCGTTCGATCTGGACCGCTATGTGGTCGAAAAGGCACTCGATGGGCTGTTCTATGTCTTGGCAGAAGAGGAACGCAAGATTCGCACGGATCCAGCCGCGAGAGTGACAGACCTGCTTAGAACGGTGTTCGGGAGCAAGTAAGAATCGGAACGCACAAAAGAAACACAGCGCCTATCCTGTCCCTTTCATTTCTTAACCCGATCAAAGAACTCGTTTTGCAGTTCCAGTGTCTTGGTGTCCGCCTTGACCACCCGCAGTGCCCTGGCTAGTGCAGCGACGCGATGCTCGGTAAGTGCCTCCCCCAGTTCGCGCGTCGCCTTGGCCCCTTCTCCTGCATAGTGATTTGGATAGGCCGCATACCACCAGATGGCAGTGTACAAATCCGGGTTGAGCGTCAGGCGCTTCTGGTTCTCGCCGGACTCGTCCTTGGCACGGTCCATCTTCACTACGTCTGGCCTCAGGTAAAGCAACGTGGAAGTCTCGCGTTCTCCGGCATGACCGTCGGTTGCCGGGTCTGACTTGCGTAGCTTGCTGACCTTCTCGTTGAATGCGGGGTCAGCGACAGGATCGAAAAAGTACACCGCATAGGGCCGCCGGCGTTCCAACTGCGATTGCACGAAGAACCGGATGAGCTGAGGATTGCCGCCGTGGCCGTTGATGATGACAATCCGCTTGAATCCATTGCGGGCAATCTCTTCGCAAGTTGCGTCCAACAAATCCCAGACCAAACGACTAGGCAAAGCAAAAGTGCCGGGCTGATGCCTGGCTTCGTAAATCTGGCCATAGAAGAAATCGGGAAACACGACTGCATATTCGCTTTTGGTGGCACGCGCCGCCCATTCGCGCACATGGATCAGGTCTGAACCAAGCGGGCCATGCGGGCCGTGTTTCTCCAGGATGCCGATCGGCAGAATACAGGTGTTGGAGGATTGCTCCAGGGCCTTGGGCCAATCGCTGGCGGTAAGCTCGTCCCAGCGCGCCGGCAGCGTCTGGCCGAAGGCGGACCCGGACGATAACAGAAGGACAATCAGTGCACTAATTCTCATGAGCTTGCTCCATGGGGTTAATCGTCATTCCGGCGAAAGCCGGAATGACCGTAGAGACCAAGAGTGGAACCGGCATCTTGTCGCTTCATAAGTGCCGGGGCGGATCTTCTATTCCGCTACGTGCAACGACCGTCATCGCCGGACAATCTGCTCCGCAGTCAGGCCGCTGATCACATCGCGCGCCTGGACTTTCCAGTTGCCTTTCGAATCGTTCAACGCAAACGGAATCGCAAACTCGGCCCATCCGTCAATGACCGTAAGGTTGGAAGAATAGTATCGAACCAATTTCCCCGCTGGATCGAAAACCTGCAGGCGCACCACCGATCGATCCACCGGCCCGCCCCGTTCGTCAACCAGACTTATGCGAAGCTGCTTGTCCAGTGAAAGCTTGGCAATGCGCGTAGTACGTTCGACCAGGATGGCCGGCTCCTCAGGAGAAACCGCGAGTTTCGTCGCTGCTACTCCGCCGTGGATCAAGTCATATCGCACTCCTTGCAGGGGCGGTAACTCCACCTGCACACCCTCCTTGGGAAGCAGGCCGATCAACCGCGACTGCCCCAGTCCCCTGATCGTTCGCAGAAACTCTCCCGATGCTGCGAAGCTCGTCGGGATGTCAATATCCCCAGGGCCGCGTCGAACGAACCCTCGAGTCTCACTCTGCCACACGGCATCCTTTCGCCAATGGCAGCGCTCATCCATGCGGCCGGCCTGTTCATCGAGATACACCGTACCACCCCGCCTTACAAACGTATCGATCTCGGCAATCTCCTGGTCAGAGAGGGCAATGGAGTAAGGTAGAATCAGCACGCGAAACTGTTTTAACGATCCGCTTTCAATCTGGGGCGTGGCCAGAAAACGGAACTGGATGCCTTGCTTCTCCAAGGCCTTCACCCATTCGTTGCGCCGCTTTGTCAACTCGGCAAAATTCTTAGAGGTCCGCTGCGCATACCCCATGCCGTCGGTGATCTTGCCATCAGTAATCCAGGCGCCACGAATGCTCGCCATCGAGAAATGGATTGCCACGCCGTCCTCACGAACGGTTGAGTTCATGAACAGCCGCCCGATGCCCGCTTGGATGCGCCCAAATGCCTCTGCAAGCGCTTTTCCCTGAGAGCTGAACGTCAGATCCGGATTCATCAACGTGTAGTGCCAGAAGATCGATGCGCCGGTGTGACCGTAGAATAGTCGCCGCCATTGCTCCAGATGGGCTTCCTTTCCGGTGACGCCATAGCCTGTGAACCCCGTGAGCAGCAGGCCCGGGCGAAAGAGAAAGTGCATGGCGTCCTGGTTCCCTCCGGAGTAAGGCTGGAGGTAGTCCACCACTTGATCGATCTCAAACCAGTTGCAACCGTTGTGAGGGGTTGGAACTTGAGTACCCGAAATGGAAGCCAAGCCTTCAGGATCGATCTCATGGAGAAACTCCTTGGCCTTGTGAAACGCTTTCAGAAACTCCTGCTCCATATAGACGCGATGATCCGACCACGGCGCGAAATTCCCATGCTTCTGTGCCTCCTCGGTTGTCATGGGAAGCACAGCCTCCCAATTCGGGAATGACGTATTCCACGAGGCGTTCAAAGCGTCCAACGACGAATATTCGCGCTGGAGCCAGACCCGCAGCCCCGCCAACGCTTCCGGGGCCCAATCCACGTCGTAGGCATCTGCATAGGCAGTCAAGGACGATTCGTCGGCCAAGTAGTAGGCGAAAGGCTTCAGAGGAATCATCTCCTTCAAGCGTTCAGCCAACTGCCCGTGCATCTCGCGATCAAAATCCGTCTTCTGGAGCGTGATGTCCCGCGTGAGGTATTTCTTGTCCCCGGTTTTAGCAAACTCGGCCTTTCGCTTCAGATAGTTCTCACGCCGGTACCAATAGATACCGAAGGCCGGCAGATGAGCGCTGGCCATAATCCGAAAGTTCCGGTGAGGCCGGGAGAGCGTCGTGATGCCGAGCTTTCGAAATTGTTCATCTACAACTGGCGTCCACGGCTGGTAAGAGCGCGGACCGTGCCAGGGAAGAACAACCTCATAATCCTTCCATGCGCGGGACGACGCTGCAAACAGCACGGGCACTCGCTGAACAGCCGTGCCGGCGGTGACTCGTACGAAGCCCGAGTGTGTAAGGGGACGGCCCACGACGAGACTGGCCTGTCGCTGTCCCGAGGCTTGGCCGAGTACGCGCCCAAACGCATCCAGCAGCTCAACCTGACCCGGTTTTGAAGCAGCCCAGGTGATTGCCGCCTCTTTGCCTTCGGCAAGCACGTCGGGTGAGACCTTCACGTTTTCAATCTTGTCGGCGTGCGGAACATCAATCGCCGAGATCTCCCAATCTGCTCCAGACCGCTGTTCCAGGAAAAACCGTCCTGGGGGCAGGTCCGCAAACTTCGGCGGAACTCCCTTGCCGGAGCGGCGAATTTGTTGAGACTCGTCTCGCAACTGCCAGGTGATGCTCGGCGCGTGGCTCCAATCGGGCGGTGCCGCCGGTTCGCGCCTGGCGGCGAAAATCAACGCTCGACACAACATCGAATAGAACTGTTCCCAGTAGATATCCACAGGATGGATTCTGGCTTCAAACGGCATATGCCAACTGATGCCATTGTTCCGATAGCCGAAAGCAACCACCCTGCCCTTGCCCACGGTGTGTACGGCCGCGACGGGAGCGCCAGCCTTCGTTTGGATCAAAACCTCCGCGCCGGAAGCAGCCTTGTAGGCATAGCTTTCCAGGAACTCGAACGGAAAAGCTTCGACGGGGATAGCCCGAGTCACATAGTGCGGTCCAGTTCGCTCCCAGGGTGACTTGTCTCCGTTGCCCAATCGAACCGGGTTATCGGGATCCTTGGGTAACGTGATGGGAGTTGCTGGAACCAAAGGTGAGATGTCGGCATCCAAAGGCTGGATGAGAACCAGCCCGCAACCCTCGCGCACACGACGAACGAGTGCCTCGCGTGAAGCCCCAGTCAAACTGTTCCAGCCGTGATGCAGCGGCAGCAGAATGGCATCGAACGGCTTGGCACTGGTGAGCTCCTGTTCGAGGTAGGAGTAAATCAGCCTCAGATCGCCACGTTCGGCTCTCACTCCATAGTCCGGGCCGAACGACATCGTCCACTTGTTCACGTCCCAGGCAGAGTCGATGCTCACGGTGGTGAGATCCAAAGAAAGCCGTTCGGCCAGCTCCACGACAGTCCGGCCTTCATCCACGGTGGGAACGGCCAACACCCGAATCGGACCACCGGGAAGAGGGTTGGCCCATTTCACGTGCGGTGTTTCGATGTCAACGGTGTAAGGTGCTTCGAGACGCGCCCCACTGCCGCGGCGGGTTCCCATGCCGACGTCCTGGGCAAAGCGGGTTGAGGACAAGAGAAACACCAGCGCTAGGAACGCGCTGCCCCGGAACACGTAGCAAACAGCATAGTGCATAAGTCGCTTTCTGAAGGTCGATGCGAGAATAGCGCCACTCCGTCCTGCACGCGTCACGAGGAGACAGTTCCCATCAGAGCAGAATGTGCTGGATTTCCACGGAATCGAACGCGCAGAATGATGCCTCAACTGTGCGATCTAGGCCAATACAATGACGCGCTGAACACATAAACAAAGACGGATTGGCGTCTGCTCTGCCAGCTTAACCCCAACAACGGTTGTAGCGTTCAGCTCTCGGAATAGCCCACTGTTCGGCCAGTACAGACGCCCAACACACGAGTATGGCCCATAGTCCTGACACACGAAATGGCCCTCCAGTTTTTGCATCCTTTCTCCTTTTCCTAGGTAAACACCCTGCTCCGCTGGTGATGACTCTCGTTGTCGCTGCATTTCTCAGGTTCTATCTGCTGGATCTTTTTGGATTGTCGTCTGACGAGTTTGCGACCTTGATGATCGTTTCCAAGGAATCCTTCTGCGACATCGTCAAGCCTTGCTTTGTGATTTCTCAGCCGGTACCGCCGTTCTATTTTTTGCTATGTAAGGTATGGGTTGCGGTTCTTGGCGCAGGGGAAACTGGATTGCGCTTCCTTTCCGTGATTTGCGGCATCCTGACCGTCTATCTGATTTTCTTGATAGGCAAGACACTCTTTGATTCACGAGTTGCCGGATGGGCTGCTCTGCTTTGCACACTCAATACAACTCAGATCTTGTACGCGCAAATGGCACGCCCTTATGCGCTTTGCCTGTTTTTGAGTTCGATTTCGATTCTTTCATTTCTGAGGTGGCTAAAGACAGACACCTTCCTGGATCGGTTCTGTTATGTGACCTCCACCAGCCTGCTTCTCTACTCTCACTATATCTTTGCGCCGCTTCTGCTCATCCAGGGAATGTACTTTTATTGGTGCCGACGGTTTGCTCGAAACACCGGTCGTACAACACAGAATTGGGTCATATTGCAGTTGGTAGTTGCTCTCGCCATGGCACCGCTGCTGAGTCAGAACCAAATTCTGGACATGATCCACGCCAGAAGAACTCTTGATTGGGTAAGCGACACCCCACACTTCAAGGACGTGATTCTTTTCTTTAAGCTGAAATACCTGTTTTTCAGCGCAGTGATCACTCTCGTCTATTCCTGGAGTCCTTTCCGATGGAACTTTTTGCGTTACCCAATGGCAGAGGTTGGCAGACAGGACTTTGCCTCTCGATGCCATGGACTGGTATTTCTTTCTTTCTGGTACGGACTTCCCCCACTGTTGTTTTACCTGCTGTACTGCCTTACGGGAATCAATCTCATGGTGGAAAGGTATCTGATCTTGATTTCGCTTGCCTCATACTTACTTATTCCGGCTGTTGCCCTTTCTATCAAGCGTTATTCATGGGGAAGAACGTTTGTGATGGTTTATGTGCTCTACTATGCGAGTAGCGCACCCATCCTCTCCTATTTCAAGAAGGGTCATTTTTCCCAGGCGATGCCGGGGGAAAGTCAATGGCGGGAAACATTTGGTGCCCTGAACGACTCCACTTTCACGTCTTCGCTTCTTTTGTTTCAATCGCCGTATATTGAAGCCGATCAGCTTGACTACAGTCCCAATACCCCGCGCTTTGACTACCTGTCTGCGCCCGTTCTTGGCTCTCATATCCGAGACACACGGACTCCGTTCGAACTCCTTCCTCACCACTGGCGAACCGAAACCGCGATTCAAGAGAAGTTCAACGCCAGGATTAAGCTGGCCGTTCTAGGCAATCAGGAATTCACTTTGCTCTGCAACCAAGAGTTCTGGGAAGACTTTCAAGGCTGGTTGCATCGCGAGTTCACCGATCACTTCGAAATCCTTTCAGTGACAAGTTTCAGTTCGTCACAGGTCTTGAGGCTGAAGAAGATTAGGCTGCTTTCGAAGAACCTGTAGCACACATCGTGCTATCTAAGGTCTGCGGCACACGGTTTTCTGTACCCAAGTCCAGGTGAAAGAACAGCAAACACGGGCATGAGGATGGATAGGCTTCCCTCGGGTTCAAAGCAAGAAACGAACATGATTCCCACGCAAGCGAGAATCCAGCCAACCGAAAGCGTCGAGTGCAACAGGCGGTCTTCGGATGCTTGCAGTGAAGCGTCAATCACCGTCCGGAGGCCGGTTCCCACTCACTAGCATGCCCACCAGATCGTTCCTTCCTCGTCTCCGATACATTGGACGCTGACACCTCATACACGTTATAAGAAGCCCGCAACATTCTCTTCGGGGGATTCATGGCATTAATTCTGAGCTGCCAGGCCATCAGTAAATCGCATGGCGCTCGTCTCTTGTTTGAACGCATTTCGATGGGCATCTCGGACGGCGAACGGGTGGGCCTGATCGGCCCCAACGGAGCTGGCAAATCCACTTTCCTGAAGCTGCTGCTCGGCCAGGAAGAGCCAGATTCAGGCACCATCTCATTCCGCAAGCTGGCTCGCCTTAGTTACGTACCGCAGGATCCGGTCTTCCCTTCTGGCAAAACCGCGGGGCAGGTCCTGCGCGAAGCATTCGCTACATCACCTCTGGACGACACTGAAAAGGAAAGTCGACTCGCCGTCATTCTGGGCAGGATGAAATTTGCCAACGCCGACGCAGCTGTTGAGACGCTATCCGGAGGTTGGACTAAACGATTGGCCATCGCTTGCGGACTGGTGGTTGAGCCCGATCTGCTTCTGTTGGATGAACCCACCAATCATCTCGACCTGGAGGGCATTTTGTGGCTTGAGGATACTTTGAAGGCTGCGCCGTTTGCCACACTGCTCGTTAGCCACGACCGCTATCTCTTGGAGAACTCTGTAAGCAGGATGATGGAGCTCAGCCGTTTGTATCCGGAAGGGATCTTGACGGTGGAAGGAAGCTACAGCCAGTTTCTTGAAAGGAAGGCGGACTTCCTGAGCGTGCAAGAACAACTTCAGCAAACGTTGGCCAACCGGGCACGTCGGGAGTTGGAGTGGCTGCGGCGCGGCGCGAAAGCGCGGACTCGCAAGTCACAGGCCCGCATTGATGCGGCCGGACGACTCATGGTATCGCTCGACGAAGTGCGAGCCCGCAATGTTCAGCAGACCGCACGCGTTGACTTCACCGGCTCCAATCGCAAGACCATGCGTCTGTTGACCCTGGACACCGTAGGCAAGGGTGCGGGTGAGCGAACGCTCTTCCAAGATCTCTCGCTCACTCTCTCTCCCGGCGACAAGCTGGGCCTGTTGGGTCAGAACGGAAGCGGCAAGACCACACTGCTGAAGCTACTCAATGGCGAGCTGGCGCCCGACACGGGCCGTATCGAAAGGGCTGACGGACTGCGCGTCGTGACGTTCGATCAGAATCGCCGGCAATTAAACCCGGAGAAAACGCTGCGCCGATCGCTCGCCCCTGCCGGCGACTCGGTCATCTACCGCGACCGGTCAGTGCACGTCCATTCCTGGGCCCGGCGCTTCCTGTTCAGCAACGAGCAACTGGATTTGCCGATTTCGCGCCTGTCCGGTGGAGAACAGGCTCGGGTAATGATTGCGCGAATGATGCTGGAACCTGCGGATGTTTTGCTATTAGACGAACCTACCAACGACCTCGACATCCCGACGCTGGAAGTCCTGGAAGAGAGTTTGTCGGACTTCCCGGGTGCCCTAGTGTTGGTAACGCACGACCGCTTCCTGCTCGATCGGGTTTCGAGCGCTGTGCTGGCTCTTGATGGCAAAGGAGAGGCAGACCTGTTTGCCGACTACGACCAATGGCGGCAAGCCCAACAAAACACCCAGCCGACTGCCAGACTCAAAGAGGTACCGGCCCCGGGCGAGCGAACCATTGGAAGGGAACCTCAGAAGCGATTGTCTTACCTCGATCGGCTGGAGTGGGACCGCATGGAGCAACTGATTCTCGAAGCCGAAACCGAACTGGAAAGCAAGCAAAAGGCCGCCGAAGATCCTGCCATCGCCTCCAACGCCGCCGAACTGATCGCGGCCCACGAAGCCCTCGACCAGGCGCGGCAACGCGTCGATCAACTCTACGCCCGCTGGGCAGAGTTGGAAGCGAAGATACGGTAGGGATGGCAATTACCTCTGGTGCGGACATTAAGAGAGGCCAGTGTCATTGGGCAAGATTCGCACCGCGTTCTGTGACCTGTCGCAATCGTTACGCGAGCACGTACGCCGGATAGGTCACGCTCCCATCATTGGACTGGTTGTCCACAACCAATGAGAACTCTATTCCATGTTGACCCGTCGGAACCGGGATTCGACGGTTGAGAAGCAGTCGGATGTAGCTTCTTTAGGATTGAAGGAAATCGCTGCTCGGGCAACTTATTCTGTGCAAGTCAGGCATCGCTTCACAGGTTACACTTGAGAATGAGGTGGGCTCGAACGAACATTCGTCATGCTAGAATCCCCCTTCCATAATGCTTTTCCGATCAATGCTCGGGGCATACTTCTTCACAATCGGCTCGATTTCGCTTGCCTTGCCTATCAGCACAAACAACAGGTTCCCTAAAGGGAAATACTCCCGAACAATCCGCTTCGCGTCTGCGAGCGTCATGGCATCCACCTTGGAGTAGAGGGTATTGACCTCGCGCTCGTCCAGGCCGAAGAACTCGAGCTCCGCGATTGTCGCCGCGAGACGATCGGTGGTTTCAATTTGCGGTGGAAATTGCCCCTTGATGTAGGTCTTTGCCGACCTGAGCTCGTCTTCCGAAATACCTTGCTCATGCAAACGCTTGAGCGTTGCAAGAGCGAGGTCGAGTGCCTGCACCGTCGTGGCGTTGGGAGTGAACGAGCTGATGAAGAATGGTCCGGGCTTGAGACGCTCGTCAAAGCTCGAACCTGCCCCATAGGTTAGACCACTCTTGATTCGAAGTTCGGTGCTGAGCCAGGACGTGAACCGCCCACCGAAGAGCGTGTTGACGACGTCGATCCAGACCCGATCCGGGTTCGAGCGCGCCACTCCGACGTTGCCGATCCGAAAGAAGGTTTGCGTGGCATCCGGCTTGTCTACGAGCAGGAGGCGCTTCCCTTGAACAGGAATCGGATCTGGGAATCGCACTGCTGGGCTCGGCTTTGCCCGCCATGTGGAGAATTTCCCGGTCAGGAGTTTCTCCACCTCAGAAGTCGCAAAGTCACCGGACACCGCGAAGATGATTCCCCCGGGAATATAGTTCGCGCCATAGAACCGGACGACATCGTCGCGGGTGAGCGTCGCGAGGGAAGTCTCATCGCCCGCAGGAGGACGCGCATAGGGATGGCTGCCGTACAGGTAGCGATTGAAGTATTGGCCAATGACCCCTTGCGCACGGTCTTTCGCGGCTTTGATTCCGTCGAGTCGCTGTTTTAAAACCTTGGCAACCTCATCCGCCGGAAACGTCGGGCTCAAGATTACATCGGCCAACAGATCCAGGCCTTTCACAAGATCCTTAGTCACAAACTCCGCAGCAATGCTGCTGGAGTCCGGCGACGCGTTTGCAGCCAACTGCCCTCCGATGAAATCGAGATCGCTCGACAACTGGTCTGCCGTGCGGGTCTTTGTTCCCTTTCGCAGCAACTCCGCTGTCACCGCGGCAAGCCCCTCCTTCCCGGGTGGATCGACGACGGCACCTGAGCGGATGACGACGCTGAAGCTGATGAGCGGGACTTCGTGCTGTTCCATCAGCAGGAGCGTCATCCCATTCTCGAGTTTCACCCTCTTGTAAGGCGGCAGTTTCAACTCCACGGACGGCCCTTGTGCCACGGCCAGAGGCGCGCAAGCTCCGGCCATCCAGAGCCCGAGCCCAAGTTTGGCGATCAGCTTCATACAGACTCTCCGTGGGCGTCTGGGGTACGCGCTATGGCTACCGAACTCAACGTACCTGCCCGGTGTCGCTTCTTGCCGCCGCAGCAGGTTCTGGTATCAGCGTTGCCGTCGTGCGATTCTTCTCCGTAAAGTAACGTTGGGCCACCCGTTGGACCTCGTCGCGAGTTACCTTGGCGTAGTCCTCGGCAGCGGAAAACAGTTTCCTGTAGTCACCGAAAAACACTTCATAAGAACCAATGGTGTTCGACTTGCCGTCGATGGTTTTCATCTGGCGGTAAAACTCGGCGATTCGTATGTTCTTTGCCTTCTGCAATTCCTGGTCTGTGATGCCATCCCGCTGGAGTCGTTCCAACTCCTCATTGAAAACCTGCTCGGCTTTCGAAACCTCGACGCCCGTCTTAAGCTGAACCGTAAACTCGAAGAGTGTCGGGTCGAACGCCCAATCCCATCCACCAGCAACGCTCAACGCCACTTGCTCCTTATCCACCAATCGCTGGTACATGCGCGAGCTCTGGCCGGACAGCAGAACGGTTTCGAGTACCTGCAGGGGGTAGAATTCCGGCGAGTTCGTCCGTGGCACGTGGTAGCCGATCATCAAGATAGGGAGTTGGGCGAACTTGTGCACCACGACCCTCCGCTCGCCGTGCTGCTCGGGTTCCTGAGTGGTTATGGGAGTGGGCGGAGAGCGTGAGGGAATGACCTCAAGATACCGCTCCGCCAGTTTGACAATTTCTTCGAACTTCACGGCGCCGGCAAACACCATAGTGGCGTTGCTGGGCGAATAGCCCATCCGAAAATGATTCTGGAGATCTTCCGTTTTCCAGCTTTCGATGTCCGAAATCCAGCCGATGACGGGCCACTGGTAAGGGTGAGCCGAAAACGCCGTCGCCCAAAGTTGCTCGTTCAGCACCCCCAGATTGTTGTTGTCCACACTGACACGGCGCTCGTTCGCCACCACAGCCCGCTCTGACTCCTCGACCTTGGGATCGAAGCTCAGGTTGGCAATCCGATCCGCTTCAAGGTCAAAGATGAGCTCCAAGGCCGCGCTTGGAAACCAGTCCTCGTAAATCGTCACGTTTTGCGAAGTGGAAGCATTGTTCGCGCCTCCATTGGCCTCCATAACCCGATCAAACTCACCTGGCCCGTACTTCTTCGCGCCATTGAACATCATGTGTTCGAAGTAGTGAGAAAGCCCGGTCGTACCTGGCCGCTCGTTGCGGGAACCAACCCGGTAGAAGATATGCAACGCCACACTTGGGATCGAATGATCTTCGTGAACAAGAATCTTCAACCCGTTCTTGAGTGTGTGTGTTTTCACATCGAACTCTTGGGCTCGAACGTCGGGCCCAACAAGAACGCTAAGGAGCAGGATCGTCGGTGCGATGGAACGGTTCATGGCGATCTTCCCAGGGTGCTGCCGCTCACCTTTGTGACCTTTGAGGGAACCAGAGCAGTCTTCACAATTGATGTCGAAAACTCACGGAAATTCGGTTCCCCTCGCCCCAACGCGGGATAGGGGTCAGGGGTGAGGGGGCCGGCACTGCTTGAGCGTTTTCGCCAGGGGAGCCCAACACTTGCGACGAAATTGGTGAAGCCGTGCCCCCCCTCGATTCATTTCGCGAAAACATCCTCAACAGGTGTGATGCGCACTCTGTCGGCCGACAGGTTTAGTTTTAACGCGCCAATCACTTTGTCTTCTGCCAGCAACTCCGCCGGTTTTTCCCCGTCGTACTTGATGGGCGAGAAAGCATCCGAAAGCAACTGCTGTTTCAGTCCTTCCGCATCCTTGGTGATGATGACGAATGAAAGATCCTTGGCTGAAAGATGCTTGCGGATCACTTGATTCACTTCGTCCACTGTCAGCTTCTGCAGCTTCTCCCGCATCATCTGCGTAAATTCGCCAATGCCGTACCAGCGAGAATCCAGGGCGTACCCTAACTGTTGGTCCGAAGTCGCCGTCGCGAGATAGACATTTTTCATCAAGTAATCACGTGTCTTAACGAAGTCTGCCGCACTCAATCCGTTTTCGATGAGCTTGGAGACTTCATGCAGCGCGATGCGAATCGCCATGTGCGCGTTTGTGGGAACCACAGGTCGAATCCAGACCTCGAAGATCTGTGCCCGCCGTGCGATATTCGGATCGGGAAAAAACTGAAACATCCCGCGTGGGAACGCTTCGATGTAGGCATAGTCACCGTAGTTCATTCCTCGAATTTCACGAATCCGGCCGTAGAGGTGCGAGGTTGAGGAACGGTGTTCCCCCAGCCAGGTCCGGGCCAGACTTAATGCAGCAAAGTCTGGGTGCGAGCGCGTAACTTCAATGGGAAGGCCAAAGGAGATGGCGCTGGCGCGTGTTTCTTTCTGAATGATCTCAACTTCGAATCCTTGAGGGCGTCGCGCGACCATCTTTCCAGCCTCCGTTAGAGTCGATTGTCCCTGAAGATGTTGGAGGGCCTCTGTGACCTTCGTTTTGACCTCGGGAGGCGCATCACCGGCTATTCCGATCAACACATTGCTGCGGGCATAGGCCTTTTTCCAAAATTCCTTCACGTCGTCCAGCGTTGTCGCTTCAATCCCAGCTATAGCACCGAGCACTGGATGACCATACGGAGTGCCCGCAAACAAATTTCCCTGCAGGCGTTCCTTCCCTAGCTCTTCTTCGTTGTTCGACCGCAGATCCTCTCGCAGCCCGTTGAGCTGAGCCTCCTTCAGCCGCTTGAAGTCGTCCTCACGAAAGCCGGGTTCTGTGAGCATCGGGAGCGCGATATCGGCAAACCGGCCCCAGTTATCTTTGTGGACCGAGGCCGTAAACGTCGTCATCTCTTTGTCCACTTGTGCGACAAAAGAGGCAGCCATTGGAAAAAAGGCCTTGTTGATCTCGTCGATACGCAGTTGTCGCGATCCGGCTTCGGCAACCATGGATGCAGTGAGAGCGGCAAGGCCCTCCTTTCCCGCAGGATCGTGGGCAGATCCTGCTTTAAACAACAGCTTCACTGTGAGCTGCGGCAGAGGCGACGGTTTTGCGATAAATTCAAGATTGGCTCCCTTGCTGCTGGATCTGCTGTTCGGCACCGTAAACGAGCTCAGGACCGGCGACTTGGCCATTTCTGGCGGCATCGCCTTGTCTGAAAGCGTTGTGACCACGAGGCGCGCGTCGGCAAAGTATTTCTTCGCTGCATTCTGCAAGTCGGCAGGGGCAAGAGAGTCGACCATCCGGTAGTAGTTGTTCAAGGTCTGATAAGAGCGGTTGAACCGAACAAAGCGCGCCAACGTCGAGGCTATCCGCTCGGTGTTGTCCAGAGACCGCACCAGTCCGTACCGGGCGTTGGACTTGGCATCGGCCAGGCGCTGCGTTGGAGGAGGCGCTAGCGTTGCTATCCCTGCAGCCTTCAACAACTCGTCCCGGACACCAAGCACCTCTTCCATGCGCTTGACTCTCGCCAGCACGGTAACGAGCGAAGGATCCTGAGTCGGCGCCACGTAAGGGATGAGCTGGTCAACTTTCTGTTCCTGTTCCACCAAACGTTTGTAAACGTCGGAAGTCTGTCCAAAGTTCAAGTCCATCAGAGCGTCCACTGCAGCCAGTTCCTTGTTGACCTCGGAGAAGGCAGGTCCATGAAATCCAATCGTGACCCAAGGCAAGGTCTTATCGGGCCACGGAACATGGGCGTAGACAGGGCCTTTGGCAGCGGGCTCCTGGGGGATATTCACAGTGAACGTGCCGCGCTTCCAGCCTGACCAATATTTTTCAACCAAGAGAAGCGCTTCTGCCGGTTTGACGTCGCCAGCCACAATCAGCGTCGTATATTCCGGCCTATACCAGCGATCGAAAAAGGTTTTGGAATACTCGAATTGGTTGGGCATGTCTTCGATGTCGTGGATGAAGCCCATCGTCGTGTGTTTATACGTGTGCACGGTGAAGGCATGCTCGCGCTGAACCTCCAGCAGCTTGTTGATTGGGTTGGCGCTGTTCTTGTTGTACTCACCCAGCACGGCGCGTGCTTCGGTTTTGAAAGCAGCTTCCGGATAAGAGAGGTTCTGGAAGCGATCGGCTTCGACCTTCAGCATCGTCTCCAGATCTTCCTTGGCAAAGGTAATGTGATAGTTGGTGTAGTCGTCGGTTGTATACGCGTTCTGCCGGGCTCCTGACTTGGTCAGGATCTCCTGATACTTTTCGGGTGGATACGTCTTGGTGCCCCGAAACATCATGTGCTCGAAGAAGTGAGCGAACCCGGACTTGCCCGGCTCCACTTCGTTGCGCGAACCGGTCTGAACCGGAATCTGGATGGACGCGATGTTGGGGAATCCGGTGGGAACGATGATGACCTTCAGACCATTGGGTAAAGTCTTCTCCGTTGCTTGAAAGGGCAACAAGTCACTCTTCGCCTTTTGTGAGTCCTTGGGAACGGTTTTCTGTTGAGCTATCAGAATCAAAGGAAGAAACAATGCAATGCTGGTCAGACACTGTATCCATCGTGACATCGCTATATGCTCCTAGTAGGGAACCCTATATGCTTTAGCGTGAGCGAGAGCCGGTCGTGATCCATCATCCTAGCATGAGTGTTGCAGCCGACAGCCAGGACAAAGGCATGGGGCACGGGGTGATCGACCGAGCACAGGAATCACAAATCGATCGCCACCAGTTCGTGATCGAGGATGGATGGAACCGAGACGGTGAGCACCTGTCCGGATGAACTCGTTCGAGGGACTTGTCCGCTGACGAGCAGTTGAACCTTCTTGGCTTTCGTGCCCTCCGGGAGCCGCACCTTGACTTCTTGCGACACGAGCGGAATCAACTCTCGAAACGGCCCCTTCATTGTCATCGGGTTCGTGAGGTTGACCAGATGCACGGTCATGGATTCCTTCTGCCGCCACACGGAGACGTCCAAGATTCCCGGTCCGGTTACCGTTGCGGGTTTTTCTTCGTTCGTCGCCCACGCAACGGCATTACGCAGCAACCGTCCATGGTCAAGGCTGAGAACTTCCCAGAACGTCCGGTCGACGTCCCAGGGGAAGTAGACGATGCGGCTTTGGCCAATCTCACGCAAATACAGCTCACGGATCTCTGTGCGCGGGACGCGCGGGAAGACGTCTTCCATCGGCAAGTCGGGGTACGACGGTATCAGAGTCACGGGTGAAGGGAAATCGCCTCGTGGCTCTACGTCCAGACGCCAGACTCCGTTGATGATTCGTGTGGCATCTTCCAGGCCGGCTAGCACCGCATGAAACTTGCCGGTAGCTGGATCGGGATTAAGCCCCAGGTAGGAATTCTGCATGGGACCTTCCCGCTTCCCTTTCCAGGAAACTCCCAGCAGTTCAGCCAGCCCGAAATCTTTCCTCGGCACACCCCACTCGTCATACAACGACGTCTCGAAAGTGGCGAGCAGGCTGCCTCCGCGTCGCACGTACTCTTTGAGCTGACGACACTGCTGATCGGACAGCGCAGCGATATTCGGAAGGATGAGGAGCTTGAAAGGCTCGAGATGAGCAGCATCCAGCAAGTGGTCATGCACTTTTTCAAACGGCACTCGCGCTTCAAGCAGCGCCTGGTACATTCCGGCCTCATGGTCGCCGGCGCGGGCCTGCGGACGTGAGGCGTTGTAGTATTCCCGTGTCTGTTCGGAATAAACCATCCCAACCCGTGCCAAGGGCGCTTCGTTGCGTAAGTAACGCTCGGCACCGTGATGCCACTGGTAGATGTTCTCAACAACCTTCAGCCAGCGTTTGTCGTAGAGCGTCCCGGAAAACTTGGCAAACCAGGGCCGAAGCCCGTGTGCCACACCATCAGCTACCCAGACGCGGACCTCGGCTTCGGTTTGGACTGAGTCTTTCCAACGATAGGGTTCTTCCAATCCAACACTGAAGATGCCACCAATGGGTTTGCGCCCGAGTGCAGCGCGATATTCCTTGGCACGACTGCCGTTGGACCACGGTGCCATCAGGCCGCGGCGGGCTTGATGATCGATGAACAAAATGTCCGCTAGCTCACCTGCCACTTTCAGGTCTGGAAATCCGTTCGAAACGTACCGCGCCTGCGGATTGATCTTGCGGATCTCGCGATCCCACAACTTCGCCAGCTCCGTCAGGCGCCGAAACCGCCAAACCAGGTAGTTCTTGCGGGCCGGGTCCAACGGATCAGTGGACTTGGGTAAGTCCATGCCAGACGCCGTTCGGAAGTTACGTTGGCAGTGTTCACAGTAGCAGAGTCCGCTGCCGGCCCAGCGATTGCTGAAGATGCCGTCCACGCGGTACAGCCGCATGATTTCCCGGTGTACTTCGGTCATGAACTCGAAATTGTAAGGGCCCAGCGCGCAAGTAACCCAAAGTTCCGGGTTTGCCCAGTGGCGGCGCTTGCGGCCTTCGACGTCTACAGCGATCCAGTCGGGATGAGCGTCATGAACCTCTTGCCGCGCGGCGTGCGGGTCGGTTCTTGCCAAGACATACATATTTAGCGTGCGGCAACCTGCCAGCAATTCGCCGAATGGATCGGAATCTTTCATCCAGGCGCTGCGATGATGGAGCGGAACCTTGGTCGGGTAGTAAGCCACGATGCCGCCAGCACTCAGGCAAACCGCATCGGAATGGGTCCGCTTAAAATAGTCCAGCCAGAACTGCGGATCGTATTGGCCCGGGTCGTTTTCCACCAACACCAACTGAGCCCAACGCATAGGTTTGTCGAACCAAGTGTCACCGGTGTCTCCGGGAGTTCGCTCTTGTGAAAGGCTTTGATTGCCAATAGCAGCCGTGCCAATACCAAGCAACGCTGAGGCCTTTAGAAAATCTCTGCGATCGAAGGAGGTGTGTTTTGGGTTCATAAGAGTTCTAGATGCTGGCGACGAGACGAAAGAAATGACGAGGCCCTGCGATCACCAGAAATTCCCGCTTAGAAAAGGGGCAGCGCCACAGGCGCGCGAGTTGTTTCACAACACCGGAAGGCCACGCGAAAAGGATAACGTCAGTTCAGACGCCATGCGCCGAGGGCAGGCTTTCCTCAATCGCAAGACGACCCCCGGGCCGCTACGCGACCGCCCGTTTGACTAAGGGGGAATTTCTTGGCGGGAGACTTGCTGTACCGGACCTTACCGTGCCAGCCAACCGCCATCGACAGTCAGGATAGATCCGGTCACGTAATTCGATGCACGAGAAGCGAGAAAGACGATCGCACCTTTCAAATCGTCGGGTTCACCCCAGCGTCCTGTGGGGATGCGGGACAAAATGGCTGGTCCCCTCACCGGATCGGCGACCAAAGGTGCAGCGTTGTCCGTGTTGATGTAGCCGGGAGCGATGGCGTTGACCTGAACGCCGCGAGAAGCCCATTCATTCGCCAAGGCTTTGGTCAACTGGCCAATTGCCCCTTTGCTTGCGGCATACCCGGGAACGTTGACGCCGCCCTGAAAGGTCAGCACAGAAGCCGTGAAGATGATCTTTCCGGAGCCGCGTTCCAGCATGCGATTTCCAATCTCACGGCTCAGCAGGAACTGTGAAGTCAGATTGGTCTGAATCACTTCATCCCAGTATTCGTCGGGATGCTCGGCGGCTGGTTTGCGCAGGATTGTGCCGGCGTTGTTCACTAGAATGTCAATCACCGGGATATCGGCGTTCACGGTTGCGGCAAAATGGCGAATAGCTTCACGGTTCGCAAAGTCGCAGCGATACGCCCGAAACTTGCGGCCCAAGGCGTAGACTTCCTTCTCAATCGCGCTGCCGCTCAGCTCAAGCGTCTTACTCACGCCGACGATGTCGGCCCCTGCCTCCGCGAGCGCCAAGGCAAACGCTTTACCGATACCTCTTCGGCAGCCCGTGACCAGCGCCGTCTTGCCATCCAACCGAAACAATTCGAGAACACTCATGGTTTTCTATAGGTTCTGGATCTCTGCTTGTTCCATGCAGAGGGCAGAATTCACCGCTTCCTGACAATCTGTTGGTGCTCTTGAAAAGCGGCCCACCCTACGTCCCGCTTTTGAGGTGGTAACATTTGCAAAGCGAAGTGCTATTTGAGCTTCTGGAGGCGAGTTCGAATTTCTTCGACCCGGGATGATGCTCGTTGTTCGGCAAGCTGAAGCGCTTTTTCATATGCTGCGACAGCTTCGACTTTTCTCTTTTGACGTTCGTAGAGAGACCCCAGTTGAGACCAGGGCGCGGGTAAGGTCGGATCCGCTTCGATCGCTCGACGAAATGCCAGTTCTGCTTCGGCGAGCCGGTCGTGTTCCAGAGCGAGATTTCCAAGTTCGAGCGCTGGCAATGCCCACTTCGGATCCAGTTGCAACGTCTGCTGATAGAAATACTCGGCATTGGTGTAGTTGCCAGAGCGGCCATACAGCCGCGCCACGTCGCGAAATGGCAGAGCCCACTGCGAGTCACTTTGGAATGCTTCACGGAGGGACGCCAACGCCTCGGCATCTGCTTTCCGGGAAGCTGCACGGTAAGCAGCCGCGTAGGCGCGCCGCGCCAGCAGCTTGCTGTCTTGGGAATCCACGTCCGCTGCAAATTCATAGATGCGGTTGAGCTGCTCCTGTTCTAATTCCACAAGGTCAGCTCCATCGTGTACCTTCTTGAGAAGCAGCCCCCCGGCATCGGAGAGCTTCGGAAGAACCTCTCCTTTCAACCTGTCTCTGGTCACTGGGCTGATGCCACCCGTCTTCAATCGCTGATAATAGTCAAACGCTGATTCCCCTTGCGGAACCACCAGTTTCCCAGCCTTCGCGGACTGGAAAATTGCCGCCTCAGTGGAGCCAAAACGATGCCACAGGAAGAGGACCAGGATGGCAATGAGTAACAATCCGCCTCCAAGTATGAAGATCCGGCTGGAGGAACTGGTCTTGGAAGATTGTGCCAGCGGTTCGAGATCGAAGGAGGACTTACATGACTGGATCGGTTCGTGGTAGCCGGATGAAGGTCTTGAAGTCGGCAGATCGGCCTGGTCGGCTGACGGCCGAGGCTGCTGAGTCTCCCGAGGCTTAGGTTTCGTTCCAGACTCCGACGGCAGACGGATGCGGGTTCCCATGAACAGGAATGTGTCTTCGTCCGCGGATTCGGGTGCCTTAGATGTTTCTTCCGGATCTGGTGTCTGTGCGGCCATCGAATCAAACTGCGGAGGGACTCTCGACGGGATAAGCCCAAGAAGCAAGAGGGGTCGCAACGATCAGCAAACGTCGGTCAGCGCTGGCCCCCTACACTCTGGTCGGCACCCTGAACTGGGATGCCCGATCCTTGGGCGGGCAAAAAATCAAGCGTCAACGTGATGCTTAAAGAAGCCTTCCAATGCCAGCTTGTGTCCCTGGCTGATGGATGCTGACAACTCTTGTTTCTCAGCTTCTGACAGTGGCTTAAACTTGCGAGCAAGCTGGATGTTCTGCTCGATGTGTTCCAGCTTTGGCATGCCAACCGACACAGTGCTCACTGGAAGGGACATCGCGTAATACAGCAGCTTCTCGATGGGCGCTGTTCCCAGAATCTGCTCCTGCCCGAATGCTTTCATGGCAATCACACCCAGGTTCTTCCGTTTGGCCACGGGTAGCGCCAAGGCTTCAAAGCCTCCCTCCTTCATGGGTGTCGCCTTCATTCCACCAGAGCCTTCCGCCATTCGAGCTCGCGCGGCATTGAGGGCCATTTGGGTGCAATCAAAGTCGTGACGCTCAAGTGCAGTCCTTAAGGATTCGGGAGCCGCGTGACAGGTGATGCCAATGAATCGCGTCATTTTCTGTTCTCGCGCCTTCAGCATGACTTTCAGCACGCCGTCGGGAGCTTCGATGGCGGCGAGATCTTCGTCGCTCGAGAGTGCGTGGATATGCATGACGTCCAGGTGATCCGTTTGCAATCGTTTCAGACTCAACTCGATCTGACGCATGGCATCGTCGGCCTTGCGAGCTCCGATCTTCGTGGCTAGGGTGACTTCTTTGCGTCGCTGGGCCATCACCTTCCCAATGCGTTCCTCGCTCTTGCCTGCCCCGTAACCATGCGCCGTGTCCACATAAGTAATGCCGAGATCGAGTGCCTTGTTCAAGGCCTCGAGGGCCTTGTCCTCCTGTTCATACATCATGAAGCGGCTTCCAGAACCGAAAGCGAGCACCGAAACCTTCAGACCCGTTCGACCGAGCGTCCGCATAGGAATCTTCGAGGGTGCGCTTAGAGACTGTTCCACTACGCCACCCACAGTGGCACAACCCAAAGCTGCTGCTTCCAGAAACTGCCGCCGGGAGATGTTCATTGGGATGCCTCCTGAAATTTTTGTATTCAGCCTAACCTAGTCGGGGAGAGCGGTCAATCATCGACGAAGATCCTCCGCTGCATTCCACGGTGCTTGCGTCAACAGAGCCCCAGCCACGTTGCTGCCGCATTGAAATGCACACACACGCACCTTGTCCCGATGATTCGCGCCGTTCGGCAACGGCAGCCATTCTAGCGGTTTTGGAATGAATGAGCTGGGGAGTTGGCGAAAGTGTTATTCGTCAAACCGTGCGCCAACCACTTGGTGTCCCAAGGCGTCGGTCTGGACTCGAACCACCTTGGCGGTAACTGTATACAAGCGTCCAAAGAGCGAGCTGGATCCGATTGTCAATGTCAGGTGGGTATCGAGCCAGACAGGGGTCTTAAGATAGAATGAGATGCCGGTTTCGCTGATGTCCCGCGTGTTGGTCTTTTCAGTAAACGCCTTTCCTTCCGAGTCGGTCCATTTAACGAGGACCTTTGAGTCCTCTTCCTGCCGTGTGGCGCCTTGATCCATTCTTGGCATGTAAACACCCCAAGCCCCGAGAATCCGCTATACGTATGGTTCGGCAGATAGGGGCTGACTGGTTACTTTTTTGGCGAAGTCATGCAACGTAAAACAGCCTGTGATCGGGATCGGTCAGATCTATTTCTTCATGGAGTTGGGCCAGAAAATCCATGCCGTAGCGGGCCAGGAAATAGAAGATGTTGATGCGTCGTTCTTGCAGGGCCTTGAGCGGGTAGAGAATGGCCATCGCTTTGTCGATCTGCTTGGTCAAAGTCTCCTGGTGCCGGGTTTCGGCATGTACAAACTTCGTGCGCAGATGAGCCACCTGATACTGCACCTTCTGTTGCGTGGTTCGTAACGCCTCGGCCAGGGTCGCGTCCACTGACTTGAGTGGGCCCTCCAGTTCCGCCAGTTTCTCGCCGAACTCCTGCTCCAAGGCCGAGAACTTGGCCGCGAGGGACTGGTCGAGGTTGTGTTCGACGATTTTCTTGATGAGTCCTTCGTTCCCGAGAAAAACGTCTTCAAAACTCAGTTGATATTTCTCCATGATTTTTCCGATCTTCCTTTCAATCACCGAGAAGCTGAAGCGCGGAAAAATAATGGGTGCCTTTCGGCCAAATTCCTCGTACAGCGGTCCAATCTGGGCGAGGTAGGCAACCTCCGAAGGCCCGGCAACGTAAGCCAGCGTCGGAAGCAGCAAATCTTGCATGAGAGGGCGGAACAAAACGTTTGGGCTGAATTTCCAAGGCGACTCCTTCACCGCCTGTTGAAAATGCGCCATCGGCAAACGGTGAGCTGTCCCTTTGATCTTGATAGAGCCGCCGTCGCGTATCAGCGCCCGGCGCTTGCCTTCGTCTTCATAGAACAGCCCGGTCGATTCATCTTCCATCGTAACCTGGGTGTGGTAGCCGGCAGCAACCAGTTGGTCACTGCGCGACTGGATCATGGACTGGTAGCGGCTTCCGTTCAGCAAGATCTTCTCGAAGATAGACGCTCCCAACTGCTTGAGCTGCTCATCCTGCGGATCAACCAAAATGAGCCCATAGTTCGAAAAAAGGAACGACAGGACTTCTCCGAAGGCTTCAGAAAAAGTCTTTGTCGGGCGGTAAGCTGCAGTCAGCCGGCTTTCGATCTCGACCTTAAATTCTGAATTCGGCAAGGAAGCCAGAAACTGCTGCAAGCAGGACTCAATGGCTTCTGAAAAGTTAACTTTGCCGACCGGTTTGGCAGCATCCACCACTCCGCTTTCGTAGCGAATGAGCTGAAGTTGCGAGTCACCGTCGATGAGGTGCGCATGATCCACCTCAGCGAGATCATGATCTTCCGTGGCCATCCAGAAAATCGGCACCACTTTGATTCCCCGACAGGCATAGTGCGCGGCCAGTTTTACCGCGGTCAGCGCCTTGTAGATGGTGTACGCAGGACCCGTGAACAAACCCACCTGTTGACCTGTAACAACTGCCAGGCAGTTGTTGTCCCGCAGCTTCTCCAGATTCTCAAGGGTCCGCACTCCCGCACCGAATGACCGGTTCTGGTTCTCCAGGATCTGACATAGCTCTTGCCGGTGAGCCAAGGCCGCCCCCGAAAGAGCTTCCTTCCTGAAATGGTCCAGGGCATAGGAAAAAGGGAAAAACGGCGCCAGGCTGGAAAAGTTATGCAGGTAGTCCAGAAAAAATGCTGAGGTTTTGGGAATATTTTTGAAGTGAACCCTGTCTTTGGTCATGAGCAAGTCGAAAGCTAAACGCTAGAGCTTCAAAATACCCTTCCACCACGAAGAACGAGATTCAACCTATTCGTTCACGATGGTGTGGATCCGTTTCAGTGTTCGCAGCAGAGCCTCCAAGCGGTTCAGTGGAAGGGCATTCGGCCCGTCGCTGAGCGCGTTTGCCGGATTGTCGTGAACTTCGAGAAAGAGTCCGTCGATACCGGCAGCCACTCCCGCACGGGCGAGATGCTCAATGAACTGCGATTGCCCACCTGAGCTGCTCCCCTGCCCGCCGGGCAACTGCAGGCTGTGGGTCACATCGTAAACCACAGGCCAACCCCACTGCCGCATCACCGGGAACGATCGCACGTCCACCACCAGGTTGTTGTATCCAAACGAAGTGCCGCGCTCGGTCAGCAAGACTCGCTGGCAGCCGCTGGTTTCAAGCTTCTTGACGATGTTCTCCATATCCCAAGGTGAGAGAAACTGGCCTTTCTTAACGTTAACGGCACAACCGCTCTGTCCCGCCGCCAGCAAGAGGTCCGTTTGCCTGCACAGGAACGCCGGAATCTGGAGACAGTCGACCCCTTTAGCAACAAGCTGCACCTGGCCCACTTCATGAATGTCTGTCAAGACGGGAATCTGAAATTCTTGGCGGACGGCACCCAAGACCTCCAACCCTTGCTGCAGACCTGGCCCCCTGAATGAGCTGGATGATGTGCGATTCGCCTTATCGAATGAAGCCTTAAAGATAAGACGAACATCACAGCGCGCCGTGATCGACTTCAATTCCCTAGCGACCATGCAGCAGTGCTCCGGACTTTCGATGACACACGGCCCCGCGATCAAAAATAGTGGCCGGCTTCCGCCCACAAAAACGGAACCGATCTCGAATTCTCGGGTCGAGCGCATAAAAGATTCCAGAGGGCCTGGACGTTCCAGGGAGCGTCAGGCGCTGCGGCCAGCCTGCTGTAGACGCGACGCCGCGCCCCCGGCGCTACTGGCTCTGAGTTGTTTCAATGGATGCAACTTCATTGGCTAACGGAGCTCGCCGCACCTGGCGATGAGCATAGGAAGCCTGGACAAAGGCTTTGAACAACGGGTGGGACGTCAACGGCTTTGACTTGAATTCGGGATGGAACTGGCATCCGACAAACCAGGGGTGTCCTTCCACTTCCACCACTTCCACAAAATTTCCGTCGGGAGACGCACCGACAATTCTCAGTCCATGTGCAATCAGTGTCTCCTCGTATTCCCGGTTAAATTCGTAGCGGTGACGGTGGCGCTCCGAGATTTCCAGTTCCCCATAAGCTCTTTGCGTGTTCGAGCCAGCCGTGAGGACGCATGGGTAGGCGCCAAGGCGCATGGTACCCCCAAAGTCATCAATGCCTCGCAGTTCGCGCAGCTTGTAGATCACCCTGTGCTGTGTGGCCGGATTGAATTCCGAACTATCGGCGTCCGCCAACCCGCAAACATTTCGAGCGAACTCAATCACGCTGCATTGCATCCCCAAACAAATGCCAAAGAACGGAACCTTCCCGGTCCGCGCAAAATAGATTGTCCGAATCATCCCTTCGATGCCGCGCTTTCCAAAACCACCAGGCACCAGGATACCATCGTAGGCCCGCAGCTGCTCTTGCCATCCGTCACCCTCGACTCCCTCAGCCTCGATCCAGCGAATAACAGTTCGAAGGTTTTGCACCAGGCCCGCATGAACCAGTGCTTCCTTCAAACTCTTGTAAGACTCTTCAAACTCCACATACTTTCCCACGATCGCAATCTGCACTTCGTCTGCGGGGCGCTTGATGCGTTCGATCAGTTGCCGCCATTGGCTCAGGTCCGATTCGCGCAACGGCAGGTTCAACTGCTTCAAGATGATCTCATCCAGCCCTTCGGCCCCCAGCACGGCTGGCACTTCGTAGATCGAGTCCACGTCTTTGGCAGTGATGACGGCATCCTCGTCCACAGAACAAAACAATGCAATCTTGGACTTCAACTCTTTCGATAGAAAACGGTCCGTGCGGCAGAGCAAGATGTCCGGTTGAATGCCGATGGCGCGCAGTTCTTTCACACTGTGCTGGGTGGGCTTGGTCTTTAACTCACCCGCAGCGCCAATGTAGGGCACCAGCGTGAGATGCACGAACAATGAGTTTTCCCGGCCTACATCCTGCCTCAGCTGGCGGATGGCTTCGAGAAACGGCAGCGACTCAATGTCGCCAACCGTGCCGCCGATCTCGACAATGACCACATCGGCATCGACGCTTACCTTTTTGATGGCCGCCTTGATTTCGTTCGTTACGTGCGGAATCACCTGAACGGTCTTGCCTAGATAGTCGCCACGGCGCTCCTTCTGAATGATGGATTCGTAGATGCGGCCGGTGGTGAGGTTGTGGTCGCGCGTCAATCGGGAATTCGTAAACCGTTCATAGTGCCCAAGGTCAAGGTCGGTCTCAGCGCCGTCGTCCGTCACAAAGACTTCCCCGTGCTGGTAAGGGCTCATGGTTCCAGGATCAACGTTGAGATAGGGGTCGAACTTCTGCAGTGTCACCTTGTACCCTCGACTCTCCAGTAGCCGTCCAATCGACGCCGCGGCCAGTCCCTTGCCCAAAGAGGAAACCACTCCGCCCGTTACAAAGATGAACTTGGTAGGCATGCGCGCTCCTTAATGAATGAGTTTACTCGTTCGAGATCTTCCGGCGTGTCCACCGCCAACGATTGATACGTGCTATTTACAACCTTGATGCGGTAACCGTTCTCCAGAAATCTGAGTTGCTCCAGTGCTTCCGCCTCTTCCAAGTACGATTTTTTTAGTGTTGCAAGACGCGTCAGGAAACTTCGTCGATAGGCATAAAGGCCGACGTGCTTCCAAAAACGTCGCTTCTCCCCCGTGTTGGCGGACGCATCGCGAAAAAACGGGATGGGTGATCGGGAAAAATAGAGTGCAAAGCCGTCGTGATCGACTACGACTTTTACGACGTTTGGATTCTCCCACTCGCCGGCTGACCCATCCACACTCAAGGTCGAAATCATGAGGTTGGGGTCTGATTGAAACGGCTCGACAACAGCATCCAACGCCGCCGGATCGATCAACGGTTCGTCGCCCTGAACGTTCACAATCACGTCGGCATCGCTCGAGGCCGCCACCTCGGCCACCCGGTCGGTGCCAGAACGATGCAACGGCGAAGTCATACGCGCCTGGCCACCGAATGCCTGCACCGCCTCAAGGATCCTTGCGTCGTCGGTTGCAACAATGACCTCGGCTACACTTTTCGCCTGAAGCGAACGTTCGTAGACGTGCTGGATCATCGCTTTCTGGCCTATCGTAACGAGGGGTTTTCCGGGGAAACGTGTAGATTCAAACCTGGCGGGAACAATGACGATGGACTTCAGAGATCTCATCGATCCGAAATGATTGGCACGAACCGCTTCATCGTCTCATCCTGGGGGCTGGCGATCAGCTCCACTCACGAAAACGGAGGAACAGCCCCAACGAAACTGCCGGGCATCTTTGTTCAATTTGCAGCGAAGATCAAGAAGTTTTTGCCTTCGTCGAAGACCACCAATGCACCGAGCTCGACGCCGAGTGATGCACGCGTGACGACAGAAACGAGTGGATTGCTTCGAAGCACGACATACCATCCGAACCACCAGGAGCGAGGCATCGGACAGTCACAAATGAGCCGCGAGTGGTCGAGTCCTTTGTTGCCAGCCCTTGGGATTCGGTCTATACTTTTTTGGTCTGAGCGCTCAAATTGGGTCGCAAAGGTCCTGCCTTCAGCCGCTGACGCCTTCTTTCCGGGAGTGGCACCATGAGGGGAAGCACCCATAAACCATCGCATCGCGTCCTGAAACGGTATTGCAGCACCCTTCTGCTGTGCGCTTTCGTTCTGCTCACTACTCGCCTCCTCTTCCTCGGGCAAGAGACGGAGAACCCTGAGACACCGCCGGCTGCAAAGAGTGGACAGTCCTCCATCAAGATTGAAGTTGATCTTGTACTGGTGAATGCTACGGTGACAGATCCCAGCAACCGGTTTGTTACTGGTCTTGAAAGGGAGCACTTCCAGTTGTTCGAGGATAAGGTTGAACAAAAGATTACTCAGTTCAGCAACGAAGACATCGCGACCTCGATCGGACTGCTGTTCGACGTAAGCAGCAGCATGGGCGACAAGATCGGCCGAGCCAAGGATGCTGCCATTGCATTCCTTAAAACGAGCAACCCGGAGGACGAGTTCTTCTTGCTCACCTTTGCCGACAAGCCGAGCTTGGATGAAGAATTTACCAATGACGTTGCCGACATCCAGAATAGGCTGGCATACAAAGGCGCAAAGGGTTCAACGACACTCTATGACGCCGTCTATCTTGGCCTGGAAAAAATGAAACAGGGCCACAACCCGAAAAAAGCGATTTTGCTGATCACCGATGGCGAAGACACCCGCAGCCGCTATTCCCTGATAAACGTCCGCAACGCGGTAAAGGAGTCGGACGTTCAGATCTTTGCCATCGGCATCGTGAATTCGTACTATTCAGATTTTTCGCAGGGGCGCAGCGGGCGCGCTATTCTGGAGGAAATGACCGAAATTACAGGCGGCAGGGCCTATTTCCCGAACTCCGTGTACGAGCTGGAGGATATCTGCACCAAGATCGCGATTGAATTAAAGAACCAGTATGTCCTCGGCTATGCCTCTACAAACCCCGCCAAAGACGGGCGCTGGCGCAAGATCAAGGTGAAGCTCAATGCGCCTAAAGGTGTGGGTTCACTTTCAGTCCGCTCCAAGACGGGTTATTTTGCCCCGACAGGTTGAGTTGGAGATTCGCCATCATGAAGAAAGCTGTCTGCATCAACGGCGCTTTGCTCCTGTGCCTCTTGCTGGCATTCAATCTTGCACAAGAGACGCCAAAGAAGAGCAAGGATTCCGACTACACATTGAACGTCAATGTAAACCTGGTGACGCTCCACGTGTCGGTGTTTGATGAGAAGGACCGGTTGATTCGAGATCTCAAGAAGGACGATTTTTCGGTATTTGAGGACAAGGTGCAGCAGGAGATCACCATCTTCAAGCAGGAGGATGTCCCTGTGTCGCTCGGCTTGGTCATTGACAACAGCGGTAGTATGCGAACCAAGCGCGAGCGGGTGAATAAGGCTGCCACGACTTTTGTCAGAACGTGCAAGCCGCAAGATGAGATTTTTCTCATTAACTTCAACGACCAGGTTTACATCGACCAGGAATTCACCCGCAACAAGGATGACCTGGCGGAGACTCTGGACACGATTGACACGCGCGGCGGCACTGCTCTTCACGACGCTCTGTACCTTTCACTGGAACATATTCGCGAAGGGAAGGAAGACAAAAAGGCGATCCTGCTGATCTCAGACGGCGAAGACCGTGACAGCCGCTACAAGTTCAACAGTGTTCTGGAATTTGCACGAGAATCGCAGGCCAGCATTTATGTGATCGGGTTGTTCGACCCTGAAGGCGAACGGTCCCGAGCCCAGAAGAAGGCAGCCAGCAACTTGAAAGAATTAGCTGAGGAGACTGGAGGCAAATACTTCTTTCCAGAGTCAGCGGATGAAGTGGAAGCTCTCTGTACGCAGGTGGCCAACGACATCCGCAATCAATACACGATCGGCTACAAACCTACCAATGCAAAACGCGACGGTGCCTGGCGCTCCGTCAATGTGAAACTCACCACCACCATCAAAGGCGTCAAGAAGCTGGTTGCGCGCGCCAAACGCGGTTACTACGCGCCCACGGAAAGCTGATGGAGTGTCCGTCATGTTCTCCTGACCTCCCGGACCACTCTCAACCCTGCCTGCAGGTTTTCTTTTGGATCAAGCCGCTGAAAGCGGCCCACCGCTCAAATCTAGCCCGCACAGCCTGAGCCAGCTCGAATGCAGAATGACCCGGCGGGCACCCGACAGCGGAGCCTCAGATGTCTTCGGAGCTGCGCTTGTTTCCTGCTGTTCCTCCGATTGACGTTTGTCCTCCAGTTTTCTCAAGAATGACGGCAAGCTGTCAGAGTGAAAAGAATCATGGTAATACTTGTAGCAAAAGTCCCAATAGAAACGCAGCCATTTTTCGCACACAAGGCTGGCCGTGGGCGGCAACGCTCTTAGACTCAAAACTGCTCGAACTGCTCGGCGATGGCAGGAGGTATGACTATCATCGGATGCTATCCCGTTTTCTGCCTATCATGCCGAATCGGAATGTTATCCCGCTCATGAAAACGAAATCTTAGGGCCTCAAAGATTGAGCTTGTCCAAAGAAAACAACTGGCGTATGAACTATGGAGGTCTAGCAGGATGCTGAAAAACCCATCAAGAATCGGTGGGGTGATTGAAACCTACGGTCTCGCAAAAACGTCTTAATGGCATCCGGAAACATTTTGCGAGGAGCCACCGAATGCGAGGAGACGAC
>Ga0187893_10001119_pt1 | contig 66859 bp, 55 predicted proteins | sample MA1701074metaG_FD_139574 | JGI IMG/M metagenome (GOLD analysis project Ga0187893, IMG submission 139574) | White microbial mat communities from a basaltic lava cave in the Kipuka Kanohina Cave System on the Island of Hawaii, USA - MA170107-4 metaG ...
CGCCACCCGCACGAACGCCTTCTCGATCACCCCGGACGTCTACGACGACGCCGTCTCGTACCTCGCCGACTTCCTCGGCGCCGAAGCCGCCGTGAAGCCCGGCCCGCGCCGCGCCTGCTTCGCTCCGGTCACGGTCACGTTCGTCGCCGGCCCGCTCGCCGGCGTCGCCTACTCGATCGCCCACGTCGCCCTCGCCGATCGCCGCGCCCGCGACGGCGAGCCCGCCTACTTCCTGCCCCACGACCGGTTCAGCGGGAAGCGCCGGGCGTCGGTCTACGTCCCCGGCCTCGCCCGGGACCGGGCGCTCGAGCACGTGCGGGCGTTCGTGGCGATCCTCGACACGTTCGCAGCTGAGCCCGCAGCGGCGGGGGCCTGACGGCCCCTCGCGGCGGCGGCTCACGCCGCCCGCCCCCGGCGGCGCACTGCGCGCCGCCCTTTCCTCGCACCCCGATCCTCCGCGAAGCGCCACCGGCCCCCACAAACCGGCCGTTTCTCGGACGTCTACGACGACGTCGTCTCGTACCTCGCCGACTTCCTTGCCGCCGAAGCCTCCGGCCCGCGCCGCGACTTCGCCGGTCACGGTCACGTTCGTCGCCGGTCCCCTCCGCGGCGTCGCGTACTCGATCGCCCATGTCGCCCTCGCCGATCTGCATTGCCAGCAAGGCGGGCAACAGGCGGGCGCGGGCTTCTCGTCAAAGATTCTTCCAGGACGGCATCCGGGGTCCCAGAGACGACGTCCTGCTCGAGGAAGGATCAGGAGCCGGTCACGCTCCGGCCACTACGGGCGGGGTAACGGGTAAAGCGGTCGCCGGCCAGCGTCTAGTGGCTCATGATCGTGCCGGGCCTTCCGCGTTGCGCTCGGCGTAGTCGAGCCAGTACAAGTCCCATCACCCAGGCGGCCTCCTCGTCCCCGAGGCCGGTTACGTCGGGCCAGCCGTCAAGCGCGCCCGCTTCCCGGGCGCGCTTCTCGCCTTCCGGACCCGTCGCTTCCACCGGTGGTACGCCTGCCGGTTTCCCCGGTGCCAGCGCTCCCCGTACTCCCCGCCCCCGAGTCCGGGCCTCGCTTGCCTCGCCCTAGGCCATGTCCGGGCTCCTCGCTCGGCGCCGCCTCGGCCGCCCGGTCGTCATCACTCGAGCGCGGCGAGCGTCTCCATCGTCGCCTCGCCCCGAACACGCTCGCCGCCGTCCGTCGTGCCGATGAAGTACCACTTCGTCCTCGACTCCCCGAGCCCGTCCGCCGCGGTCCAGTTTCTTGGGTCCACGTAGGACACTCCCGGCTCGAGCCGCGCGCCCGGACACGCGTACCACTCTGCGAAGTCCTGCGACGTGAACGGTTTTCCTGTGAAGTTGGTGAAGACCCACCGTCCTTCGTGCCAGACGAGGGCGCCGAACTCCTGGACCGTGACGGCCTCTCTCGTCGCCTTCACTGTTGTCGCGAACACCCAGGTGTACTTCGCGCCGCTCGGCAGTCCGGTCCGCGCCTTCGGCCGAGGGGGATCGTGGGTGACTTCGATGCCGAATGGGAGCGAAGAGATCTCCCTCTCCTTGGGATCCATGGGCGCCGGCTCCTGACCCGAGAAGGGCGTCCGGTTGCAGCTTGCGGAGACCAGGCTCGTCGCGAGCAGGACGGCGGCGACCGCCTTCGACCGCAAGATGCGACCCTCCTCTCGAAAGTCTACGACGCTACACGCGCGACGGCGGCGTGAGCGAGGGGTGTCGCTCCGTAAGGCAGCCCGGCCCCGCGGCGCGCCTGCTTCGCCCTGGTCACGGTCACGTTCGTTGGCGGCCCGCTCGCCGGCGTCGATCGCGCACGTCGCTCTCGCCGATCGCCGCGCCCGCGACGGTGAACCCGCCTACTTCCTCCGTCATACTGCCTGAAACCAGGCGGCATCGACAGCAACGCTCTCGACGAGCTCGGTCCGGACGCCCAGCTTCAAACGCTTTAGAAGATCGAGCAACTGATCGCCGTCCACAAGATCAATTGCCGGTGCACCGTCTCGTGTGGCTTCTCGAAGCGCCTCACGGGAAAACGAGCCCGGTCGTGAGGAACAACCCCTTGTCAGTTCGACCTACCATAGCGCCGCGGAAGTCGCGAATCTCACGGGCGGCTACCGTGCCATCGTAGCGCTTGCATTGGAACAGTACGTGAAAGCTGACGATTCCTTGGATCCGAAGAATCCCCGTGCCGTCAATCCCCCCATCGCCCGAGCGCCCCGTGACGTTCACTTCGACGAAACCGCTTTCGCGAAGAATCCGCTGACAGAGACGTTCGAATTGATCAGGCGGCATAGCCTTGAGAAGTGCGATGAGTGTTGCACGCCACGCTTCTCGTTCCTCTTCGCCCGTGTCTTCGGTTTCTCGGCCGTTCACATCTGCGGGCTTCTCGTTGGTGCCCGCGCTAGCGCGCCGTTCGCGCATGATCTGGACAATCTGGCCCTCGTTCAGTTTCTCTGCCTTGAGTCCGGCGCGTGTGAGGGACCAGATGCCACGCTGACTGTTGTCGATGAGACCCGCCCACTTCAGGTACGTTCGTGCCCACGCCATTCGGTAGGCAACCTCGGTTTGGTTTCCTCGCTCGGGGTCGTGTGGGACAGCGAGTTGCTTGTCCGAGAGCGCCATGTCAGTCGTCGTGTGCTCGTACATTTCCTGGATCGTGGCCGATCCGCCGAGCTTGCGAAGCGTCGTGAGGATGGGCACCAGGAATCTGGTGGCTGGGAGTACCTCTGCCATAGCTCGAATCCCTACCCCATTGGGGAGCAATAGCTCAACAGATGCCGAACGCGAAACCTGTCGGCCGAAGAACGGTGAAGTCCTCGAAGATTTCGGCGAGGATCATGGCTTCTGCGCTCCTGTCGTGCCCAGGCCCTCAATCCGGGCGCGAAGTAGCGCGCCCAACGCTTCCTCCTCCTCGGCGTGGAGACCGGCGCGAGCCAAGGGGAGGTTCCACCCGACGACTCCGAGCGGGCGGTCGAGGACAAAGGCAAGTCCCACAGACCAGGTGATGCGCCGAAACTCGCCACGCTCCATGGGACGCGCTTTGACGAGACGGCCGATTTCCTCGAGGGCGGTTCTTCCGTTGCACACGACCGCGTTCAGCGGGAACGCTTGAAGCTGCCAAAGCAGGAACGGAAGATCCGCTTCGCGCAAGGCTCGGGCTTCCTCCGGCCTCTCTTTCTGCAGCTCCGACCAGGTCGGCTGTGTCGCCTCCTGGACGAGATCGAGGTGCGCCACCTCGCCGGCGCCGTAGCGAAATCCGATTCCGCGCGTCACGCGATCGAGCGACCGGAACCACGAATACACCGGTCTCCCCGGGCGAAAGTACCCGCGCATGGTCTCGATGGCGCGCCTGCAGTGCTCCGCCGTGAGCGCCTCGCGCTTGATGGCGACGAGCGAGGCGAGCGTCTCGAACCGTCGATCCGCCCCATCGAGCAGGCGCTGGTCCCGGTCGAGGTACTCCCGGTCGGACGGGTTGAGGCCGATCGTGGCGATCCTTGCCGCGAAGAGGTCGCCGAAGAAGAGTACGGGTAGCGAGCGGGGGACCGATGACGGGCACGGCGGTCTGCGAAGGCGCGCGTGCAGGATCGCCCGCGTGCGCTCCTCATCGACGCGGTCGACGGCAGCCCCGGTGAGCACGCGTTCGCTGCACTTCGTGCATTGAAGCACGGGCAGGCCCCTTACCACGACGGGCAGATCGCGCTTGGTGCACGGGTCAACGGCTCGAGTCGCGTAGTCGACGACTCTCTCCTCGAGAGGCGCCCCGCACTCGTGACAGCGATCGATCGGCGGAGGCGCGGTCGAGTCGGCCACGGATCAAGCGGCGCGGGCGAAGAGCGGCTTGAACCACCGATCGACGGCGGCGCGGCTCGACGCGAGCCGGACCGGCTCGCGCTGGTCCTCTTCGGAAGGAAAGATCGTGCTAAAGAGGAAGTCGAAGAGTTCGCCGAGCGCTGCCTCGTCGATGCCGTTCACGTTGCTGAAGACGAAGCCAATCGGCTCGCCGCGGAGATCGTGGACCATCTCCACGTGTCTTCCGAGCCGCATGCGCAGGCGGGCTCCCGCCGTGTCCCAGTACCGCGCGTCCTTGATGAGAACGACGCTCCCGCCATCCTGCAGCTCGACCTCGATGCCCCGAAGGAACTCCTCGGCTTCGGCCGCCGTCTGCTGCGGTGCACCGGCATCGTCGCCGTGAAGGCGCTCGCGGATGCGCTGGTAGCCGATCAACGTCATGCCCTGGAAGAAGAGCTCACTCGGGCGATCGGGCCGCGTCCCGAGGTGCAGAAGGACGAGGTCCTCGTACGCGAGCGTGGCGGTGCGCTTCAAGCCCGCGTCGAGCTCGATCTCGAGGACGTCGCCCTGCGGATCATAGTGCGTCTTCACCGCGCCGCTGTCCGGGATCACTTTCACGGCCAGAGCCTCCCTCCGAGCTTCCCCACCATGCTATCCGGAATGAACGCCGTCATCACGCGGTCGGAGACGCGATCGACGACCACCATCAGGCACCCCGGCGCCTTGCGGCCGTCCTCGCGCACGAGCTCCTTGAACGCCTTGACGTAGATCCTGCGCTCCTTCGGCATCCGGTTCGATGCGTAGACGGCGTCGGCCTTCGTGATCGTCTCGACGAGCGCGTCCCAGTTGGCGCCGAGATTCGCGTGCTTGCCGGTCTTGAACTCGAAGACCTCCTTGAGGAGGTAGACGGGTTTCTGGTCGGCCCCCTCGAAGGCCATGCCGAGGATGCCGCCGTCGAGGTCTACCCAGGCGGGCCCGCTCATGATCGCCGTGCGGGCGCGTAGACCTGCCTGGCGAGCCGGCGCTGGTGGAGCGGCAGCGACTCGAGGTAAGCCTCGCCGAACGCCTGCCCGACCGTCGTCTCTTGAACCATGCGCTGACCTCACCGAGCTAAGGACGGTCCAGCCTATCACGAGGGTCCGACATCTCCGGCCGGCCCCTCGGCCCGTCAGATGTCGGCGGCGAGCTGATGGAGACCGCCGCCTGAAGCCCGAGCAGCGGCGCCTGCCGATCCTCGTCGTGAAGGAGATCGAGCAGCTCGTGAGCGCGATCGACCTCGAGCGGCCGAGCGGGTTCCGCGACTACACGATGGTGCTCCTCTTCTGCGCAACGGGGGCGCGCTTGGGCGAGGTGATCCGGCTCAAGGTCCAGGACATCGACTTCGCGCGTGGCGTCGTGACGTACAAGAGCCGGAAGAACAAGGACGACGCCCAGATCGTCCTCACGCCGAACGTCCAGGCCGTCTTCAAGCACTACCTCGCGAAGGTCCGGCCGAAGCTCCTGAAGAAGGTGAAGAACCCGGAGTGGCGGGACATGTTCATGCTGTCGTCGCACGGGCGCCCGTTCCACCGGGGTTCCGTGTCGAACCTGCTCGCGCTCTATGGGAAGAAGGCCGGCCTGGAGAAACACGTCTCGGCCCACACGTTCCGCCGGTCGATCGCCACGACGCTCGCGAACAACGGGATGCCGGCCGAGCTCCTGAAGGTCTTCCTCGGGCACCGGTCGATCAACACGACCTTGAACCACTACGTCGTCTACGCCGACGAGGCGCAGCGGCGGGCGGTGGAGGACTACCACCCGATGGCGCTCGGGAAGCTCCTGCCCGACGCGGCGATCGCGGCGCCGAAGCCGCGCCCGACCACGCAGCCGACCTGACCCGGATCGAGAGCCGAGGAACACGAGGAGGGGTGCTGCGTCACGTGACGCGGCGGCCCCTCCCGTCATTTCGCGACCCGGGATGAAGGGCATGCGGAGGTCCTTGGGCCGGAGATTCAACGGGGCCGGGCTTCTTCGGGAGGTTGGGCTAACCCCATCCGTGACAGACCGATGACGGAGCCGTGGTGAAAGAGTGATCGAAAGATGACGCAAGGCAGGCGCCGCGGTGACAGGGGGTCCGCTATACTTCCGGGCAATCACGGTGAGGAGAAGTGAAGGTCCTCGCCGCGCGCTCTCGAAAAACTCGAAGGAACGCGGAGCCGAGGGTCGTCGGACTCGAGACCCCGGTGAAGCCGAAGATGCTCGGCTCCGCACCCCATACCCGCACGGCGGCCGCGCCGGGCGGGAAGCGGAACACCGATCCCTTCCGCAGGTCCGGGCTCGACGCCGCCTCATGGAGGCCGGCCCTAACCCCCAGCCGGGCGACCTCCTCCGAGCCCGGGCCTGCGGCCCTTTCTCCCGGCAAAGAGCCGGACAACCCCTTCGCCAGGGGACTACTTCGTCAGCCGCGCCGCCGGCTTGGCCTTGATCACCGTGTCGTCGTCCTTCTTGAGCACGACCGCGTAGGACTGCGCCTCGGCGCCGTCCTGGAAGTCGACGTCGACGCGGATCCGCGCGCCCTTCAGGTCCTCCGGCACCTCCCACTCGATCGGGGTCGTGCCCAGGTCCTGGGGCGGGCGGTCCTCGATCTGAAGCCGCACGCGCCCCGGGACGGGGGCCTCGACGATCAGGTAGTCCGAGCACCCGGCGAGCAGGAGGGCGAGCAGGACGGGGAGCGGCACGGCGAACGCGGCCTTGGATCGCATCATCGGGCCTCCGGCGGGTTCGGGCGAAATTGCGCCTCGCTCCGCCCCATGATACATCGGGCGAGATGGCCATCTACCTGATCGAGGGGGACGCCGGCTGCCGGGCGGCCGCCGAGCGCGGCGCGATCGCGGTCGTCGTCGACGCGCTCCGGACGAGCGCCACGATCCCCGCCCTCCTCGACGCCGGCGCCGCCGAGATCATCGCCGTGTCGGGCCTCGAGCACGCCCAGCGCCTGAAGGCGGAAGCGCCGGGCGCGATCCTCGCCGGGGCGATCGGCGGCTCGCCGATCCCGGGCTTCGACCTCGGCAACAGCCCGATCGAGGTGCGCGACGCGGCCGCCCGCATCCGCGGACGGCGCGTGATCTTCGCCTCGACCGCCGGCTCGCGCCGCCTGGTGGAGGCCATCGGCGCCCCGCGCATCCACACGGGGTCGCTCGTGAACGCCCGCCCGCTCGCCCGCCACCTGTCGCGGACCGCGGCCGCGGAGAAGCGCGACATCGTCTTCATCCCGTGCGGCCACGTCGAGGCCAACCTCGAGACGCCCGAGGACGCCTGGGCGGCGGCCTACATCGTCTCGCTCATGGACCAGGACGTGGCCGAGGAGAGCCTCGAGGCGTACGAGAAGGCCATCGAGCCGGTCGTCGGCCGGCGCCCCGACGCCCTCTTCCGCGAGACGCCGAGCGCGCGCCGCCTGGAGCGCCTCGGCCTCGGCCGCGACATCGCGGCGGCCGCCGCCGTCAACGTCTTCCGCTCCGTGCCCGTCGACGACGGCGTCGTCGACGTGCCGGGCGGCGGTCACGCGCTCCGCCTGGTCGCGGCCCCGCGCGCCGAGGACGACTTCAACTTCTAGGGACCCGAAGCGGGAGCCCTACGCGGGGAGCTTCCTGAGCTTGACCGTCGTGTCGTTGTCGCCGAGCGTCAGCTTCCGCCGCGCCGCGACCTCCTCGACGATGTCGAGCAGGCGCGGCACGTCCGGGCGCTCCCCGGCGACCCCGTCCGCGTGGTGGAAGTGGACCTGGGAGTCGGGCGTGATGAAGAGAAGCCCGCCCTGCTGCCACGGGTCGCCCTGCGTCCGCCCCTGGCGGTTCCCGCCGAAGAAGGCGCGCACGGCGTTGATCATGCTCTTCGGGTTGAACGTCCGGAAGACCCCGCGCTTGAGGCCCGCCTCCTTGTAGGCCTCGAGCGACTTGTCGCAGTAGATCGGCCCGTCGAACCCGACCGCCGTCGCGAACTCGCGCGCCTGCTCGGGGCGCCCGTTCCCGACGACCACGACCTCGGCTCCCGCGTCCTGGATCCGCTTCTGGGCGAGGCGCAACTGCGCCACGTGCTCGCGGCAGAACAGTCAGCCGAAGTGCCGCACGAACGAGAACACGACCGGCCGGTCGGCCCACAGCTCCTTGAGCGGCCGCTCCGCCCCGTCCATGCCCTTCACGACCACGGCCCCGAGCCGGTCCACCGAGACCGGGCTCGCCTCGCTCGTCGCCGACATCAGTCGATCTCCTCGACCCGCACCGTGTTCGTCTTCCCCGCGACGCCCGCCGGCACGCCGGCTATGAAGACGACGCGGTCGCCCGGGATCGCGAGCCCGAGCCGCTTGACCTCGCCCTCGAGCACCGCCATCAGGTGGTCGGTGTCGGTCTGCTCGTCGCCCTTGTACGCGATCACGCCCCACGAGAGCGACAGGCGCCGGAGCGTCCGCTCGCGCGGCGAGAAGGCGACGATCGGCTGCCGCGGCCGGTAGCGCGAGACGAGCCGCGCCGTCGAGCCCGAGAGCGTCGGGCAGACGATCACCTTCACGCCGAGCGCCTCGCCGATCTCGACCGCCGACCGGCTGATGACGTCGGGCACCGACCCGCCCGAGGCCGCCAGCTGGCGCGCCTGCATGAGCTCGTAGAACTCCTCGCCCTCGGCCGCCCGCGCGATCCGGTCCATCATGGCGACGGCCCGCGACGGGTACTGCCCGGCCGCCGTCTCCTCGGACAGCATCACCGCGTCCGTCCCGTCGAAGATCGCGTTGGCGACGTCCGTCACCTCGGCCCGCGTCGGGCGCGGGTTCTCGACCATGCTCTTCAGCATCTGGGTCGCCGTGATGACCGGCTTCCCGGCCTGGTTCGCCTTGCGGATGATGAGCTTCTGGGCGAGGGGCACGCGCTCGAGCGGCACCTCGACGCCGAGGTCGCCGCGCGCGACCATGACGCCGTCCGACGCCGCGATGATCTCGTCGATGTTCTTGAGCGCCTCCTGCTTCTCGATCTTGGCGATGATCGGGACGTCCGCGGTCAGCCGCTCGGCGACCTTGCGCGCGTGGCGCACGTCGCTCGCCGTCCGCACGAACGAGAGGGCGATGAGGTCGACGCCGTTCTCGATCCCGAACGTCAGGTCCGCCCGGTCCTTCTCGGTCAGCGCGGCCACGCTCAGGCTCGCCGTCGGCACGTTGACGCCCTTGCGCGACGAGAGCTGGCCGCCGACGACGACGCGGCAGCGGACGTCGCGCGTCGTCGTGTCCGTGACCTCGAGCTCGATCTCGCCGTCGGCGAGGAGCAGGCGGTCGCCGGCCGCGACCTCGCGCGGGAGCGGGTCGTAGCTCACGGACACGCGCTCGGGCTCGCCCGGCACCTTCTCCGTCGTCAGGGTGAACGACGCCCCGGGGTGGAGGTCGATCACCTGGCGCGGGGCCGCGATCTCGCCGGTGCGGATCTTGGGCCCGCCCAGGTCCTGGAGGATGGCCGTGTGCCGGCCCGCCTCGGCCGACAGCTCGCGGATCCAGCGGATGACCTCGAGGTGCTCTCCGTGAGTGCCGTGCGAGAAGTTGAGGCGGGCGACGTCCATGCCCGCGCCGATCAGCGAGCGGAGCCCGTCGCGCGTGCGCGAGGCGGGGCCGATGGTGCAGACGATCTTGGTCCGGCGCATGCCTCCCTTCTACCCCTTTCGCGGGCGCGAGGTCAAACCCCCGCGGCCCGCCGGAGGCAAAATTGCGGCCCCGTCCGGCCTTCTGGTAGAATGGCACCGCTTTTTCTTGGGGGCGTGAAGCCATGGGCATGAGGCTCGCACCGGCCCGCAGCGCGGCGGGCGACAAGATCGTGTCGATCGACCCGGCGACGCTCGAGCCGCTCGGCGAGGTCGAGGTCTACTCGCCTGAGCAGGTGAAGGACGCGGTCGAGAGGGCGCGGGCCGCCGCCCCGGGCTGGGCGGCGCTGACCTTCGCCGAGCGCGGCGCCCACCTCGCCGCCGTGAAGGACGTGATCCTCGAGGAGATCGACGAGATCGCCGACATCATCGCCCGCGAGACCGGCAAGACCCAGCTCGGGGCCATGAGCTCGGAGGTCGCGCCGACCGTCGACCTCATCTCGTACTTCATCAAGAACGCCGAGCGCCTGCTCGCCTACGAGACGATCTCGATCCGGCACTGGGGCCTGCTCGGGCGGCGGAGCTACCTCACCTACCCGCCGCTCGGCGTCTGCGCCGTCATCTCGCCCTGGAACTTCCCCTTCTCGCTCGCCATCGGCACGCACGTCATGGGCCTCATCGCCGGCTGCACGATCGTCGCCAAGCCGAGCGAGGTGACCCCGCTCGTCGGCCGGAAGATCGACGACATCTTCAAGAAGGCCGGCCTGCCGCCGAACGTCTTCATCAACTGCCCCGGCGACGGCGCGACCGGCGCCGCCCTCGTCGAGGCCCCCGTCGACAAGATCTTCTTCACGGGCAGCGGCCGCACGGGCAAGCGCATCACGGAGGCGGCGGCGAAGCGGCTGACGCCCGTGTCGCTCGAGCTCGGCGGCAACGCGCCGATGCTCGTCCTCCGCGACGCCGAGCTCGACAACGCGGTCGCGGGGGCCGTCTGGGGCGCGTTCTTCAACTGCGGTCAGGTGTGCGCGAGCGTCCAGCGCCTCTACGTCGACCGGACGCTCGCCGACCGCTTCACGTCGCGCTTCGTCGAGGCGACGAAGGCCCTGCGCGTCGGCGTCCGCAACGCGGGCGAGTTCGCGATCGACATCGGCTCGCTCACGAGCGAGGCCCAGCTCAAGATCGTCGAGGACCTGGTCGAGGACGCCCGCGCCAAGGGAGCGAAGGTCCTGACGGGCGGGCGGCGGCGCGAGGGCTTGAAGGGGTTCTTCTACGAGCCGACGATCGTCGCCGACCCGCCGAAGGACGCGCGGATCTGGCGCGAGGAGGTCTTCGGCCCGGTCGTCGCCCTCTCGACGTTCGAGTCCGAGGACGAGGCCGTCCGCCTCGCGAACGACACCCAGTTCGGCCTCATGGCCAGCGTCTGGACGCGCGACATCGCGCGCGGCGAGCAGATCGCCCGCCAGATCCGCTCCGGCACGGTCGTCGTCAACGACCACGCCATGACCCACGGGATCCCCGAGGTGCCCTGGGGCGGCGTCAAGGAGAGCGGCGTCGGGCGCACCCACGGGAAGGAGGGCCTGCTCGAGTTCGTCGAGCACCGCCACATCCACGTGAACCGCATGGCCGGGATCAAGGCGCCGTGGTGGTTCCCCGAGACGCGCAACGCCTACGAGGCGATCAAGGCCTCGGCCGAGGCGCTCGGCGGCTCGGGCCTAGGCAAGCGGCTCCAGGCCGGCTACCGCGCCGCCAAGGCGCTGTTCTTCAGCGACGGCAAGCGCGAGTCGGGGAACGGCGCCGGGGGGACGGGGACGGGCTCGGGCTCGGGCTCGGGCGCGTTCAAGTCGTCGGCGAAGGCGGCGGGGAGGGAGTAAGCGTGGCGTCGCTCAAGGTCCTCGACCGCTTCATCGAGAGTCTCGAGCAGGTCGCGGTCCTCGGACGCGAGGCGGCCGAGTTCCAGGACCTCGTCTCGAAGCACGAGATGAGCGCGCTCACGAAGGTGCTCGAGCGCGTGAAGCCGATCATGCCCCACATCGACGGGCCGATCGCGACCCGCGAGGAGTGGGTCTACTCCGACAACCCCCGCGACCGGCAGACCTTCTACTACAAGGAGCCGGGGATCGTCCTCGTCAACAACTTCGAGTCGACGATCCGCGACCCGCACGGCCGCATGAGCTACGCGGGCTACAAGATCATCTTCACGCGCGCCGGCAAGCTCGTGCAGCTCGACCGCCGCGGCAGCTTCTCGGACGGCGCCCAGTCCCAGACGCAGGCGAGCTTCTGGTCGACGGACGCCCACGAGCTCGACGTCACGCCCGAGATCGCCGAGCGGCACCTCCAGGAGATCGTCCGCTCGATCGTGGCCGCGCTCGACCGCGCCGTGCACCGCCAGAGCGATCGGCGCGAGGCATTGAAGGAGCGCCTCAGGATCCTGAAGGACGTGGCCGCCATGCTCGAGTCGACCCCGAGCCCGCCGGCGCCTCCGGCGTTCCCGGGGGGCGACGCCTCGTCGGCGACGACCGTCAAGCGCGACGCGATCGCCGGCGAGGGGAGCGCGAGCGGGACGTTCGCCCCGCCCGACATCTCGATCAAGAAGTGAGGCGCGCCCGCCCGGCCTACGCCCCGAGATAACCGACGCTCGCGAACGAGACGACCGACCCGCCGGCCGGGTCGGGCGCCTGCCCGTAGGCGAGCAGGTCGCCCTTAAGCGGGCGGCCGTCGAGCGTCTTCAGCATCGCGTAGATGCACGAGAGCCCGCAGATGTTGCGGGCGTCCTTCTCGGCGGCGATGGCCGCGAAGAAGCCCTCCCCGTCGACCTCGGCGGCCCGCTCGAGCGACTCGAGGTCCTTCCGCTCGCAGGCGGCGCAGCGCTCGGGCGTGGCCGCCGTCGGGTCGCCGAACTTCGTCCCGATGTGGGCGAGGTCGGCGCCGGCGACGAGGCAGACCCGCCGGCCGCGGTCGAGCTCCTCGTCCACGGTCGCGCGGAGCGAGTCGAGGAAGCGGCGGACCGTCGCGTCGGCGGCGGGCGAGCGGCCGGTCTGGGTGAAGCCGTGGAGCGACCCGCAGATGAACGGCACCACCCGGACGGGCGCGGCCTGGTCGTCGCGGGCGCCGCGGAGGTGCTGGAGGCACACGACCTGGAACTCGACCGAGTGCTCGGTGCGGTGGGAGATCTCGCCCGTCGTCAGGCGCCGGCCGCCGAGGCGCGCCTCGACCCGGTCGACGAAGGCGGCGTCGGTCTCGGCGCGGCCGAGCGGCGTCTCGAACGCCTTGCGCGTGAAGATGAAGGGCAGGTCCGGGTCGCCGCCGCCCTGGTGGGCGGTGCCGAAGATCACGTAGAGGTCGGCGGGCGGCGCCTTGGCGAGGGCGCGGTACGCCTCGGCGTAGGCGCCGTGGCCGCGCCGGAAGTCGATGTGCGGGGCGATGAGGGCCGAGAGCGCGGCCGGCGAGGAGGCGGGGCGGGACGAGGGGGCGATCGTCCGCGACGCGCCCGCGTACGCCCGCGCCAGCTCGTCCGGCGGCCGTCCGGCGAGCAGGGCGTCGAGGAAGGAGCGGAGCGCCGCCGGCTCGGAAGGGTAGGCGCCGCCGGCGTGCGCGGCGCGGCGCACGGGCGCGGCGACGAAGTCGTCGACGACCTTCAGGCGGGCCGCCTCGTAGCGCGGGCCGTCGAGGAAGAGGTTCTCGTCGAGGACGCGGACGATCTCCTCGACCTGCTCGCGGAGGACCATCTCGTTCGTCCGGCGGGCGAACTCGCCCTGGATGTCGACGATCGTCCGCCGGCCGTCGAAGAGCGTCGCCAGGAAGAAGACGCCGAGCGGCAGGATCACGATCTTGTCGGCGAACCCGCCCGGGTCCTTGAGGCACACGGCCCGCTGCCCGTCCATGTCCACCGGGAACGCCTCGAGGGCGCGAAGGCGGGGCGGGACCTCCGGGACGGGGGGCTTCGCCGGCTTCGGTTCCGGCTTTCGCGCAGGGTCGGTCATTCGGACAAGGTATCGCGACGGCGGGCGCGCTTCAACTTTCCCGTCCGCTTCGGCTACACTGTCGCCGGCACGCCATGGCGACGGCGCCCTCACGCACGCGTCTCATCGTCCGCCTCGTCCTCCTCGGGATCCTCGCGTCGGCGGCCCTCCGCTACGCCCAGGTCCGCTTCGCCGAGTCCCGCAAGCCGGACTGGGAGTTCCAGCAGGAGGTCGCGGTCGTCCTCGTCGTCCCGCGGGCGGCGACGGAGGACGAGCGGGCGCCGCTCGCGACCGTTCGCGACTTCGCCCTCGCGACCTCGAACCGCCCGACGTTCTGGGCCCTCAAGTACTGGTTCGACCAGGAGCACGGGCGCTACGTCGACCGCCCCGGCTTCTCCCCCGTGCGCTTCGACGTCGTCGGCCCCATCGAGGTCGATGGGCCGCCCCCGCCGCCGCCGCGGGCCGGCGACGACCTCTCGTTCCTCGGCCGCTGGTGGCGGACCCGCGAGTTCCTGGGCTACTTCGACGACGTCCGCGACCGGCTTTCGAAGAAGGCCCCCGTCACGGTGTTCGTCTACTTCTACCTGCCCTCGGAGGCCGCCCACTTCAAGCCCATCCACTCGGTCGCCGAGCGCCGCAGCCGGCGCGGCTTCGTGTTCGCGCCGCTCACCGAGCGCGGCGTCGACGCCGCCCTCGTCCACGTCGCCCACGAGCTGCTCCACGTCTTCGGCGCGACGGACAAGTACGACGACGCCCGGTGCGTCTGGCCGCAGGGCTACTACGAGCCCTTCCGGGAGCCGCGCTTCCCCCAGTCGCACGCCGAGGTCATGGCCATGGGGATCCCGCTCCAGGCGGGCGGGCGCGAGCTGTCGCTCGACTTCTTCGAGCTCATGCGCGTCGGGGTCGAGACGGCCCACGAGATCGGGTGGATCGAGCGCGAGAGGCGGGACCGGTACTACGCCGGGGACGCCTCGGCGGGCGGCCGACCGGACTAGGGCCGTGTCGACGAGCTCACCGGAAGTGCGGCATCACCCGCTCCGCGAACGTCCGGAGCGAGCGCATCACCAGCTCGTGCGGCACCGTCCCCATCTGCATGACGAGGATCAGCTCGTCGACGCCCGCCTCCTGGAAGCGGGCGACGCTCTCGCGGGCGGCGACGGGGTCGCCGATCACGTGGCTCGCCTGGGCGCCGGGGGCGTTGCGGAAGGCCATGGCCTCGCGCAGGTCCTCGTCCGGGAAGTCGTCGCGGGGGACGGCGATCGGGCCGACCGGGCGCGTGCCGCTCGTGTAGTAGAGGGCGAGGCTCTCGAGGAAGAAGCGCGCGCCGCGGAAGCCGTGGCGGCAGGCCTCGCGGTCGTCGTCGAGGACGAGGGTCGCGGGCGTGCAGGCGAACCAGTCGTTCTTCCGCCGGCCCGCGGGCTCGGCGGCGGCGACCGCGCGCTTGTAGCCGCGCACCTTGTCGGCCAGGTCGCGGTCGGTGCCGACCGCGAAGTTGAGCGCCCCGATCCCGAGCCCGCCCACGGCCTCGGCCGAGCCCGGCTTGGCGCAGGCGGCGTAGATCGGCGGGTGCGGCCGCTGCACGGGCTTCGGGATGACGCGGATCGGCGGGACCTTGAAGAAGCGGCCCTCCCAGGAGAACGTCTCGTCCTGCCACATGCGCGGGATCATCTCGAGCGCCTCGAGCCACTGCTCGTGGAGCCTCGGGATGTCGCACTGGAAGGCCTTCTGCTCGACGAGCGACGACGACTTCCCCGAGCCCCAGTCGACGCGCCCGTTCGAGAGCACGTCGAGCGTGGCCACGCGCTCGGCGATCCGGATCGGGTGGTTGTAGGGGTAGGGCGTGAGGGTGACGCCGTGGCCGAGCCGGATCCGCTTGGTCCTGGCGGCGCAGTAGGCGAGGAAGATCTCGGGCGCCGAGCTGTGCGAGTACTCGTAGAGCCCGTGGTGCTCGACCTCCCAGACGCGGTCGTAGCCGAGCTCGTCGGCGAGGGCGACCTGCTCCGCGCACTCGTGGAAGCACCGCGTCTCCGACTCGGGCGTCGGCGACGAGATCTGCATCTCGTAGAAGATCGAGAACTTCATGCGACCGCGCCCTCCCTCTCCCGCTCGCGCTCGCGCTTGCCCTCGCGCGCGAGCCGCAGCACCAGCCCGGCGAAGGCGCGCGCGCCCGCGCCGGCGAGCCCCGGCCCGGCCGTCGCCAGCATCCGGAACGCCGTCACGATCGAGCCGAGGATGAACTGGGTGTGCCCCTCGCCCAGGATCCGCACCTTGCCCGTGAAGATGGCCGTCGAGTAGCCGAGGTCGCCCGCGAGCAGGCGCACGAAGGTGCGCGTCGACGCGCGGAGGGTCGAGGTCGCGTCCGGCGCCAGCCCGGGCCCGACGACGACGCGCCCCGCGCGCAGGCGGAGGCTCCAGGACGAGCCGCCCTCGCCCAGGAGCTCGAGGTTCACGACCGCGTCCATGCCGCGGAGGTTCGCCTCGGCGGCCCGGTCCCCGAAGGCGACGCGCCCGCCCGTCGCCCGCGAGAGGATCGAGAGCGCGCCGAGGAAGAGGGCGACGCCGGCGTTCGGCGTCCCGCCCGCGGTCGTCTCGGCGAAGCGCCGGAGGACGTCGCGGCTCGCGGGCAACGCCGGCCGCCAGCCGAGCTCGCGCCGCGCCTTCTCGCTCGTCACGTGGATCGGGGCGCAGCTCCGGGTGAGCCAGGCCGCCTGGTCGTTCGTCGTCAGGCCGACCGACACGAGGGCGCGGACGGCGGCGCGCACGAGCGGGCGCGGGACCGAGACGAGCCGCCGGCCGAGGAGGCGCGACATCTCCGCGTTCGAGACCGCCCCCTCGCCGGCGAGGTTGAAGGCGCCGCGGGCGCGGCGCTCGAGCGCGAGGATGAAGCCGTCGGCCACGTCCTCGTCCCAGGCGTACTGCACGGGCGGCATGCCGCCCAGGTCCACGAGCAGCGGCCCGCGGAGGACCGCGCCGAGGAGGTTCTTGATCCCGGGCCCGAGGAAGGCGCCCGGGCGCATCCGCGCGACCGCGACCTCGGGGTGGGCGCGCTCGAAGCGGTCGAGAGCCGCCTCGACCAGGTACTTCGTGTGGGCGTAGTAGTGGTCCTCGTCGTCCCGCGGCGGCACGGTCTCGTCGAGCGGGAGCGCCCGGTCGTCGAAGAAGCCGTAGGCGGCGACCGACGACGCGTAGATGAGCTGGCGGACGCCCGCCCGGGCGACGGCCGCGAAGACGCGCTCGCTGCCGGCGACGTTGATCGCGAGGACGGCGTCCTCGTCGGCGATCGGCATGACGACGAAGGCCAGGTGGATCACGGCGTCGACGCCGGCGAAGAGCCGGGCGAGGTCGGCCTTGCGCACGTCGGCGATCTCGAACCGGAGCTTGCTCGCCCGCGCCGCCTCCCCCTCCGGCGCGCGCACGTCCAGGGCCAGGATGGACTCGACGGCCGGCAGCGCCTGGAGCTTCGGGATGAGCACGCTCGCGAGGTAGCCCGCGGCCCCGGTGACGGCGACCTTCATCGATCCGTCCTCCCCACGGCCGGACGATAACGGCCCGCCCCGCGGGCGTCAACGTGCCGAGGCGCGGCAAACGAGGTGGCGCGCCGGCCCTGAACCCGTTTATAATCCGAAAACTCGACGCGCCGCCCGCCACGGCGGGAGCCGGTCCGCGCGCGCCGGGGAACCGGAGCCGACCGCCTCGTGAACGTCTGCCCGAAGTGCTTGCAACGCTTCGCCGATGACGTCGATCACTGCCCGACCGACAAGGCGTCGCTCGTGCGCGACGACGTCGTCGACGCGTACGTCGGCCGCACGATCGGGAACTTCCGCATCGAGCGCATCTTCGGCGCCGGCGGCATGGGGACGGTCTTCCTCGCCCGCCACGTCAAGATCGGGACGCCGGCGATCGTCAAGGTCCTCGCGCCCGAGCTCGTGCGCCACCGCGAGATGAAGCTGCGCTTCGAGAACGAGGCCCGGCTCGCGAGCGCCGTCATCCACCCGAACGTCGTCCGGGTCTACGACTGCGGCGAGATCCCGAGCTCGCGCGCGGGCGCGCCGCCGGACGACACCGACCTCTACATCGTCATGGAGCTGGTCGAGGGCGAGGACGGCGAGGCGGTCCTGCACCGCGAGGGGCGGCTCGACCCGTTGCGGGCCGCGCGCATCGTCCGGGAGGTCGCGCTCGCGCTCGACGCCGCCCACACGAGCGCGGCCGGCGCGATCGTCCACCGCGACCTGAAGCCCGGGAACATCCGCTTGACGCGGCGCGGCCGGGAGGAGCACGCGGTCGTCCTCGACTTCGGGATCGCCAAGGCGGTCGAGGCCCCGGCGGCCGAGAGCCTGACGGTCGTCGGGACGATCATCGGGACGCCCCAGTACCTCTCGCCCGAGCAGGCGACCGGGGAGCCCGTCGACGCGCGGAGCGACATCTACGCCCTCGGCGTCGTCGCCTACGAGCTGTTCAGCGGCAAGCTGCCGTTCTTCTCGCCGACGACCATGGGCTACATCGGGCTCCACGTCTGCGCGCCGCCGCCTCCCTTCCCGGCGGAGCTCGGGCTGCCGAAGGAGATGGAGGCGCTCGTCCTCCGGTGCCTGGCCAAGGCGCCGAAGGACCGCTTCCAGACGGCGGCCGAGGTCGCGGACGCGTGCGGCGCCTTCCTCGCCCGGGCGACCGCGCAGAAGCGCCGGCCGGTCCTCGTCGCCGGCGTCGCCTTGACGCTCGTCCTCGCGCTCGCGGCCGCGGCCTACGGGCTCTTCTTCAAGACGCCGCCGGCGCCGCCCGCGAACGGCGGCGGGATCGCGATCGCGAAGGCGCTCCAGCTCGGGGCCCTGGCCGTGGACGGCCGGGACCTCGCGCCCGGCGGGACGGCGTACACGCGGCAGCCGCGGGTCCGGCTCGCGGGCCGGGTCGACCGGCTCGACGCCGGCGGCGCGGACGGCGCGAAGGGGGCCGTGGCCGTGCTCCAGCGGACCGGGAGGCCGCCCGTCCGGGCGGCGATCGGCGCCGACGGCGCCTTCGAGGCCGACATCGAGGACCTGGTCGCCGGCGGGGTCGAGGACGTGACGATCGCCGTCCTGCGCGGGGACACGGGAGCGGGGAGCGGGAGCGGGAGCGGGAGCGGGAACGGCGGCGGGGCCGGGACCGGGGGGGCGGGGCCGGCCGCGCCGGAGACCGTGGGGCGCCTGCGCCTCGTCCGCGACACGACCGCCCCGAGCCTCTCGCCGCGCGCGATCCCGAGCGAGGCCTACGCCATCGACTGGGAGGCCCGCCTCGTGCACGTCCGCGCCCCGCGCGCGTTCCTGCCCCTCGAGGTCGCCGATGACACGGATGGCCCGGTCGTCCTCGAGGTCGAGGCCGAGGCGCCGCTCGCCGCCGAGATCGGGAGCGGCGACGGCGGGCGCGGCGTCCGCCTCGACGGGACCGGCCTCGAGGAGGGGCGGCGCGCCCGGCTCGCGCTCCGGGCGGTCGACGCGGCCGGGAACGCCGGGGCGCTCGAGCTGACGATCGCCTGCGACGGGGTCCCGCCGCGCCTCGAGGTCCGCGAGGCCGCGGCGACCGGCGCGACCGGGCCGATCCGGGCGGTCGTCGCCGCCCGCGACCCGTCGGGGACGGCGTCGCTCGCCCTCGGCGGCGAGACGCCGTCGGGCAAGGCGATCCCGCCGCGGCCGCCGCTCGGGCTGACCGACCCGGGGCGCGAGGGCGAGGTCGTCGCGACCTTCGCCGTCGAGGCCGACGAGGAGGGGACGTACGTCCTCCGCGTCGAGGCCCGGGACCGCGCCGGGAACCGCGGCTCGGTCGAGCACCGGGTCGAGCGGCGCGTGCCGCTCGAGGCGAGGGTCGTCTTCCGGACGAAGGCGGCCGCGGATGCCGGCGCGTCGCCCGAGACCGCCCCGCCGCTCGAGCCGCCGGCCGACGGCTCCCCGCTCTTCGTGTCCGCGCCGGCCCTCGTCATCGAGATCGCCGCGAACAAGGGGCTCGAGGGCGTGCGGGCGACGCTCGGCGGGGAGAGCGACGCCGCCTTCGAGCCGCGCGTCCTCGACCTCGCCCGACCGGCGCGCGACGGCGACCCGTGGCGGGGAACCGTCGAGCTCGTGCCCGGGACGGTCCAGAAGCTCACGCTCGCGCTCGCGCCCCGGTCGGGCGAGCCGCTCTCGCGCGCGGTCCAGATCGTCCAGGACGGCGTGGCCCCGGTCGTGCGCCTCATCCGGCCCGCGACCTGGGCGGAGACGATCGGGCTCGCGCTCGCGCCCGCGCCGGCGCACGCGCTCGAGGTCGAGGTCGCGGTCGAGGACGCGAACGCGGGCGAGACCGTCGCCTTCCACGTCGTCTCGACGACCGAGGCCCGCGCCGCCGAGATCGCGGCCGAGGTCGAGCGCGGCGTCCGCCCGCCGACCGCCCCGGCCGCCGAGCCGAAGGTGGACGCCGCCGGGCGGGCCGCGGCCCGCGTCCCCCTCGTCCACGGGACGGCGCTCCTGCTCGTCGCCGTCGCGACCGACCGCGCCGGCAACACGGCCGTGCTCGTCCGGCGCGCGCGCGTCGACCTCCGCCCGCCGACGATCATCGTCGCCGCCCTCCCGCGCCAGAAGCTCCACGAGCGCGTGACGCTCCGCTTCCGCACCGACGAGCCCTGCCGCCGCGTCCGGGTCGACGGGTCCGCGGACGGCGTCCGCCCCGACCCGGGCGGCGGCTACGTCCACGAGTCCATCCTCTACCTCGACTCCCCCCTCGGGCGGCGGATCGAGGTCGAGGACGAGGCGGGCAACACCTCGACCGCCGAGGCCACGCTCGCGCGCGAGAACGTGTGCGCCAACAGCGGCGAGGCCATCCCGCCGTCGATCGTCGAGATCCTCCTCGGCGACGACCCGCGGGCGTCGGGGTGCCCGCACTGTCCCGAGCGCGCCATCTCTCCGGAGAGGAAACCTTGAGGCCCTCCGCGAAGCCGAAGCCCCGCTTCCTGCCCGCCGCCGCGATCGTCGCCCTCCTGCCGGCGCTCTCGGGCTGCCACATCGGGATCTCGACCGAGGTCGTCTACACGTCGCGGACCGCGCCCAGGGCGACGGGCCCGGGCCCGGGCTCGGGCACGGCCCCCGAGGCGCGCAAGCGGAACGAGCTCGTCGCCGGGCTCCTGAAACCGAAGCTCGTCGGTCCGGCGGGCGCGGAGCTCGACCCCGAGGCCGGCGACGAGAAGGACCTCGGGCGCGCCCTCGCCGACGCGATCGAGGACCTGCGCATCTTCAAGGAGCTGCGCTACCCGCTCCGCGACGAGGCCGTCGACGTCATCCTCGAGCCCACGTTCACGGTCGCGCTCGCGAAGCACCGGCTCACGAACGCCCTCAAGGTCTTCCCGGGGCTCGTCCTCCCCTACATCGACGGGTTCGGCCTCGACTACGACCACGACGTCCTGCTCGAGGTCGTGGTCCGCGAGGGCAAGGGGCGCGAGGCCTGCGACCGGCGCCGGTCGGCGGCCGGCATGACCGCCGAGCGCTACCCCTCGGTCCTCTGGTTCATAGGCCTCCACGTCGGCCTCCTCATCCTCCTCGTCTTCGAGTCGGCGACGACGGACTCGGCCGTGGTCGGGCGACTCGTCGAGCGCAACGCCGGCCTCGCGATCGCGGACTCGGCCGACTGGCTCGCCCGCGAGTTCTCGCCGGGCGCGAAGGCGTGCGTCGACCACCCCGATGTGCCGCAGACGGGCCGGTACTGTGTTTACTGTCGTCGCGACCTTTGGTATCAGATCCTGAATCGCCGGGAGGGTGCGGCGCGGGCGCCGGGGGACGGCGCCCCGCCCCCGCCGCGGTAGCGCGCTCCCTCACCGCACACCCGACCCAGGAGGCCCGAGCCCCATGGACGGAACGTATCGCCCGGATCGCTCTCCCACCCCCGGCCGGCGCCCGCGCCGGGCCGGCCGCTCGCCGAGGCTCTTGCTGGGCGCGGTCCTCGGGCTCCTCGCCCTCGCCCCGCTGGCCGCCGTCCCCGTGGGCTGCGGGCTCGGCGGCGGCGCGCTCGGGATCGCCGTCCTGAGCGTCGGCGTCTCGCTCGTCTTCACGGGCACGTCGCCGGGCTACGCCCTCCGCGACCCCGGCGTCACGGGCGGGCCGACGACCATCGAGGACGACATCACGCTCGACGCCGCGACCCCCGGGATCGAGCGGCTCCTCTACCTGGGAGGCGAGCTGCAGCCCCCGGTCACGCTCGAGGGGCGCGGGACGGCGGCGGGCGGCCAGGCGACGCTCCAGATCACGCTCTCCCTCCTCCGCGTCGACGACGCGACGGCGGTCGTCCTCGACCAGGACCAGGTCACGATCGGGACGACGGCGACCCCGTTCACGGCGACGCTCGACTTCTCCGTGAACGCGCAGACCCGGAGCCTGCCGGGCGACATCGTCGTCCTCGGGATCGCCCGGACGGGCAACGACGTGACGCTCGAGGCCGCGAGCCTCGTCGCCCGGACGAGCGTCTTCATCGGCCGGGACCTCCAGCTCACGCTCGTGGACACGGGCGGCCAGCAGCTCACCCCGTCGCTCCGCGAGGTGCCGCCGTCGGGCAGCCAGGCCGTGACGGTCGGGGCGACGCCGGTGGTCGCCCAGTTCGCGCTGGCGACGCTCGGCGGGCCGGTCTACAACACGGCCGGGACGAGCACGGGGTCGACGGCCCAGCCCGCCAACCTCAGCTACCGGATCGAGGGCGCCTCCCGCCTCTCGCTGCTCGCGAGCACGAACGGCATGATCGCGGACTTCACCCTCGACCTCCTGCCCGTCGACGCCCAGGGCAACCCGACCGGCCCCGTCTTCGCGACCGCCGGCCCGTTCACGGCCGACGCCAACGCGCAGCGGATCGACGCGACCTTCAACAACGTCCAGCCCTTCGTCGTCGTCGGCAACACCGTCGGCAACCAGGCCGTGCCGCGCATCGGCCTCCGGATCACGAACGGCGCCGGGATGCGGGGGACGACGGTCACCTTCGGGTTCGACGCCTCGACCAACACGGGCTCGAGCTTCATCTTCCTGCCGCGCCCGCGGGTGCTCTCGGACATCGGCAGCGCCCAGCAGGTCCAGCTCTCGCAGCCGTGATGGGGACGGGGGGCGACGCGTGAGCGCGGTCGGCGGGGCGGGGCGGGGCCCGGGCGGGGCGTGGCTCCGCCCGGCCGACGACCCGGACGGCGCGGGCGGCGCCGCCCCCGGGGCGACGTCCCCGTCGCGCGCGGATGCGCCGCCCCCGCGGACGAGGCCGGCCGTGGCGGCCCTGCCCTTCGGGCGCGGGGCGCGAGCGGCCGAGATCCTCTCGAAGAAGGACTTCCGCGAGCCGAGCGGGCTCGCGTTCCACCCGAAGCGCGGGACGCTCTTCGTGGTCGGCGATTGCGGCCACGTGGCCGAGGTGACGCGCGACGGCGAGGTCCTCCGGAAGCGGCGGCTCCGGCACGCCGACCTCGAGGGCGTCACGGTCGGGCCGCGCGGGCTCGTGTACGCGGTCGTCGAGGAGAGCCCGCCGCGGATCATCGAGCTCGACCCGGACACGCTCGAGCGCCGGCGCGAGTTCCCGATCAAGACGAAGCACGAGGGCGAGCGCGTCATCGCGCGCCGCGCGAACGACGGGCTCGAGGGCCTCGTCTACGTGCCCTCGGAGAAGGCCTTCTTCGCCCTCAACCAGGACCACCCGCCGCGCATCGTGCGCCTCGACGTCCCGCTCGGCTCGCCGGACGGCGGGAAGGCGCGCATCGTCGAGGTCATCGACATCGCCGGCTCGGTCCGGGAGTGGGCGTCGGACCTCGCCCACGACCCGCGGACGGGCCACTTCCTCGTGACCGAGGCCGGCGACGGCACGGTGCCCGGGGCGCTCCACGAGCTCGGGCGCGACGGCAAGCGCATCCGCTCCGTCCGCCTCCCGGGGCGCTGCCAGGAGGGGTTCGCCCTCGACCCGCGCGGCTCCGCCTACGTCGCCCAGGATACGGGCGGGGTCCTGCGGGTCGACCCGCGGTAGCGAAGCTCGCCCGCTCCTCGACCCCGCCGACGGCCCGCAGAGCCGGGCCTTCCTCCTTAACGTCGTCCCCGGACGCCGACGTGCGACGGCCCCCCGGGGATGGTAGGATTCCAGGTGAAGCGAGGCGACGACTCTCTAAATGGAAAGCCTCATTGCACCCCGGGCCCCCTCGACCGCCGCGCCGCCGGCGATCGGCGGGCGTTTCCGGGTCGTCGACGTCCTCGGCCGCGGGCGCGGCGTCGAGACGCTCCTCTGCGACGACCTGCAGACGGGCGGGCGCGCGGTCCTCAAGGTAACGCCGCGCTCGACCGTGGCCACGAGCGTGCGCGCGCGCCTCGAGCACGAGGCGACGGTGCTCGGGACCATGAGGGGACCGCCCCCGTCGCCCTCGTCGTCGCCGGCGCAGCCGACGGTCCCGCTGCTCGAGCTCGGCGAGGACGAGGACCTCCTGTACCTGGCGCGGCCCTTCGTGCCCGGGGCGAGCCTCGCCGAGCGCCTGGCGCACGGACCGCTGCCGGTGCGCCCGGCGCTGGCGCTCGGCCGCGACCTCCTGGCGGCGCTCGAGGCGCTCCACGACCACGGCATCGTCCACCGGGACGTGAAGCCGGCGAACATCATCGTGCGCGAGGAGGGCGACGGGAGCGGGAAGGCCGCGGGGACGGGGTTCCGCGCGACGCTCATCGACCTCGGCCTGTCGCGGAGCGATCGGCTGGACCGGTCCCTCCGCGACGAGCCCGTGGGCACCGCGCTCTACGCCTCGCCCGAGCAGGCGGGGCTCCTCGACCACCCCGTCGACGAGCGCTCGGACCTCTACTCGGCCGGAGTCGTGCTCTTCGAGGCGGTCGCCGGCCGGCCGCCCTTCGTCGGGCGGACCGTCGGCGAGGTCCTGCGCCAGCACCTGTCGGCCCGCCCGCCCGAGCTGCGCGGCCTCGGGCTCACGGTCCCGCGCGCGCTCGACGAGGTCCTGAGCCGGCTCCTGCGCAAGGACCCGCGCGACCGCTACCGCTCGGCCGGGGCGGCCGCCCGCGACCTCTCCGAGATCGACGCCGCCCTCGAGCGCGGCGTGGCCGAGCCGGCGATCATCGTCGGGGCCCACGACCGGCGCGGGACGCTCGCCGAGCCCGCCTTCGTCGGCCGCGCCTCCGAGCTCGCCGCCCTCGACCGCGCCGTCGAGCGCGTCCGCCGCGGCGAGGGCGGCCTCGTCCTCCTCTCGGCCGAGTCGGGCGGCGGGAAGACGCGGCTCCTCGACGAGCTGGCGAGGCGGACGGCCCACGCCGGCGCCTGGGTCCTGCGCGGCCAGGGGGTGGACCAGGCCGGGCGGCGGCCGTTCCAGGTGCTGGCCGGCGTCGCCGGCGACCTCATCGCGGCGGCGAGCGCCGACCCCGAGGTCGCCGAGGCCGTGCGCCGCCGCACGGGCGACGCGGCCGAGGCGGCCTGCAACGCCCTCCCCGAGCTGTCCGAGGTCCTCGCCGCCCGGGCCGACACGGTCCTCGGCCCCGAGGCCCACGGCGAGCTCCGCAGCCTCCAGGGGCTCTCGGCCCTGCTGGACGCGCTCGGCTCCGAGGCGCGGCCGGCCGTCGTCCTCCTCGACGACTGCCAGTGGGCGGACGAGCCGACCCTGAAGCTCCTCGGCCGCTGGCTCAGGCGTCCCGAGGCCGCGGACCCGCTCGCCGCCGGCGACGAGGGCGGGCGCCGCGCCCGCCACGTCATGGTCGTGGTCGCGTTCCGCTCCGAGGAGGTGCCGCCGGGGCACCCGCTGCGCCGCCTCGACCGCGCGACCCTCCTCGATCTGCCGCCCTTCGCTCCCGAGGACGTGCGCAGCCTCGTCGAGTCCATGGCCGGCCCGCTCCCGGCCGACGTCGTCGACACGGTCGCGCGCCTCTCGGAGGGGAGCCCGTTCATGGCGACGGCCGTCCTCCGCGGCCTCGTCGAGTCGGGCGCCCTCGTCGCCCTGCCGGACGGCTGGCGCGTCGAGGCGCTGGCCATGGCCGACATGCAGTCGTCGCGCCGGGCCGCCGCCTTCCTCGCGCGCCGCCTCGGGCTCCTCCCGCCGACCACGCTCCGCCTCGTGTCGGTCGGGGCCGTGCTCGGGAAGGAGTTCCCGCTCGACCTCGCCGCCTTCCTGGCCGGCGAGGCCCCGTCGCGCGCGGTCTCGGCCCTCGACGGGGCGCGCCGGCGCCACGTGCTCTGGCTCGACGCCCGGGAGGGGCGCTACGCGTTCGTCCACGACAAGCTGCGCGAGACGGCCCTCGAGCTGATCCCGGCCGCCGCGCGCCGGGACCTGCACCGGCGCGCGGCCGAGGAGCTCGAGCGGACGGCGCCCGGGCGCGTCTTCGACCTCGCCTTCCACTTCGACTCCGCCGGCGAGCCCGCCCGCGCCCTGCCCTACGCGATCGCCGCCGCCGAGCGGGCCCGCGCCCAGCACGTCCTCGAGCTCGCCGAGCGGCTGTACCGGATCGCGGCGCGCGGCGCGGCGCCGACGGACGACGGCGTCCGCGGCCGCATCGCCGAGGGCCTGGGCGACGTCCTCATGCTGAGGGGCCGGTACGACGAGGCGACGGTCGAGCTCGAGCGCGCCCTCGGCCTCGCCCGCGGGAACGTCGCCAGGGCCCAGATCGAGGGGAAGCGGGGCGAGCTCGCCTTCAAGCGCGGGGACGTCAAGACGGCGAGCCTCGCGCTCGAGCGCGCCCTCCGGACGCTCGGCCGGTTCTCGCCGCAGCGCTTCACGACCTTCCTCCTGCTCCTCCTCTTCGAGCTCGTCGTCCAGGCGCTCCACACCCTCTGCCCGCGGCTCTTCCTCGCCCGCCGGCCGCTCGAGGGCGCCGAGGAGGAGCTGGTCGCGATCCGCCTCTACAGCCGGCTCGCCTACGCCTACTGGTTCCAGCGGGGCAAGGTCCCGTGCGCCTGGGCGCACATCCGCGAGATGAACCTCGCCGAGCGCTACCCGCCGACGCCCGAGCTGGCACAGGCCTACTCCGAGCACGCCCCGGTCATGACCATGGTCCCCTGGTTCGGGCGGGGGATCGTCTACGCCGAGCGCTCGCTCGCGCTCCGGCGCGGCTTCGGCGACATCTGGGGGCAGGGCCAGTCCCTCCACTTCTACGGGGTCGTGCTCTACGCCGCCTCGCGCTTCCGCGAGTGCATCGAGAAGTGCCGCGAGGCCCTGCGCCTGCTCGAGCGCACGGGCGACCGCTGGGAGGTGAACACGGCCGGCTGGCACGTGGCCCTCTGCCTGTACCGGCTCGGCGACCTCCGCGCCGCCGTCGACGCCGGCCGGCGCACGCACCGGGCCGGGCTCGAGATCGGCGACCACCAGGCGTCGGGGATCAGCCTCGGGGCGTGGGCGAAGGCGTCGTCGGGCCGCGTCCCGAAGGCCGTCGTCGAGGCCGAGCGGGCGCGCGGGACGGAGGACCGCCACACGATGGCCGAGGTCGCCATGGCCGAGGCGACCCGCCTCCTGGCCGAGGGCCGGCCGCACGAGGCCGCGGGCGTCCTCGAGGAGGCGCAGCGCCTGGTCGACGCGGCCGGGATGCAGCAGGAGTACGTGGCGCCGATCCCCGCCTGGCACGCGACCGCGCTCCGCGAGGAGCTCGAGTGCACGCCCGCCTACGCGACCGCGCGCCGGCGCGCGCTCGCCGCGAAGCTCCGCCGGGTCGTGCGCCGGGCCGTGCGCGTCGCCCGCCTCTACCCGAACAACGGGCCGCACGCGCTCCGCGAGGCGGCGCTCTTCGAGGCCCTGCGCGGGCGCGGAAGGCGGGCCCGCGCGCTCCTCGACGCGAGCCTCGCCGACGCCGAGCGGAAGGAGATGCGCGGCGAGCGCGCGCGCACGCTCCTCGCCCGCGGGCTCCTGGGCGCGCACCAAGGCTGGCCGGATGCCGCCCGGGACGAGCGCGCCGGGCACGAGGAGCTGCGCGCGATCGAGCCGGCCGAGGCGGGCGAGGGCGACGACCTGACGCCGGCGGCGGGCCCGGCCGAGGCGACGCTCTCGCTCGTCGACCGCTTCGACGCCGTCCTCGAGGTGGGGCGCAGGATCGCGACCGCCCTCACGCCCGAGGCCGTGTTCGCGGCGGTGCGCGAGGCGGCGCTGACGCTGCTCCGCGGGGAGCGGTGCGCCGTGCTCGAGGTCGAGGAGGAGGACGCCCCGCGGCTCCGGCTCGTGCTCCCGGTCGCGAGCGAGGCGTCCCCCGGGTACAGCGCCACCCTCGCCGGGAGGGCGCTGGCCGCCGGGCGGCCGCTCGTCTTCGCCGAAGGGGCCGACGAGCCGGGCGAGAGCGTCCTGCTCTCGGGGGTGCGCTCGGCGATCTGCGCTCCCATCTTCCTGCGCGGGCGGCCGGCCGCGTGCTTCTACGTCACGCACGGCCAGGTGGGCGGCCTCTTCGGACGCGAGGAGGAGGCCCTGGCCGAGTTCGTGGCCACGCTCGCGAGCGCCGCGCTCGAGAACGCCGAGGGCTTCGCCGAGCGGCGCCGCGCCGAGGAGACCATAAGGGCGTCGCTCCGCGAGAAGGAGGCCCTGCTGCGCGAGATCCACCACCGCGTGAAGAACAACCTGCAGGTCGTCTCGAGCCTCCTGAACCTGCACGCGGAGCACTCGAAGGGGCGCGACCCGGCCGAGGTCGCGCGCGAGTGCCGGCGCCGGATCCGCAGCATGGCCCTCGTCCACGAGCGGCTCTACCGGTCGAAGGACCTCGCCCGCATCGAGCTCGGCGGGTACGTGCGCGACCTCGCCGGGAACCTGTTCCGGTCGTACGGCCCCGAGGCGGCCGCCGCGATCGAGCTGCGCCTCGAGGCGGACGAGATCTCGCTCGGGATCGACGCGGCGATCCCGTGCGGGCTGATCCTGAACGAGCTGATCTCGAACGCCTTGAAGCACGCCTTCCCGGGCGGGCGGCGCGGCCTCGTGCGGGTCGGCATCCGCGCGCGAAAGGACGGCGGCCTCGCCCTGACGGTCGAGGACGACGGCGTGGGCTTCGCCGCGCCGCGGGCGCCGGGCGCCGAGACCCTCGGGCTGACCCTCGTCGGCGCGCTCGCCGGGCAGCTCGGCGGCGCGGCGACGTTCGCCGCGGGGGAGAGGGGCGGGGCGCGGGTGGAAGTGGTGGTCGCGACCGCAGGAGGGACAGCGTGACGCCGACGGACACGCGGACCGGGACGCGGACGGAGGTCCGCCTGCTGCTCGTCGAGGACGAGAGCATCATCGCCCTCGACCTCAGGCAGCGGCTCGCCTCGCTCGGCTACACGGTCGCCGGGTTCGCCACGTCGAAGGACGAGGCCCTGGTCCAGGCGGAGGCGCTCCGCCCGGACCTCGTGCTCATGGACATCATGCTGAAGGGCCAGCTCGGGGGGATCGAGGCCGCGCGCTGGATCCGCGACCGCCTGCAGATCCCCGTGATCTACGTGACGGGCTACGCGGACGAGGGGACGCTCGACCTCGCGAAGACGGCCGACCCCTTCGGCTACATCGTCAAGCCCTTCGACGACCGCGACCTCCACGCCACGATCGAGGTCGCCCTCCACAAGCATCGCGCCCACCGGGAGGTCGAGGAGAACCGGCTCTGGTTCGCGACGACGCTCCGCTGCATCGCCGACGCCGTCATCGCCACGGACGCCGCCGGGACCGTCCGCTTCGTCAACCGGGCGGCCGAGTCCCTGACGGGCTACCGCGAGGGCGACGCGCTCGGGCGCGGGCTCGGCGAGGTGTTCGCGGCCGCGAACGGCGGGACGGTGCCGGAGAACGTCCGGCGCCTGCTCGACGAGGTGCGGCGCGGGCGGGCGGCCGATCTCCACGACGACACGTTCCTCCTCGCGCGCGACGGCTCGCGGCGCAACGTCGAGGGCGTCTGCGCGCCGATCCGGGTGGACGGGCGCGAAGGCGACGACGCGTTCGCCGGGGCGGTCCTCGCCGTCCGCGACGTCACCGAGAAGCGCAAGCTCGAGGTCGAGGTCGTGCGGGCGCAGAAGCTCGAGGCGCTCGGGCTGCTCGCGGGCGGGATCGCCCACGACTTCAACAACATCCTGACGGCGATCGTCGGGAACCTGGCCCTCGCGCGCCTGTCGCTCGACGCCGAGCATCCGGCGGCCGTCCTCCTCGAGGAGGTGGACAAGGCCTCGCGGCGCGCGGCCGAGCTCTCGCGCCAGTTCCTGACGTTCAGCCGGGGCGGCGAGCCGCTGAGGCGCATCGTCTCGGTCGCGCGCATCGTCGCCGAGACCGCGAGCTGCCTCGTGCGCGGGACGAAGGCGAGGCTCGAGCTCGACCTGCCCGAGGACCTGTGGCCGGCCGAGGTCGACGAGACGCAGATCTCGCAGGTCGTGAGCAACCTCGTCCTGAACGCGATCCAGGCCATGGCGGACGGGGGGACGCTCGAGGTCCGCGCCTCGAACCAGGACGTCGAGCCCGACGCGCCCGCGAGCGGATCGACGCTCCGTCCGGGGCACTACGTCCGGGTCTCGGTCCGCGACACCGGGTGCGGGATCGGGGCCGACGCCCTCGGCCGCATCTTCGACCCGTACTTCACGACGAAGCGCGCGTCGGGAGCGGTCGGCCTCGGCCTGACGACGGTCTACTCGATCCTCAGGCGGCACGGCGGGCACGTGACGGTCGACTCGGCCCCGGGCGCGGGCTCGACGTTCACGTTCTCGGTGCCGGCGGCGCCCGGGGCGACGATCCCCGTGCCCCCCGTCCTGCCCGACGCCCTCCGCGGCTCGGGTCGCGTCCTCGTCATGGACGACGAGCGGGCCGTGCGCGAGGCCGCGCGCCGGATGCTCGAGCACCTGGGGTACGAGGTGGTCGCGGCCGTCGACGGCGAGGAGGCCGTGGCCGTCTACGGCCGGGCCCGCCGCGAGGGCCGGCCCTTCGACCTCGTGATCCTCGACCTCACGGTCCCGGGCGGCCTCGGCGGGCGCGAGGCGCTGCCGCGGCTCCTGGACCTCGACCCCCAGGTCCGCGCGATCGTGTCCAGCGGCTACTCGAGCGACCCCCTGCTGGCGAACTACCGCGATCACGGCTTCCGCGGGCGGCTGGCGAAGCCGTACGAGCCGAGCGTCCTCGGCCGCACGGTGCGCGAGGCCCTGGCGACGTAGCCGGGCGTCGCCTTGGAATGGCCTTCACCCACTACGCCCTCGGGCGCGCGCTCGCGAGCGGCGGAGGCCCGACGAGGCCGAGGTCGCGTTCGCCGCGGCGATCCGCCTCGACCCGGAGGACGCCGACTACCACGGCTGGCTGGCCGCCGTGCGCTTCGACCGCGCGCTCGACCCCGAGCACGCGGGGTGCCTGAACCTGCGGGCGATGGCGGAGGTCAAGCTCGGCCGGAAGGCGCAGGCGGCCGCGACGATCGAGGCCGCGCTCGCCCGCGACCCCGAGAACGCCGGCACGCACGCGAACCGCGGCTGGACGTACCTCGAGGAGTCGGACCCCGGGAGGGCGCTCGAGCACTTCCGCGAGGCGCTCCGGCTCGACCCGGAGAACGAGTGGGCGCGCGAGGGGATGGTCGAGGCGCTGAAGGCCCGCCACGGGGTCTACCGGCTCGTCCTCCGCTGCTTCCTCTGGATGCAGAAGCTCGGCGAGAGCGCGCGCTGGGCGCGATCGTCGGCGGCTGGATCGCCGCCCGCGTCCTCCGCGGGCTGGCGCGGACGAACCCGGCGCTCGAGCCCGTGATCCTGCCGGTGCTCGTCGCCTACGCGGCGTTCGCGCTCCTCACCTGGCTCGCGCGCCCGCTCTTCAACCTGACGCTGCGCCTCGACCGCTTCGGCCGGCACGTCCTCTCGCGCGAGGAGGTCGTCGCCTCGAACCTGGTCGGGGCGACGGTCGCGGTCGCCCTCGCCGGCCTCGCCGTCGGGCTCCCGACCGGGAGCGGGCTCGCGTTCGCGACGGCGCTCGGCGCGGGCCTCGTCGCCATCCCCATCGCCGGGACGTTCCAGTGCCCGCCGGGCTGGCCGCGCGCGGTCATGGGCGCGACCGCGGCCGCGCTCGTCGCGCCCGGCGGCCTCGCCCTCGCCCTCGCCCTCGCCGTCCTCGGGCGCGGCGGCGCGGCGGCGCCGGCGACGGTCTTCTTCCTGGGCACGATCCTCTCGCAGTGGCTCGCGAACATCCTCGCGGGCGTGCGGGTGAAGGGGTAGTCGAGCCTTCGCCGCGCCTCGCCCGGGCGCGCCGTCCCACCGATCGTCGCCCGCGTCCGTATGGAAGAGGGTAGAATGCGGCCGACCCGATAGGAGGGCGACGGGTGGACGACCAGCGCAGCAACTTCTCGCGACGCGACTTCCTGAGGGGCCTGTCGGCGAGCGCGGCGGCGGCGGCCGCGATCGGCGCGGCCCTGCCGGGGGCCGCCTCGGCGGACGACGGCAAGCGCGACGGCGGGGCCGGCGGCGACCCGGTCGACGCGAGCGGCGCCGACCTCGTCGTCCTCGGGGCGGCGGGGGCCCCGCTCGCGCTCACGATCGACGGGACGGCGCGCAAGCTCGACTGCGAGCCGCGGACGACGCTGCTGGCGCTCCTGCGCGAGCGCATCGGCATCACCGGGCCGAAGGAGGTCTGCGACCGCGGCGCCTGCGGGGCTTGCACCGTGCTCGTCGACGGCCAGCCCGTCGCCGCCTGCATGATCCTCGCCCACGACTGCGCCGGAAAGCGGGTCGAGACGGTCGAGGGGATCGGCACGCCCGAGAGCCCGCACCCGCTCCAGCGGGCGTTCGCCGAGTGCGACGGGCTCCAGTGCGGGTTCTGCACGCCCGGCTTCGTCATGTCCTTGAAGGCCCTGCTCGACCGCGAGAAGAGCCCGTCGCTCGGGCAGATCCAGGCGGCGTGCGCCGGCAACGTCTGCCGCTGCGGCACGTACCCGCGGGTCTTCGAGGCGGCGGGCAAGGCCGCGGCCGCGCTCGCCGCGCCCGGCGGGGCGCAGCAGGGAGGCGTGCGATGAGCGAGGTCAAGCTCGCCCTCGGCTTCGAGGGGAACCGGGTCGAGAAGACGATCGACGTCGCGCGCGACGAGCCGCGGCCCTACGACCTCGACACGAAGCTCGAGGTGGTCGGCAAGCCGCACGCGCGCCTCGACGGGCTGGCCAAGGCGTGCGGGCGCGCCCGCTACACGCACGACGTGCGGCTCCCGGGCATGCTCTGGGGGGCGATCCTGCGCTCGCCGCACGCGGCGGCGAACGTCCGGAGCGTCGACCTCGAGAAGGCGAGGGCGATGCCGGGCGTGAAGGCGGTGCTCCGGATCGCGCGCGATCGCGTCTTCTATCACGGCGACGAGATCGCGGCCGTGGCGGCGACGTCGCTCGACCTCGCGCGCGAGGCGCTGCGCGCGATCGACGTCAGGTACGAGGTCCTGCCGCACGTCGTCGACGCGACCGAGGCGCGGGGCGACAAGGCCCCGCGCGTCTTCGACCGGCGCGCGAACGTCCAGGGCGGCCGCGACCAGAACCGCGGCGACCCGGCGGCGGCGCTGGCGGCGGCCGACAAGGTCGTCAAGGCGACGTACAGGACGCAGGTCCAGACCCACCTGCCGCTCGAGACGCACGGCGTCGTCGCCCACTTCGAGGACGACGGCAGCCTCACGGTCTACGCCTCGACGCAGGGGACGTTCGCGACCCGCGAGCAGCTGAGGCTGGCGTCGTTCGAGCTGCGCATGCGCGTCGTCGCCGAGCACGTGGGCGGCGGCTTCGGGTCGAAGTTCAACCCGGGTCCCGAGGGCACGGCGGCGGTCAAGCTCGCGCGCGAGGCCAAGGCGCCCGTGTGGATGATGGTCGACCGCAAGGGCTGTCACCTGGCCTGCGGCAACCGCCCCGACTCCGTGCAGTACATGGAGGGCGGGATCGAGAAGGACGGGAAGATCACGGTCCTGACGGTGCGGGCGTACGGGACGGGCGGGGTCGGGGGCGGGGCGGGCGTCGCGAACCCCATGATCTACGCCGTCCCGACCGTCCTCAAGCGCGAGGAGTCCGTCTTCACGAACGCGGGCGGGGCGCGGGCTTTCCGGGCGCCCGGGCACCCGCAGGGCAGCTTCGCCCTCGAGATGATGGTCGACGAGCTGGCCGACGCGATCGGCATGGACCCGCTCGAGGTGCGGATCCTGAACGACCCGAGCCCGATCCGGCAGCAGGAGTGGCGGATCGGGGCCGAGGCGATCGGCTGGAAGGAGAAGCGGAACCGGACGCCCGGGAAGGCGCCGGGCGGCGGCCCCGGGACCGTGCTGCGGGGCGTCGGCTGCGCCGGCACGAAGTGGGGCGGCCACGGCGGGCCGGGCGCGGCCGTGCTCGTGCGGATCGACGACGACGGCACGGTCGAGGCGCGGAACGGCGCCCAGGACATCGGCACGGGGACGCGGACGGTGATCGCGTGCTGCGTCGCCGAGGAGCTGGGCCTCGCCGGGCCGGGCGACGTGCGCGTCCACCTGGGCGACACGCGCGATCCGGTCGGGCCGGCGTCGGGCGGGTCGGTGACGGCGCCGTCGATCGCGCCGGCGGCGCGGGCCGGCGCCTTCGCGGTCAAGCAATCGCTCTGGAAGGCGCTCCGCGAGAGGCTCCCGGGGCAGCCGGAGTCGCCGGACGGTCGCTTCCGGGGTGGGAAGGTGCGGCTCGCGCGGGACGGCAAGGAGGCGTGGGTCCCGTTCGCCGAGGCCGTGGCCCTCTCCGGGAAGAAGGGCCTCCAGGCGGTCGGCGAGCGCGAGCGCAACTTCCGCGATGTCGGCTTCCACGAGTCGGGCGTCGCCGGCTGCCAGTTCGCGGAGGTCGAGGTCGACGTCGAGACCGGCCAGGTGCGGGTCCTGAAGGTCGTCGCCGTCCAGGACATGGGGACGATCATCGACAAGCTCACGGCCGAGTCGCAGGTGATCGGCGGCGTCATCCAGGGCGTCGGGTACGCGCTCCTCGAGGAGCGCATCATGGACAAGCGCTCGGGGCGCATGCTCAACGCCGACATGCTCTACTACAAGATCCCGAGCGCCGGGGACTGCCCCGAGATCGTGCCGATCCTGTTCCCGGTCGCGAGCGGCATGAACAGCGTCGGCCTGCTCGGGCTCGGCGAGCCGCCGACGATCCCGACCGCGGGTGCGATCGCGAACGCGGTCGCGAACGCGACGGGCGTGCGCGTGCGCGAGCTGCCGCTGACGCCCGACCGGGTGCTGGCGGCGCTTCGCGAGCAGCGGCCCGAGAAGAAGGAAGGCTGGAGGTAGCCCGCCATGCACGCGTTCGACCTGCTGCGACCGAAGACCGTCAAGGACGCGCTGCTCGCGGTGAAGGGCGAGAGCCCGCCGGCCGTGAAGGCGGGCGGGATCGACCTCCTCGACCGCATGAAGGAGGGGATCGACCGGCCGGCGCGGGTGCTCGACATCCTGCCGCTCGCGGAGCTGCGCAAGATCGAGGTGACGGGCGCGGTCCTCCGGATCGGCGCGCTCGCGACGCTGGCCGAGATCGCCGCCTCCCCGGACGTGCGCAAGCACGCGCCGGCGCTGGCGCAGGCCGCCGGCGAGGCGGCGACGCCGCAGATCCGCAGCGTCGCCACGCTCGGCGGCAACCTCTTCCAGCGCAACCGCTGCTGGTACTACCGGAACGCCGAGCACGAGCCGTGCTTCCAGCGGGGCGGGAAGGAGTGCTTCGCGAAGACCGGGCGGAACAAGATCCACGCCATCTTCGGGACCGACGCCGAGTGCGTGGCCGTCAACGCCTCGAACCTCGCCCCGGCGCTGGTCGCGCTCGGGGCCGCGTGGCACTTCAAGCACGCGGACACCGAGGGGCATGCGGGCTTCGAGGGGTCGGGCGTGGCGCTCGACAACGGGCGCGGCGAGTTCGTCGACCGGCTCATCCTGCCGGGCAGCCTGCTCACGGCCGTCGGCCTCCCGGTCGTCCCGGACCGCGTCAGCGCCTACCTCGAGTTCGGCGAGCGCGAGAGCTTCGACTGGGCGCTCGTGTCCTGCGCGGTCGCGTTCTCCCTGAAGGCGGGCGTCGTCCAGCCGGGCGCGCGGATCGTCCTCGGCGCCGTCGCCTGGTCGCCCATCTCCAGCTTCGACGCGGCGAAGCACCTCGAGGGCAAGAAGCTCACGCCGGCCCTCGCGCGCGAGGCCGCCGCGAGGGCGCTCGCCGGCGCGACGCCCCTCCCGGAGAACGGCTTCAAGGTCCAGGTCGGGAAGGCGATCGTCGCGCGGGCCATCCTCGCGGCGGCGGGCATGGAGGACAAGCGGTGAGCGACTCCGCGAACGGCGATGCGCCGCGCCCGCTCTGCGGCGCGATCCGGACGAAGGGCCTCTTCGTCTTCCCCGAGACGGCGCCCCCGCCGCCCGAGACCGACACCGCCGTCTGGTGGTGCCTCAAGACCATGACGAGCGTCGGGCCCGACAACGACTGCGTGCACCCGTCGTGCTGCGACCCCTCGCGCGCGTGCTTCGTGGCGCCCACCTCCCCCCGCGCGCGCGTGCATACCTAACCCTAGAATCAACGAAAAGTTGATTCTGAGGCCCTCTCGACGTCGAGGAGGCCTTAGAATCAACGAAAAGTTGATTCTGGCGGGGCGGTGGGGGGGTACGACGCGCCGAGTGCGGCCGGGATCGACGCCCGGATGTCGTCGAGGGCGGCGTGCACGCGGTCCTCGTGCGTCCGGAAGGAGAGCACGCAGATCCTCAGCGTGAAGCGGCCGCGGAGGCGCGTGCCCGAGAGGAACACGCGCCGGCGGGCGTTGACGGCCGCGAGGAGGCGCTCGTTGGCGGCGTCGAGGGCGTCGGCGACGAGCCCGAGATCGGGGCGCGGGGCGAGACGGAAGGCGACGACCGAGAGCTCGGGCCCGGCGACGATCTCGAGGCCGTCGAGGCGCCGGAGCTCGGCGCAGGCGAGGCGGGCGAGGTCGAGCTTCTCGTCGAGCGCGCGCCGGAAGGCCTGGGCGCCGTGCATCATGAGCGGCAGCCAGACGCGGAGCCCGCGGAAGCCGCGCGAGAGCTCGGGCGAGATCCGGCAGAAGTCGATGCGCTCGGGATCGTCGCCGAGCGACGGCAGGTACTCGGCCGCCCCGCCGTGGGCGCGGGCGAGGGCGCGGCCGTCGCGGGCGAGGATCGCGCCCGTCCCGTAGGGCAGGAAGAGCCCCTTGTGCGGGTCGAGGACGACCGTGTCGGCGCGCTCGATGCCGGCGAGCGCGCGCCGCCCCCGTTCCGTCAGCAGGAAGCAGCCGCCGTAGGCCGCGTCGACGTGGAACCAGAGGCGCTCGCGGGCCGCGAGGTCGGCGAGGGCGCCGAGGTCGTCGACCGCGCCCGTGTTCGTCGTCCCGGCGTTGCCGACGACGAGGAACGGCTCGAGACCGCGGCGCCGGTCCTCGTCGACCGCGGCCTGGAGCCGGTCGAGGCGCACGCGAGAGCGCTCGTCGCTCTCGACGGCGCGCACCCGCTCGGCCGGGAAACCGGCGAGGCGCGCCGCCTTGGCGATCGAGTGGTGCCCCTGGTCCGAGACGTAGAGCGTCCCGCGCAGGAAGTCCTCGGGGAGCCGTTCAGCCCGCGCCGTCACGACCGCCGAGAAGTTCGCCAGCGAGCCCCCCGTCGCCAGGTAGCCCGACGCGCCCGCCGGGAAGCCCGCGAGGTCGCGGAGCCAGCGGATGACCGTCGCCTCGATGCGCGCGAGCGCCGGCGCGACCGTGTAGACGCCGACGTAGCGGTTGACGGCGCCGGCGACGAGGTCGGCGACCGCCGCGTGCGGCAGGCCGCCGCCCGGGATGTACGCCAGGTAGCCCGGGCCGGCCGTGTTGAAGCCCTTCGTCACCGCCGCCCCGAAGATCCGGTCGAGGAGCGCCTCGGCGGGCGCGCCCGCCTCCGGCAACGGCTCGTCGAACGCGGCCGCGACCGCCTCGGCGCCGTCGAGGTCGCTCGCCGGCTGCGCCGGGAGCGTGTCGATGTGGCGGACGATGCGCTCGAGCGCCGCGCCGACGAGGTCGCGGAGGGCGTCGCCGCGAAGCTCGAGCTCGCGTTCGGGGCTCTCCATCCGCGGAGAGTCTACATCACCGAGAGCTTCGAGAATCCCTCGTCGGTCTCGAGGTCGCGCGCCTTCGCGGCGTCCGCGAGCCGGAAGCGGAGCTTGAAGTCGCTCGGGCTGTCGGCGTAGCGGGCGGCGTCGTCGCGCTGGAAGTGGCCGAGCCGGACGAGCTGGTAGAGCGCCTCGTCGAACGACTGCATGCCGTCCCCGCCCTCGGCGAGCGCGGTCTTCACGCCGGCCACGTCGCCCTGCTTCACGAGGTCGCGGACGCGCGGCGTCGGCAGCAGCACCTCGACGGCGGCGACGCGGCTCTTGCGGTCGGACGTCGGGATCAGGCGCTGCGACACGATCCCGCAGAGCGAGAGCGAGAGCAGCAGCAGGACCTGCGGGTGCAGCTCCTCCGGGAAGAGGTTGACGAGCCGCTCGAGCGTCTGGGCCGCGTTCGTCGAGTGGAGCGTCGCCATGACGAGGTGCCCGGTCTCGGCGAAGTGGATCGCCGCCTCGGCCGTCTCGCGGTCGCGGATCTCGCCGACGAGCAGCAGGTCCGGCGCCTGGCGGAGCGCGCTCCTGAGCGCGTCGTGGAAGCTCGCCGTGTCGATCCCGACCTCGCGCTGGGTGACGATCGAGCGCCGGTGCGGGTGGACGAACTCGATCGGGTCCTCGATCGTGACGATGTGGCCCTCGAGCGTGGCGTTCCGGTGGTCGATCATGGCGGCGAGCGTCGTCGACTTGCCGCTCCCGGTCGCGCCGGTCACGAGCAGCAGCCCGCGCGGCTCGAGGGCGAGCTTCGAGAGCACCGCCGGCAGCCCGAGCTGCTCGATCGACTGGACCTCGAGCTTCACGCGCCGGGCCACGATCCCGAGGTCGCCGCGCTGGCGGAAGATGTTGAGGCGGAACCGCCCCTTCCCGGCGACGGCGTGGGCGAGGTCCAGGTCCGGCCGCTCCGCGAACGAGGCCGCCCGGCTGTCGGCCAGGAACGGGGCGGCGAGCCGCTCGAGGTCCGGGCCCGAGAGCTGGCGCTCGGAGAGCCGCACCATCCGCTTCCCGACGAGCGCCATGGGCGGCGCGCCGACGGTCAGGAAGACGTCGGAGGCGTCGAGGTCGGCCATGCGGGCGAGGACGGCGTCCAGGGGACCGGGGGGAACGGGGGGCATGGCTCCTCCGGCTGACCGCGTTCGTTAGGTGTACTTGTACTTCGGGTTGCGGACCTCGCCCGGACGCCCGGGGACGACCTGAGAGGCGCCCGGCTCCGGTTGGGCCCCCGCCGGCACGACCGGCGACGCCCCGGGGCCGTACGTCGGGCGCGAGATCGACTGCCCGCCCGCCCCGCCGCCCGAGAACGCCGGCGCCGCCGCCGACGGGCCCCCGCCGCCGGCCGGGCCCCCGGACCACTGCGGGACCATCGCCATCGACTGGTAACGCTTGGGCTGCGGGCCCGCCTGGACGACCTCGGAGAGGAACCGCCGGTCGCCCTCGTCCTCGCGCGCGAGCCCGATCGAGGCCAGGTGGTGCTCCGCCGTGTCGCGGTCGATCAGCCCCTCGGCCTGGAGCCGCGTGAGCGACTGCTCGAGGCTCTGCATCCCGAACTTCTGGCCGGTCTGGATCGTCGAGAGGAGCTGGTGCGTCTTCCCCTCGCGGATGAGCGCGCGCACGGCCGTCGTCGCGACCAGGATCTCCTGGGCCGCGACCCGCCCGCCGCCCCGCCTCGGGAGCAGGATCTGGGCGACGACGCCCTGGATCGACTCGGCGAGCATGGCCCGGATCTGCCCCTGCTCGTTGGCCGGGAAGACGTTGATGATCCGGTCGACCGTCTTGGGCGCGCTCGCCGTGTGCAGCGTCCCGAGCACGAGGTGCCCGGTCTCGGCCGCCGTGATCGCGAGCGCGATCGTCTCGAGGTCGCGCATCTCGCCGACGAGGATCACGTCCGGGTCCTCGCGGAGCGAGCTGCGGAGCGCGTTCGAGAAGGCCTTCGTGTGCTTGCCGACCTCGCGCTGGTTCACCATCGACAGCTTCGGCGGGTGCACGAACTCGATCGGGTCCTCGATCGTGATGATGTGGCCGCGCCGGCTCGTGTTGATCCGGTCGACGAGGGCCGCGAGCAGCGTCGACTTGCCGCTGCCGGTCGGCCCCGTGCAGAGGACGAGCCCCTTCTCGATGTCGGCGAAGCGCTTCACGGCCTCCGGGACCATGAGCTCCTCGCACGTCTTGATCTGCGTCGGCACGACCCGGAACACGGCCCCGACGCCGCGGTCCTGGAAGAAGATGTTCCCGCGGAAGCGGGCGACGGTCCCGATCGAGAGGGCGAAGTCGAGCTCCTTGTCGGCCTCGAGCCGGTTCTTCTGCTGGTCGGTCAGCGCCTCGTAGATCATGGTCCGGACCTCGTCGGCGCTGAAGGCGGCGGCCTCGCCGCCGTCGCCGAGCGTGAGCTTCCGCATCTCGCCGTGGATCCGCACCATGGGCGGCGCCCCGGCCGAGAGGTGGAGGTCCGAGCCGCCCGCCTGCTTCGTGAAGAGGAGGAGGGTGGTGATGTCCACGGCTCAGCCCTCCTCGCCGCCGACGCCGCCCGGGCCCGGCCCCGCGCCCGGCCCCGGGCCCGGCCCCGGGCCCGGCCCCGCGCTCGCGCTCGCGGCCGCCCGGATCCGGCCCGGCGGGCCGCCCGCCTCGATCGCGTCGCGCAGCTCGGCACCCGTCCCGGCGACCTCCACCTGCACGCCTCCGGCCGGCGCGGCCGCCGTCACCAGCGCCCCGAGCACGCGCGCGAGCACGGACCGGCGCGCCTTCGCCTCGATCCAGCCGATGAGCGCGTCGGCGGCGTGCGGCTCCCCGGCGACGACGACGACGAGGCGCCCCTCCGCCGCCCCGAGCGCCGCCCGCAGGTCGGCCGGGGCCTCGAGGGGGACGTCCACGAGGAGGACGTCGGGCTCGTGGCCCAGGGCCGCGGCCAGCGCCTCGCCCGGCGACAGGCCCCCGAGCTCGACCTGGCGAAAGAGGGGCTCGGGCTCGAAGGCCTGGCGCTCGACGGCCACGACCGCCCGGGCCGCGGGGTCGGCGACCCGCAGCAGGGCGTAGGCGACGCCGCGGGCGAGGACGAGGTCCCCCGAGGCGACGACGACGAGCCCGCGCGTCGCCGCGGCGACGGAGCGGATGGCCGCGTCCGCCGCCGCCCCGAGGCCGAGGTCCTCGAGCCGGCCCGGGCGGCGCGACTCGGCCACGAGCCGCAGCAGCACCGACTCGCCCGTGCGGGTCGGCAGGATCGCGACCTCGAGGGTCAGGTCGCGGCCGGCTATGCACGTCCTCACGGCCCGCCGGAAGCCGGCGGCCGGCGCGCCGCGCCCGTCGTCGGCCGGGGCCGAACCGGCGAGGACGCGGGCGCGCGAGACGAGGGCGAGGTGCCAGGCGGCGGGCTCCCGCGCCCGCTCCACGAGCCGCCCGCCCACGCGGTAGCGGACGGCGATCGCGTCCGGCCCGGGCTCGAACCGGACCTCGGTCGCCCCCTCCTCGATCGCCCGCGCGAGGTGCCCGTAGAGGAGGACGACGGCGCCCGGGTCGAGGCCGTCCTCGCGCTCGCGCCGCTCGCCCTCCCCCGCCTGCACGGCCGGCGGCGGGCCGAAGAGGTCGTGGAGCGCGCGGGCGACGAAGCGCCGCCCCGCGAGCGAGAAGGCGACGCGCGACCCGCACGCGGCCTCGAGCTCGCGCCGCGCCTCCATCCCCGGCAGGCGGGGCGTGGCGAGGACGATCTGCCCGGCCTCGCGGACGAACGGCACGACCTCGTGCCGGCGCAGGAGGGCCTCGGGGAAGACCGAGACGAGCTCCTGGTCGAGCGTCTGCGCGTACGGGAAGACGTAGGGGACCTCGAGCTCCTCGGCGAGGATCGAGCCGGCCTGCTCCTCGGTCGCGAGCCCGAGGGCGACGACCGCATCGGCGAGCGCGAGCCCGCGCTCGGCGGCCGTGCGCTCGACCATCCCGAGCTCCATGACCGTCAGGACGCCGCGGTCGACGAGCCGCTCGGCGAACCGCCGCATCACCTCGGAGTCGAGGTCGGCGGGCGCCGACCCGCCGCCCGGACCGTAGGCGGGCCTATCGCCCGGTTCCATGGCGCATCGCCTCCGTCGTCGTCGCCGGCGCGCGCCCCGGCCCGAAGGCCCCCTCGACTCGCTCGGCGAGGACATCGAGGTCGAACGGCTTGCCGATGAAGCCCTGCGCCCCGAGGGTCTCGGCGACGTGCTGCTGCGCGGGCGACGGGTCGCCCGAGACCAGGAACACCGGCGTCGCCCGCGTCCCCGGCCGGGCGCGGAGGTGCAGGAGCACGGCGTAACCGTCCCGCCGCGGGAGCATGAGGTCGAGGAGGATCACGTCGGGCGGCTCGAGCTCGGCGAGCTCGCAGGCCTGGACGCCGTCCTCGGCGAAGATCACGCGGTGGCCGCGGCCGCCGAGGAAGCGGCCGAGCACCAGGCGCACGGTCGCGTCGTCGTCGGCCACGAGGATGGTCCGGGGCTGGGACATTTCGTCGGGTCTCCGGGGGTGCGGCTCCATCGTTGCAACGACCGTGCCGGGATGGTCGACGGGATCGGCCTCAGAGCCCGTATCGCTTGATCTTGCGGGAAACCGTCTTGCTCGAGACCCCCAGCAGGCGCGCCGCCTTCTCGCGGTTGCCGCCCGTCGCCGCGAGCGCGCTCTGGAAGAGCGACCGCTCGGCATCGTCGTAGCTCGGGACGGCCCGCGCCGCGGTCCCGGCGCCCGCCTGGACGGCCGGAGCGGCGGCCGAGGCGGCGACGATCGCGGCCGAGTCCTCGCCCGCGGTCGCATCCCCGCCGAGCACGTGGGCCGGGAGGTCGGCGGTCCCGATCGCGCCGTCGGCCCCGAGCGCCATCGCCCGCTCGAGCACGTTCTCGAGCTCGCGGACGTTCCCGGGCCAGGCGTAGGCCTTGAGCGCCTCGAGGGCGTCGGGCTCGACGTTCCCGACGGCGCGGCCGTACCGGGGCGCGTGCCTCTCGAGGAGCCGCTGGACGAGCTGCGGCAGGTCCTCCGCCCGCTTGCGCAGCGGCGGCAGGACGATCCGGACGACGTCGAGCCGGAAGAAGAGGTCCTGGCGGAACTCGCCGGACTTCACGGCCCCGGCGAGGTCGCGGTTCGTCGCCGCGACCACGCGCACGTCGACCGGCACCCCCGCCGTCGCCCCGACCGGGATCACCGTGCGCTCCTGGAGGACGCGGAGCAGCTTCACCTGGGCGGCGAGGGTCAGCTCGCCGACCTCGTCGAGGAAGAGGGTCCCGCCCTGGGCCGCGCGCACGAACCCGGGGCGCCGGCCGATCGCGCCGGTGAAGGCCCCGGGCTCGTGGCCGAAGAGCTCGGCCTCGATCAGCGACTCGGGGATCGCCCCGCAGTTGACGGCCAGGAACGGGCCGCCGCGCCGCCCGCTCCGCGCGTGGAGCGTCCGGGCGACGACCTCCTTGCCGGTGCCCGTCTCGCCCTCGATGAGGACGGTCGCGTCGGTCGGGGCGATCCGCTCGACCATGCCCGCGACCTTCCGCATGGGCGCGGAGACCGCGACGAGCGGCGGCGGCTCGTCGGCCCCGCCGGCCGCGCCCGGAGCGGCCGCGGGAGCCGGTCCCGCCGCGGCCCCGGGGGCTCCGGTCGGGCCGGCGGCCGGCCCCGCCCGGCTCGCGGCCGCGCGGCGCGCCTCGATGACCTCGAGGGCCTCGGACAGGCGGGCGATCGTGAACGGCTTCTGGAGCAGGTCGCAGGCGCCGTCGCGGAACCCCTGGACAGCGACGCCCACATCGGCGTAGGCCGACATGAGCGCGACCTCGGGCGGCCGCGAGAGGGCGCGCAGCCGCCGCAGGACCTCGAGCCCGTCGATGCCGGGGAGCCGGACGTCGAGGAAGACGACATCGGGCGCCCGCTCCGTCGCGGCGGCGACGCCGGCCTCGCCGTCCGGCGCCATGCGGCAGCGCGCGCCACCGAGCTCGAGCCAGCGCTTGAGGAAACCGCGGACGACCTCCTCGTCGTCGACGATGAGGACGTCCAGTCCTTCCGCGCGCCGCGGTGCCTCCTCATCGCGCCGCATTAGGGACATTATACGGGTGGCCTTCGAAGATCGACACCCGGGCATCGGACCTTTTGTCCGGTGGGCTCGCCCGGCCACGGACACGATGTCGCCGGTCGCAGCCCGGACGCGGTCCGCCGGCCGCGGTCCCCCGCCCGCCGGCCCGCGCGATTCGCGGGCGCGGAACGGGCGACGAGTATTCGCGGCGACTGGCGCGCCCCGTGCGAAGGGAAGGGCGCCATGAACCTGCGCATCGAACCGACGCTCCCCCGCCCCGCGACGGCCACGGCCTCCGGGGCGCCGCCCGTCCCGCTCGTGCTCGTCGCCAAGAGCCCGCGCGGCGTCGAGGTCGCCCGCCTGCCGCTCGGCGTGCTCCCGATCCAGGTCGGGCGCGTCCCGCCCGCCCACGTGGTCGTGCCGGACCCGCGGGTCTCGCGGTCCCACGCCGAGGTCCTCTTCGTCGGCGGACGCTACGAGATCCACGACCTCTCGAGCAGCAACGGCACGTTCGTGAACGGCCAGCGGGTCGACGTCTCCCCGATCGCGCCCGGCGACCACGTGAAGGTCGGCGACTCGACGCTGACGGTCCAGGTCGTGCCGGTGCCGGACCCGGACTCCGAGGAATGCCGTACGGTCCACGACCTCGATCTGCTGACCGCGGACCTGCGGGCCGCCGGCGCCGGCGACGGCACGGGCCCGCTCAAGGCGGCCGTCCCGCCCGAGGACGAGCGGCTCGCGAGCCTCTGGGAGGCGAGCGCGGCCATGGCGCGCGCGACCGACCAGGTCTCGCTCTTCGCCGCCGTCCGCGGCGCGCTCGAGCGGGCGTTCTCCCCGGCGTTCCCGTCGATCGTCGTCCGCGACCCCGCGGGCGGCTTCCCCGAGGCGGACGCGATCGTGATGCGGGCGGTCGAGGAGAAGCAGGCGGTCGCGGCCGGCATGGACATGGCCGCGCCCCTCCTCTTCAACGGCGAGCCGGTCGCCGTCGCCCGCGCCTCCTTCCTGAAGAGCGGTCCCGGCTTCCGCGAGCGCCACCGTCGCCTGCTGGCCGCGATCGCCGACCACGCGGGCGCGGCGCTCGAGACCCTCGCACGCGTCGACGGCTTCCGGCGCCGGACGGGCGACCTCGAGCGCGAGAACGAGGACTTCCTCGAGCTCCTCGCCCACGGCCTGCGCGACCCGATCGCGGCGATCTTCGGGCTCACCGGGCTCGCCCGGGCGACGCTCGCCGGCGGCGACGTCGAGAGCCTCGACGAGGACCTCGCGGTCGTCGAGGCGGCCGCGCGCGAGGTCGCGCGGCTCCTCACGGACGTGATCCACCTGGCCACGCTCGAGCGCGATGCCGCCGGCATCGACCTCGCCGAGGTCGACGCCGCCGCCGTGATCGACGGCGCCGCCGCCTTCGCCGAGGTGCTCGCGGCGCGGCGCGGCGTCGAGGTCGGGACGGCGGTCGACGCGGGGCTCGCGTTCCACGCCGACCGCAAGGCGCTCGAGATCGCCCTCTCCGGGGTCGTCGCCGCCGTCGTCAAGTGCACGCGGCGCGGCGGCTCCGTGGTCATCGAGGCGCACCGGCGCGGGGAGGAAAGCATCGAGGTCTCCATCGCGGCGGAGTCCAGGCCGGCCGGCGCGCCCGCCCCATCCGAGAGCGGCCCCGGGGACCCGGGCCGGCCCGTCCCGCCGGCGGCCCTCGGCCTCCGGATCGCGCGGCGCCTGCTCGCCCTCCAGGGCGGGACGATCGCCTCCGAGGCGTTCGGTCGGGACGGGGCGCGGGTCGTGGTCGAGCTGCGCGCCAGGCCGGCGGCGCTCGAGGCCTGACCCGCCCCTTCCCCGTGTCCCGGTTTCGGCGTCTAATCTCCCCATGAAGGCCATCCGCGTCCGCAGGGCCGGCGGCCCCGAGGTGCTCGTCCTCGAGGACGTGCCCGACCCGACGCCCGGCCCGGGCGAGGTCGTCGTGCGCGTCCGCGCCGCCGGCGTGAACCCCGTCGAGACGTACATCCGCTCGGGGATCTTCGGTCCGGTCGAGGCCCCGTACACGCCGGGGACCGACGCCGCCGGCACCGTCGAGTCGGTCGGCGAGGGGGTCCGCCGCTTCCGCCCGGGCGACCGGGCGTACACGTCCGGGACGTCCACCGGCGCGTACGCCGAGCGGGCCCTCGCGCGCGAGGCTCAGGTCCACCCGCTCCCCGGGCGCGCCTCGTTCGCCCAGGGCGCGGCCGTGGGCGTGCCGTACGCGACCGCCTGGCGGGCGCTGTTCCAGCGGGCGCGCGCGGTCCCGGGCGAGGTCGTGCTCGTCCATGGGGCGAGCGGCGGGGTCGGGATCGCCGCCGTCCAGATCGCGCGGGCGGCCGGCCTGGTCGTCCTGGCGACGGCCGGGACGGAGGACGGCCGCGCGCTCGTCCGGGCGCAGGGCGCGCACGAGGTCCTCGACCACGGCGACCCCGAGCACCTCGCGCGCGCGGTCGCGCTCGCCGGCGGGCGCGGGGTCGACGTCGTCCTCGAGATGCTGGCGAACGTCAACCTCGGCCGCGACCTGCCGGCGCTCGCGCCCGGCGGGCGCGTCGTGGTCGTCGGCAGCCGCGGGCGCGTCGAGATCGACCCGCGCGACGCCATGCGGCGGGACGCCGCGATCCTCGGGATGTCGCTCTTCAACGCGAGCGAGCCGGACCTGGCCGCCGTCCACGCGGCCCTCGGCGCCGGGCTCGAGAACGGGACGCTCGCGCCCGCGATCGCCCGGGAGATGCCGCTCGCCGAGGCGCCGCGCGCCCACGAGGCCGTGATGGCGCCGGGCGCGCGCGGCAAGATCGTGCTCGTGCCCTAGCCCGCGCCGGGAACCCCGTTGACATTCGCCCGGAAAAGGGGCACCCTTGCGCCCTTGTCAAGATCAAGGAGGGGGGAATGTCCGCGATCCGCGAAGGCATGTGGTGCCACATCGAGATGCCGGTCGGCGACCTCGAGCGCGCGAAGCGCTTCTACGGGGACGTCTTCGGCTGGAAGTTCCAGGATATGCCTCAGATGTCCTACACCCTCTACGAGACGCGGCCCGGCGGCGTCGGCGGCGGGCTCTGGAACCCGCCCCCCGAGGTCCCGCGGAACGTCGTGAACTACATCTACGTGGACGAGATCGAGACCGCCGTCGCGCGGGTCGAGCAGGCCGGCGGCCGGCTCGTCAACCCGAAGATGGAGGTCCCGAACTCGGGCTGGTTCGCGCTCGTCGCCGACCCGGACGGCAACGTCTTCGGGCTCTGGAAGTCCATGCGCCCGCCGGCGCCGCCGCCCGCGAAGCGCGCCGCCAAGCGGAAGGCGAGGCCGGCGGCCAAGGCCAAGCCGAAGGCCGGGGCCAAGGCCAAGGCCAAGGCGAAGCCGAAGCCGCGCGGCAAGGCCAAGGCCAAGGCGCGGGCGAAGGCGCGGGCGATGGCGAAGGGCTCGCGCAAGACGAAGCCGACGCCGAAGGCGCGCGCCGCCAAGGCCCGGGCGAAGAAGGGCGGCAAGGCGAAGGCGCGGAAGCGGTAGGCTTGCCCGAGGACCGAGCGCCCGCGTCCGACCCGGGCGCTCCGCCCGTCACCCTCGACGACCTCGAGTCGGCCGCACGCGAGCGCCTGGCGCCGCTCGCGTTCGACTACTACGCGGGCGGGGCCGACGACGAGGAGACCCTCCGCGAGAACCGCGCCGCCTGGGCGCGGATCCGCCTCCGCTACCGCGTCCTCGTCGACGTCTCGCGGCGCCAGCTCGCGACGGCGGCGCTCGGGCGGCCGATCTCCCTGCCCGTCGTCGTCGCGCCGACGGCCTTCCACGCGCTCGCCCACCCCGAGGGGGAGGCGGCCTCGGCCCGGGCGGCGGCCGCCGCCGGGACCGTCTTCATCCTCAGCACGCTCTCGAACACGCCCGTCGAGGACGTCGTGCGCGCGGCCGCGGGCGTGGGCGGGGCCGTCTGGTTCCAGCTCTACGTCTACCGCGACCGGGCGGTCACCCGCGACCTCGTGCGGAGGGTCGAGGCGGCCGGCGTCTCGGCGCTCGTCCTCACGGTCGACGCGCCGCTCCTCGGGCGGCGGCCGCGCGACGTCCGCAACCGCTTCCGCCTCCCGGAAGGGCTCGCGGTCGCGAACCTCGTCCCGGCGGGGATGGGCGCGCTCCCCGAGGCGCCGGACGGGTCGGGGCTCGCCGCCTACTTCGCCTCGCTCCTCGACCCGGCGCTGACGTGGCCGGACGTCGAGTGGCTGCGGTCGCAGACGCGGCTCCCCGTCGTCGTCAAGGGGATCGTCCGCGGCGACGACGCCGCCCTGGCCGTCGAGCACGGGGCCGCGGGCGTCGTCGTCTCGAACCACGGCGGGCGCCAGCTCGACACGGCGCCGGCGACGGCCGACGTCCTGGCCGAGGTCGTGGACGCCGTGGCGGCGGCGGGGGGCGGGGGCGGCGACGCCCCGGTGGAGGTCTTCGTCGACGGCGGCGTGCGGCGCGGGACGGACGTCGTGAAGGCGCTGGCGCTCGGGGCGCGGGCCGTGCTCGTCGGTCGCCCCATCCTCTGGGGGCTGGCGACCGGCGGCGAGGCCGGGGCGCGGCGCGTCCTCGAGATGCTGCGCGAGGAGATGGACCTCGCGCTCGCGCTCTGCGGCTGTCCGACGGTGGGCGGGCTCGGGCGCGACCTCGTCGCCCGGGCCGGGGGCGGCCGCTAGCGCGCCGGCGGGGCCGTGTCCCTCACGAGGGCGAGGATCCCGGCCTGCGGCACGATCACGTAGGGCTTGCCCTCGAAGGCGATCTCGACCGCCGCCTTCTTCAGGTAGATCGCGAGGTCGCCGACCTCCGCCTGCACGGGGATGTGGCGGAGGTCGCGGCGGCCCGCCTGGACCTTCCACGGCTCGTCCTCGGCGGCGTCGGCGGGCGGGGGGAGCGGGATGCCCGGGCCCTTGGCGACGACGCGGCCCGCCTGGACGGACTCGCGCTCGATCGCCGTGCGCGGCAGGTAGAGGCCGACCTCGGTCCGGCCCTCGCCCTGCTCGAGCTCGATGAGGACGCGGTCCCCGACGACGACGAGCTCCTTGTTCCCCCGGCGGAGACGCACGCCGGCGTCGGCCTCGACCCCGCCCGCCGGCTCGTTCGATTCTCCCATGCGAGGCCGAGAGTAACCGACGCGCGACCGGGTCTCCAAAAAAATTTGGCCGAGGGGCCTTGACCGAGGGCCATACTTTTGGCATATGTACGGCATGAAGAGATCGCCCGCCTGGTCGGCCGTGCTCCTCGTCGCCGGGACGGCGCTCGCCGGCTGCTCGAGCGTCTGGCCGTTCCACCTCTACTGGCTGAAGAAGGACCCGGCCGAGACGAAGGTGGGCGCGAAGGCGCCGCCGTTCGCCCTCGAGAGGGCGACGGGCGGGACGGTCACGCTCGCGTCGATCCTCGCCGGGGGTCGGGCCGTCCTCGTCTTCTACCGCGGCGCCTGGTGACCGTACTGCCGCGGGCAGCTCGTGGAGCTGCAGGCACGGCTGAAGGAGATCGAGGCGCACGGGGCGACGCTCGTGGCGATCAGCGCCGACCCGCCCGAGGACTCGCGCGAGCTCATCGCACGGCTCGAGAAGAAGGAGGACACGAAGCTCGGCTACGCGCTGCTCTCGGACCCGGAGCTCAAGACCGCCAGGGCCTACGGCTTCCACGACGAGAAGCACGACATCGCCCTGCCCGCGACCGCGATCGTCGACCCAGGCGGCGAGATCGTCTGGAAGCACGTGGGCGAGACGGTCGCCGACCGGCCGGTGACGGACGAGCTCGTGAAGACGCTTGAGGAGCTGGCGAAGGGAAAGCGCTGACGCCGGACACGGCGGAATGTCGCGTCCTTGCGGGCCTCCCCGCCGGATGCCAGAATTCCTGCCCCTTCTTCCCTTTCCGGAGGCCCGCCGAGCCCCATGCCGAGCCGATCTCCAGCCCCCGTGGCCGCGCTCCTTCCGGCCGTGGCCGTGGTCGTCGCCGTCGCCGCGGCCGTCCTCGCCGCTCCCGTCGCCGCGGCCGACGAGCCGCCGCCGGCCGGGCGCTTCCGCACGCTCCTGATCGACGGCAACGCGCCGTTCTTCGATCCCGAGAAGCCGCCGATCCGGTCCTGGGCCATGCCCTTCGCCCACATGGACCTCCCCGGGGCGCCGTGGGTCGACGAGGCCCACATGCTCCGATCGGTCGAGCGCTTCGAGCGCTACTGCGACCGGGTCGCGGGCATGGGCTACACGGGCGTGACCCTCGGGAACCTGATCCACCTCGCGACCTTCGACGGGGTCCCCGAGGGCCGGGGCGCGGTCTACGGCCCGACGAGCCCGTACCGCCTCCGCGCCGAGCGCTACCGCGCCCACTTCCGCCGCCTCATCGCCGCCGCCCACGCCCGCGGCCTCGAGGTCGTGATCGAGACGGACTTCCCGGCGTACACGCCGGACCTCCTCGCCTACCTCGGCCCCGACGGGCTCTCGAACCTGAACCCGCGCCTGTGGGCGGCCCACCGCGCGGCCGTGCGGGAGCTTCTCGTCGACCTCGATGCCGACGCCCTGAGCGTCCGGATCGGCGAGGGCGGCGGCGCCTACGACGAGGTCGGGACGGGCTACGCGAGCACGGTCACGGTCACGACCGTCGCCGACGCGCGCCGCCTCGTGGCCGAGACGCTCGACGCCGTCGAGGACGCCGGCCTGCGCGCCGGCGAGCCGCGCCGGCTCTACTTCCGCACCTGGACGATCGGGATCGGCGAGCTCGGGCGCCTCCACACGAGCCCGGCGCTCTACGAGCGCGTCTTCCGGCCGTTCTACGGGCGGCGGACGCTCGTCTGCGTCATGAAGCACGTGGCCACGGACTTCTTCGACCACGCGCCGGCGAACCCGACGATCGGCCGCGGCGACGTCGCCCAGGTCGTCGAGTTCCAGGCGCGGCGCGAGTTCGAGGGCTTCGGGCTCTTCCCGAACTTCCGCGGGGCCTCGTTCCGCGAGGACCTCGAGCGGATGCGCGCCTGCCCGCAGGTCGAGGGCGTGAGCGTCTGGGCGGCGAACGGCGGGTTCCTCCTCCGGGCGCCGGTCTTCTACGGCTGCCACGGGCCCGACGACTGGATCGACGCCAACGTCTACGCCTACGCCCGGCTCGTCCGCGAGCCGGACCTCGCCCCGGAGGACGCTGCCCGCGACTGGGCGGCGCGCCGGATGGGGCTCTCGTCCGACGATGCCGAGCGCGTCGCCCGGGTGCTCGCGCGCTCGCCCGAGGCCGTCCGGACGGGCCTCTACGTCGGGGCGTTCGCGCGCAACGCGCCGCCGCTCTTCGGCGTCGACGTCATGCCGCCCATGATGTGGTTCTGGTGGACGCGCCCCATCGGGGCGCACGGCGTCCAGTCCCTGGTCTACCGGGCCGTGCGGGCGGCGCCCGACGCGGCGATCGCCGAGGGCGAGGCGGCGGTCGCCGCCGTCGACGCCATGCTCGCGGACGCCGAGGGGCTCTCGCCGTCGCCGTTCCGGGACCGCCTCCTGGCCTCGCTCGGCTACGAGCGGAGCCTCCTCGGCCTGCTCGCGGCGTGGCGTCGCGCCTTCGTCAGCCACTACCGCTTCGCCATCGACGGCGACGAGGCGGCGCACGGCGCCTGGATCGCCGCCCTCCCCGAGCTCGAGCGGGCGATGGTCGAGCACGAGCGCGAGTTCGGGCGGGACCGCTTCCTGCCCGCGCTCGACCTCCGCGAGCTCCGGCGCGACCTGCGCGACGCGCGCTGGCTCGAGCGCCTGCGCCCCGCCGCCTTCGCCCTCGCCGTCCTCGACCTCGCCCTCGGGCTCGCGCTCCTCGTCCTCCCGGGCCGGATCGCCGGGCGCCGGCGCGCCCGGGCGGCCGCGCTCGCCCTCGCGTGCGCGCTCCTCGTCGGCGGGTCGACGGCCCTCTTCGCCTGCGGCTACCGGGCGGCCGAGGTCGTCTTCCACGTGACCCTCGCCGTCCTCGTCGCCTGGGCGGCGGTCGCGCTCTGGTTCCGGATCTTCCGTCCGGCGGGGGTGGATCTCGACGACGAGCGACCGTCCACGCTCGCCGTCTCGCTCCCCCTCTTCGCCCCGCTCCTGCTGCTGCACGCGGCCCTCCTCGGCGTGTTCGCGAGGCGCGGGCCGGCGCCCGCCTACTACGTCGCCGTGAGCGCGCTCGACGAGCCCTGGGCGCGGGCGGTGCTCGCCCTCGCCGTCGCGGCGGTCGCGGCCGTCGGCGTGGCCGTCGGCCTCCGCGCGGCCGGCGGGGGGAGGGGCGGCCGGGCCTCGCTCGCAAGGCGAGCGCTCGTCCTCGCGGGGGGCCTCGCGGTCTCGCTGGCGGCGGTCGCGCCGCTCGCCGTCCGGGATGTCGACCGGACACTGCCGGAGGTGAACGATGTCCTGCGGCTCGGGCCGTCGATCGTCGGCGATGCCGGGACGGGGGTGAGCGAGCTCCTGTCGACCTCGCGGCTCGAGGCGGGCGAGCGCCCGGCGCGGTAGGTCGCACGACGGGCGGGCCCCGGCTAAGCTGAGTCGTATGCCTGATGGGCCGGAAACCCGCGCCGGCTGGGCGAAGCGAGCAAGCGCTCGGCTCGAGGTCCTGCTCTTCGCCGCCGGGTGCGCCTTCCTCGCCGTCCTGCTCGCGCGCATGGGCGTCGAGCCCGTCGAGCGGGCCTTCCGGCTCGCGGGGATCGGGCTCCCGCTCGTGCTCCTGCCGCAGGCCGCGGTCGCGGCGGCCGCGACCCTGTCCTGGCGGGCGGCCATCGACCGGGGCCGGCGCGGGGCCGTCCCCTTCCCGAGGCTCGCCGCCGCCTGGCTCGCCGGCGACGCGCTGAACTACGCGGTCCCGGCGGGCACCCTCGGCGGCGAGCCGACGAAGGCGCGGCTGATCTCGCCGGCGGTCGGGACGGAGGCGGCGGTGGCCTCGGTCGCGGTCGCCCGGCTGACCGAGATCCTGGCGCTCCTCGCCTTCGGCATCCTCGGCGCGCTCGCCCTCGCCCCGGCGCTCGGCCGCGACCCGGCGGCCGAGGGCGCGCTCGCGGCCGGCCTGGCGGCGGTCGCCGTCGCCGGCGGCGGGATCTTCGCCCTCGGGCGGCGGGCGCCCGGCACCCGCGCGGTCGGGATCGTCGAGCGCCTCGGCCTCCCCGGCGCGCGCGTCGCGCGCCTGCGCGCCTTCGCCGCCGGGCTCGACGCCCACCTCCGGCGGTTCCTCGAGCGGGACGGGCGCGGGCTCGCCGCCTCGACCGCGTGGCGGCTCCTCGCCTGGCTGCTGAACGTCGTCGAGCTCTGGGTGGTCCTGCGGCTCCTCGGGCTCCGGGCCTCGGTCGGGACGCTCCTCGGGATCGAGGGCCTGGCCGCCCTCTTCAACGCGGTCTTCTTCTTCGTCCCGGCGCGCGCGGGCTCGGCCGAGGGCGGGCGCGTGCTCATCTTCACGCTCGCCGGCCACCGTCCCGAGGATGGGCTCGCCGTCGCGGTCCTGCGCCGGCTCCGCGAGACCGTCTGGGTCGCGGTCGGGCTCGCCCTGCTCGGCATCCTCGCCTGGCGCGCCCGGGCGGCGGCCCGGAGCGAGGCGCCGGTCGAGCCCGAGCCCCGGCCGGCGCTCGACCTGGGGACGGTGCGGGCGTGAGCGGCCGCGGCCGGACCCGGGCGCTGCGCGTCCACGTCTGCCTCGACCAGCCGCTCGCGGATGGGGCGACGAGCGGGCTCGTCCGCACCTGGCTCCGCTTCTTCGAGGAGGCGGCCCGGCACGAGGACCTGGATGTCACCGGCCACGCGCTCGCCGCGGGCGACGACCGGACGACGGTCGTCGCCCCGAACGTGCGCCTGCGGGAGCACGCCCGGCCACGGCTCACTTCGGAGCTCGTGAACCGGCTCGGGATCCCCGTCCCGGCGACGGTCGGGCTCTTCCCCTACCGCCGGTCCCTCGCGCGCGAGCTCCGCGGCGCCGACGTCATCCACACGACGTACACGCTGCTCTCGTTCGCCATGACCGCCCTCGTCGTCTCGAGACGGTCCGGCAAGCCGCTCACGACGTCGCTCCAGACCGAGGTCCCGGCGCACGCCGAGATCTACGCTCGGGCCGCCGCCGAGCGCCTGCTCGGGCGCGGCCTCCTCCGACGGCCGCTCGTCGTCGAGCGCCGCCTCGCGGCCGCCGTGCGCCGCGCCCTCGAGGGGCAGGCGCGCTGGTACTTCAGGCGGTGCCGGCGCGTGTTCATCTCGACGCCGGGCGACCGCGCGGCGCTCCCCGAGGGCTTCCCGCCCTCGCGCGTGGTCTACCTGCCGCGCGGGATCGACACGGCGACCTTCCACCCGCGGCGACGCGACCGGGCGCGCCTCGCGCGCCGGTTCGGGATCGCCGAAGGGGAGCCGGTCATCCTCTACGTGGGCAAGCTGCTGCCCGAGAAGGGCGTGCCGACGCTGGCGCACGCCCTCGAGCGATTGCGGGCCGGGGGCGAGCGCTTCACGCTCCTCGCCGTCGGCCGCGGGGCCGGGCGCGCGGACCTCGAGCGGCGCCTCGGGCCGCGCGCCGTCTTCGCCGGCGTGCAACCCCACGACGAGCTCGGCTGGATCTCGGCGTCGGCCGACGTGCTCGCGTTCCCGTCCTCGACCGAGACGTTCGCGAACGTCGTCGTCGAGGCCATGGCCTCCGGCCTCGCGCCGATCGTGAGCGCGGCCGGCGGCGCGCCCCAGCACGTCCGCCGCCCCGGCGAGGACGGGATCGTGGTCGCGGGCGACGATCCGGCGCCCTGGGCGGAGGCGCTCCGGATGCTGCTCCGGGACCCGGCGCGGCGCCGGCGCATCGGGGCGGCCGCGCGCCGCCGGATCGAGACCGGCGGCTACACGGGCTGGGACGCGATCTTCGACCGGATCGTCAAGCCCGGCTGGGTGGGCGCGGCGGCGGAGGTCGCCGACGTGCGGGAGCCGGCCCGCCGCCTCGAGCCCGTGCCCGGGGACGACTTCGACCTCGAGCTGGGGGCGGCGCCGGCGACCGCGTAGGCGCCTGCGAGCAAGGGACACCGACGAGAGAGCAGGAAGGACGGTCCGTTTTCTAACGGAGCGTCGCCAGCGTCCCCGACGTGACCCCGTAGCGTTCGATCGCCCCGACCTCGCGGACCACGTCGGCGACCGACTTCCGGCCGGCGAGGAGGGCGGTGTAGGCCGCGAGCACGCGGGCCGCCTCGTCGCCCGTCTCCCACACGAGCTCGATGCGGAAGCGGCGGATGCCGCAGGCGCGCAGGCGCGCGAGGTGGGGCGCGGCCGACTGGGCCTCGGCGTTGAAGACCGTGTTGCGGCAGGAGACGTCGACGAGGACGGGATGCTCCCGACCCTTCGGGCAGCGGAGCGAGATGCGGTGGCGCTCGCAGGGACGGCCGCAGTCGCGGTAGTCGTGGCCGTCGGAGAGGTGCCGGCAGTAGAGGCAGTACTCGGTGTGGTAGAGCGGGAGGTGCTGGTGGACGGTCACCTCGAGCCGCTCGGCCGGGAGCGCGGCCGCCATCTCCGCGAGCTGGGCGACGTTCAGGTCGTAGGCCGGCGTGAGCGTCGCGAGGCCGAACGCGAGGAGCGTGCTCGCCGTCAGCGCGTTCGCGGCGTTGAGCGAGAAGTCGCCGTGGAGCGTGAAGCCGCTCTCGCCGGCCGCGGCCCGCGCCCGGTAGTGATGGAGCGCGCCCAGGTGGCGCGCGAGGACGCCGTCCGGGGCGAGCGCCTCGAGGCGCCGGTCGATCGGCTCCTCGCCCGGCTTCTGGATGCGCGGCGTGGCGACGACGGCCCGCGCCCCGCGCGCGCGCAGGCGCTTCAGGGCCTCGCCGACGCCGACGAACTCCATGAAGTCGACGTAGACCTCGCGGGCGCCGGCGTCGAGGACGGCGTCGACCTGGTCGAGCGTGCGGCAGAGGGGCACGATCGAGGCCGCGAGAGGTGCGGGCGCGGGCGCGGGCGCGGCGGAGCGGGCGACGGCGCCGGCGCGCGGCCGGACGGCGTGCGTCCGCACCGGGATCGGCAGGGCCTCGAGCGCCTCGACCAGGCGCCGACGCAGGCGCTTCAGCTCGGCCGGGCTCGTGGCCACGTCGCCCTCGAGCGCGACCTCGACCCGGCGCAGGAAGTAACGCGTGTCGCCGAGCGCGCCGAGCTTCGAGCGGAGCACGGGCTCGCCGAGCGGGGCGTGGCGGGCGGGCTCGAGCGGAGCGTCGCCGGTCGCCCGGGCGGAGCGCCCGAGGACGTCGCGCCCCTCGACGACGAGCGGCCGGCCCGCGGCGCCGCGGACGACGACGTCGAGCGCCACGCGGCGCCTGGCCTCGAGCGCGCGCAGCAGCCTCCGCTTGAGCGCGCTCGAGTGCGACTTCCAGACGACGTCGCCCGGCCGCACGCGCCCGAGATCGGGACCGGGGTCGCCGAAGCGGACCTCGACGAGACCGTCCGGCCCGGGCGGCTCGACGGCGAACGTCCCGCCCTGCGGCTCCTCGCTCGAAGGGCTCCCCTGGTCGAAGATCACCCAGTCGCCGACCGCGAGCCCTGGCGCGCCGGGCTCCGGCCGCACGTGGACGCGCCACGGCCCGAGCCGCTCGACCGTCCCGAAGCGCAGGCCGCGGTGGCCCGGGTAGAGGCCGTGCGTCAGCGCCTGGTGGTCGTCGCCGAGGAGCCAGCCGGGGCTGAAGCCGCGGCTGTAGGTGAGCGCCATCTCCTCCTCGTCCTCGCGCCCGAGCCGCACCACGCGGCCCTCGGCGAGCGCATCGACGACCTTCCGGTACTTCTCGACGGTCGCGGCGACGTACTCCGGGCCCTTGTACCGCCCCTCGATCTTGAAGCAGGAGATCCCCGCCGCGAAGAGCTCGGGGAGGAGGTTGTAGGCGCCGAGGTCCATGGGCGAGAGCAGGTACTTCTCGAGGCCGAGCGCCCGCACCTGCCGGTCGACGACGAGGTCGTAGGGCAGGCGGCACGACTGGGCGCACTGGCCGCGGTTGGCCGAGCGCTGCCCCCACGCCTCGCTCGTCAGGCACTGCCCGCTCCAGGACATGCAGAGCGCGCCGTGGACGAAGCACTCGAGCTCGAGCGACGTCCGCGCGCGCAGGCGCCGGATCTCCTCGATCGAGAGCTCGCGCGGCAGGATCACGCGCACGACGCCGAGCTCGGCGGCGACCGCCGCCCCCTCCGGCGAGCTGATCGTCATCTGGGTCGAGGCGTGGATGGGGAGGGTCGGCGCGATCTCGTGGCAGAGGCGGGCGACGCCCAGGTCCTGGACGATGGCGGCGTCGGCGCCGGCGCGCGCGATCGCCTCGATGAGGCGCTCGGCGACCTCGACCTCGCGGTCGTAGACGAGCGTGTTGAAGGCGACGTAGCCCTTGACGCCGTGCTCGTGCAGGAAGCCGAAGACGCGCGGCAGGTCCTCGGGGGCGAAGTTCGCGGCCTTCGCGCGCGCGTTGAACCCGCTCGAGAGGCCGAAGTAGACGGCGTCGGCGCCGGCCCCGACCGCCGCCCGGAGGCACGTCTCGTCCCCGGCCGGGGCCAGGATCTCCGGAAGATTTTGCAGCTTCACAAGTTGGGAGATTTTACCCGGGAGAACGGACGCCGTCAAGGCCGGTGCGGCCGTCCGCGCGGGTCGGACCCTTGCGTATAATGACGGTCCATGTCCTCGACCGCGCGATTCCCGGACGTCGTCGTCGTCGGCGGCGGGATCGTCGGCGCCGCCTGCGCCTACGAGCTCGCCCGGGCGGGCGCGCGCGTGCGCCTCCTCGAGCGCGGCGACGTCGCCCGCGGGGCCTCGTGGGCGGCCGGCGGGCTGCTCACGCCCGTGCACCTCGCCGAGTACCCGGGCCCGCTCGCCGCGCTCTGCGCCGCGAGCCTCGAGCTCTATCCGCCGCTCGTCGAGGAGCTGCGCGGCCGCTCGACGACCGACCCGGAGCTGCGCCGCCCGGGCCTCCTGATCCTCGTCCAGGACGACGAGGACGAGCGGTCCGTCGCCGCCCTCGAGGCGTGGAAGCACGCGCGCGGCGAGCGGGCGGAGCGGCTGCCGGCGGAGGAGGTGCGGCGCCGCGAGCCGGCGATCGCCCCGGACGTGCGCTCGGCGCTCCTCGTGCCCGACGTCCTCGCCGTCCGCAACCACCGGCTCGCGCGCGCGCTCGTCGAGGCCGCCGAGCGGCTCGGCGCCGCCGTCGAGCGCGGGCGCGAGGTGACGGGGTTCCTCGTCGGACGCCCCCGCGGCGGCCGGCGCATCGACGGCGTGCAGACGGGGGCCGGCGACGTCCGCGCCAAGGAGACCGTCGTCGCCGCCGGCGCCTGGGCGGGCGCCCTGCTCGCGACGATCGGCCTCGACGTGCCCGTGCGGCCCATGCGCGGGCAGATGCTCCTCCTCGACGGGCCGCCCGGCGCCATCCGCCACGTCGTCCTCTCGCGCGACCAGTACCTGATCCCGCGCGGCGACGGCAAGGTGCTCCTCGGGAGCACGGTCGAGGACGCCGCCTTCGACTGCCGGGTGACGCCCGAGGGCGCGGCCTTCCTCCTCCGCCGCCTCGGCGAGTTCGCGCCGGGCGCGTTCGACCTCGGGCTCGTCGGCTCGTGGGCGGGCCTGCGCCCCGGGACGCCCGACCGCCTGCCCTACATCGGCCGCCCCGAGGGCGTCGACGGCCTCATCGTCGCCGCCGGCCACTTCCGCAACGGGATCCTGCTCGCCCCGGTGACGGGCCGGATCGTCGCCGACCTCGTCCTCGACCGCCCGCCGCCCGTGGACCTCGCTCCGTTCCGCCCCGGCCGGCCCGTCCTCGAGGCGACGTCGTGACCGGGAAGTTCGAGGGCCGGACGGCGCGGGAGTGGATCGCGGCCCTCCGCGATCCCGACCCGCGCGCCCGCGCCGGCGCCGCCCGCGCGCTCGCCCGGCTCTGCGCCGCGGCCGTGGACGCGCCGTTCGACGAGGTCCTCGACGCGCTCAAGCCGCGCCTCGAGCTCGGCCGCGGCCTGGAGCCGGACCGCCGGGCGCGCGACGCGATGTTCGAGGCCACGAAGGTCGTGGCCGAGCGGCGCGCCCGCGTCCTCGGCCTCCGCGTGAAGCGCCCTGCCGACCTCCGGACGATGCGGGGCGGCGACCTCGTCCGCCACGCGATCGACCGCCTCTGGGACGCCTGCGACATCTACTCGGACCGGGCCGCGCTCCGCTCCGTCCTCGACCTCGCGACGCCAGGCCAGATCGCCGTCTACGCGATCTTCTGGACGCACGCCGAGGTCTCGAACGGCGGCTTCCACCAGTACTTCCACAACGCGACCGGCATCCTCGCGCCCGAGGCCCTGGACGGGCTGCGCCGGATCGGGGCCCTGCGCTTCGCCGAGCTGCTCGAGCGCGCGATGCGCCGCTTCCCGCGCGGCGCGCCGCCCACCGACAACGCCCGCCGCCGCGACGACCTCGACTCGATCACGGACGGCGCCTTCCGGGGGCTCGACGAGGCGTTCTTCGAGCTCGACCGGCACGACGACCTGCTCGAGCTGGTCGCCGACCACGTGCGGGCCCACCCGGACGAGTTCTTCGAGGCGGAGCGGCGCGGGTAGCCGCAGGGACGGCGCGCGCGGCCCGCCCCGGTCCGGCCCCTCGTCCCGGTCGAGCCCGAGCCGGCGCAGGTCCTCGATCGCCCGCGCCGCCGCTCCCGCTCCGCGCCCTTCGCCGGCGCGTGACGGGCGCGGGCCGGGCCCTCGGCGGCCCGCCGGCGGAGCTCCGGGTCGTGACGGGCCTCGGCCTTCTTCGGCAGCGCCTCGGCCAGGTCCAGGCGCTGAGGCGCCTCGTAGCGGCAGGCGAGAACGCCGTCGTCCGCGGCGTCCTTCTCGAGCAACCCGATGGTCGAGCCGGCGAAGGCGATGGCGCTGCGAAGCCCGGGCGATGCCCGCGCCGGGACCGAGGACCGCGACGACGAGGACGATCGCGGCGAGCCCGCCCGGGCGCGCCGCCCTGAACCATCGGCCGGGCCCCGTGGTCTTCTCCGATCGGAGCGGGCGGCTTCAGTCGCCCGCGCGGACGTCGATCGAGAACGCGAGCGAGCTCGCCTGGAGCGCCCGCGAGCAGGCGAAGAGGCGGACCTCGAGGCGGCCGGGGCGCGAGGCGTGGAGCTCGTAGCCCGTCTCGGTCCGGACGACGCCGGCGTCCGGGCCGGCGTCGAAGACCACGTACGCGGGCTCGGGCAGGGCGCGGTCGAAGGCAAGCGCGAGCGGGACCGGGCGCCCGGCGACGGCGGCGGCCGCCTCGACGCCGAGGATCCGCGGGCCGGGCGGGGCGCGCCCGGGGACGAGGACCGGCGCCGCGAGGACGGCCTTGTCGGCGGCGTCCACGAGCGGCCCGAGGTCGAGGTCGGCGCCGGCGGCGCGGGCGATGAGCGTCACGTTGCCGCGGGCGGCGGCGAGGTAGAGGAGCCGGCCGTCCCCGCGGGCGCCGAGGGCCACGTCGCCGGCGACGCGCTCGGGCGCGAGCGGCATCGTGCAGGCGCGGACGGCGGCGGCGAGGTGGGCGCGGGCGGCGCCGACGTCCGGGTGGAGGCGCACGGTCAGGAAGGCCTGCGCGGGCGCGCGCCCGGAATGGAACGCGAGCGTCGCCTCGCCGACGCGCGGGTCGACGACGTGGTCGACGCGCTCGAACCCCGCGGCGGCGATCTCGAGCACGTCCACGCCCGCGCGCGCCGGGCCGGGGGCGGGCCACCCGGCCGGATCGGGGGCCGGCGCCGCGGCGGCCGGCGGCGGGGCGCCCGCGGCCTCGCGCCCGTCGTCGCGGCCCGCGCCGCCGCCCGCGCCGCCTGCGGGCGGGGCGCCGTCGCCGCAAGCGACGAGGAGGAGCGAGGCCGGGACCGCGAGGACGGCGAGGAGCGCGCGCATGGGCTTCCCCTTACCGGTACGACGCGCGACCGAACTCCTTCACGGTCACGTGGGTGTCCGGCGTGAGCTTGGAGATGTAGCGGCTGTAAGGCATGCCGGCCGGCAGCCGCTCCAGGAACGGCGAGCTCCACGGCGACGCGTCGTCGTCGACGCTGAGGCACGCGTCGAGGACGGTCTGGGCCCGGTCGCCGGTCGCGAACGCGTGGAACGAGAAGGCGTGCCCGCCGCCGAAGAGATCGTGCGAGAAGCCCGGCCTGCCGATCCCACGGATCCAGTTCAGGCGGAAGTTCCAGCCGATCACGGCGATCTCGGGCCGGGCGCCGACGTGGCGGCCGAGCGTCGCCGTCGCGCCCGCGCAGTCGAGGCAGTTCACCTGTCGCCCGAAGCGCAGGCCGTCGAGGAAGGCGCCGAGCTCGACGACCGGGTAGGCGAGCGATTGCGGCGCGTTCGAGTAGGCGGGCGCGCCGGCGAACGAGTCGTACGTGAGCCCGAGCCCGCCGTTGAGGCCGCTCGCGATCGCGTTGAGGACGGAGGGGCCGTCCGTCCCGCGCCCGGCGTTGAAGCGACCGACGAGGTCGCAGGCGGCGACCCAGGCGGGGCGGCCGTCGGACGGGCGGTCGAGGACGATGTAGGCGACGTGCTGCGTCCGGATCGCGCCCGGGAGCGTGCGCCACGACTGGCCGTCGAAGACCTGGAAGCGGAACGGCAGCTCGAACGGGAGCCGCTGGACGCCCGCCGGCAGCGCCGGGAGGTCGAGCGCGACCTGGCCGCCCGGCCGGATCTCGGCGGAGGCGGCCTGCCCGAGGACGAGGCGAATCGGCAGCCCCTGCACCGGGTAGCCGCACCCGACCGCGCGGCCGCCGTGCGCGGCCTCCGAGCCGAGGGCGACGACGACGCGCGCCCGCGACCCCTGGACGTAGGCGACGGGCAGGCTGCGGCCGCGCTGGGCGACGCCGCCCGAGCCCGTGCGCGGCGGGCTCGCGAGGTTCGTCCAGACCGCCGGGATCGCGAGGGGCGAGCCGTCGCCGCGGTCGACGCAGCCGGCGATCCCGAGGTCGGAGGACGGCAGCGTCCACGCGGGCCCGGCCGCGTCGACCGGGAAGACGCTCCCCGAGACGCTCGGGTCGGCGCGGTGGTAGGCGAGCGGGACGCGCGCGCCCGCCGCGCCGTCGCCGAACTGGACGGAGATGAGCCCGAGGCGGACGACGTTCACGACCGCCTCGCGCGCGTACGTCCCCCCGGCGGTCTGGGCGCGGAGGCGGACGCGGTAGCGCCCCGGCGGGACGAAGAGGCCGCGGTCGTCGAGCCCGTTCCAGGCGTCGCGGTACGTGCGCCCCGTCTGGCGCGCCGCGCTCGCGACGAGCGTCCGCACCGTCCGCCCCGCGTCGTCGGTCACGGCGACCGTCGAGTAGTACGCGCTCGCGACGCTCACGAGCGACGCGACGTCGAGCGAGGCGCCGGCGATCTTCGGGTCGTAGACGGGGGAGGAGACGGCGACCGAGGCCTGGGCCAGCGCCTGCGTGGGCGAGAGAAGGAGGGCGAGGGCGAGCAGGGCGCCGCCAACGGCGACGAGGATCCGGGCGACGGCCGTCGCCGGACCGGACCCCTGGCGCGATTCGTGGATCAAGGGCGCGCTCTCCCTTCGATCCTCATCACCCCCACTCGGAAAGAGTATAGCCGCCCATCCGGCAAGACCGTACAGGTGTCCGCCATCGCGCGCCGCAGCCGGGGTTCGGCGGCGGAGGTCCCGAAGGCCACGATCGGCGAGGAGCCTCGTGAAGCCGAAAGGTCCACCCGCCCTTCGATTGCGGGCGATCTCGGGCCTCGGGTATCCTCCCGATCGTGGCGGTCGAAGGGGGCGAGGCCGTGAAGGACGACCCGCAGTCGGCGCGGGCGAGGTTCGCCTGGGTCATCGTCGACTCGATGACGTCGCTCTGGGCGGGGCTGCTCGCTCCGGACGGGACGATCCTCTTCCGCCCGCGGGTCGCGGCCCAGGCGACCGGCCTGCCGAACCCGGACGCGGTCGGCCGGCCGTTCTGGGAGATCGAGAGCTGGGCGCCCGCGAGCGCCGCCCGGGCGCGCGCCGCCGTGGCCGAGGCGGCGGCGGGCGGGGAAGCGCGCTTCGAGGCCGAGATCCGCGCGCGTCACCCCGAGCCGAGGGCGCTGATCGTCGACGTCACCATCCGCCCGTTGAGGGACGAGTCGGGGCGCATCGCCTACCTCCTCGTCGAGGGCGACGACATCACGGAGCGGCGGCGGGCCGAGACGGAGCTCGCGCGGAAGAACGAGGAGCTGCGCGGCCTCTACGAGCGGCTGAAGGAGCTCGATCGGCTGAAGACGCGGTTCTTCGCCAACGTCAGCCACGAGCTGCGCACGCCGCTGGCGCTGATCCTGGGCGTGGTCGACCGTCTCGAGCGCGCCGCCTTGCTGGGCGGCGGCGGCGGCGGCGGCGTGCGCCGGCCGGACCTCGAGGTCGCGCGAAGGAACGCCCGGATCCTCCTCGGCCACGTGAACGACCTCCTCGACGTCTCGAAGCTCGACGCCGGCAAGCTCGAGCCGCGCCGCGCCGACGTCGACGTGGCCCGGCTCGTCCGCCTCGTCGCCTCGAACTTCGAGTCGCTCGCGCACGAGCGGCGGATCGAGCAGGTCGTGCGGGCCGAGGGGTCGCTCCGGGCCGAGGTCGACCCGGAAAAGGTGCAGCGCATCCTCGCGAACCTGATCTCGAACGCGCACAAGTTCACGCCGGCGGGCGGGCGCGTGCGCGTCTCGCTGCGGGCGGGCCCCGCCGAGGCGCCCGTCGAGGCCGTGCTCGAGGTCGCCGACAGCGGCCCGGGGATCGCGGAGGCGCTGCGCGAGCGCGTGTTCGAGCGCTTCTTCCAGGCCGGCGGCGAGGCCGCGCCCGGCTTCGGCGGGACCGGGCTCGGGCTCGCCATCGCGAAGGAGCTGGCGCTCCTCCACGGCGGGCGGATCGTCGCCGGGGAGGCGCCCGAGGGCGGCGCCCTCTTCACCGTCACCCTCCCGCTCCGCGCCCCGCCGGGCGCGGCGGTCGGGCCCGCGGCGCCGGCGCCGCCGCTCCGGGAGGCCGTCCCCGCCGTCGCGGGGGCCGCGGTCGCGGAGGCGGGCGCGTCCTCGGGGGAAGGCGACGGGGCGGGCCTCGGGCCGCCGGACCGGCCGCTCGTGCTCGTCGTCGAGGACAACCTCGAGATGCGCCGCCTGCTCGTGGACACGCTCGGCCCGGGGTACCGCGTCGCCTGCGCGGGCGACGGCGCCGCCGGCCTCGCGCAGGCGCTCGCCCTTCGCCCCGACCTCGTCCTCACCGACGTCATGATGCCCGAGCTCGGCGGCCGCGAGCTGCTGCGCGCCCTCCGCGCCCGGCGCGAGCTCGACGCCGTGCCCGTCGTCGTCTTGACGGCCCGCGCCGACGACGACCTGCGCGTCGGCTGCCTCCGCGAGGGCGCGCAGGACTACGTGCTGAAGCCGTTCTCGGCCGACGAGCTGCGCGCCCGGGTCGACAACCTGATCGCCCTCAAGCGCACGCACGAGCTCCGGCGCCTGAGCGAGGTCGCGACGAAGGGCCAGGAGGACGAGCGGCGCCGCCTCGCGCTCGCGCTCCACGACGGGGCGGGGCAGGTGCTGGCGGCGGTCGCGAACCACCTGGACGACGCGACGGCGCGCGCCCCCGAGCCGCTCGCGCGGCGGCTCGGCGAGATCCGGAGCCTCGTCGGGCGGCTCCACGACGACCTGCGCCGGCTCTCCCACGACCTGCGCCCGCTCGCGCTCGACGACCTCGGGCTCGTCGAGGCCCTGCGCGATCTCGCGGGCGGCGTCGCGACGGACGCGCTCGCGGTCGAGGTCGCCGTCGACCCCCCCGACCTCGCCCCGCCCCCCGACGTGGCGATCGCGATCTTCCGGATCGTCCAGGCGGCCCTCGCCAACGTCCAGCGCCACGCGCGGGCGCGCCGGGCTTGGATCCGGCTCGCGGCCGACCCGGACGCCGGCCGGCTCGCCCTCGAGGTCGAGGACGACGGCGCCGGCTTCGACCGCCGCCAGGTCGGCCCGGACGCGGGCGTGGGGCTCGTCGGGATGCGCGAGCGCGCCGCCTGGCTCGGCGGCACGCTCGAGGTCGACTCCGCGCCGGGCCGCGGGACGCGGATCCGCGTCGCCGTCCCGGTCGCGTTCCCGGCCCGGGAGCCGGCTCCGGTCCCCGCCCCGGTCCAAGGAGGCGAGCGGTGACGGCGAGGCCGATCGGCGTCCTCGTGGCCGACGACCACGTCATCGTCCGCGATGGCATCGTCGCCCTGCTCCGCCGCGAGCCGGACATCGAGGTGCTGGGCGAGTGCTCGGACGGCGAGGAGGCGCTGGCGCGGATCGAGGCGCTCGCGCCGGCCGTGGCCGTCCTCGACATCGCCATGCCGCGCATGACCGGGATCGAGATCGCCCGCAAGGTCCGCGACCAGGGCCTCCGGACGGCCGTCGTCCTCGTCTCGGCGCACCACGAGGCCGCCTACGTGCGCGGGGCCGTCGACGCCGGCGCCTCCGCCTACGTCCTCAAGGACTCGGCCACGCGCGAGCTGCTGGACGCCGTCCGCGCCGCCGCCTCGGGCGAGGTCTACCTGAGCCCGCGGATCGCGACGACGGCCCTTGCCGCCCTGCGCTCGGGCGCCGAGCCCGAGGCCCCCGCCCTCACGCCGCGCGAGCGCGACGTCCTCCGCCACCTCGCCCAGGGACTCTCGAGCAAGGAGATCGCGGCGGCGCTCGGGATCGGCGTCGCGACCGTGAACGGCCACCGGACGGCGATCATGGACAAGCTCGGCATCCGCCACGTGCCGGGCCTCGTCAAGTACGCGATCAAGCACCAGCTCGCCTCGCTGGACGAGTGACTCCCCCGAGGTCGGAGCGCCGTCCCCCGACTCCCGAGAGCTCGTGAGCGTACCGGGCCGTGAGTCGACTCCGGGCCGGGGCCGGTGAGAGCGAGCGCCTGAGGCGGCGGTCACGAGAAGTGAGGGCGTCGATGCCCTCAATCCTGGGGGGGGCCGGACCGGTCCCGGCGCCGCTACGATTGCCTCCGGTAGTCGAGACCGCGACTCGAGCGAACCGCCGATTCCCAGGGCACCCCGGAGCGTGCTACACTCGGGGCGGCCAGGGAGGTCAGAGGGGAGACACCATGGCCTTGAAGCCGCCCGCGCCGCCGCCACCTGCGCCACCCGCTCCGCCTGCGCCACCCGGCCTGCCGCCTCTCCCGAAGCCGCCGGCGCCGCCCCACGTCGAGCTCCCGAAGGCGCCTCCGCTGCCGCCCCTGCCGGCACCGCCGCCCCCTCCACCGCTTCCGCCGCCGCCCGCACCCGGCGCGCCGCCGGCCGGAGGCGTCGGGGCGGGCGGGAGCAGACACGGGACTGGCTCGAGCGGAACCCGATCGAGGTCGAGGTGGACGGGAGGCCGGTCCCGGGCGGCGCCCTGGCCGAGAGCGCGGGCCGGGTCGTCGTCCAGTTCCGGCTGCCGCCGGGCGAGCACAAGCTCCTGATCTCGAGCCTCGAGCGCCGCAACGGCCAGCCTTCGCCGCTCCCGCCGCAGCGGATCTTCTACGTCTCGCAGCAGGTCCGGGTGAAGGAGCCGGCGGCGACGACGGCGGCCGCGCCGCCCGCGCCTTCCTCGCCCCTTCCGGGGTGAATCGGAGATCGGGTCCTCATGGCCTTCCCGAAGCCGCCGCCGCCGCCCGCGCCGCCGCCGCCGCCCGCGCCGCCGCCGCCGCCACCGCCCAGGTGAGGTGCGGGCGGCGGACGAGCGTCGGCCGCCACGCGGGGCGCGCGTCGATGCGGAGCGGCTGGCCGATCGTCACGACCGGTCCGAGGCGGACGCCCGGCCGCCGGTCGCCGCCGCCTCCCGGCCGCTCGAGCCGGCCGCGGCGGCGCGGGCGCAGCGGCGCGTGCCGTGGGCGCCGACGGAGGGCACCGGGCGGCCCGGACGGCGGGGACGGCCGGGACGGGGCGGGCCCCCGCTCCGGTCCCGGTCCGGCTCCCGGTTCCGGATGCGGACAAGCGCGCGGGCGGGGCGCGTCGCCCTCGTCGTCGCCGCCGCCCTCGGCCTCGCCGCCGCGATCGCGCTCGCGGCGGTGGCGGGGTGGGCGACGACCGTCGCCCACACGCCCGATCTTCGGGCCATCTACGACGAGCCGGCGCAGAAGATCGGCGACCACCGCAACCCCGTGATCCTGATCCCGGGCATCCTCGGGTCGCGGCTCGTCGACGAGCCGAGCGGGCGCGTCGTCCGGGGCGCGTTCTCGGGCGACTACGCCGACCCCGAGGACCCGGAGGGCGCGCGCCTCCTCGCCCTGCCCATGGCCGAGGTCGCGCCGCTCGCCGGCCTCCGCGACGACGTGCCCCCGGACGGCGTCCTCGCCAAGGTGGAGGTGAGCCTCTTCGGCCTGCCGGTCGCGCTCAAGGCCTACGTCGACATCCTGCTGACGCTCGCCGTCGGCGACTACGCCGACTCGACCCTCGGCGAGTCCGGCGCCGTCGACTACCGGGGCCGGCACTACACGTGCTCTCAGTTCGACTACGACTGGCGCCGCGACCTGGCCGAGAACGCGGCGCGGCTCGCCCGCCGCATCGACGACGTGCGGGCTCACGTGCAGCGGCGGCGCGGGACGGCGGAGCCGGTCAAGGTCGACATAGTCGCCCACTCGATGGGCGGGCTCCTGGCCCGCTAGTACCTGCGCTACGGCGGACGCCGAACGCGGGCTCGGTCCTGGCGCTCACCCAGCTCGTCGAGGGCGTCGAGTTCGCGCCCTTCCTCCCCCGC
>Ga0187893_10001121_pt1 | contig 66762 bp, 61 predicted proteins | sample MA1701074metaG_FD_139574 | JGI IMG/M metagenome (GOLD analysis project Ga0187893, IMG submission 139574) | White microbial mat communities from a basaltic lava cave in the Kipuka Kanohina Cave System on the Island of Hawaii, USA - MA170107-4 metaG ...
GCGGACAGACGTGCCGCGCATCAACGGCGACCGGCTGAACCTGCATTTGCGAGAGCTCGCTGAGTTCGGCAAGAATCCGCAGGGTGGCGTGAGTCGAGTCGGCTATACGGACGCAGACAAACAGGGTCGAGAGTATGCGATGCGCTGCATGCGCGATGCCGGTCTCGACGTGCGCATCGACATGGCTGGCAACATCATCGGCCGAGTGGCAGGCAGCGATCCGCGCCTCAAGCCGATTCTTTTCGGCTCGCACATCGACTCGGTCCCAGAAGGCGGCAACTACGACGGCACACTCGGTTCACTCTCGGCAATCGAGTCGATCCAGACGATGCGCGAGCAGAAGATCGTCACGAAGCATCCGCTGGAGGTCGTAATCTGGCAGTTCGAAGAAGGTGGCTTGATTGGAAGTCGCGGAGCGATCGGCGAGCTCACCGAAAAAGACCTGGCCTTGGTCAACTGGAGCGGAAAGACGATCAAGGACGGCATCGCCTTCATCGGCGGTAATCCCGAACGATTGAACGAGGCGAAGCGCGCTGCGGGCGACTATGCCGTTTACTTGGAGCTGCACATCGAGCAGGGCGGAACGCTCGAGCAGCGCAGTCTCGATGTTGGGATTGTCGAAGGGATCGTCGGCGTCTATCGCTGGGAAGTCACGGTGGAAGGCTTCGCGAACCACGCTGGGACAACGGCGATGAAGGACCGGCATGATGCGCTTTTGTCTGCAGCGCGCTTCATCGACATGGTCAATCGCACCGTGACTTCGGTGCAGGGCCGCCAGGTGGGCACGGTCGGGAAGATCCAGATATCGCCGAACACGCCTAACGTGATTCCGGGCAAGGCCACGCTCTCTCTCGAGCTGCGCGATCTTGATGCCGCGAAAGTGAGTTCTCTCTTCGAAACAATCCGCCGAGAGGCCGAAGGCATTGGCCGCACGAACGGGACTGCAATCCGCATCGATCCAATCAGCGCGAACCCTCCGGCGATGACTGACGCTCGCGTGCGCCGCGCCGTCGGGGAGACTGCGCGGACACTGGGTCTAAAGGGCGTGGACCTCCCGAGCGGTGCCGGGCATGATGCGCAGTCGATGTCGCGCTTGGCGCCGATGGGGATGATCTTCGTGCCCAGCGTCGGCGGGATCAGCCACTCGCCGAAGGAGTACACCTCGCCGCGAGACTGCGTGCGCGGCGGCGACATGCTCTTGAACACAATCCTGCGGCTGGACCGGATGGATTGGTCGCGGCCAGCGTCAACCTAACGAGTACGCTTCATGCCGCATAAGAGCACCATCCAGGATGAGCTCAAGCAAAAGAGACCGTTTCACTCACGCTATCAGGAGGCGCTTCTCGCGCTGATGCGGACGGCCGCAGTCTCGAAGCGTCCGGTTGTCAAAGTCGTCGAGGCCGCGGGGATTTCGCTGGCGCAGTACAACGTCTTGAGAATCTTGCGCGGCGCGGGGCCGGATGGGCTTCCGACCTTGGCGATCCGCGAGCGCATGGTCGAAGAAGCCGCCGGCATCACTCGTCTCATCGACAAGCTGGAGGCCGCGGGCTACGTCAGCCGCGAGCGGTCGATACCCGATCGGCGGTTAGTCCTGTGCCGAATCTCAGAATCGGGCCTAACGCTTTTGTCTGAACTTGATGCCGACGTGAACGAAGCAGACAAGGCCGTGCTTCAGGTGCTGAACGACGATGAGCTGGATCAACTGATCGATCTGCTCGACAAAGTCAGAGCGACCCAATCGGTGAGGGCAGGGGTGTGACTCCTTAGCCGAAGATCGGCGGCGTGCGGGTGCACCACGGCCGCGCACGTTCGAGCTGTCCGGCGAGTCTAAACAGCGTCGCTTCGTCGCCGTAGCGGCCGACAAACTGTACGCCGATCGGCAGCCCTTCGGCATTCCAGAAGAGCGGCAGCGACATGCCCGGCTGACCGGAGACATTGAACGGCGCCGTGAACGGCATGAACTCGTAGACAGTCTCGGCGAGCTTGTCGACCATGCCTAACGCGCGCATCAAGCGACCACCGCGCACGCGTCCCATCGTGCGCAGCAGCTGACGCTCCGCGGCAGTCGGCTGCAAAGCGCCGTGCGGGAACGGTGGCGACGCCACGGTTGGCGTAAGCAGCACGTCGTACTGCTCAAAAAAGGCCCCGATCGTGCGCGACGCGCGCTGCAAATATCGCAGCGCGCTCGCGTACTCCGAGGCCGATGTCGCTTTGCCGACGAGCGCGAGCACCCGCGTCGTGTACTCCACGTCGTCGCGCGTGGCTGCGCGTCCCAACAGCTCGCGGGCGTCTTCGAGGTCAGCGCGCGTTTCGCCAGCCACGAGCAGAATGACCGCGCGGTTGAAGCGCTCGCGCTCGATAGGCGGTGCGGCTTCTTCGACGTGGTGCCCTAACGATTCGAGGAGCTTTGCGGCATCGTGCACGGCGGTGTGGCAATCGGCGTGCACGTTGCGCCCCATCAGCGACTTCGTAGTGAACGCCACGCGCAGCTGCGCCGGCTCGGTCGCGACTTCCTGAATATAGGGACGCAGCGGCTGCTCCGCGGCGTATGGCGCACCGACGTCGGCGCCTAACGTGGCGTCGAGCATGGCGGCGCTGTCGCGCACGGAGCGCGTGAGTACGTGCTCAACAGCGGCGCCGCGCCACAGCTCACGGTGTGAGCCCGAACTCGGGCGTGTTCGTTTTGCCGACGACAATCGCTCCGGTCTCACGCACTCGCCTGACGTACTCGCTATCGTGCGGCGCGACGAAGTCGCGAAAGAGGCGGCTCCCACTCGTTACGCGCTCGCCGCCATACCACGACAGCAGATCCTTGAGCAGAATCGGTACGCCTTTGAAGGGACCATCGGACAACTCATTTTCCGCGGCGCGACGCGCTGCATGGTACATCTTGTGTGCGACTGCGTTCAGCGCTGGGTTGAGTCGCTCGATGCGCTCGATGGCGGACTCGACCAGTTCTTTCGGAGTGACGTCGCCCTTGCGAACGAGTTCAGCGAGACCTAAGCCGTCATAGTTGGAGTACAATGTTCCAAGGGACGGGACAGGGGACAAGGGACAGGGCCGACTTCAACTTCCGAGGAACGTCTACTAATGAGAAGCTCCGCGTTAGTCCGTGTCGTGTTCGCGTCGTCCGCGCTGCCTTTTTTGTCAGCCGACGCGCAGCAACCCGTCACGCCGGAACCGCCGCCTGCGATCGTTGTCTCCGCGGAAGGCAAGCGCACGATGGCACCGGATCGTGCCTCCGTGTTTCTCTCGATCCAGAATCGCAGCCGCACACCGACGCAAGCAGGAACGGAGAACGCGCGGATCGCGACGGCGATTCGCAACGCTGTCGCCGCCGTCGGAGTGGAAAAAGCGCAGATCAGCACGATGAACTACAACGTGCGCCCGGACATCGAGATCACGGGCCGCGACCAACGGCGTGATTCCGCATTCGTGGCGACGAATACGGTGCGCGTGGAGGTCCGCAACCTCGACTTGGTGAGCCGTGTGATCGACACATCACTCACCGCGGGCGCGACGAACGTGATGTCCGTGTCGTACTGGCTTTCGGATCTAGCGGGGGCGAGACGCGAGGCGCTCGTTGAGGCTGTCCGTTCAGCACGTGCGCAGGCCGAAGCGATCGCTACAGCGGCCGGTGGCTCGTTAGGCGACCTGATCGAGCTGCGCACGGAGCCGATCCGCGTGCTCGGCCCGCAACCCATGATGGGCGAGATGATGATGGCACGTGTCATCACAACAGGCGCGGGCGATGTACCGACGCCGGTAAGCGCGCGCGACATCGATGTCACCGCCTACGTGACAGCGCGCTGGAGATTTGTCGCTCGACCACGTTAGGCAGCTACCGCTCGACATCGGGCATGCGCGGGTGATCCTCACGCTCGATGCGCCGCAACCGCCGCTCGAACGGTACGCCCAGGATCAGTATGAGGAGCGCGATGGCTGCCGCGACAGCCGCGATCGGCAAGTAGCCAAGGCCGCACGCGGCACCGAGACACGCGGCCAGCCAGATCGTCGCCGCGGTCGTGAGACCGTGAACCATCGTGCCGGCCATGTCGCGCAGTATGACTCCTGCGCCGAGGAAGCCGATCCCCGTAATGACTCCCTGAAGCGCGCGCGACGCCGATGTGGAGTCGTTCGGTGGCAGAGTCGCCAGCAGCGTAATAATCGCTGCGCCGAGCGCAACAATAGCGTGCGTTCGCACACCGGCGGGCTTGTCCTTGAGCTCGCGATTGATTCCGAGAATCATCCCAGCTGCGGTAGCCGCGAGCAACCGAATGACGATGTCGGAAAAAGCCAGATTCATTTGGTTTCCGGGCTGACGAGCGCCTTCTGCTGAGACCGGCACTGCCCGACTGAACATGGTCTGCTTTGTGCAAGATCGGAAGTGTGAGGGTCGGGTACGGCTCAACGAAATGTGAGGCGAGCCCAACCCTCGCACCTGCCAGCGCATTCACGTTAGGCAGGACCACGTGATTGGCAGGACACCGTTTGGAGGAACGACACAATGTTGATGACGATTGCTCTGATTCTCATCGTTCTCTGGCTACTGGGACTCGTCAGCTCATACACAATTGGCGGATTGATCCACATCCTGCTCGTCGTCGCGATCATATTCTTCCTGATTCGCGTGATTCAGGGCCGCCGGCCTGTTGTCTAGTGCCGTTCCAGCTTTGCGTGTATAGCGACGCTGCATACGCGATGCTGCGTTGGAACTGGTCGCGTGCCCTACCTGTCTGAAGCGGCGAGGCAAACGTGACTGGGTCACGGTGGGTAGGGCTTGTACTGATCGTGCTAGGCGTCTTCGGCTTGGCGTATGGTGGGATCACATACACGAAGAAGCGCCACGCCGTGGACCTAGGTCCACTTGAAGTGAACGTCCAAGAGAAGGAGAGCGTGCCAATCCCGCCGCTCGTCGGCGGGTTGGCAATCGTGGCGGGTGCGGTCGTATTGGCGTTAGGCGGTCGCCGCCGTGCCTAGGCCGCTCCGCCGTATCGCTACTAGCCATCGAGCTGTACTCGAACCTGCTGGCTTCGTTCGCGCTGATCGAAGCCGGCGTACTCGTTGGCAAGGTCCCATTTGGCGACCACTGTTCTCGACACGTTCCGGCGTACTCCCGCGCCCGCGACCGGACCCCATATTGTGCGTGACCGATAGTCGCGTCTGACGACCTGCAAGGAGCGCACAATCATGTGGATACGACGAGCACTGGGAGGCTCAGCACTCGCCATTCTAGGTCTACAACTCCTGCCAATCAGCAGCAGCGATGCGCAGCGGACGCAAAAGCCAGTGCTGCACGGCAGGCACTGGGTCGCTGTCACCGGCAAGCCACTCGCCGCGACTGCCGGCTCGATGATCTTCCAAAAGGGCGGCAACGCTATCGATGCCGCGGCCGCGATGCTCGCATCGGTTGCGACGATGTGGGACGTGCTGAGCTGGGGTGGTGAGACACAAGCGCTCATTTACAATCCCAAGACGCAGAAGGTCATCGGGATCAATGCGTTAGGCGTGGCTCCTACCGGTGCTACGGCGGAGTTCTACAAATCGAAAGGGCTCGACTATCCGCCCGAATACGGACCGCTCGCGGCCGTAACTCCGGGTACTCCCGGCGGTCTACTCGTTATGCTCGCCGAATACGGGACGATGAGCCTGGCCGACGTGCTCGCTCCCGCGATACAGATGGCGGACGGGTATCCGATCGAGAGCGAAGCCGCCGAGTCGATTCATCGTCAGCGCGAGTGGATCAAGAAGTGGAAATACGCAAGTCAGGTCTTCTTCACGCATCCTGGTGAGGCGCGTGAAGCGCCGGTCGCTGGAGAGATTTTCAAGCAAGCCGATCTCGCGGCGACCCTGCGCAAGCTCGTCGAAGCAGAACGCGAAGCGTTGAAGAGCGGCAAATCGCGCAAGGAAGCGATCTACGCGGCGTACGATCGCTTCTACAAGGGCGACATCGCGAAGGCACTCGTTAGGGGCGCGCGCGAAGAAGGCGCGCTATTCACCGAAGCGGACCTCGCGAACTGGAAAGTCCAGATCGAAGAGCCGGTGATGACCAGCTACAAGGGCGTCGACGTCTACAAGCTCACGCACTGGACGCAGGGTCCGATGCTCCTGCAGGCGCTCAATATCCTCGAGAACTTCGACGTCAAAGGAATGGGATACAACAGCGCCAAGTACATGCACGGCGTGTATCAAACGCTCAACCTCGCGTTCGCCGATCGCGATTTCTATTACGGTGATTCGTACGTGCCGCCGGAAGAGCCGATCAAAGGCTTGCTCTCAAAGGATTACGCGAAAGCGCGCGCGGCGACGATCAACTGGGAGAAGAATGACCCTAACGCGAAGCCTGGCGATCCGTATCCATTCCAGGGTGGGACGAATCCGTACCTCGAGCTGCTGAAGAACTGGCCGCCGACGAAAGCGAAGGCTGTGACGACCACTTCGCCGGATCAGACTGCTGTGCGAGAGGCCAGAGGTCACAGGTCAGAGGCCAGAGCGAGCGTTGCCCCACAGCGCACATGGGAAGAAGCGTTCTACGCGGGAACGACATCGATACAAGCCGCGGACACATCGGGCTGGGTGATTTCAGTGACACCCAGCGGCGGTTGGATTCCGTCGGTCATCGCGGGTCGAACGGGCGTCGGGATGAGTCAGCGGGCGCAGAGCTTCGTGACCGACCCTAACGAGAATCCGTTCAACGTCATCCAGCCGGGGAAGCGTCCGCGTGTCACCCTCACGCCCTCGCTCGCGCTCAAGGACGGCAAGCCGTACATGGCGTTCTCGGTTCAAGGCGGCGATTCGCAGGATCAGAACCTGCTGCAGTTCTTCCTGAATGTCGTGGAGTTCGGGATGAACGTGCAGGAAGCCGTCGAAGCGGCGAACCTCAACAGCTTCCAGCTGCGCAACTCGTTCGACGACCATTCGTCCCGCCCTGGCGATATGCTCGTTAGGGAGGATACACCGCCGTGGGTGCGCGGCGAGCTGCAAAAGATGGGATATCGTCTGTCCTATTCGCCGCGAACGTCAGGGCCGATTACGGCGATTTGGTTCGACTGGAAGCATCGATCGTTCTGGGGCGCGGCGAGTAATCACGGGGATGATTACGGGATAGCCTGGTAGGAGCTAGGAGCAAGTGAGTCGCTCCTAGCTCCTTGCTCCTCTGTTACCGCTCAGCGAGCGCGGGCTTTCCCTCCGCCGTCGTCGGATCGACAATCGCCGCGATCTCCATGACGCGATTCGCCGGAAATCCGCCGCGATCTGCATGCTCGCGCACGCGCTCCTCGTTAGGCGCGATGTAGATGCACGTAATCCGGTCCCCATTCACATAGCTCTGCACCCACTGCACGTCCCCGCCCATCGACAGCAATACGGAGTTGGAGTTCCGCGAGATGCGCTGCAGATCGGCGGGCGTCAACGCTGACGCGCCGGGGATCTCGCGCTCAATGATGTACTTCGGCATGTACCAGCTCCTCACTTGTTGATTGACGTTGCGAACCGGCAGGAGACCCTCGGATTCCAATCGAACAGCGTCCCGGAAGGATTCGGCTTCGCGACCCAGGCGTGCAGGACCCAGAGTCCGAACGCATCATTGCGATGAAACGCTACGCCCGCGATTGCCGGCGGGTGAGGCTTCGTCCACGCGGTGTAAGGCACCACGTACTCCACCCCAACAAACAGCAGCGTTCCGTTCTGTTGCGGCTCGTACAACAAGATCTCCGGCTTGAGCGCCTGAACGACGCCGTCTATCAAACCCACATTGCCATAATGAAAGCCCATCCCGCCAACCGGCGGATTCTCCATGCACGGTGTGAGTTGCGCGTTGTAACCGGCCGCAAACGCCGCGTTGAAATCGGCGAACGGCTGCGTCACTCGTCGCACGACCTGCAACAGGTCTTCGATATTGTCGGCCGTGGCCGCCGAGATTGTCGTCGCGTCGTGCGCGTCGTGAATCGACGCTGGCGCGACATTCCGTTCACTCTGACAAGCCGCGAACGCCAGCGCGCCGACAGCACCGGCAACGACGACCCATCCCGCCGTTCTCGTTCCTCCTCGCATACAGCCTCCATCCGCGATCGAGCGGAGTCAGTTTTGCGACGCCGGCGCGACTCTGCCTCAGCGCGAGCCGCCTTGCTCCGGCGTCTTGTGTGCACCTAGAATGGGAGGCAGGCTTCGCCTCCCTCTCGACAGCTAATCGCCAGGATTTCGCCACTCGTATCGTGAAGCGGCTCAAGCTGTTAGGCGGTGCGTTCATCGACGCTGGGGAGAGCGGTGGGGCTCCCGTCACCGGTCGCGCGGTTCAGCGGCGACGCATTGCGCTGCTCGCGCTCCTGGCGCTTCGCGCTCGCGCTGGTCTGAGCCGTGACAAACTCATTGCCTTCCTGTGGCCAGACGCCGATTCAGATCGCGGTCGACACCTGCTTTCCGATTCGGTTTATCGGATAAACCAGGAGCTGGGTAGCGACACGATCGTCGCCGCCGGCGACGAGCTGCGGCTCGATTGCGAAGCTGTCGGTTGCGACGTGCTCGAGTTCGAGGTCGCAGTCAACGAACGCGACTTTCCGCGCGCAGTCGAGATCTACGGCGGGCCGTTCCTCGACGGCTTCTTTCTCTCGGAATGCGTCGAGTTGGAACGCTGGATCGAGCAGGAGCGCGACCGTCTATCCCGCGCCTATCAATCGACGCTCGAGGCGCTCGGCGAAAGTCGCAGCGCCGCCGGAGATCGCGAGGGGGCCGTCGTTTGGTGGCGTCGAGCCGCGACCCAAGATCCTTACGACTCACGCATCGCGCTCAAGCTGATGCAGGCACTGGCGGCAGCGGGAAACCGTCCCGGCGCCCTGCAGCACGCGCAAATCCACGCAGCTCTCGTTCGATCGGACTTTGGCACTGAGCCCGACAAGGAGCTGCTGGACTACGTCGAACGCCTGAAGCAGGGAGAAGCCGCGACCGCCCCGGCTACCGCGCCGATGAGCCGGGCCGCTCGCGCTCAGGAAAACGCAACTGAGCCGGCGACTCCCGTGGTAGTGCCTAACGCGGAGCCGGCGGCTCCCTCAAGCGTCTCGCCGGCCGCCGCGGTCCAATCGCGGCGCATTTCGCGTGCTCGCGGCGCGTGGCTCGCAGTCGGCGCGCTGGCCGTTGTGGCGCTGCTCGCACTCGTTATGTGGCCGCGACAGGCGCCCTCTACCGCAAAGGCGGAAGTTGCGGCCGCGAGCAGCGATTCCGCGCGCAGCATCGCCGTCCTCCCGTTCGTCAACCTGAGCAGCGATCCAGACAACGAATACTTCTCCGACGGGATCACCGACGAGCTGACTGCAGCGCTGGATCGCATCGAGGGTCTCAAGGTCGCGGCCCGCACATCCGCGTTCGCGTTCAAAGGCAAGCCCGCTGACATCCGCGACGTGGCAGCGCGCCTCCGGGTCGGTTCAGTTGTCGAGGGCACCGTGAGAAAAGACGGCCGCCGCCTGCGCATCGCGGCGCGCCTCATCGATGCGACGAGCGGTTATCGCCTCTGGTCCGAAGAGTACGAGCGCGAGATGAGCGACGTCCTAACGCTGCAGGCCGAAATCGCGCGCGCCATCGCGACAGCACTGCGGCAGCAGATCGCACCGGACCATAACGAGCAGCTCGCGCGCGACATCAGCCGTGCCCCTGAGGCGTACGAGCTTTTCCTCAAGGGCCGCTACGCGTGGCATCGTCGCACGGAACAGTCGTTGCGCGAGGCTCGCAGCAACTTCGAAGCGGCCGTCGCTCGCGTTCCAACTTATGCGCGCGCATGGTCCGGACTCGGCGACGCATACGCAGTCTCCGCGTTCTACGACTATGTGCCGCCGCGAGAGGGTTATCCAAAAGCGGTGGAAGCGGCGCGGCGCGCACTTGCATTGGACAGCACGCTCGCTGCGCCACACGCTACGCTCGGGTACGCGAATCTCTACTACAACTGGGATTGGGTCGTTGCCGAGGCGGAGTTCCAACGGGCGATCCGTCTCGCGCCGGAGTATTCCACGGCGCATCAGTGGTACGGGAACTTCCTAACGGCGATGGGCCGCTTCGACGAAGCGAAGGCGGCGTTCCAGCGCGCCACGGAGGCAGAGCCGCTGTCGTTGATCGCGGCCGCGGCATCGGGGTGGAGCCGCTGGTTCGCGCGCGCGTACGACGAAGCCGAGCAGCACTTCGTGCACACGCTCGAGCTGGAGCCTAACTATGAGCTGGCGCACCTGTGGCGCGGCCAAAACTATGAGATGCGCGGAGAGCCGGATAAGGCGTTGACCGAGCTGACGCGGGCGGTCGAGCTTTCCAGGCGCAGCTCCCTAACGCTGGCCGCGCTGGCGCATGCGCTGGCGAGCGCCGGTCAGCGCGACAGCGCGCGACGTCTCTTGGCGGAGATGGAAGGGCGTCGCAGCACGCGCTACGCGCCGCCGTACGAGATCGCGAAGGTGCACCTTGCGTTAGGCGATACTGCGCTGGCGCTGGACTGGTTCGAGCGCGCCTATCGTGACCGCGCACATTCGATGGCGTTCCTCAAGGTCGATCCGCAGCTGGCGGGGATGCAGCGAACTCCGCGCTACGCCGCGCTGCTGCGCCGCGTGGGGCTGCAGTAGCGCGTGGCGGATTCGGAGCTCAGCCGGGATCTGCAGCGCGTGCGTCAACTCGCGCGCGTCATGGACACTGCGATCGAAATACCGGGCATCGGCGTTAGGCTCGGCGCCGACGCTCTCCTCGGTCTCTTCCCAGGTGCCGGCGATGCCGTCAGCGCGGGAGTTGCGGCGTATCCGGTGATCGTCGCGGTGCGACATCGCTTGCCTCGCACTGTCGTGATCCGCCTGATGGGCAACATCGCGCTCGATGCGCTGGCTGGAACGGTGCCCGTCCTGGGGGATCTGTGGGACATCGGCTTCAAGGCGAACGTGCGCAATCAGCGGCTGATCGAGCGCTACGCGGACAAGCCGGCGCATACGCCGCGCGAATCACGGCTCGTCCTGTGGCTCATCGTCGGCGGTATCGGCATGATTGTCGCGGCGCTGCTTGCGCTCACCATCTGGATTATCAGCGCGGGGTTGAGCCGCATTACGGGTTGAAACTGAACGACATACGGGTCGTAAGCCGCTCATTCTAAACGAGAGCGACGATCCTATGACATGTGTCGTCCGCGGCGTTCGTGCGATCACAGTTGCTGCCGCTGTCTCGCTTCTAGTTGGCGGCACGGCCGACGCTCAGCAGCGCGACGAAGGAGTCGTCCGTGGCATCAGCATCGGCGACTCGCGGCGAGTCAAAGGTCTCAGACTCAACTTCCGTGATCGAAAGATGGAGCAAGTGGACGGCGTGAACATCACGCTCTGGACGCCGTACGAGAATGCAGTTGGAGGGACGGTGAATGGGCTCGCGCTCGGTCTTCCACAGACTGGAGCCGATCGGATCAAAGGCATCGCGCTAGGCATCTTCGGCGTTGCCGCGGAAGAAGAGATGCACGGGATTGGAATCGGCGGTATTGGCTTGGGTGCTGGTGGCGACATGAGCGGCATCATGATCGGCGGAATCGGAGCCGGTGCCGGCGGCGACGTGAAGGGCATAATGCTCGGCGGCATTGGAGTGGGAGCTGGGGGCAGCCTGCGCGGAGCGACGATCGGTGGTATTGGCGTCGGCGCCGGAGGAAGCGCGAAGGGACTCTTGTTAGGCGGCATCGGCGCCGGAGTGGGCGGCAATTTGGAGGGCATCGCGATCGGCGGTGTCGGAGTTGGTGCTGGCGGCAGGGCGAAAGGGCTGTTCGTTGGCGGCGTTGGCGCCGGCATCGGTGGTGAGTTCAATGGAATTGGTCTTGGCGGCGTCGGCGTTGGAGTTGGCGGTGACGCGCGCTGGGTGCTGATCGGCGGCGTCGGCGCTGGTGTGGGGGGCGACTTCAAGGGGTTCGGTGTGGGCGGTATTGGGATGGGAATCGGTGGCGACTTCACCGGCATCGGGATCGGCGGTGTTGGAATCGGCGTTGGCGGTGTGAGCCGCGGGTTGCTGATCGGTGGCGTTGGAGCTGGTGGATCCGATCTCCGCGGCGTGGCGTTAGGCGGTATCGCCGTCGGCGCAGGGAACATGAGCGGATTCAACGCCGCGACGGCGTTCACGCGCATAGAAAAGTTCGGGACGCAGCGCGGCGTCGCGGTGAGCTCGTTCAACTATATGAAGGGGAGTCAGCAGGGGCTCACGATTGGCATCGTGAACTATGCGCGGAGCTTGGAAGGCGTGCAGATCGGCCTTTTGAATATTGCGAAGAGCAATCGTTCAGGGCGTCGCGTGCTGCCGATCGCGAACTGGGAGATGCGATAGAACGCACTGCTGACGCGGCGCGTACAAGCAGGGAGACCATCTTGGAGAGAAAATGCGCTCCAGTGCTCTGCTCCTCCTCGTAACCGTTTCGGCCTGCGCTTCGTCCAGCACAGTCTCGGAGCAGCCTGTGACACCGCAAACCACGCGTATTGTCGAGAGCGGTGGCGCACTGGCCGTGATAACCACACCCACCGCGTCTGCCATCAAGGGCGAGCTGCCGTTTGTAGTCGACCGGGTCTGGGCAATACTGCCGTCCGTGTACGACTCAGTCGGCGTCGCGCATTACGACGTGAACGTGTCGACGCGCGTCGTGACGAGCCCCACTCTCAGAGTGCGTCGACGTCTCGCCGACGTGCCGCTCACGCGAATCCTGGATTGCGGGACGACTCAGGGCGGGCCGAGCGCGGAAACCTACGACGTCGTGATGACGATCCGGACGTGGGTGCAACCGGCGGGCGCCGGCGCCACGACTCTGACAACGGAAATGGAGGCGAGCGCTAAACCTGTCTCGTTTTCCGGCGACGGCGTTAGGTGCACGTCCAAGGGGACGCTCGAGCAGCGAATCTTTGAAACCGTCAAGCGGCGTCTGGCGGCGTCGTAGCTCGCGAGCGCTTTCAGCTCGAGCGGAGGATCTCTACGGGGTTGCTGCGCGCCGCGCGCAGCGCGGGAGCGAGTGAAGCGAGCAACGTCGCGGCAATGAGCAGGGCCTCTGCCACAAGGAGCGCTCGCACATCGGTGTAGAAAACGCCATAGAGCCACGGGTCCAACTTGCGCCCGGCATACATCGCGAGGAACGCACCGATGCCGGTCCCCGCCAGAACGATTACGTTGCTGTCACGCAGCACCGAGCGCACGATCTCTGCGCGCGTCGCTCCCAAAGAGATGCGAACGGCAAACTCACGCATGCGATGCGCGACATCGTGCGCGCGAACGCTGAAAACACCGAATGTCGCCAGGCCTAACGCGAGCACGCCGAGCGAGATAAAGATACCGGCGATGAAATTACGTGCGGCGACATCAGCATCGAGCGTCGCCATTGCGGGTTGGATTTGTACTGCGACCTGTGCGGGCAGCACATTGCGAACGCGACGGACGAGCTGTGTCTGAATCACGCGCTCATTCGCTGGCGCGGTCCGTACGACGATGCGATCCAGCCGCCGGGCCGTATCCGGTGCGACCACGTAAACGGCAGGAGCTGCCTCCAACGCCGCCGCTGCGTTCTCGGCTGTCATATCCTCCGCCACACCCACGACGCGTACCAGCTGACGAGTTCGTCCAGTGTCGCCGAGCGTGATCATCTGTCCGATCGGATTCTCACCGCGCCAAAACCAGCGCGCGGCAGCCCGGCTCACGATGGCTGCTCCGACCGCTGAGACCTCGTCGCCCGGCAGGAGGTCGCGACCTTCGGCTACACGCACGCCTAACGTGGCGAGGTAGTTCGCGCTGACTTCATTGTACGAGGGTAAGTAGCTGTATCGACTGCCGCCGCTTGGCAATGTGACGACGATGCCCTGGCCGGCCGGCGTCGCGCGCCGTACGGTCGCGACGGCGCGGACCCCGGGCTCGCGCGCGATGCTGCCGAGCAGCGACTCACGCAGCCCCTGCATGTCGATCGAGTCGCGCAGCGCTCGTCGCACGAAGGTGTTCACTGACAGCAAACCACGCGGCTCGAAGCCAAGTTCTCTGTCGCGCAACTCTCGAGCACTTTGAACGAGCAGGTTCGCGCCCATGAGCAGCGCCAGCGTCAGCGCGACTTGAGCGATCACGAGCGGGCTGTATCTCGAACATGAGCGGCGTGTGACCGTCCCGCCGCCATCTCTCAGCGGTTGTTCGATATTGACGTTGCTCGCGCGCAGCGCTGGGTAGAGTCCAAACACAACCGCGGCGACAATTGCGGCCGTCGCCGCAAACATGAACACGCGCCAATTGAGAGCCACCTTCACAAGGCCCAACTGCGGGACGTCTCTCGTTAGGCCATACGTGAGAAAGTCGGAGAGCCAAGCGGCCAGCATGATCCCCAGCGCACCAGCGATCAGCGCGCACGCGATTGCCTCCGCCAAGGTCTGTCGCACGATGCTCGAGCGTCGCGCGCCGAGGGCGAAGCGCAGCGCGTACTCGCGACGGCGCCGCAGCCCACGCGCGAGCATCAAGCTGGCCAGATTTGCGCACGCGATGAGCACGATGAGCCCTGATGCCGCGAGCAGCATCTTGTGCAGATCCGTCATTGCTTCAGGAGGCCGACTGACCGGGACAAAGTTCGTGCGAAACGGTCTGCGGCCAACACCGAACGTCGCCGATAGTAGCGGATCGATGTCGCGGCGCATCTGATCGCGGGCGCTGTCCGCATGAATGCCGGCACGCAAGCGGCCGATCAGCGTAGGGAATGCCCCTCGCTCAATGCTCGTAGTGGGCAATACAACGTCCGCACCAAGTCGCCAGCTCGCGTCCGCCGGCATGACGCCGATCACCGTGTAGACCTGGCCTTCGATGTCGATCGGGCGTCCAATGGCTGACGGCTGACCGCCTAACGTGTGGCGCCAGACGCGTAGACCGACGATTGCGACCGATGGACCCGCTACGGCAAAATCGCTCGGGCCGAATGAACGTCCTACGATCGGCGTGATGCCGGTAACGTCGAAGAACTCTCGCGAGACGAACACCGCGAAGCCATGATCGGCCTGTGACCCGATGACATAGTTGACCGATCGCGTGTCAACCAAGGCGGCCCGATCAAACACACGCTGCCGGGCGCGAACAATGTCCGCGAACACCGCCGGGCTATAGCCCGGGCTCGCCCCATGGCCCTGATTCGCCACGTAAACCACCCGCTCCGGGTCGCGGACGGCATTCACGGGATGCGTCGCGGAGTCCACGATGCCATACACACTCGTGACGACACCTAACGCGAGCGCGAGCGAGCCGGCTGCGATCGCGACAAACGATGGATCGCGTCGGAGCGCGAGCAGCGCGAAACGCAGGTCGCGTTCGATTCCAGCGAATGACCAAAAGTGCACGGGTATTGAGGAGGGGACGTTTCGAGGACGAACACCTCCCTCTGCAGTCACCCCACGTGGCGCGATTCTATAGCACCGCTGTCGCCTTCGCCTCGCGCCAAGCGCCACGAGTGAAATCAGGGAAGCGCACCGGCGCGCCACCTTTCGCCACCGATTGCTCCGACAACGGTCCCGGTGCGCTCCAGGCTGCGGCGTCATAGACGTCGAAATCCGGAGCCAGCCCCTCGCGGAACCACTGCACCGTGCGCCAGGCCATGATGTAGTCCATCCCGCCGTGCCCGGCGGCGCTGGCCTTCTCGCCTAACGAGCGCCAGAGCTGGTGGGTGAACTCTCCCTTGTACGTGTCCAGTGTCCCCCAGCGATGCGGCGCTTCGCGACCTTCCACATAGACGCGCGGCGGATAGTCCTCGAAGAGCCCGAGCGTTCCCTGAATCATGTTGATGCGCGAATACGGCCGCGGGGACGTGACATCGTGCTCCAGCCTGATCACGCGTCCGCGAGCCGTCTTGATGAGCGACACGTTCAAGTCGCCGCACACGTAGCGCTCCTGCCACTTGGTCGAGTCGCGCGGCTCGTGATCGGTGCGCCACTTCGTTAGGCCGAACTCGGGAGTGCTCATCGACACCATGGCGTCGAAGCGGTCGCCGCGGTTGATCCCCATGTACCACGCGACGGGACCGAGTCCATGCGTCGGATAGAGATTGCCGTTACGGCGCGTGTGCGGCGCGCGACGCCAGAGGCCCTCATCCTTGTTCTCGAAGAGGATCTCGCGCAGGTCATGGTTGTATGCGGCACCGCCATGCTTGAGCTCACCGAAGACGCCCGCGCGGCACATGTTGAGCACTATCAGCTCGTTCATGCCGTAGCAGCAGTTCTCCATCATGAGGCAATGGCGCCGAGTCGATTCGGACGCGTCGACGAGCTTCCAGCAGTCGTCGATGGTATAGGCCGCGGGCACTTCGGTCGCCACGTGCTTGCCGTTACGCATGGCCGTTAGGCAGACCGGCACGTGCCATTCCCACGGCGTGGCGGTGTAGACCAGATCGATATCGTCGCGCGCACAGAGCGCCTCGAACGCGCGCTCACCAGCCGAGTAGAGCGCGGGCTCGTACGTGTGACCGGCCTTCTTCATCTGGCTAACGGCCATTGCGACCTTCTCGGGCGCGACGTCGCAAAGTGCCGTAATGCGGACGCCGTCGACGCCAAGCCACTCGTCCAGCATCGAGCGGCCGCGCAAACCTGTCCCGACAATCGCTATGCGAACGCTGTCTCGCTTTTCAAACGGCACACCGATCATCGTCGCCGCGCTGCGTAACTCGTGTGTCGGTTCGGCGGCGGCGGAGTCGACCCCGACGGCGGCGAGGCCGGCGGCGAGACCGCCCAAGCCGACCTGCTTGAGCATGTCGCGGCGTGAATACGAAGAGTCAAACGTCATGGTCCACACGCTCCGCAATTCGTTAGGCGATGTAGTGCGCCGCGTCCGACGGACGCGACACGAAAAACGTCGAGCGCGACGCCGCATCCGGAAAGGCATTGCCGTATGCTTCGCGCCAGCGGTCGACGAGAGATGCGGCGTGGTTCGTCTCGACCAGTGCCCAAACACTTCCCCCGAAACCCGCGCCAAACGCCGACGCGGCGAGCGCGCCTTGCGCCAGCGCCTCCCGCACTAGCTCGACAGTCTCGGAAACCTGATTGCCCAGCAGCTCCTCGGCGGCTCGCTGCGAGCGTGCTACGACTTCGGCAAAGCCGCGCCAATTCTGCTCAGCGAGCGTAGTCACGGCGGCTTCGTGCAATTCCACTTCCACTATGAAGTGGTCTAGCCGGCGCAGAAGCTCCTCGGCGCTGAAAGCATTGGACTGGCCCATGCGGATCGCCGCGCGCACGGCAGCGACGCCGCGGGCTTCGATCGCGCGCAGCAAAGATTTCACGGTGCGGTTGCGCGTCTGCTCCTGCCAGAGCCTAACGATCTCGGACACTGCCAATGATGCGCGGTTGTACGGCTCGCGCGCGTTCGCAATCTTGGCCGCGTGCAGGCCGCTCACACCCAAGGCGAACGTGAGGTTGGTCGGCAGCTCGATGTCTCCCACGTGTCGTGTCGGCAGGAACTCGAAGCGGCTCAAGCGATCACGCGTGCTGCAGAGAATTGCTGTGTGATCCTGGCTACCGCCTAACGTGCCCACGCCGTCATCGGCCGCGAGGCCCGCATACGCGCGTCCGCTCTCCACCGCGGCAAGATACTCGGCCAAAGCTGTCGCCGAGCCTCGCAGTGCGCTGCCTAACGCGGTGTCGTCGAACCAGCCGTTCGCCGCGGCGAGCGCGAGGAACGTGGCGATGAGGAGTGCGCTCGAGCTGCTGAGACCTGACGCGGCAGGCAGGTCGCTCGCGACCGCGAGATCCACGCCGTTCAGCGCGGTCGGGAAGTCGCGAGCGACGCGACGCGCGAGAGTGGCGACGTAAGCGACCCAATCAGCGGAACCCGGGCCGCTACCGATTTCGAGCGGCGCCTCGCGAGTTTCGCCACGCTGTACGTCGACGACACGCACAACGGCGTCCTCCCGCGCGGCCGCTGCGAACGCGATCCCACGATCGATGGCGCAGACAATGCTGCGGCCACCGGCGTAGTCGACGTGTTTGCCAAGGATCTCGATGCGACCCGGCACCAAGCCACCCCACGTCGTCGCACGAACTGCGCTCCGTTCTCGCAATCCCTCTTCGCAACGCTCGAGCAGGGCCACGCGTGGCCCGAGCGTTTCGCGCGCGCGTGTGACAACAACGGGCATTGCAGTGGGTGCCGTCGGCACGTGCGGAACGTTATCGTCAGCGATCCCGCGGCGCCAACCCGACCATCGAACGCATCATGTCAACACTCGCTTCCCGTTCAATGATCGTTCTACTCACTCTCGCCGGCATCACCGCCTGCGGGCCGCGCCGCGTTGGGGTCGGGCCCGCGGCGGTCTCTGAGATGCCGATCGTAACGCCATTCATTTCGCCGGATGAACTGCGACGAGATCTTTTCGTCTTTGCCTCGGATTCGTTCGGCGGCCGAGCGACCGGAACGCCGTACGCCGACAAGGCGGCGCGCTTTTTGGTGGCACGTCTTCAGGCGTTAGGTGTCGAGCCAAAGGGCGACAGCGGCTATTGGCAGCGAGTGCCGCTCAAGCGCAACACGCTCGCCGCGTCGGAGCTGCGCGTCTCGGGCGGCCCGGCCCCGCGTGCATTGACGTTAGGCATCGATCTCTTGATTCTGGCTTCACTCGGCGCCGGCGCGCTGCCACGTCTAAGTGCCGACGCCGAAATCGTCTTCGCTGGCTATGGGATACAGGACTCTACAGTTCGGCGCACAGATTTCACGGGACTGGACGTGGCCGGGAAGACCGTCGTCGTCATTACAGGAGCGCCGCCTAACGCGGACTCGCTGATGCGCGCCAAGTACGGCTCGATCCAGAACACCTTCATGCGCATCGCTGGAGTCATGCAACGCCAGCCCGCCGCCATCATCCTGCTCGTGCACGACACGACGTTTACCGTCGCGCAACCGCAGTTCGCGCGCCCGCAATTCGAGCTGCTCGGTGACGAACCGGCGGGGTCGTCCAATCCGCCACGCGCGCTTCCGATGGTCGCGCTCGCGCGCCTCACGAGTGGCTCGCCATTCCTGCCGGCTGACTGGGCGACGAACGATCGCTCGCGCACGATGCCCGGAAGCCGCTTTGTCGCACGTTGGAGCGAGCGTATCGATACGGTCGTGACACACAATGTCGTGGGTGTCATTCGCGGTTCCGATCCCGCTCGTCGCAATACGTACGTCGCCTACGGCGCGCACTACGATCACGTCGGCACGAGCGAACCGACGGCTGATAGTCGCGATACGGTGAACAACGGCGCCGATGACGACGGCTCCGGCAGCGTCGCGCTGCTCGCCATTGCGCGCGCGTGGATGCAGGGTCCCACGCCGGCACGCTCGGCGCTCTTCGTCTGGCACATCGGAGAAGAGTTAGGGCTCTTCGGGTCGGCCTGGTTCACCGCGCATTCAACGGTGCCGATCGATTCGATCGTAGCGCAGATCAACGCGGACATGATCGGCCGCAATCATCCGGATAGTCTGTATGTCGTCGGTCCGGGCGCGGCGCCTAACGGGCAGAGTAGGGGACTCGGCGCGGTACTCGACTCGGTGAACGCGCGCGAGACGAAGCCGTTCGTGTTCAACCGGGAGTGGGATGCGACGACGCATCCGGAGCGCATCTACCATCGCAGCGATCACTTCAGCTATGCGTCGAAAGGAATTCCGATCGTCTTTCTCACGACCGGGCTGCATCCGCAGTACCATCAGGTAACGGACGAGGCGCCGCTGATCGATTACAGCAAGCTGTCGCGCATCGGCATGCTCATGTACAACGTCGGTATCGCGCTGGCGAAGCGCGACGCGAGACCCAAGTCTCCGACAATACAGTAGCCTAACGAGCTGTGGCGCTGTGAGAACGCTCGGCGCCGGTCAACGCGATGAGGACCAAACCTGATAGCGCTATTGGTGGCAGGAAGGTGAACACGGCCATCACGACGAACGTGACGCCAAAAACCAGAAGTTGAACGCGCAGGATGCCGCGCATCACGTCTGGCGTGCCGCGCCGCATCAGGTAAACGATCGTTAGGGCGCCAGGACGAACAGCAACGGGACGCAGGCACTGAGCGCCGTAAAAAGATTCGCGGTGGATCGGTGAAAGCCGGCGCCCATGTCGGCGCGATAGTTCTGCAGCAAGTCGTGGAGCTGGCGCTCGGTGTCGTTCTGCGCGACGGGCGTGATGAAGAACGAGACGGAGTGGACGGCGGCCGAGAGAAGCATGAGGACCACCACTGTCCGCAGCCAGATGCGCTGCCGCTTCGTTGCATGCTGTATTCACGAGCTCATTTGTCTATAAGGTATGGCTTATAGTAGTTGCGGCTTCGCGGCGGTCAAGGTTGAGGAAAGCCTTGGAAAGCAGTCCTCAGCGTCCTCGGGCGGGGCGGCGCGGGGTCTCTGCGATCTCTGCGTTCAGCAGTTGATCTTCAGCTCTGGATTTTTATGCAACTACAGAACCGGACGTTTGACGGACAGGCGCTCGACGATGGATTCAACGTCCGCGCGACTGGTGAGATCGAGGACGCCGGCGCCCGGCCCTGTCATCGGCGCGGCGCGGAATTCCAGGCCCATCTCGTCCGTCGCGTACTGAATCGCGGCCGGCAGCTCCAGCTCGCCGCGCGGCGATGGTCGCACGGCGCGGCAGGCGATGAAGATGTTCGGCGGTAAGGCCCAGAGATTCATGCTCACGTGTTGCGGCCCGGTCCACGCCGCCATCATTGATGCGTCCGGTTTTTCGACGATGCGCTGCAGCACACCCCGCTCGTCGACGTCGACGAGTGCGTAGCGTGCAATGCGATCGGATTCGATGTTCCCGTGTGTCAGCAGCGACTCGCGTTCGAACGCCACCAACGACGGTGCGCCTAACGTGATGAGCGCACGGTACGCGTCGGCCGGGTAGTAATTGTCGGCGTTCAATACGAGAAACGAGGCACCGGCGGTGAAATCTTCCACGGCGAGGACCGCATCTGCTGTCCCGCGGGCCTCGTGCTGGATCGCAAAATTCACTCGCACACGCGTCAGCGTGAGGCGGGAGTAGTAGTTGCGGACCTCGTTATGGTCCGGAGCGACGACGAGGCAAATGTCACGCACACCGGCGTCCGCCAGCGCGCTCAGCACCCAATCGAGAAACGGACGGCCGAATGCGATTGGCATCATCGCCTTGCTGCCCATGTCTGCCGCGAGTACCTGCCCACCGGTGAGCGCAGCCGTGAGGTCCCCGCGCTGCATGCGGGTACCCAACCCTCGAGCGAGAATGACGGCTTTGTTAATAGGGGTTCGGGGTTAGGGGTTAGGCTACTCCATGGCAGTGAGGGCTTTCTTGCGTGGCGGGAGGTAGACAGCTGGAATCTGCAATTCCTGCAATAAGCGGTTGAATGCGGCGATGTCTTCAGTCTCGATTTTCTGCAACGTCTGGAGCTGCGTGCCTAACTTGGCGTTGAGCTCAGTGTAGATCGCGTTATGCTGCTTGGCCGGCGCGCCGTCGCCGTCCTGCACCTGCGAATTCAGCGTGATGAACCAGTTGTACAGCTTCACAGGATAATGCAGCGTGATCTGGTCGGTGTGCGAGTACACCTCTGCGATTTCCTTGCGCACGCCCTCGAGCTTCTCGCGCACCGGTTTGGCGGTGTCCTTCACGCGCGACGCGAACGTCTGGTCCTTCGCGTGGCCCACCCTAACGTCGAGCTGCCCCTGCAGGTCCTCGATGCGACTCACGGTTTCGGAGATTTCCGTGATCCGCTCGACGACGCTCGACGCCAAGGTGAACTGCGCCTTGTAGTCGGCGTCGTTGATTTTGAGGCGCGGATCGGGGACGACGGTAAGTGGTTGCGTCAGGGTGTCGCGGCCCGCGATGAGCCGAACGCGGTACTCTCCCGGCGGCGCCACTGGGCCACGCGTGTATCCTTCGTCAATGACCATGTTCTTGATACGCGTCGCGGCCGGATAGCGCAGGCTCCAGACAAAACGGTTCGCGCCCTGGCGTGCGTGAATGACGGAATCCGCGGGATAGTACGCCGCGCTGTCCACCTCGGGCGTCGGCGGTGTCGTCCGGTTGGAATCGGCGGCCGGCTTCTCTTCGGACGTAAACGTCTGCACGATTGTGCCCTTGGCGTCGAGCACCTGAAGTCTCACAGAACCTGTGGGCTTCTCGCGGAAGTGGTAATCGATCGTCGCGCAGCACGGCGGATTCTCACCTGAGCGGGACGTCGCGAAGCCACCACCGGCGAAGCGGACAGCCTTGTTAGGCTTGAAGAGGTACGTTGAACGGCTTGTCACGGAGTCCGCGAGCAGGCGCAAGACGTTGATGTCGTCGAGTACCCAGAATGAACGACCATGGGTTGCAGCGACGAGATCGTTGTCTTGTACCGCGAGGTCGCGCACGCTCACGCGCGGAAGGTTGAGCTGCAGCGAACGCCAGCCCGCTCCATCGTCGAAGGACACGTAGACGCCCGTTTCTGTCGCGGCGAAGAGTAAGCCGCGCTTGACGACGTCCTCGCGCAGCGCGCGCGTGTAAGCACCAACCGGAATCCCGTCGTTGATGCGCGTCCACGTCTTGCCGTAGTCCTTCGTTTTCCAGAGATACGGCGCGAAGTCGTCCTGTTGATAGCGATTCGCCGCAACGTAAGCGACGGCGGGGTCGTGCCGTCCGGCGTCGATATGCGCCACGCGCGCAAACTTGCCGAAGTTAGGCGGCGTCACGTTCTGCCAGGTCTTGCCGTCGTCCTGCGAGACGTGAATCAACCCGTCGTCTGATCCTGCCCACAAAACGCCACGCTTAACCGGCGACTCGATGAACGCGTAGATCGTGGCATACCACTCGGCGCCGGTCATCTCGCCGTTCATGCCACCGGTTCTGCGTAACGTGGTCGAGTCGCGCAGCGTTAGGTCCTGGGAGATGCGCTCCCAGCTCTGACCCTCGTCGCGCGAGCGCCAGACGTGCTGTGACGTCGCATAGAGCACTGTCGGATCGTGCTGCGAGATGACTATCGGGAACGTCCATTGAAAACGCTCCGGCACTTCGCCCGCGCCATAGCCATCGTAATTGCGCAACCACACGGAGATGTCTTTGTAGTTGCCGGTGCGTTTGTCATAACGACTCATCGCGCCCATGTAGCAACCGCCGTACGTGATGTTGGGGTCGCGCGGGTCGACGGCGATGTGCGCGTTCTCGCAGCCGGCAACCGGCCACCAGTCGCGCTCCTCGATCGAGCCGTTGTCGGAGCGACTGGCGATAGAAACTGTCGAGTTGTCTTGCTGCGCGCCGTAGATGCGATACGGCCACTGATTGTCTGTGATGACGTGATAGAACTGCGCGGTGGGCTGGTTGTAGATGCTGGACCACGTCTGGCCGCCGTCGAGACTCACCGTTCCACCACCGTCATTGCCGTTGATCATGCGTTTGCCGTCTTTCGGGTCGATCCACAGCTGGTGTGTATCGCCATGCGGGACGCGCACGCGTGAGAACGACTTGCCGCCATCGACCGAGTGCCACACGGTCAGATTCATCACATAGACGCTGTTCTCGTCAGTCGGGTCCGCGGTGATCGTGGAGTAGTACCACATGCGCACGTTGAACTTCTGATCGCCGTTCACGTGCTCCCAGTTGTCGCCGCCGTCGTCCGAGCGGAAGATCCCGCCTAACGTGTCCTTGGCTTCGACGCTGGCGTAGATGCGCCGCGGGTTTGTGCGCGAGATATCGAGACCGATCCTGCCGAGTGGAACCGTGGGGAGGCCGCTGTTATGCGAGATGTTTTGCCATGTGTCACCGCCATCCATGCTGCGCCAGATGCCGCTCTTGCCACCGCCGGACTGCATGCTCCACGGCGTGCGCTGGAACTTCCACATCGCGGCGAAGAGAATGCGCGGGTTCGTGGGATCCATGGCGAGGTCGATCGCGCCGGTGCTGTCGTCGACAAAGAGCACTTTCTGCCAGGACGTGCCGCCGTCCTTAGTGCGGAACACACCGCGCTCCGCGTTAGGCCCGAACGCGTGTCCCATGGCGGCGATGTAGACATGATCGGCGTCGCGCGGATCGATCTGAACGTCGGCGATCTGATGCGTCTCGCGCAGGCCTAACGAGATCCATGACTGGCCGCCGTCGGTGGAACGGTACATGCCCGTGCCGTACGTCAGGTCCTCGCGCAGGTCCTTCTCGCCCGTGCCGACGTAGATGACGTTAGGGTCGGACGGCGCGATCGCGACTGCACCGACGGACGAAATGTCACTCTTGCGATCGGTGATGTTGTTCCAGGACTGACCGGCGTTCGTCGTCTTCCAAACGCCGCCGTTCACGGACCCGAAGTAAAAGACCAACGGTTTGGTCGGGTCGCCGGTCACGGCACCCACGCGGCCGCCGCGATACGGCCCGATGCTGCGCCAGCGGAGCGCTTTGATCTGGCGCGCGAAGGTCGCGCTATCGGCATTCGCGCTCTGTTCAGAGGCGGCCAGTCTCGCAGTCGGGCGCGCGGTGGGGCGTTGGCCCAGCAACGGAGATGACGCAACGAGCGAAGCGACGGCGATCAGAAGGCGGGGGCGGGGGCGGACCATATATGAGCGATGCATGCGTTCGAAGACGCGGGAGTGGCGGGTAGGATAGCGCGCGCCGGACGGGTGAGCCATAGGAGCTTGTCTAGCCTCTCGGTGAACTCTAGGCTTTGCTGCTCGCTTCCGAGGGATTTTTGATGGGATCGCTGCTGCGCGCCATCATGGACACCAGTGACGACCGTATCCCGATGCTCGGCCGTCTCGCGCTGGGCATCGTGATCCTGCCACACGGTGCGCAAGATCTATTCGGCTGGTTCGGCGGGCCGGGGATCGACGGCGCGTTAGGCGACTACACAGCGCTCGGCGTTCCTCCATTCCTCGGCTGGATGGCCGTTGTCATCCAGTTCTTCGGCGGCCTCGCGCTGATTATCGGCTTTGTGGGGCGAGTGGCGGCATTCGCTGTGGCGCTGGTGCTGCTGGCGGCGGCGATCACGCAGCACTGGAGCGTCGGCTTCTTCATGAATTGGAACGGCGCGCTCACAGGTGAAGGCTTCGAATTTCACATCCTTGCAGTGACGCTCGCGGTGATCGTGATCATCCGGGGAAGCGGCGCGCTCTCGATCGATCGTGCGTTCACGGGGCGAACGGTTGCGGCCGACGCGACCGACTAGGCGCTCGCCGACACGGTGAAAGACTTTGAGGTCATCGTCGCCGGCGGCGGCGCGATGGGAAGCGCGGCGGCGTGGCAACTGGCCAAGCGCGGGCTGCGCGTCGCCTGTCTGGATCGCTTCGCTCCACCGCACGCGTTAGGCTCCTCCCACGGAGCCACGAGAATCATCCGCGAGGCATACTTCGAGCACCCGCAGTATGTACCACTCGTCAGGCGCGCATACACGCTGTGGGACGAGCTCGCCACGGAAGTAGGGCATCCTCTGTATTTCCTCACCGGTGGTGCGTACATCGGGCCGCCGGACAGCGCGCTGCTGCGCGGCGTGCGCGCCAGCGTGCGAACTCACGCGATTCCACACGATGTGCTGGACCCTGATGCACTGGCGCGGCGCTATCGTGCGCTCAAGGCGGAGCCCGGGATGCAGGCGATCGTGGAAGAACGCGCCGGCTTTCTGCATGTCGCTGATGCCATTCGCGCGATGCGCGCGCGGGCCGCGGCAGCGGGCGCGCAAATGGAAGATCACGCGCCCGTCGAGCGGTTCGAGGTAGGTGAGAATGACGTCACGGTGCAGACCGCGCGCGGGAGTTACCGTGCGGAGCGTCTTGTGATCGCTGTGGGAGGGTGGATCCGAGAGCTGGTACCGCAGCTGGCAGGGATCTTCAGCGTGCAGCGGCAAGTGACTGTCTGGTGCGCGACGCGGGGAGCCGGCGTTGCACCTAACGAGGCGCCGGTGACGATCTGGGAGCTCGCATCCGGCGGGACGTTCTACACGATTCCGGACGAAGGCGACGGCTTCAAGATCGGCGTGCACTACGGCGGTGCCCTAACGACTGTTGCCGACATCGACCGCAACGTCTCCGAGGCGGAACGGCACAAGGGGCGCGCACTGCTAGCGCGCTATATCCCGCTCGCCGCGGGAGAGGTGCGCAGCGCTAGCGTGTGCATGTACACGAACACCCCCGACCTGCACTTCGCGATCGACTGGCTTCCCGGATCGAACGAACGAGTGCTCATCGTGAGTCCGTGCTCCGGACATGGATTCAAGTTTGCCCCAGCGATCGGCGAGATCGCGGCGCAAATGATCACGCGCGACATGGCCAACTTCGACGTCACGCGGTTTGCGCTCGCTCGCTTCGCGGGTCCGTAACGAGATCTCGAGCAACTCAATCCGACTCGCGGGACTTGCCTGACCGATGCGCTCGGCAGGTGATAATTTCGACATCCAAGAATCCTCGCAACCAAGGAGGAGACCATGCGGACGCTGGGCGTCCCGATCGCGGTTGTGCTCGTCCTCAGCACGGTGGGTGCATGCCAGGGGGGCAACGCAGCAGCTGGCCTGTCGGCGGCGGATCGCGCTGCGGTTCAGAAGCTCGTCGCCGATGACGCCGTGGCTGCGCTTGCGGCCAGAGACTTCGCCGCTTTCGCGAAAACGTACACGGAGGATGCTGCGTATCTCCCGCCTAACGCAGCGGCACTCAAGGGTCGCGATGCGATGCTGACCTTTCTCAACGCCTTCCCTCCGTACAGCGATTTCAAGGCGGCAGCCACAACCATCGAAGGGAGCGGCGACGTGGCGTACGCGCAGGGCACGTACTCTATGATGCTTACCCTGCCTGGCGCGTCCGCGGCGGTGAAAGAGGAAGGGAAGTGGGTCGTCACGGCGAAGAAGCAGGCGGACGGCTCTTGGAAGGCCACTATTGGTATCTGGAATTCGGACCTGCCTATAGCGCCCGCGCCGGCACCGGCCAAATAGACAGGGGTCAGCGAGCAGCAGCCTAACGCGCGCATCGGCTCGCGGGCGCTCGAATGCCGAGCGCCCGCGCGTTGGCTGCCCCGTCGCGACAGAAAGGATGTTTGCCTGCGGGTTACCAGGCTGTCAGCGCGATTCGTTAGGCGTCGACGGACTGGGGGCCTGCCTCCCTCTCGCCACCACCGGCCACGTTGCCTCCACGACATCACTTCGCACGCCATACATTATATCGTTCAGGTGCACGACGACGCATACGTGATTGGGGACGATGCGCACCTGCTCGCCGACTTCGGGACGCCAATCCGTATCCTTGAGGTCGAGGATGCCGTGCTCCTCGCTCATGCGCTGCACCGTGACGTCGGGACGATCGAGCAGCGCGCCGAAGCCTTCGCCGGCGACGCCGCGCATCGGCTCCCTGCCTAACGCCTTGCTGCCGGCGTCCACGACGGCCTGACCGGGCACGGCGGTGCTCACGACCGTCGCCAGCACCGTAAAGGCGCAATCGTCCCAGGCGCACGCGCCCAGCGCGGCGGTGCCGCGGTCGTTGTACACATATGTCCCCGGACGCACTTCGCTGAGACCATCGATTTCGTGCATGCGCCACGCGGCGGGAGTGGATCCGCCGCTCACGACCTGCGGACGCACGCCGTCGCGGTCCATCGCTTTGATCGCCGCCGCGATGTCGCTGGCGAGGCGTTCTAAGTCCGCGTGCTGCTCATCCACATGGCCGCGGATATGTCCGGGATAGAAGGTGATCCCGGCGTAGTGCAAACGCGGGTGCTGGCGCACCTGGCGTGCCAGCGCGATCGCTTGAGCCACGTTAGGCACCCCCACGCGGTGCATGCCGAGGTCCAGCTCGACATAGACGTCGGCTTCGCGCCCGCCGTCGCGTGCAGCGTCGGCCAGCTGCTCGATGGCGAGCGGCGAATCCACGGCGACTGTCAAACGCACGTTCGCCGGCAGCGAGACAAGACGAGCGAGCTTTGGCGTCCCGACGATCGGATATGCCACGAGGACGTCTCCGGAAACATCACTCATCACTTCGGCTTCGCGCGGAGTCGCACACGTTAGGCCGACAGCACCCAGTCGCATCTGCTCGGCCGCGACGCGTGGTGACTTGTGCGTCTTCACGTGCGGCCTGAGAGCCAAACCGTGCAGCGCTGCGTACGCCGCCATGCGATCGAGGTTCTGCGCCAGGCGGTCGAGATCCACCAGCGGAGCTGGTGTCTCTAGACCATCTATATGAAGCGGCGGCTGCGCCGCCGCGCGTCTCGTCTTCGCCGTCCTAATTCGCGTTATCGTCATCTGAGCCCCCTGTGACTGCAACAGCCACTACCACCAGCCGAGCAATTTCCACCAGGCAACGCCCAGCGTGCTATAGATCGTGATCGTTACCAACGAAACAATGAAGCCGAGCTTCCACCAAGCGCGTTGAGTCGTGTAGCGCGCTCCGAAATAGATCGGTGCCGGCGTCGTGCCGTAATGCGTGAGTGCGGCGCACAGGTTTGAAAAATACGCCAGCAAGAGCACGGCTAGGTGCGGCGGTGCCCCGGCGCCCATAATGACGACCAAGAACGGAACGAACATCGCCGTCGCGTGCGCGGTGATGCTGGCGAAGCCGTAGTGCGCGTAGAAATAGACGAGCAGCAGGGCGGCGAGAGCGGCGGGCCATGCCCAACCCGCTGTGAATCCGGCGGTCGTTTCTGCAAATGCTTTCGTGATGCCCGTCTCGCTCAACGCTTCGGCCATGCGCACGAGTCCGCCGTACCAGATGTAAACATCCCAGGCGTTGCGCTCAGTCAGGACGTCGTCCCAGTCGAGAACGCGTAGCAGGAGCAGGGCGCTGATGCCCGCGAGGGCCACTACCGCGGAATTGATATGGTGCCACGCGCTGGTGGCCCACATGAACGCCACGAGCAGAAAGACGACCAGCGTTAGGCCTTCAGCGCGCGACATCCGCCCCATTTTCGCCAACTCGGCGCGCGCGAGCTCGGTGGCGTGTGGCGTGTGCTTGACTTCGGGCGGAAAGATCCGGAGGAGCAACCACGGCACGATGAGCAGTGCGACGATCCCCGGTACCACGGCGCCCAAAATCCACTTGAGATAGCTGATCTCGATACCGCTCGTCTCTTGCGCGAAGCGCGCGATGAGCACGTTGGACGCCTGTCCCGTGATCCACATCGAGCACACGATGATGTCGCACTGATAGACGGCGACCATCAGATACGCCCCCAGTCGATTCGCCGTGGGACCGGGCGTCGAGTCGTATGCCTCGGCCAAACTGCGCGCGACGGGAAAGACGACGCCCCCGGCGCGCGCCGCGTTGGACGGGACGATGGACCCGAGTAGCGTGTCCGTCGATACGAGAGCATAGGCAAGCCCAATAGATCGCTTGCCTAACGCGTGAATGAAAAGATAGGCGATCCGCCGGCCGAGCCCGGTCTTGAGCACGGCGCGCGACATGAAGAAGGCGCAGAGGACGAGCCAGACGATCGGATCGGCGTAGCCACGCAGCGCTTCGGCGGGTGGGAGCGTCCCGGTGAGCGCGACGGCGACAACGCCAAGCAGGACGACTGCGCCTGACGCGATCGGCCTAACGATGAGGCCGACGATGGTGGCCGCGAAGATCGCGAAGAGCCGCCACGAGGCGGCTGTGATGTTCGCCGGGTGGGGCGCCAAGAGGATTCCCACCAGCACGACGAGCACGGCGCCCCACTTCAAGAGCGGCGCTAGACGCGACGTACCAGGCTCAAGAGGCTCCGACATCGGCCCCAATCTTCACGCGGGGCGGAGGGTCGTAAGTGTTACCTGCGCTTCACCGTAGCGACGTCTTTTTGGCACTGCTCCTGCTCTAATGCACGCCACAACTGAACGACGCCTACCGACAAAGGCGAACCGAGCCCGCCCGGCCCGGCAAGCAATGCCGTAACCCTCTTCCGCAGAGGGGAATGGCTACCGAAGAGGCGCTCATTTTCCCGCCCTCACTACCCTTCCTCTTCGCGAGGTACATCATGCCCCCAACACATCTGCGGCGTGTCTGCAATGGCGCCGCTGCGCTCAGCCTCATCGCTGCAGCTGCATGCGTCGATTCGCCGATGACGCCCAATCCGACCTCGACGGTGCTTCGCGTCACGGCGCAAGCCGCGAAGCCACCGCTGGACAACTCGCTTGAGGGACAGGCCTGGGTTTGTAAGGTAGGAAGCGGCCCGACGACAAACTTCACGTTCGACGTGTCCGTGAATGGCGGCGCTGCGGTGAATCAGACGATCGCGAACGGCGACTGCCTCCTCGTACATTCCGTATCGACGGTGGGAAGCACCCAGGCATCGGTGAGCGTGACGGAAACGAACATTCCGGCGAACTGGGCGCTCAGCTCGATCATCATCGAATCGAATTCGAGCAACACGAATGCCTACCTTCCGGTCATCAACCCGCCTAACGCGTCGGCGCGGATCCTGAACGACGTCGGCGTGGTGTTCACGTTCACCAACACGTTTACGCCGCCGCCACCACCGGGCCCGGCCTGCACGCTGACGCAGGGGTTCTGGAAGAACCACCCCGAGCTGTGGGACGAAGTCGCGGATGGCAAGCCGTTCCTCACGACGTCGACATTCTACAATTCCGGCGTCAGCTACCTAACGATCATGAACACGCCGCCCAAAGGTGGCAACGCGTACCTCCAGTTGGCGCATCAGTTCATCGCGGCCAGTTTGAACGTGAATGGTGGCTCGTCTGGCGTTGCTGCTGTTGACGCGGCGCTCGCCGGTGCAGCGGCGTACTTCGCGGGCGCGCCGGCTGGGATTCCGAATCCGGCGAATCCGATCCGCGCGCAACTGCAAACGTGGGCGACCACGCTGGACAATTACAACAACGGCGTCACCGGTCCGGGGCACTGCCCAGACTGATCATCCCGTGGGCAAGGCTAGACCAAGGGGGTCCCTCGCGGGCCCCCTTTTTTTCCGTTCAGCGCACGCTGCGCCGCACCAGAGCAAGTGGCACATCGACAAGCCGCCCACCAAAGCCACCTGCATCGACGACCGGCCTACGACGAAACGCCCCCGGTCGCGCCCGTTTCTCGCCCGTTGGCGGTGGGGTGGAGCTCAGTAGCGCTCGTTAGGGCGGCGCGCCCGACGGACACGAGAGACCTCTGCGTCTTGCGGCCGCTGACGGGAGCCCCGGCACAATATTCTGGCATTAGTGATGCAGATCACCACGAGTCGTTCCTGCGGCTTGCTTTTGAAAGGCTGGGATCCCCCCCAGAGACTTTGGCCGGCTCGAAGAAAGAACCCGCGCTTCGGTCAAACTGCCCGCATCTCGGGAGGGTCCATGTACTGCACGACCTGGCGGCGACGCATCGGCGACGTCGCGGTAGTAGCCACGCTCCTTACAGCGTGCGCTGATCCCCCAATCGCTCCCAAACCAACGCCCGAAGCGATGGGAGTCACCGCGAACCTCGTGAACAAACCGCCACTCGACATCACGCTCGAGGGGGAAGCGTGGGTTTGCGAGGACGGAAGTGAACCGGCCGGGAATTTCACCTTTGCTGCTTCGGTGGATGGCGGTCCGGCGACAATCCACAGCGTGGCGCGGGGAACGTGTGTGATGGTGCATTCCGTTTCGCGCGTCGGGTCGACGCGCGCCTCCGTGAGCGTCACGGAGAACGTGCCGAGCGGCTGGACGCTGGAGTCCATCACAATCGAATCCAACTATCAGAACCGGCCAGACCTCTACGAGCCAGCGATCAATTCGCCTAACGCGTCGGGGACGATTCGCAACGATGTCGGCGTGGTGTTCACGTTCATCAACGCGACGACGCCACCGAATACAGGCGGCCGCATGACCGGCGGCGGAGTGCAGATTTTTGGCGGCGTGAAAATCTCCCGCGGATTCACGATTCACTGCGACATCATTCTGTCGAACAACCTCGAGATTAACTGGACGGGTGGGAATAAGTGGCACATCGACAAGCCGCTAACCAAAGCGACGTGCTTCGATGATCCGGCCTACGATGAAACGCCTCCAGTCGCGCCCTTCAACACGTTCATCGGAGAAGGGATCGGCAGACTGAACGGCGTGGATGGTTCCAAGGTCTACCTCACGTTCATCGATGCCGGTGAGCCCGGGAAGAACGACAAGGCGGCGATAAAGATGATCGCGCCGGACGGCGTCACAGTGGTGCTGGACATACCGCTCTCACTCCTCGACAACGGCAATATCCAAGCGCACTACGACCAGCCGCACGGATTCAAGCGTTAAGGTCTCTGGGACGCCGCTTGGACCCGATAACCGCAAGGCAGAGCTAGACTAAGGGACCCGAAAAGGTCCCTTTTTCCTGACAGTCGACGCCGCCAGCAACGAAACCGTATTTGAGAACTCCGTGTCGGATGGTCGTCGAGAACGCTGGTGAACCGTGGGCCGGCGGCCATGAGGAGTGATTGAACGAACGTGAGCTGCTGACTCGCGCGCAGGCCGGAGATCCGGTTGCGGAACGCGCGATATACGACACGCACGTGGACCGCGTGTACCGGCTGGCTTTCCGGTTGGCGGGTGACGCGGAGCTTGCGAAGGAGTTCACGCAGGATGCCTTCATCAGGGCCTTCGAGCGCTTGGGCACGTTTCGCGGCGATTCTGCGCTCTCGACGTGGTTGCACGCCATCACGGTTTCGGTGGCGCTCAACGGTCTACGCAAGGTGCGCCGGCTCAAGCGGGAGGTGCAGCTGGAACACGCCGAGTCGTTAGGCAGCGACCGGCCACGCAGCGATCCGTTGCTGCGCCAGCGGCTGGATGACGCGATCGACAGGTTACCAGCGGGATACCGCACGGTGTTTCTCATGCACGACGTCGAAGGTTTCACACACGAAGAAATCGGTGCTGCGTTAGGCATCGAAGTGGGCACATCCAAGGCGCAGCTCTTCCGGGCCCGGGCTCGGCTGCGCGAGCGCCTGGCGGATCTCGCGGGAGCATGGAGCGCATGAACGACGACGACAAGTTCGACGCCTGGCTGAAGGAGGCGAGCGCGGGGTACAACGCGCTTCCCGGTGACGCACCCGTCCCAAAAGACGAGATGTGGCGCGCCATCGCCGCGGCGCGGGCTGCCAGCCGTACGCCGAGCGTCACGCGGCTAGTGCCGCGGACCCCGTGGGCGTTGGCCGCGGCAGCCGTGGCACTTCTGGCCGTGGGCATCGGCATCGGGCGCATGACGCAGACGGAGGGCGTGAACTCACGCGTATCCGTGGCGCCGGACTCGCAGCTGCCGGCGACGTACGGCGTCGCCGCGACGCGTCACCTAACGAGCGCGGAGGCGTTCGTCACGGCTGTGCGCATGTCGAGCTACGCGGCGCGCGACACGGCGATACAGCGCTGGGCGCGCGAGCTGCTCACCGACACTCGGCTCCTGCTCGATTCGCCCGCCGGCAGTGATCTGCGCCGGCGTGCGTTGCTGGAAGATGTGGAATTGCTGCTCGTGCAAGTGATGGAGCTGGAGAATTCGCGCACGAGCGATACAAACGAACTGCTGCTCGACAAGACTCAACAAGACCAACTGCTGACGCGACTCCGGGCGAACGTCCCCGCAGGACCGCCCGCGCGATCGTAAGGACAATGATGATGCGCACTCTTTCCCTTGCCGTTCTCGTTGCGTCGTTAGGCGCCGCGTTTCATGCGAGCGCCGCGCAAAGCGTGACCGTGGCCGTCTCTGCGCGGGGGCCCAGCGTCGCGATTTCGTATGACGACAACGAAGATCCGGCCGATTCCATCTTCCGCCTGGCGCAGCGCGCGCTCAACCGCAGCGACTATCGTCAGGCGGCGACGCTGTTCGCGCGCGTAGCGAACAACTATCCCAAGTCGGAGCGCGCACCCGAAGCGCTCTACTTCCAGGCCTTCGCGCTGTTTCGTATCGGCGATCGTCAGGAATTGAAGATGGCGCAGACGGCGCTCGAGAGGTTGTCGGAGCGCTATCCGGATGCATCGCAACGCGGTGACGCGAGTTCGCTGCGCATGCGGATTTGCGGTGAGCTCGCCAGGCGTGGCGATGAGGCGTGCGCAAGCGAAGTGACTTCGAGTGCCAGCGCCAGCGCGTCAGCTTCCGCTTCCGCATCAGGTTCGGCAGCTGCTGGTCAGAGTCGTCGTTGCCCCGATCCTGACGACGAGGACGACGAGCGCATCATGGCACTCAACGCGCTCTTGCAAATGGACTCCGAGCGCGCGCTGCCGATTCTCGAGCGCATCATGGATCGCCGCGGCACGTGCGACTACGTGCTGCGACGCAAGGCCACGTTCCTCATCGCGCAAAAGCACTCCGGTCGCGCGGCCGATATCCTGATCAAAGCGATTCGTGAAGACCCGGACGAGGAAGTGCGCAAACAAGCCGTGTTCTGGCTCGCGCAGACCAGGGATTCGCGAGTGGCGGCCGTGCTGCGTGACCTTGTTCGCAACGGCTCGCGCGAGTTGCAAAAGAACGCCGTCTTCTCGCTGTCACAGTTAGGCGGTGGCGAAGGAAACGCTGCCTTACGCGATCTCGCGGCGAGCGACAACACGCCGGAGGAGATTCGCAGCGAAGCCATTTTCTGGCTCGGACAGAGGAACTCGAGGGAGAACGGCGACTTCCTGCGCGAGCTGTTCAAGCGCGTGCGATCGCATGACCTAAAGGACAAGATCATCTTCTCCCTGTCGCAACAGCGCGGCACCGGAAGCGAGCAGTGGCTGATCGACATCGCGATGGACCAGAGCGAGACCACCGAGATCCGCAAGCAGGCGCTCTTCTGGGCCGCGCAGAACAAGGGCGTTGCGTTCGAACGTCTGGCTCAGATGTACGACCGCACCAACGACAATGAAATCAAGGAGCAGCTGATCTTCGGCTTCTCGCAGCGCAATTCGCGCGAGGCTGTGGACAAGCTCATGAGCATCGCGCGCTCCGATCGCGACAAGGAAATGCGCAAGAAGGCCATCTTTTGGCTGGGACAGAGCCGCGATCCGCGCGTGCTCGACTTCCTGGCGGAGCTGATCGGCAAATGAGATACGCGTTAGGCATCGCCGGCGCCGCGCTACTCGCCGCGCCGCTCTATGGGCAGTCGCTCGTGCGTCGCGTGAACTCGGTTGCGGACGGTGAGGTGCGCATGACGTTCGACTTGTTGCCGGACATCTGCGGCTGGGGGAATGGATGGTCGCGCGGTGACAACTGGCGCGGTGGAAACCGCAACGACTACAGCAGGTCGTCCTCGCGCGACGTCGAATGGAGCAACGAATGCACAACGGGTCCGGGACGCTTGGTTATCGATCGCGGAAACAACGAAAACTTGAAGCTCCGTTTCTACGTTGGCGGTCGCTGGCGGCAACGGCCTAACGTGACTGATCTTGGTCACGTGCCGAATCAGCAAGCAGCCGACTATCTGCTGGATCTGGTTCGCACCGAGCGCACGTCTGTTGCAAAAGCAGCGATCATGCCCGTCACGATCATCGACGACGTCGAAGTGTGGCCGGCGCTGCTGCGGATCGCGCGCGACGACAACCGCAACCAGGAAGTTCGCAAAGGCGCGATCTTCTGGCTCGGTCAGATGGCCGCGGAGCAGATCACAGGCAGCCTGCGGGACGTCGCCGAGGACGACCGTATGGATCGTGAAGTGCGCGAATCGGCAGTCTTCGCGCTGTCGCAACGTCCGCGCGAGGAAGGCGTGCCGGCCCTCATTCGCATCGTCCGTACGAATCGAGATCCCAAGCTGCGCAAGTCAGCGCTCTTCTGGCTGGGCAATTCACGCGATCCGCGCGCATTGGATCTCATAGAAGAGCTGCTCTCCAAGCGATAGAACTAAAGCTGTCAGAGTTTTTCGCCTTGACTCGTCCTGCGCTGCAGCAAACTTCCAGAACCACTTGGAGGATGCGCAGCGCATGTCGTCGATCGTCTATCTCAACGGACAGTTCCTACCGCGCTCTGAGGCTAAACTCTCGGTCGATGAGCGCGCGTTCTTTTTCGGTGACGGTGTTTACGAAGTAACGCGGGCGATCGGCGGCCGGCTCTTCGAGTGGGGCAGACATCTGCGGCGCCTCGAGCGTGGCTTGCGCGAGATGCGCCTGACGCCGTCGATCACCGGCGAGGAACTCGAGGCGATCTCGTTGCGCTTGCTGCGCGACAATGAGCTGCAGGGCGGCGAGGCTGCGGTGTACCTCGAGATCACGCGCGGCGCAGCTCCACGCACGCATCATTTCCCGCCACCAGGCACACCGTGCACGATCTTCGTGTCCGCGACGCGCTTCACGCCGCCGCACGACGTGCGCGCGAAGGGCGGCACCGCGGTGACGTTCCCGGACTTTCGCTGGGCGCGCGGCGACATCAAGTCGCTCAACTTGATTCCGAGCGTGCTCGCCAAACAGCACGCGGTGGATCACAGTGCGACCGAAGCGATCTTCGTGCGCGACGGCGCGATGACAGAAGGGTCGCACACAAACGTCTTTGGCGTCCTGGATGGCGAGCTGCGGACGTACCCGGAATCGAACTACATCCTGGCCGGAATCACCCGCGAAGTCGTGCTGGAGGTAGCGGCGGAGCTGGGCATCCCCGTTAGGCTGATGCCGATCTTCACGCCGGAGTTCGCGCATTTGGAAGAGTTGTTTATCACCGGGACGACGAGCGACGTGATGCCGATCGTCGCGCTCAACGGACTGCCGGTGGGTGATGGGCATCCCGGGCGCATTACGATGTCGCTGTACGAGGCACTGGTTCCACGACTCGCGGCTACCGGCGCGGCAGCGACGGTGTAAATGCGCAGAACCAGCGTCGTCATTGCCGCCGCGTGCCTAACGTCAAGCGTCGCGGCGCTCGCGCAGGCGCCGCAGAAGCCGCGCGTACACATCATCGCGACGGGCGGCACGATCTCGAACCTGAACGGTAACTCGCGACGGACGGTTGCAGAGCTCGTCACCGCTATTCCGGCGCTCGCGAACTTCGCTCAGGTCACGTTCGAGCAATTCAGCAACATCGCGTCCGGCGCTATAACAGTCGATCACTGGCGCAACCTGGCGCAGCGTGTTGCGCTCGTGTCTAAGGAGTCAATCGGGCCGGCTGGCTTCGTGATCACGCACGGCACCGATACGATGGAAGAGACAGCGTTCTTCCTGGATCTCACGACGTCGCCGTGCACGCCGGTTGTCATGACGGGCGCGATGCGGCAGGCGGACGCCGTCGGTGCCGACGGTCCGGCGAACCTGCTCAACGCGGTTCGCGTGGCGGCGTCGCCTAACGTGCGCGGGCTGGGTGCATTGATTCTGATGAATGACGAGATCTTCCGCGCGCGCGACGCGACCAAATCCAACGCCTCGCGGATGGATGCGTTCACGGCGCCTGACGCCGGTCCGATCGGCGTGGCCGATCCTGATTCCGTCGTTGTGTACCGTCCCGCCCCCGCCCCCGCCCCCGCCCCCGCCCCGGCCGCAGCGGCGTCGCGATCGTGCGCGCCCGTTTTCGATGTCGCAACGCTCGCCGAGTTGCCGCGCGTGGATGTAATCTACGCGCATGTCGGGGCCGACAGCGTGCTTATCGATGCAGCGGTTGCTGCAGGGGCGCGCGGTATTGTCGTCGCGAGCGTGGGACGCGGTGGGATGCCGCCGATGCAGGGGACCGCGGCGCGTCGAGCTGTCGCGCGCGGCGTCGTGATCGCGATCTCGACGCGCACGGGAAGTGGTCGCGTGGGTCAGACGTTCCAGGCTGATACTACGGGTAAGAGTCGTGGCGCGGTCGTCGCGGCACAGGAGCTGAATCCGCAGAAGGCGCGCGTGCTTCTGATGCTGGCGCTCGCGGCGAAGTACGATGCTCGGCGAATTGCCGAGTTGTTCAGGATGCCTAACTAGACCGGCGCGAACTAAAGCTGTCAGCTATCAGCTGGCAGCAGCCGGCTGATAGCAGCTTGCTTCGTTTTCTTAGGCAACCTGCAGAGTATCGTACGCGCGGAGAGCGGGTTGTGGCGGGCGCTTGAGGATATAACCGACGCCGATCATCCAGAACGTGCCGATAGCCGCGAAAAAGTAGTACTGCATCGGGGGCACGGCGCGAGGTATCACGAGCATCAGGGCGCCCGTGAAGATCGACCCGAAACCGGCCATCACACCGACGTAGCGCAAGAAGCGCGGATACCGCTCGCTGCGTGCGACGGACGTGCCGGTGAACACGAACGGCACTCCGTGAAAGAGGACGACGACGCCGATCCATGTGCCGCCCAGCACCATTAATAAGGTCTCCGCCTCGCGTACAATCTCGGCGCGATCGGCGACAGGAGCCGCGGCCCACTCATTGGCGAGCGCCGTGAGCGCCGACCCGCTGATGAATGAATCGATCACATGCAGCGCCGCGCCGAGCACGATGCTGACGACACCTAACGACCCGAGAAGGCGAGCGAGGGTCTCACGGAACGAGCTGTTGAGCGCGATGAAGGCACCGATCCAGAGCACCGAGCCGGCCGCGAACGCGAGGTGAACGGCGGGCCAATACCAGCGTGGCTGCGCGGCGATCGTTTGCAGCACGGTTTCGGCCTCACGAGCGAACGTGAGTCCGCCGAATCCGATGCCCGCTGCCATCAATAGGGCGGCGCCGACCATGGCGCTCCACCCTCCGATGCGCTGCATGAGTGCCTCTAAAGCGTCGTCGTCCATACTCCTCCGGTCCGGGAACTAGCGCAATCGATGTGCCGCCTAACTAGCAGGGTCGCACAACAGCGCGCCGTGAGGCGCCGCACACTGTGTTGCGGCGCCACTGCAGACGAACCCGTAGTCGGCGCGGAGAGCTAACTGCGCCCCTGGCGCGAGGTTATCTTGCCGCCCCACTATCCGATTACTCAGCCGGCCCCATGCGCATCACACCCCTCCTTTTCGCGGGAATTCTTACCCCCGTTACCCTCCTGGCCCAACCAGCGCGCGTGGTGTCCAGTCCCGAGCTGGACGCCGCGCTCGCCGAGGTGCGCGCGGACAACGAGTGGACTCTCACGCAACAGGTCTCGCTCTGCGAAATCCCGGCTCCGCCATTCAAGGAACAGGCGCGCGGCGCCGAGCTGAAAAGGCGCTTCGAGTCGTTAGGTCTGCGCAACGTGCGGATCGACGCGGAGGGTAATGTAATCGGTGAGCGCCCCGGAGATGGAAGTGGGCCCATCATTTTGCTATCGGCGCATCTGGACACCGTTTTTCCGGAGAGCACCAACGTTAGGGTGACGCGCAGCGGAACGCTGTTTAAGGGGCCTGGCATCGGTGACGACTGCCGTGGCCTTGCCGTTATGCTGGCCGCGATCCGTGCGATGAACAGCGCCAAGGTGCGCACGTTAGGGACGATCCTTTTCGTCGGCACCGTCGGCGAAGAAGGGCCCGGAAATCTGCGCGGCGTTCGTCACATGTTCACGAAGGAGCGTCCAGCGCCGAAGATCGACTACTTCATTTCAATCGACGGGACCGGGTTAGGCATAACCAATAAAGCGGTCGGGAGCCACCGCTATTACGTCGCGTACAAGGGGCCCGGAGGGCACAGCTTCGGCGCCTTCGGCATGGCGAATCCGATCCACGCGTTAGGGCGCGCGATCGCGCTCATCGATGAGATCAGAGTGCCCACCGCGCCGAAGACGACATTCAACGTAGGCATCGTCTCGGGCGGTACGTCGGTCAATACTATCTCGCCGTTAGGTGCCATGGACGTGGACATGCGTTCGGAGTCACCCGTCGAGCTGATGCGCGTCGATTCGCTCTTTCGCATCGCGCTGCAACAGGCGCTCGACGCCGAGCATGCCCGCTGGCCGAACTCCCGGGCTAAGCTGACGCTCGAGATAACAGACCGCGGCGTTAGGCCTGCCGGCGGCACGCCCGATTCATCGCTCATCGTACGCGTCGGCCTCGCCGCAGCCCGGAAACTCGGCTTCGAGAGCGAGCTTGGGGCGAGCAGCACGGACTCGAACATCCCGATGAGTCTCGGGATACCGTCGGTCACGATCGACGGCGGCGGGCGCGGGCAGGGCGCGCACGCCACGAGTGAATCGTATGATGACACCGACCGCGGCTGGTTAGGCCCACAGTGGACTATCCTCATCATTGCGACGCTGGCGGGACCGAAGCAGTAAGCGCGTGGCTCATGCGTCGTTGCTCGTCGGAATGCCGTAGGCTTTGATTTTGCGCCAGAGCGTCGTGCGCCCCATGCCTAGCAACTCGGCGGCGCGCGACACCATGCCGTCGCTGTGCTCCAGCGCCGCGACGATTGTCGCGCGTTCCGCGTCATGCGATGGCGGCGCACGATAGCGCGCTTCGTGCTGCGTGGCGACCGCCTCACGCACCACAGCAGGCAAGTGCTGCGTCTCGATGCGGCCAAACGCGGCATGAATCGCGGCCAACTCCAGGGCGCCTAACAGCTCTCGTACATTACCCGGCCATTGATAACTGCGCAGCGCGCGTAGCGCGAACGCGGAACACGACAGACGGTCCGCGTGCGGCCTGCCGGCGCGCAAGACGTCGAGTCCATGTGCGACGAGAAGCGGGATGTCCTCAGGTCGCTCGCGCAGCGGCGCGAGCTTGATCGGAAAGACATTGAGGCGGTACACAAGATCCTCACGAAACGCGCGCTCGCGCACGAGTGCCTGTAGGTCGCGATGTGTGGACGCGATGACGCGCACGTCGACAGGCGTCGAGCGAGTCGCGCCAACGCGTACGATCTCGCGTTCCTGCAATACGCGCAGCAGCCGTTGTTGAAGGGACAGGCTCATGTCGCCGATCTCGTCGAGCAGGATCGAGCCGCCTGACGCGGCTTCGAAGACACCAATGCGGTCGCGCACGGCTCCAGTGAATGCGCCGCGCACATGGCCGAACAACTCGCTCTCGAGCACGCCTTCGGCGAGTCCAGCGCAGTTGACGGCCACGAAGGGACCGTTCGCTCGAGGCGAGGCAGCGTGTACCGCTCGTGCCACCAACTCTTTCCCCGTGCCGGTCTCGCCCAAAATCAGAACAGTCGCGTCAGTCGCAGCGACTCGCGCGATGGATTCGTTGACGCTGCGCATCGCAGCCGATCGACCCACCAGCCCGTGATACGGAGGATTGCTCGTTAGGCCCGGACGCCGATCCAGCACCTCGGCCACCCGAGCGAAGAGAATCTCGGGCTCGACTGGCTTCACGAGAAAATCGTCAGCGCCAACATGCAGCGCACGCACGGCGCTATCGATAGTCGCAGCCCCGCTGATCATCAGCACAGGGATCGGCTCGCCCCAGACGCGCAGAGCCTCGAGCAAAGCGATGCCGTCCAGTCCGGGCATTCGCAGATCGAGCAGCATGAGGTCGAACTGCAACGAACGCAGCTGAGTCACTGCTTCATTCGCGTCCGCGGCGAATCCAACGTCGTAACCTTCACCGCGCAACAACGCGCCGGTGGACAGACGGAAGGAACGATCGTCGTCGACGATGAGCAGGCGTGCGGCCATCAGCGTGCCTCCGCCCGCGGAGCCATCGGTGCGGACCGCTTGTTGCCGTCGGCCGCGGGAAGCACGATGCGGAATTCCGCGCCGCCCTCGTCGCGATTGCGTGCCGTTAGGCGGCCACCCGCCGTTCGAACGATGCCTTCCGCGACGAACAAACCGAGGCCGACACCCTGGACGCTTTCCTTGGTCGTGAAGAAGGGATCGAAGATGCGAGGAAGCGCGGTTCCCGCGATTCCAGGTCCATTATCAGCAACGCGCACGATAACTGTATCGCCATCGCCGTCGATTGAGACTTCAATGTGCGGGCGCAGCGCGAGCCGTGCGTGTTGTATCGCCTCGCGCGCGTTCTGCACAAGGTTGAGGAGGACTTGTTTCAGCGCGTCGGGAGCGATCGCCGCGACGGCATCGGCATCGCCCACGACTGCGATGGCTGTCGCTCCGTTGCCCGTGCCGTCCCCCTCCCCCGCGCTGACGAGACGCGCGACATCGCGCACAACCTGACCGACGTGCGCGACTTGCAGCGCTGGATCACTCGGGCGATTGAGATCGAGCATGCGTTCGGCCAACTCGTGCATGCGCAGCAGCTCATCGATTGCGAGCGCCGCATACTCCCGTGCCTCGGGATCATCGGAAACACGCCGCTGGATGACCTCGAGCAGATTGCGCAGCGTCGCGACCGGATTCCTGATCTCGTGCGCGAGATGGCCCACTAACTGCGCCGAGGCGGCCAGCCGCTCGCGCTGAAGCATGTCGCTCTGTAGCGCGACGAGCCGCACGGCACGGTCCTCCAACTCGCGATTCGCCTTCTCGAGGTCCGCAAGGCGAGCCGAGAGCGCCGCACGCATGGCGGCGAACGTCTCCGAAACCGTCGCAACCTCCTCCAGCTTGGAGCGGGGCAGTGGAGCGGCGAAGTCGCCGTTGCCTAACGCGCGGGCCGAGTCAGCCAGCTCGCGCACTGGACGCGCCACCTGGTTAGCGAGCAGCGCCCCCAGTACCAACGCGAGCAGTACGGCTCCAGCCGCGGAGATCAGAGCGATGCGACGCAGTTCGGGCACAATCACCAATTCGCGACGCATGACGCGCACGAACACCGCGTCGCCGCCGCTGCCCAGCGAGGCTCTGACCACGGCGACCCGCTCACGACCCGCGATTGTTTCCGTGGACCCGTCGCTACGTTGCTCGTGCGCGCCGAGGGAAGCCACGACCGCGCGCGTCATCGCGCTGTCGAGCGTACTCGCAACCGCGCGCCCACTTGTCGTGGCGATAATGATGACGTCACTTCGCGTTAGACTCGCGAGGGTCCGAGCGGCGTCGTCTGTCATGGGGATCGCGAAACCAGCCGCGCCGACCCAGCGCCCGTTCCATTCGACCGGCGCCAGCGCCAGCGTGTGCACCGCTGCGGAATCTCCTAGCACGTTCACTGGCATGCGGCCGAGCCGCGTCTCCGATACGGAACCGGAATCGCTCAGCGGTCCCGTCCACAGCGCACCATCGGGACCTACAATCACCGGGATACCAGCCGGGACCGTCGGACGCTGCTCATTCGCAATTCGGTCGATTGCGGCACGATCGGATGATGCCAGCGAGCGCGCGAGCGACGGTTCGTGCGCAAACTCTTTCGCGTGCATCATGAAGGCGTCGTTGATCGCCTTGAACCAACCGGCGAGAATCCCTGGAGCGAGCGCGAGGTCTTTGCGCGCGCGATCCTCGAGTGCGCCCGCCAGTCGCGCATGCAGCGCGACCCCCGCCGGTATCATACCGACGAGGATCGCGGCTGTGACTGCACCAACGACGGCGCCCCGCAGAGTTATTCGGATCACAAGCTCCGTGCAGTGCTCGCGGCTCGAGCCTATTGCTCATCGCGGCCGACGTGAGCGCAGCTTCCTCATGAGTACACCTATAGAAGAAGCGTTCCTCACCGCGCAATCAATCCGTAAGAAGTCGTTGGAAGCCCAGTCTGGGCGCCCAGTGGCGTCAATGAACCGTTCGCGTTGACGGCGAAAATGCTGATAGCGCCGCTGCCGCGATCCAGCGTGTACAGGAACTGACTGCCACGAGAAAATGCCGCGTCGATCGGCCCGGTCTGCGTCCTGGCAGTGACACCGTCGTCGCTCAAACGCCTGAGCGTCCCGTTAGGCGCGAGCGCGTAGCCGGTAATCGTGTTGCTGCCGGTATTCGTCACATACACGTAGCTCTGGTTGCTCGTAATCACGACCCAGCATGCGGCGGTTTCCGTCGTCGGCAGCGACTTGCTGAACGTGATGAGCGTGCCGTTGTCGCCGAGTCCGTACGACGACGTCGCCGACGCGTTAGGTGCCCCGCCGAACGCCTCGCTTACGAGTAGCTGGCCACGCTGTGAGAACTCAAAGCCAAAAGGCGTTGCCCCATTCGACGCGTTTACGGCGGGGCCGCTCAACGTCCCGCCCTGGTTGACGGCGAACACATCGATCTTGTTTGTGGCCTTCTCGGTGACGACGAGCTGGCGTCCGCGCGGATGGAAGCCGATCTGCGCCGGGCCAGTTCCGCTGCCGCTCAGTGCGCGCGTGCTACCGGGAATTGCTGTCAAGTCGCCAACGCTATTCAACCGGAAGCCGGTGACGTTGTCAGAGCCGGCATTGAGGACGTAAACGAGTCCTCCATATGCCGCAACGCTCACGGGCATAACGCCACCCGATGAAATTGTCTCCACTAGCGTTAGGCCGCTCGCCCCGATCCGAAACGAGGAGATCTCGTTGCTGCCAGCGTTCACGGCGAGAACGAAGCGCTCTTCCGCGATTATCACAGCACCCTGCGAGCCGAGCCCAGGGGCGCCGTTCCCCTTACCGCCTGTCGCGTAGTCTGCCGCGAACGTCAGCTTCCCGTCGCTCGCCCGTGCGAAGACGCGGACGGCATTCGCGTTCGCGTCGTTTGTCTCTGTGTAAACCGCGCCGACTGCACTCGTGCCGACATTCTCGCGACTCAGCGCGGCATCGTTGGGGAGCGCAGGTGACGTTGCATCGCGCGCTGCGCACGCTGTCAGGGTGAGCGTGGCAGCAATCCTAACGAGCTTCATGGGTTCCTCCGTTGGAGTGGCGTGTGGTTCAGCCACCAATTGCAACGCAGCAGCCACGCGGGGCGCCTGGCGCGCCGATCCGGCCATCTATTGTTGTCACAGTCAATTGCCAGATCCGTCGCATCTTCACGTTGGCACAACGTTGTGTTCCATTGAACGGATCTCTGACACACGAAACACTCGACGAAACGGGCTGCGCTTTGCAGTGTTGATCGAAATGCAAACAGCTTGTGTGACTCTGCCGCGCTTTCTCACCTGTGCCGCGACGCTGGTTCTGCTGGCGGGCTGTGCGTCTCGAGGCGCACAGCGCGGCGCCGGCTCTAACGACGGCGTGCGAACGCTCATTGCCGCTGAGCGCGCATTCGCGCGTCATTCAGAGCGCGCCGGGATAAAGGAATCGTTCATCGCCAACATGGGCGCCGACGGCCTTCTTTTTCGGCCCGGCCCCGTCAACGGTCTCGAATGGCTGAAGACTCATCCGCCGGCACGCGGCTATCTGAGTTGGGATCCTGAAGTCGCCGCGATCTCGAGCTCCGGTGAACTGGGTTATACGACTGGACCGTGGGAGTTTCGCGCGACGGGAGCCAAAGATACCGTGAGCGGAGCGGGGCATTACGTGACAGTGTGGCGGCGCGACTCCACCGGCACGTGGAAGATGGCCGTCGACATCGGCACGTCGCATGCATGGATGGCGAAACCCGATGATGCCGTCGGCTCCGTGATTAGCCGGACAAGTTCGTTAGGCGCCGATGCGCAGCAGCAATTGTTCGCGCGCGACTCGGCTATAGGCGGCGGCGCGCCGCAGAGCGCCGCATTGCTCGGCGCCATGGCGGATGACGCACGCACACACCGAGAAGGCGCGCCGCCCGCGTTAGGCATCGAGAATGTGCGCCGCGCCTTCGTCGGCGACGACCGACCCTACCACTCGACGCGACTGGGCGGGGGAATCTCTCGCGCCGCAGACTTCGGCTACACCTACGGCGAGTACGAGCTCGTCGCGTCGTTCACGCATCCGGCGCAGCGCGGCTTCTATTTGCGCATCTGGCGCGTGGACGGTGACGTATGGCAGGTCATCCTCGATTTGTCGCAGCCGGCGCGCACGCCGTAGCCCGCCAATAAGGGCTGCGCCGCACTCGCAAGCCCCTGAGAAGGAGTGCATCTTGCGTCGTCCCTTTGGTTGCCTGTGCCCAGGAGAAAGCATGCGTCATACGCGACGACTCTACGAAGCCGGCGGCATCGCGCTGTTGGCATGTTTCACTCTCAGCGCACGAGCGCAGACGGCCGGACGCTTCGGCGATCTCGCCGCTGGTCCCTACAACCGGCTCGTAGTTCGCGGCGCGATGGTGATCCCCGGCCACGGAGGGCCGCCAGCGGGACCATATGACATTCTCATCGAAGGGAACACGATCACGCAGATGGTTCCCTTCGATCCGGTCGCCGCGGAGCGGCGCGGCGAGGGCCAGCGCCTAACGGGCGATCGTGTCATCGACGCGACCGGGATGTACGTCGTCCCGGGGATGATCGATCTGCACACGCACATCCGTGGCGAGCCGATGGAGATGGAGTACATCTACTATCTCAAGCTCGCGCACGGTGTCACGACAATGGTGAACGCGGCTGATCGCGGCTACGCGCAAGCAATGCGCGAAGCGCGACGCAGCAAGGCGAACGAAGTCCTGGCGCCGCGCATGTTCCCGCTCGTTGGTTGGGCAGCCGGCACTAACGCGAGACCGCTCGAGCGGGACGATCCGGCGAAGGTACCCGAGATCATGAGGGTGATGGCCGACAGCGGAATTCGCGTGATCAGCATGGACCCGCTAGGCTGGAGCGCGGCGCTCGTCGGAGCGATCGCTCAGGAAGCAAAGAAGTACGGCATCATCACGTCATTCCACATTCCGCCGTCGACGATCGCCGTCGTGAACGCCGTCAAAGCCGCGTGCATGGGCGTTACGATGATCGAACATCACTACGCGTACGCGGAGTCAGCACTGCCGCGTACGACGCAGGATTTCGGGAGAGAGTACAGCTTCTCGAATGAGAATCACCGCTTTCGTTATGCAGGGAAGGTGTGGCTCGAGACGGATCGCGATCGGTTGCTCAGTGCTGTAGCGGATTCGCTGGTCAAGTGCGGCGTCACGATGCTGCCGACGCGCGTTGTGTACGAAGCGAACCGCGACTTCTTGCGGGCGTCGAGCCTTCCCTGGCATGAGAAGTACACGCACCAGGCGCTATGGAACTGGAATCTGCCTAACCCGGCGTATCACGGCTCATTCCATTACGAATGGACGAGCGACGACGAATACTACTGGAACTATGCCTTCCGTCTTTGGGGCGATCTGATCTTTGCCTTCAATCAGCGCGGCGGTCGCGTCGCGTACGGCACGGACGACAACTACATCTGGGCCACGCCGGGCTTCTCGTCCATCCGCGAGCTGCAACTGTTGCGCGAGACTGGAATGCACTCGCTCGAAGTGCTCAAGTCCGCGACCTACAACAGCGCCCAAACTCTGGGCGAGAAGAAGCTCGGTCTCGTTAGGCCAGGCTACCTCGCCGATCTCGCGATCGTGGACGGTAACCCGGCGTACAACCTCAAGTTCATGTACGGCTTCGGGGACCTGACGCTGGATAAGGACGGGAAGATGTACCGCACGAAAGGGATCGTGCACACGATCAAGGACGGCATCGTCACAAACAACGCGCGCTTGCTGGAAGCTGTGGAGAAGATGGTCGCGAAGTCCAAGGCGTCGGTGACAATGGCCGATCCTGTGACGGCGCCATTCGTGCTCAAAGGACAGCGCCCAAGCGTCGTCCCTAACGGCAAACCCTGACCGTTAGCTTCACTATGCTGACGCAGCAGCTGGTGCGAGCCCCGTGTCGACGAGACGCTTAAGCACGGGATCGAGGGCCAAGTTGAGCCCTTGCCATGGCTACCCTAACATCGCATTCACGCGCGCCGAGTCAATCGGTCGCGCGGCCGCCGGTGAGTGCGTTGGCGACGCACAGCGCAGCGGACAGCTCGTTAGGCAGCGGATGCACGTCCGGGTGCAACGCGTGCGCGAGGATCTCCAGGCTCTCGACGAGCCTGGGCCCCGGCCGGCTGAAATACTGCGAACCGTCAGTGACGTATACTCGCCCCGATCGAACAGCCGGGATATCGTGCCATCCCGCGACCGTCTGCAGCAACGGCAGCTCGCCTAACGTGCGTTCCGCGTCGAGACCGCAGCACGCAAAGACGACGACCTCGGGCTGCCATGCAATGACCTCATCCCACGCGAGCGTGCGCGAGCGTTCACCTTCGCGACCGAGTCCTTCAATGCCACCGGCGAGACGCACAAGCTCGGGGTTCCAATGACCGCAGGAGAAGGGCGGGTCGAGCCATTCGATCAGAGCGACGCGAGGCTGCGTCGCGAGACCTGGCGATCGTTCCGCAACTGCGTCGATCCGAGCCTGCAGTTCGCCAACCACCAGGTCACCACGCGGCTGGGTATCCGTCGCGACGGCAACCTGCCTAATGGCTTGCAACACTTCACCTAGGCCTTGCGGCTCGAGATTGACTACGCGCGGCGCCTGCGGAAACGCGCACGCGGCCGCTTGCACTTCATCCTGGGCCACAGCGCAGACGTCGCAGAGCGCCTGTGTAACGATGAGGTCAGGCTGCAGTGCCTCCAGCCCAGCGAAATCGAGCGAGTACAGCGCGCTTTGCGTGTTCAGCCGCTCGCGCACCAGGCGATCGATCTCACCACTCGGCGCGGACGCGGGTATGAGTGAGCGCGTGACTTTGGGAAGGTCGCGGACCGACCGCGGGTAATCACACTCGTGGCTGACGCCAACGAGCTGCTCCTCGAGACCCAGCGCGCAAACAATCTCGGTCGCTGCCGGAAGCAGCGAAACAATTCTCATTTCGGGAACCGCACGATCTCGTTCGCGAACGGCATCACGCGCCGTTTCGCCTGCGCGGCGCCGACCGAGCAGCCACTGCCCAAGCCCTGGCAGCGTCCCATGACGTCGAGTGTTTCTAGTGCGTAAGGAATCCCCTCCGAGCCTAACGGCGAGTTGTTGTCCGCTATGTGAAAGTGCAGGTGTGGCTCAGTGGAGTTTCCCGTATTCCCCACAAGCCCGAGCACCTGACCTTTCTTCACTCGATCACCAAGCTTGACGCGCAGCGAACCTGGCTGAAGGTGCGCGTAGAACGCGAAGCGTCCACCGCCGAGATCGAGAATCACGTGATTGCCGCCGACGGTTTCGAGCGTGATCGCAACGGCGCGCGACGTCACTCCGGGAATGTTTTCTGGGATACTGTCTTTTCTTGCGACAACAATTCCGTCCGCGACGGCAAGTGCCTCCACGCCGTAGCAGTAGTAGCTCTCGTTTTTCAGCTGATCGCCGCGGAACGTTTTCCAGGTGCTGTCGACCATCACGAAGTCGATGGCGAAGCGTTGTGGGATACCGGCAGAGCCGGCAATTGGAATGATCGTGCGTCGATGACCTGACGCTCGCGACGGGCCGTTGCCAGCCAACCAGTTGCCACCCTTGAGCGGTGGCCCGAGCGCCCTCGCTTCCGGAGCAACCGGGACGTCAGCCATGACGAGCGTACGCGTTCCAGTGCTGTCTTGCATCGTTAGGCGATGCCGAAGCGCTGTCGGGCGTGCTGCAGTCCCCAACTGCACGAAAAGGAATACGAGAGCGCGCTGACCGCCTGCGATGCGCGGCCGATTCTGCGGCGTCACCTGCGTGCCGGTCGCACCCGGTCGCGATATCTCGCGCGCGAGCGCTGTATCAGTGAGCGAAAAGAGCGTGGCTCCCGTCGCCGCATCGCTCCCTTCGATGCCGGTCCACGTCATCTCGCGCGTTTCGCAGTTCGTGACGTGCACTTCGTAGATGAGAAAAGAACCATCGCTTCCGTTCGCGATGGTCGGCGCATTGGGCACACGCGCTTCGACGAAGAGCGGTCGGTCGGCGAGCTGAGCGAGCGCCGTCCCGGGAATGAAAGCGAGAGCGAGCAGCAGTGTGCGTGTCATTGGACGCGACCGGAGTCGGTGGGGGGAGCGGCGAAGATTGATCGGCGCTATGTAGCAACGCCAGTGGCGCGCCGCGAGACGCGTGACGCGCCTTCGGCACGCCGCGCGGTGGGCGCCGCACGGTTCCAATGCGGAGACCCTCGCCAGATTGGCGAGGCGTACCTAACTGCACAATTCGAACGGGCATACCTTTCGGCGTTGAGGTGAGCTTGGATGCAGCGCTGCTGCGCATGCAACGTCGTGAACGCCCTTCGACCGTGGGCGCGTGACCGCGGCGCGTACTATTCGCTGGACTGGAAGCCGCGGCAGCGTGCCGAGAACGACCCTGCCTTCAAGCAGTGAGAGCCTAACGCTTTGGGCGGCGTGCCGCTGTTAGCAGAACCGCTACTTCGTCGTTTCGCGGGTTGATGAAGTCGAGCCGGATGCGGCCGTCTGGGGTTTCGCTCACGGTCGCCGGGATCGAACTGTTCGTGAGCATCCAGCCTAACGGCAGTACCATGGCGTTCGCTGGGCGGCCAAAAGCGCGGTCCCACACCAGCTCGTCCCCAACGAGCCCGTAACGTCCGGGATCGGTGTAGGTCTCGCTGATCCGCAGCCGAACGGTCTTCCCCTGCTGCACAGCAGGGAAGCGAATGAGTACGACTTCGGATTCCGGTCGGACAGCTTCGCCGATGTCGATCTGCGCCGCTGTTATCTCGGCGCCACGCAGCGTCTGAACCTGCAGCGCCTCGCCGGTATCCAGGATGCGCGCCGATGGATTAGAGGCTTTGCTCCCGCCGCGAACGATGTTGAGATAGCGATCCATTCCCGCGCGCGATTCCGTGTAATCGTGATACAGATCGAACGCGTGCGTCTCGGGTTGCTGCAGGAAGTACACGATCTCGCGATCCTGTCGCGCTCGCTCCGAGAGTCGTGAAGAGCGGTTTGCCCCTAGTTCCTGGGCTCGGGCGCTCTGCGCGGCCACAAGCAACGCGACGGCTACAGCGATCCGTTTCATGGCGCACCCACCTTGCGGCCTTTCACCACATACGGCACGGCCGCGCTGCCGATGTTGATGAAGCTCACCGCGATGCGGCCGTCAGCTTCGCGGCGAATCTGCGAGGGGTAGTTTACGGCGATCAGCTCGTAGCCTAACGGGAGCACGACGCTGTTCTTCGTTATGCCGAGCGCGCGATCGAAGGTGATCGTGTCGCCGCTGACGAAGTAGCTCTTGGGATCCTCGTACGTCTTGTCGATGAGAAGGCGCACTTCGCCGTCCCTTGGCACGGCGCGCGGCAGAGTCACCATGATGTACTCGCCGGTCGTGTCGGCGCGCGTAACGCCTCCGTCGCGAGCCACGCGTCCGCTCACCACTTCGAACTTCAGTTTGTCTCCGCTCATCCGGTCGTACACTGCTTCATCCGTGGCAATGCTTCCTTTGCGGATCGGATTGAAGTAGCGCGTCGCCCCGGCCGTCGTCGCCGTCACTTCATAGATGATGCGGAACTTGGCGGAGCCCGGCGCGAGCAGCTCATAGCGCGTGTAGTGGTCCGCGTCAGTTTGCGGCGCGCGCTGCGCGACGCTGAGTACCGGGGCACCGAGTAGTAGACTCGTTAGGACGTATCGTGTCACGGCAATGCGAAGGCTCGAAGTGTGGCGCCCGGTCCCGGTCCGCCGGTCGCGATCAAGACGTACTGCGTACCCGCTTTCGTGCGATAGGTCATCGGATTCGCGTACCCGCGCTGGCCGAGGTCTGTCTGCCAGCGCACGCGGCCGTCGTTGGTATCTATCGCGTAGAGCGTGTTGCCGCCGCCCGTAATGAATACGAGGCCGCCCTTGGTCACGACGCCGCCGGGCGCACCGCTCACGCCTAACGTGGGAGGCAGCTGCACGGCCGCGAGCGCCGGATGCTTGCGAACATCCGGCGTGTCACCGATGGGGACTTGCCACTTGTGCTCGCCCGTATTCAGGTCGATAGCGGTCAGCGTGCCGTAAGGCGGCTTGTTCAAAGGCAAGGGACTCGTACTCGAGTCTCGATCGGTCCCCTCGGGCCCTCCGTTCAAGCGCACGCCTAACGAAGAGTTGCGCAAGTCGGCCATATATGTGTCGTCGACTGTATCCGACGCCCCGGACTGCTTGACAAGGCGCCAGAGGCTCGGTGAGTTCGAGGCCTTCACGAAGAGCGTGTTCGTCTCCGGATCGAACGCCCCTCCGCCCCAGCCGACGCCACCGATCGAGCCGGGCATGCTGACGGTGCCGATCTCACTTGGCGGCGTGTAAATGGGCCCGGCCGTGTACTTGTCCAGCTCGGCCAGCGCCGCGGCTTTGATGTCGGGTGTATAGTCGAGCACGTCGTTAGGCCCGAAGCCTTGCACGGCAACGGGCGCGGGGAGCGATGGGAAGGGCTGCGTCGGCCACGCCCTCTCACCAGGAACGTCGCTCGCGGGAACTTGGCGCTCCTCGATCGGCCACACGGGACGTCCCGTCGCTCTATCGAAGACGAAGACCCATCCTTGCTTGGTCGGCACGACAACAGCATCGATACTGCTGCCGCCGACGTTGATCGTCACCAGGTTGGGCGGCGCGGGAAGATCGTAATCCCAGAGACCGTGATGCGTGATTTGGTAGTGCCACACTCGCACGCCAGTGCGCGCGTTCAGGCAGACGATCGACTCGCCGTACAGATTCGCGCCTAGCCGGCGGCCGCCATACCAGTCATTGCTCGGCGTTCCAACGGGCAGATACACGTAGCCCCGCACTGTGTCGACAGTGAACGGCGCCCATACGTTCGTGTGGCCTACATAGCGCCACGATTCCTTCTCCCACGTCGCGTTGCCGGAATCTCCCGGCTCGGGGACCGTCTTGAAGCGCCACATGCGCTTTCCGGTGCGCACGTCGAATGCCTGCACGTCGCCCGGCGGGTCACCTCTATAGACAAGCCGATCACCGACGCCGTTCCCAACGATCACCAGGTCGCGCCAGACGACAGGAGGCGATGTATTTGTGTAGTGCCGCTTCTCGACAGGACGCGAGAGATCGCTCGTTAGGTCGACCTCACCGTTGCTGCCGAACGTCGCCACGGGCTTGCCGGTCGCCGCATCGAGCGCGATGAGACGCCACCTGCTATTGATGAAGATCCGCCGTTCGCTGCCATCGGTCCACGTCGCGACGCCTCTATGTACGAACCCCGTGCCATTGGACGGCTGGCCGGGACGATAAGCCCCCGGATCGAACTCCCAATACTTCGCGCCCGTCGTTGGATCCAGAGCCACGACGCGATTGAACGGCGTGCTGAAATAGAGCGTGTCGTTCAGCATGATCGGCGTCGTCTGGAACATCCCGGGACGCGCCGCCTTCGTCGAGTCGCTGTCCGGGATCGGCCGTTCGCCGGTCTCCCAGGTCCAGGCGCTCGTTAGGTGCGCCACGTTGCCGCGATTGATGTCGGCCAGCGGCGAGTACTTCATTCCGCCGGGATCGCCACCGTACGCCGGCCATTCGACCATTCCACGCGCGCTCGGCTCGCTGCACGCCACGGATGCTAAGATGATCAAACAGCAAAGCCGCATCACGGAATCACTCCATCGTGGCGCACGACAATTCCTCCCTTCATGACGAAGGACACACGCTTGATCGCTGTGATGTCCGTGAGTGGATTCCCGCGTACGGCGATGATGTCAGCCTCGAATCCCGGCGCGACGGCGCCGATCTGGCCGCCGAGGCCTAACGACTCCGCCGCGCGCGACGTGGCCGAGACGAGCGCGTCCGGCGCAGGTTGTCCGCCCTCGTTCACGCGGCAAATGAGATCGTCGACGTTTTGACCGTGCGCTCCAGCGACAGCGTCGGTCCCCCAGATGAGCTTGAGCCGCGGCGTGCGCGACGCACGTTTGATGACATCGATGGCGAGCGGGATCGCTCTCTCCATCGCGGCGAAACCTTCGGCGTTGTAGTTCCCGATCCCTTCGAAATAGCGTTTGTTGCCGAGGTAGTTGCGGAAGACGAGACCGCACTGTGGAGAGAAGTACGTCCCGCGCAGTGCCATGAGCTCGAGGACTTCGTCGGTCACGAAGACACCGTGCTCGATCTGATCACACCCCGCCAGCACCGCCGCTTTCACCGCATCGGCGGCGTGGGCATGCACCAGGACGCGCAACCCTTGCTTGTGTCCCTCGTCGCACGCGGCATTGAGCTGCTCCTGCGTCATCGTGGCACCGCCGCCATCGCGAATGCTCTTGGAAGCGAACAGCTTCACCAGATCGGCGCCGCGCGTCTTCATCTCGCGGATGCGATTGCGCAACTCGTCAGGTGAGCTGCGCTCGTTGAACGAGCCTAACGACGTCAGGATGCTTGGGCCCACGACGCGGCCGCGCGCGATCGCGTCGCGCAGTTCCAAGTCTTCGGGTGATCCGGGGCTCTGCACCGTCGTGACGCCGCCGCGAAGCGTCGCCATTGCATTGCCTGCCCACGCGAGAGCTTGCACGGCCGGCGAGTCGCCGTCGTCGTTTGTGTGCAATCGCTCCTTGCTATTGAGATACCAGATGATGTGCGCGTGGACATCCACAAGGCCCGGCAGGAGCGTGACGTCACCGAGGTCATAGCGCCGGCCGCGGAAGACGCGTGGGACGGGGCCGACCTGTGTGATGCGGCCGCTGTCGACAACGATCGCTGCGTTTTGCCGCAGCTGACCGCGCCCGTCGAAGAGTCGGTTCGCCGTGATCAGGATCTGCGCGGAAGCCGCTGCTGGCAGGACGATGCCTAACGCTGCACTCCAGAGAAGACGCTGCATCGAGATCTTTATCTAAGGTCTAGGGACTAAGGCCTAAGGACTCTCTGTTGCTGGACCACGCGCCGGAAACGTTTCACCGATTTTCGACGCGCTTCGTAGCGACAACGCGCAGAACGTCAAAGTTCCGTTTGCGCATCCCGCCGTCGGCATCGTCGGCGCGCCGACGACGAACAGGTTCTCGTGGTCGTGCGTCCGGCCGTACGAATCGACAACACTCTGGCCAGGATTCGTCCCCATGCGACACCCACCGGCTGGATGATCCTGGAACTCGTCCACGTTCTTGCGAAGAATGCGCCCATTGCCCGCCCGGGCGAGACGCTCGAAGAGCTTCGTGATCTCTTCCTCTTGATACCGCCGCAGAGCTTTCGACTCGCCGCTGTCGCGCATCATGACTGCGGGAAACGGTGTCCCCCACGGAGTCTTGCGCGAGCTATCGAGAGCCAGCTCGCTCTCGCGCGCAGGCAGCACGTCGTAGTACGAGCGCACACGCGCCGTCCCCTTCTTCACCCGCTCGCGCCAGTCGGCCAGCAGCGCGTCGCCTAACAAGAGTACTCCGGCATCCGTGCGCAAACGAGCCTCTCGCCCGACGCTCGATTCCCATACGCGCAGGTCGTGACGCAGGTATCTGTCGCTCGACGGCGCTGGCCGCATGAAGGCCTTCGTCACGAGCGAGTGCTGCTCGTTGATGCCGGGATAAAGCTCCAGCGGCAGCTCGATGAAGGCCTGCACGTTGCGGTGCCCGCAGAGATACTTGCCCACGAGCCCGGACGAATTCGCCAGGCCGCTTGGAAAGCGGGTGCCTGTCGAAGTAAGCAGCAGGTACGAGCTCCACACATAACCACACGCAACGACAAACGTCTTGGCGCGAATCTGCAGCTGCTCAGTCGGCCGGTCGCGCGACACAGCCTCGGCGACTTCTATCTGATTGGAACCTTGTTTCGCGAGCAATCGCCTAACGTGCGTGCGCGAGTGCAGGCGCACGCGCCCGTTCGCGCGCAGCGCGCGCCAGGTCATGTCCGGATTGTACTTGGCGCCAACGGGGCAGATGGGGAAGCACGTATCGTTGCGACAGCAAGCACCGCGTCCTTCGCGTGCGACCGAGAGCTTGGCCGATGGCTGACTCCACATCGGAATGCCGGCGCTGGTCGTCCAGTCGCGCAGCATCGTTAGGTTGTACGTGAGCGGCAATGCCGGAAGCGTAAAAGGCTTGCCGCGCGGATCCAGCACGCTGGGCCCCTGCTCGCCGGCCACTCCCATCCGCTCTTCGGCTTCCTGGTAGAAGGGATCCAGGTCGTCGTACGTCAGTGCCCAATCGCTTCCAACGCCGTACAGCGATCGCAGGCGAAAATCCTCCGGCGAGAAGCGCGGCGTGACGCCACCCCAGTGCATCGCGAGCCCGCCGACCTGCATCGAGCGCGATTGAATGCCGGCGACGTCGAGATCGTCGAGGTGGTCGCGCGGCCACGGACTCTCGCCGTATGCAAGGAAACGACTTCGCAGCGCATGCAAATCGCTTGTGGGTGGCGCCTCGTCGCCTGCCTCCAGCACCACAATCTCCGCACGTCGCGTGTCTGAGAGCTTCCACGCCACCATCGCGGCGCTGATTCCTGAGCCTACGATGCAGACGTCGGTCTCGATCACGCGAGCACTCACAGCGTTGCGACCGGTAGCGGTTTGCGGCCGTTATGCGCGAGCGGCCGGCACTTGTTGCGGCCAATCTGCGCGCGATAACACAGGTCGGTCGCCTCGCTCGAGTCATAGAAGTGCGCCAGCAAGCCTAACGCGATGTGCGGCGCCGAGACGATGTTCACCAGCCGCTCACCCTTGAGATCGTCCAGCGCGGCACGCACGAGCGCCTGGCGGTTGGCCACGCTGATCGTGCTGAACGCCGCGCCATGCTTTGCGCGTGCAGCACGGTCGAGCTCCGCCAGATCTTTGGTCCAGTTCGGAACTGGCGAAGGGCCGCTGTAACTGATGCGCGGCGAGCCATACGGGTGCAGCAGCTCGGCGCCCTCGCGATAACCGTTCATCCAGCGCCAGAAGGCGTCGCTCGCGATCTCCAGACGCGCCCGTCCCATCTCACTCGGAAGGATCGCGGCACCTAACGCGCGGATCGACCCTTGCGACGGTATTGCCCGCTGCCGCGTGCCGCCAACAACGACTCGTCGCCCAAGAGCGCGAACGCTCCCCGGTAATGCGGCGAGCACGCCGAGCACACCAATGAATTGTCTTCGTGAGGACATTGATCAGCGTTCGGTAACAGCCAAAAGAAACTGACGGCTGTCAGCCGGCAGCGGACGGCTGACAGCTAAAGACGACGGCGACTAAGAGCTACGACGTAATCACTTGCCTCACAAGACTTTCCCGGCGAACGCCGTCACACTCAATTGGTGATTATGGAGATCGCGTTACCGAACTGTATCGTCCGCGAGTTCCGGCCAGGCGACGAGGAGAGTCTCGCCCGTCACGCGAGCGACCGCAGAATCTGGCGCAACCTTAAGGACGCATTCCCGCATCCGTATACGCTGGACCACGCTCGCGCGTGGATCGCGCAGAACCAATGCCAACATCCGCCGCATCACTTCGCAATCGACGTGAACGGCCTTGTCGTCGGTGGCATCGGACTCGAGTTCAAGCCCGATATCTGGCGCTATTCGGCCGAATTCGGCTATTGGCTCGCCCCCGATTACTGGGGACGCGGGATCATGTCGCGAGCCCTGAACGCCGTTGTGGACTACGCGTTCGCCACGTTCGACCTCAACCGGCTGTGGGCCGGTGCGTTCGACTGGAATCCAGCGTCGGTGCGTGTGCTGGAGAAGGCGGGATTCGTCTTCGAGGCGCGTCTAAAGGAGAGCGCCTACAAGGACGGCGTCTTCGTGGACGAAGTGATTTATGCGATCGTGCGGCCCATTGGACAGCCACGCAACCCAACGGCCTAACGAATACCGGCGCACAGCGCGGCCATCGCTGGGTCAGTAGCCTGGCAACGTCCGACCGCCGTCACCTTCTGAACAGCAGGCGCGCTCCATACTGGACGCCAGCGCTTGGTGCTGCTGCGGCTCGCGCTGTTCGTCCAGCGAGCGCGCTCGCCGCGCACGTCGATGTGCGCGAACGACCCACTCGGACCCATGGCGTGATAAACCCCCACGCCGCCGACAAGCTCGGGATAGCGCAGCTCCACTTTTTCCACGGCGCGCTGGATCACGTTGGCGTCGCCGATATCGACGCGCCCGTCGCGATTGAGGTCGTCCATTCGTTTGTCTTTGTTGTTGTCGATGATGATGTCAGCCGCGTCGCCGAACTGATGCCGGCTGTGCTGCGCCATCGACCCCTCGATCGCACCTAACGAATTGTAGTGCGGATGCCGAAAGCCGGAGAGGACTTCCACGTGTCCGGCCTGCACACCCGACGCCTCCAGCGTCTGCAGGACAAGCTCCAGCTTGTCCAGAAGCTCTTCGCGTAGCACTACATACTTGGGCCACACGTCGCGCTGATCATGCGTGATGAAGTTGTAGAGCATGAAGTGCTCGGAGAGCTGCGTGTATTGATTCTCCGGCGTCACTTCGACGAACCCTTCGGGGTTGTCGTAATTCCACGCCACTTTGCGGCGCTCCGCCGGCCAGTACCCCACGTGATAGCCCTTCACATAGCGGCCGACCTTCTCGCGCCACGGCAGCATCGTCACGAACGAGAATGTGAACTCGGCGTCCTCGACGAAGGCGTTCATGCCGCGCACGCCCGGCGCAACCGCGCGATCCCCGAAGCGGTCGAACAAGACGGGGTACGCCGCAACCTCGTCGGAGAGGAGGAGCCTAACGCGGACGGCGCCGCTGCGGCCGAAGAGCGAATCGCCGCGCACGACCGAGCCGCCCGCCGAGCGGTGATGCATGTTGGGGACGTTGACTAGCTCGGCCCGCGGCGGCGCAGGCGCTGATTTGTCGCCAGCCAGCAGCTCGCTGCCAAACAGCAGTCCTCCCCCGACTCCCACAGGAGCCAGGACGCCCAATGCAATGAGTCCCTTCCGCAGTACGGGAGGGACCGACCGGTTCAGAAGCCCCATCAATCGAGGGACGAACCGGTCCTCGGGTAGCAACGCCCAAATCGGGAAGGTTGTGCCGTACCAACGCGTTAGTCGTCATTTCTACGGACGCGGCCGTCACATGCGCGGCCCGCCGCCCCGCCCCCCGGGGCGCTGGAACGATGACGGGAGGAACGCTTGGCTCACGTCGCATTCGCAGCTTTCAGACATCCTGTGGCTGAAACAGTTCGACCGCGCGATCGCTTTCTGGACGTGTTGGCCGCCGTCTGCATCATCTCCGGCGTCGCGCTCTTCCTTTTCGCGCGCCGCACGCTCTCGCACATCGCGACGGGCGGATTGGCGCTACCGGCGGGCGGCCTCACACACGTCGCCTATACCGACTCCGTTGTCCTGCGAACGCGCGTCGGTCTCTGGCTCGTGGTTGTCGGCGCGACCCTCGCCGTCATTTCAGCGATCAGCCATCGCTTTCGGCGCAGCGCCTAACGGCGCAGATAGTCGTCAGTCTTGTTCAGCCAGTCCGCTCGCGGCGGGTTGAAGACGTCGACGTCCAGGGTATCCTCGAGCGCCTCAGCCTTGTGCGGCACGTTGGACGGGATGTACAGCACGTCGCCGGACATCACGTCGTACACCTCGCTCTGATCCGCACCGACCCATAAGCGCAGGCCACCGTTCACGACGTACGTGAGCTGTTCGTTCTCGTGCTGATGCAGCGGCACGATGCATCCCTTCTTGAGAAAAACCTGCGCGATCATCATGCGTTCACCGGTGATGAGCTTGCGATCGAGCATCGGAGTCACGGTCTCGAGCGGGACTTCGTTCCAGTGATGGAATTTGGCGCCTGATGGCATCAGCAGTTCCTCTTGGAGAATCAACGAAGCTGTCGGCTGCTGTCAGCTGTCAGCCGGCAGCCGACGGCTGTCAGCTCTAGTTATCGCTGCCCGACGATACGTCGATAGCTCTCGGGTTGCCACTGCGGCCGCGCGGTTGCATTGGTGATCTCTGTGCCGAAGTAATACAGCAGCCGCACGATTCGCGTCTCCTTCTCGAAATCGATCTTGTCGATCTCGTCATCCGGCCCGTGGTAGTCCGCGTGCGTGCCGCTGAAGAAGAAGAGCGCCGGCACGCCGCGCCGCGCGAAGTTGTAGTGGTCCGAGCGAAAATAGAAATTCTCGTTAGGCCACGGGTCGGCGATCGTCGCCATGCGCAATTCAGGATGCGCGGCGGCGACGCGAGCGACGGTCGGCCCCAGATCCGAGTGCTCTCGACCGATCGTCACGATCGTGTCGCGCCAGTTGCGTCCGATCATGTCGATATTAAGGTCGGCGATGATCGAGTCGATCGGCACCGGCGTGTGCGAGGCGAAGTACGCGCTCCCCCACAACCCTTCCTCCTCTCCACTCACGGTCAGAAAGATGATCGATCGGCGCGGGGGCGCCTTCGCTCGCGCGAACGCCTCCGCCAGCGCCAACACAGCCGCGGTGCCGGACGCATTGTCGTCAGCGCCGTTGTAAATGGAATCACCGCCGACCGGCTGACCGATGCCGACGTGGTCCATGTGCGCCGAGAACACGACGTACTCACCCTTGAGCACGGGGTCGCTCCCTTCCACCAGCCCGACGACGTTAGGCGCCCGCGCGCGGTTGTCGTTGGGTATCGGGTAGTGCTGGATGAATGTCCCGCTATCGCCGAGCGGTCGTAGCTCCAGACGCGCGAACTGCGACGCGATGTATGACGCCGTTCGGTTCAGGCCAGGGCTCGGCGTCAGTCGCCCGCGCATGGAATCGTGCGCGATAACCGAGACGTGCCGACGCAGCACGTCCTGCGTGATCGAGCCTGCGTCGTCGACTGGCCCTCCTGCCGCCGCCGCTTCCTGTCTGGCGCTGGAGCGGCCGCTCTCCTGCGCGCACATCGGCATCGCGGCAATCAGCACGGCCATCGCCATGAGCTCGCGCGGTCGCGTCATAACGGGACGCCGCGCATGCAGTGTTCGTGATGCATCATGGCGGATGATACTTCATGCGCGCGCCGCGCGCATACGCCGATTGCAACGCGTGACACCAGTCATCATCTTTGCCGTTAGTGTGTGACATCCGGTCCCGCGGAGCATCCCATGTTCAGCAGCAGGTCGGATGAAGACACCAATGTCGAGAGCCCCACGCCCTCGCGCGTGTGGGGTGATCAGTGGCTTCGAGTGAGTGAGAAAGTACTCACCGGCCTTAATCACCAACTCACGAATCGCACGACTGCCCTCGACTCGCTCGTGAGCGTCATAGCCACTGAGGCGGAGCCGGATAAGGCGATGATCGCGGCGCTGCAGGACGAAGTCGTTAGGTTGATCGATCTGCTCACCCTGTTTCGCATGCTGCCGGCGGAGGCGTCGCCGCACGCACAGGCCATGCGCCTGCAGGATACGATGCCGCACGTTCTCCGGCTGCACATGCATCACGCGGACCTCAAGGGCGTAACCGTCGCGCTCAATGGCGATCCCGACACGGATCCCGTGCTGATTCGACCGTCCGCGCTACTGCGCTCGCTGCTCGTGTTGCTGGAGAGCGGCGCCGGAAACGCGGCGCGCTCGGGCCGCCGCGCGCCGCTGACGTTAGGCTACGCCAACGACGGCAACTCGTACGTGCGCATCACGCTCGAAGCGTCAGCCCCCGCTGGTCAGATGGTCTTCACGGGCCCTGGGAGCCTGGTGCACGCCGTGCGCACGGCATTGGCGCATGCCCACGGGACGATCGACGCGTCGATCGTAGATGGAGCGGAAGGGCCGGTGCTGCGTTATGTGCTGAGGTTCCCGACGCTCACCGAAGCGCGGCGGCTCGAGGAAGACGCGGCCGCCTAACTCCGTGCTCGTCCAGTCGCCGCCACGTCGCGCAGGCTGACGAGCTGCTCGCGCAGCCGAGCGATTGCCCGCGTACGGATCTGCGACACGCGCGATTCCGTCACACCTAACACCTCGGCGATCTGATGCAGGCGCAGCTCTTCGTAGTAGTACAGCGCCAGAACCGTCCGCTCGCGGCTACCTAACGCGCGAATAGCTGCCTGCAGCGCGACGAGCTCCTGTTCTCGCGTCAGCGCGTCATCCACGTTCGCGGACGATGAGGCCTCGAGACAATGTTCGACGACTTCGCTGCCATCTGAATCGCTGCGCGCGTGATCCAGAGGCATCGCGCGGGCTGACTCACCATCGTGCTGCCAACGCCACAGTGTTTCTCGATCGATGCCGAGCCGCGACGCGAGCTGTGAATCGTCAGGCGTCGCGCCGAGCTCGTTGGTCAGGGTGTCGGTCGCAGCAGCAATAGCGCGGGCTCGTCGGCGAACGGAGCGCGGTACGTGGTCCAGGCGGCGCAGTTCGTCCAGCATCGCGCCGCGTATGCGCGGCGCGGCGAACGTCGTGAAGGCCAGTCCGCGCGATGCATCGAAGTTCGCCAACGCTTCGATCAACCCCAGCGTGCCGGCGCTGACCAACTCGTCCAGTTCGATCACGATACCGCGAGAGCGCCTCAGCGAACGGGCGACGTGATAGACGAGCCCGAGGTGCTGCGACACTGCGTCTCGTGCAGTGTCGCCCTCGGCGGGCGTCGTCTGGATTGTCGCTGCGATGGCCGTTCCCATGGTGCTTTCGCTGCTCGTGCGTCGAGGTACGAGCGCTCCCATAGGGCAACCGATGTTCCGTCGCGGAGGCGACTGTCGTAGCGCCAGACGCTCAGCGCCTAACTGTTGATGTGATCGAGCCTTATGCTGCGCGCTCGGACTGTCGCTGGCGCGTGGACGGCGGGCTAAACTCATCGTAGCGACTGGCAACTGTTGCCGCCTCGGGAAGAAAGTGCCGGACACTAGTTTCTACGTATGCTTCGCAAAGCGGTCACACATCTCAAGAAATCGGATCCCGTGATGGCGCGCATAATCGCCGCCGTGGGACCGTGTCGTTTTGCCGTGCGCAGCGAAGGGACGCACTACCACGCGCTCTTCCGCGCCATCCAGTACCAGCAACTCGCGGGACCGGCGGCGCTGGCGATCCATCGCCGCGTTCAGGCGCTCTACGGCGGCCGCGACCCGACACCGGACGAATTGTTAGGCACCACCGACGACGCGCTGCGCGGCGCCGGACTCTCGCGTCAGAAGCTCGCCTACGTGCGCGACCTGTCCGCGCGCGTGGCCTCGGGCGACGTCGAGATGCACGGCATCGAGGCGCTACCTAACGAAGACATCGTCACGCGCCTCACCCGAGTCAAAGGAATCGGTCGCTGGACCGCCGAGATGTTTCTCATCTTCCGGCTCGGACGCCCGGACATCCTTCCTGACCTCGACCTCGGCGTGCGCAACGCGATCAAACGCGCCTACCGTCTTCGCAAGCTGCCATCGTCCGAACGCGTGCATAAGATCGGAGCCAAATGGGCGCCGTATCGCAGCGTTGCGACGTGGTATCTCTGGCGCAGCGTTGACGGCGACGCCGAGATCTAGAGAGAGCACTGCATGATCGTCGCGATCACGGGCGCTTCGGGGTTTCTCGGTTCGGCGCTCGTGCGCTCGTTACGCAGCGACGATGTCAGCGTGCTCCGCATCGGCCGAGGGTCCAACGCCGACGTGCGGTGGGATCCTAACGCGGGACAGCTGGACACGTCGCGACTTGCGGCTGTCGATGCCGTCGTGCACCTGGCTGGCGCGAACATCGCACAGCGTTGGACGAGTCGTGCCAAGCGCGATATCCGCGATAGCCGAGTGAACGGAACGTTGTTGATCGCGCGCGCGCTGGCGGCGCTCGATCCCAAGCCGCGCGTCCTCGTGAGTGCCTCGGCGGTTGGGATCTACGGTGCGCATCGCGGCGACGAGACACTCAAGGAGTCCAGCGCGTTAGGTGACGATTGGCTCGGACGCGTCGCCAAAGAGTGGGAACAGGCCGCGCAGCCGGCGCGCGACGCCGGCATGCGAGTTGTGCACAATCGCACCGGCGTCGTGCTGCACCGTTCAGGCGGCATCCTGGAGCGTCTCGTGCCGATCTTTTCGCTCGGCGGCGGCGGCAAGATCGGCAGCGGCAAGCAGTGGCTACCCTGGATCGCGCGAACCGATTGGGTGCGCGGCATTCGCTTCATGATCGAGGCAAACGTCGAAGGGCCGTTCAACCTCTGCGCGCCGAATCCTGTCACAAACGCCGAATTTACTGAAGTGCTTGGCCGCGTGCTCAAGCGCCCGACTTTCATGAGCGTTCCTGAGATCGCGGTCAAACTCGCATTTGGCGAGATGGGCGAGGACACAGTGCTCGCGAGCCAGCGCATGATCCCCGAACGCTTGCTCGCCGCCGGGTTCGGCTTCGAATATCCTCTGCTGGAGCCTGCGCTGCGGCACGAGCTGGACATTCGTTAGGGCTTCACCACGCGCCCTTGCAACACTACCGCACGGATGCGTCGCGCGTTGCGAATATCCACGAGCGGATTCGCATCCAAAACAACGAGATCGGCGAGTCGACCGGGTTGTATCGTGCCGATCGAGTCGAGCACTCCTGCGAACTCAGCGGCATCGCGCGTTGCAATGCGCAGAGCTTCATACGGCGTGTAGCCAGCTTTCACGAACAGCTCCAGCTCACGATGCAGGCCGATGCCCGGGACCGAGCCTGGATTCGGCGCGTCGCTCCCGATCAACATGCGGACGCCCGCGCGCCTGAGCTCGCGCATCATCGCGAGCATCTGCTCCTGACGCCGTGTCGGCGGCGACGCTGCGTTAGGTCGATCGACTCGCGTCATCGCGGCCGCCCATGATGGCAAACGCGCGCGCAGCGAATCCTCGGCTCGGGTCTCGTCGAGCAAGTCGCTCAGGCCGAGGACGAGCGTCGGCGTGATCCACGTATTGCCGGCGCGCAGCGCGCGCGCAACTGCCGGCATGCCGCGTAGCACGTCGCACATGTCCAGTGGGAGCGCTCGCGCTTTCTCGTAGTACGGGCCCAGCGCCGCGCCGACGCGTGCGCGCAGTGTTGAATCCTTGCTGAAGTCGAGATCGCGAACGGAATCGAGCTTGGCCGAAGCCGCACGGGCTAACGCCGTTCCCGCCACCGAGCAGGACGCCGCGAGGCTCGTTAGGTGCTCGATGCTGCGCTGGCCGGCGCGGCTGGCCTCCATCGCCGAGACGGCCGGCGGGATGTGCCCTGCAACCGGAATGTGTGCCTCTTTCGCTGCCGCTATGATGCCGTTGTACGCATCGACGCTGAGCCGGTCGTAGACCTTGATGAAGTCGGCGCCGCGAGCCTTGAGATCGCGCACCAACGCGCGCCCTTCGTCCACTCCTTTCACCTGCACATGCATGTTGTTGAACGGCGACAAGCCATCCACGATCACACCACTGACGATGGCGTGCGGCCCGTCGACGAGACCACGCGAGACGCTGTCGCGCCACGCGAGCCAGAGCGGCAACGACGAGCCCATGTCGCGCACACCGGTAATCCCGTGCGCCACGTACATCGGAAAGAGGAGCGTGCGACTCCAGATGTGCGCATGCATGTCCCAGAGACCTGGGATGATCCACGCACCGCCTGCGTCGAGCGTATCAACATCCCCGGGCAAGGCCGCGCTCGGCGATGCGACTCGTTCGATGCGTCCCGAGCGGATGATCAGCGTCGCGCGTTGCGGTCGATCGCCGCGCATGTCGATCACCTGCCCGTTGATGATCGCGAGCGGCTTTGTCTGCGCCGCTAGGGTGGGAGCCCAAAGAAAAAGCGCGGCAGCCAAGCGGATCAGCACACTTTCCTCGCGACGAAGCAAGCGAGTAGACAGCCGTGCTGCTCGAAAAGTTGGCAGTGCGAACGCACCGATGGCGCGAATCAACTCAGCGCGCGCGCAGCTTGTAAATCCACTCGCCGAGCGCCTTGAGCCGCTCGGCGATGAGCTGTTTCGCCATTTCGTCGATCAAGCGTCCGTCGCTGTCGAACTTCTCCGGCGCCTTGGCCACGAGAATTTCCGGCGTAGGAAGAACAGTCGTCTTCGTGAACACGAAATTCTGCCGCAGCTGCTGCTGCGCTCGCGCGGTACCGACCATCCCCGTCGACGCGCCCATGAGCAGCGCCACCTTGCCGCCTAACGGGGACGTGGACGGCGGTCTCGATGCCCAATCGATCGCATTCTTGAGAACACCGGGAATGCCATAGTTGTATTCCGGCGTCACGATCAAGAGACCATCGCACGCGGCCAGCATCTGCTTGAGCGCCCGAACAGGCTCGGGACGTGGATCGAGGTCGATGTCCGCGTCATAAGGCGGGATGTCGGCCAAGCCATCGAATTGATGGATCATCATGCCAGGAGGAACCAGCTCGATCGCCGCGCGCAGCAGCTTCTTGTTGAACGAGTCCTTGCGCAGTGAGCCGGCCATGGCGAACACGTGCACGGTGTAGCTGATGGCGACGTCGCTCACGATTCCCTCGTTAGGTGCCGGTCGTCCCTGCGCCGCATGGCGCCAGTTCGGGGCTGGTGATAACATGCACTCATATGCGTCCTCAGCGCACCTTCGCCGCACTCGGCCTCGCGGTAATCGCGGCTGTCGCTTGCACGGCAGCCCGCGATGCCCAGCAAGGCCGGCTCGTCGTGTTCGCCGCCGGGAGTCTGGCTCGCCCACTTCGCGCAGCGCTCGACTCCTTCACCGCCACAGCGCATGTCGCCGTCGACCTCGAGACCTCCGGAAGCCTGGAAACGGCGCGCAAACTCACCGAGCTCGGCAAGATCCCCGACGTAATAGCCCTCGCGGACGAGGAGGTCTTCCCGCAACTACTCATGCCGCAGTTCACGAGCTGGTACGCACTCTTCGCACGCAACCGTATGGTGATCGCGTACACAGATCGCTCTCGTTATGCAGATTCGTTGCGCGAAGAGACCTGGCGCGATCTGCTCACGCGTCGTGACGTACAAGTGGGCCGCGCAGATCCGGATCTCGACCCAGCCGGCTATCGCACGCTCATCACGTTCCAGCTTGCAGAGCGACACTACAAGGATCAGGGACTCGCGGCGCGGCTCCTCGCAAATGCTCCCACGCGCAACATGCGAGCGAAGTCCGCCGAGTTGGTGGCGCTGCTACAGGCCGGAGAGCTGGACTACGAATGGGGCTATGAATCCGTCGCCCAAGCAGCTGGTCTGCGATACTTCACGCTTCCAGCCGCGATCGACCTGAGCACCGACGCAGACTCTGTCGCGTACTCAGCGGTTTCGGTGCGCGTACTAGGCTCGGCGCCAGGGGACACGATCACCATGAGCGGGCGACCGATTCGTTACGCGGTTTCAATTCCGACCGACGCCCCACACCACGAACTGGCGCAGCAGCTTGTCGCGTGGTTGCTGAGCGCACGCGGCCGAGCGGCGTTGCGAGCGGAGCACCTGGATGCGCTGGATGAAGCGCAGTTCACGGGAACTGGTGTACCTCACGCCGTTAGATTCCCGGAGTAGGCGGGGTCAGACTCCGCCAAAATGGCGGAGTCTGACCCCGTTAGAATCACACGAGCGATGGCAGCGATTTCGTTTCAAGAGCTCCCAGGCGAGGCGCGGGTCTGGATCTTCGCGGCGAGCGAACCGGTAACTGGTGATAGGGCAGACGCGCTGCTTGGCGCGGCCGATGAGTACCTCGACGGCTGGAAGGCGCATGGTCTGCCGCTAA
>Ga0187893_10001122_pt1 | contig 66740 bp, 52 predicted proteins | sample MA1701074metaG_FD_139574 | JGI IMG/M metagenome (GOLD analysis project Ga0187893, IMG submission 139574) | White microbial mat communities from a basaltic lava cave in the Kipuka Kanohina Cave System on the Island of Hawaii, USA - MA170107-4 metaG ...
GAACCCGCGAATGTCATTCTCACCGCCCATGAAAAAGCGGTTGAAGGGAGGCGCCGATCTGCCACCGTAACCCGACACGAACCGGCCGAGGAAATGCGCGCCGATGACGTGCCCTCTCTTGAGGCCCGCCCGGAAATACTTCACATCGAGCGTCGGCTCGATCATATTTACGTTCCCGCCCAGAATACTGCCGGCGAAACCCGCCGTGAAGAAGATGCTTTTTCCTCGTGACGGCGTGATCGGGTGATCGACCGTGTTGTAAGTGTAAGACGGTGTTATCTGGCTGGTGCGGATGCCCGAAAGCGAGTTCGGGCCGCTTAGGCCCTGAAAATTGATGAATTCGAAATAACTTCGCGACGCCGTGCTGAGCGTCTGAATATTGGAACGGTTGTAGCCGTAGGTGAGGCCGACGCGGGCGAAGCTGCGTCGAAGCTGGTAGCTGGTATACGCGGTAAAGCCCGCTCCATTGGACACGTAGTTAAGAAGGTTTTCCGTGCCCAGCGATTCATACAGCGGAATCAGGTTGCGTCCGGAAAGCAGCGACACCTCGCGGGCCTGATCGAAGTTGAATCGTTGCATGAAGACGGTGAAACCGGCCTGTATCGGACGATCAAACAGATATGGTTCGGTGAAGCCGAAGGTGATGTCGCGCACCCGGTCCCCCATCTGTGAATTAATTGACAGCGTCTCACCGAGTCCCAGAAAATTGTTGGTCGAGTAGCCGAACCCGACAAAGCTGCCGGCGATTCCCGATACGCCGCCGTTGAGCTGGACGGAATTCTTTCCTCTTTCCTTGACCCTCAGCGTGATATCGACGGTATTGGTCTTGGTATCCCGCGTAATGGTTGCGGCTTCGTTCTCCTTGAGCACTTCGAAGTAGCCAAGCTGATTCAGACGCAGAACGCTGACGTCCCAAAGCTGCGTATTGTAAACGTCTCCTTCGTCGATTAGCAGCTCGCGGCGGATCACCTTGTCGCGCGTAGTCGTATTCCCTTGAAAATCGATGCGGCGGACGAAGAACTGTTTCCCCTCGTCGAGATTCAGCGTCAGATCGAGCTTGTCGCTGTTGGGGATGATGTCGAAGCTTGGCTCGGGCACAAAATCGATATAACCGAACTGGCCGTACAACTTGCGCATGCTCTCAAGCCCCTTGCGGAGCTTGGCGGTTGAAAACACGTCCCCTTCACCCATCTGAAAAAGAGGCAGCATCAGCGATTCCGGAGTGCGGAACAGCTTCATGCCGGCGAAATTAATCTTGTTCAGTTTGTACAGCCGGCCCTCTTCAATCGGTACAGTCAGGTCCGCGCGCTTGCCCGGTTTGTTCATATAGAACAAAGGAACCCGGAATTTACCCCCGCCCGAATCGCGCATGGTTACGGTGTGATCCAGGGCTCTGGCAGTGAAGTAGCCCTTCTCCTGGTAGAAATTGCGAATCCGGTCCTTGTCCTCTTCGAGTTTGGTGGAGTCGAAGGCCTTCGCAAAGATGTTCTCGAACAGAATGGATCGGGGAACGCCGATCGGGCGCAGGTTCTTCATGGCGCGACGCACTACTTTGTCGCTGAAGAACTGGTTGCCTTCAATGTCGATACTGCCGACTTTCACCTTCGGCCCCTCGTTCACCTGAAAGGACACTTCGAGCGAAGAGGGCGGAATCTGTCGGACCTGTGGTTCGACGGTCGCGAACTGGCGCCCGCGCTCTGAAAGAAACTCTTTCAACACGTTTGTCGCGCGCTGCACGCGATTCGGGTCATACTGCGACTCGACGGAAAGGCCCACACGCCGATCCTTAAACCGGTCCAGGATCTCGGAGACCGTAACGGACTTGATGCCCTCGTATTTGATGGAGCGAACCACGCGCCGCTCGACAAGAATGAACCGAATGATCCATCCTGATTGCCCGGGCTCTTTCTGCAAAGTGATATCGTCGAAGCGGGACGAGTTCCAAAGCGCCATGAAATCCCGATGCAACGTGTCCTCGTCCAGTTTGTCGCCTTTCCTGCTGATAATCATGGCCCGCAGCGTGTCCTGTGGCACCCTGCGGGAGCCGCGAAAATCAATCAATTCAATAATGTCCTCGATCGGCCCTGCCGGCTGGACCGGTTTTTCTTCCGCCGGTTTGGGGGATTCCAGCTTGGGTGGAGGTGGCTTGGGCTGCTCAGGAGTCGTGGGCGTTTCAAAGGGACTCTGTTTCTTCTGCTGCGCTTCGGGTTTAGGCTGTTGTGTCTCCGGAACAGGCTCGAAGGGGGCCTTCTTCTGCTGAGGAGGGGGGGCGGGCACCGGCTGCGCGGGAGGCGCCTGTTGTCCTCCCAAAGGGAACTGAAGACCAACAAGACCTGTGATTAGAAATAGTTGAAGGACGAAGAGGGTCTTCAGGCCTCTGAGCCTGGAAAACATCATAAAAACAGCGGTCCCTTCCTCTCTGCGCCTTTTTACGAGACGTTTAATACCCCTAAGCGGTTTCACTGACGGGGAGTGATTCGAACGCGAAGTTTCTATTTTAGCAGAGAGAAATGAATCCGCCACGGCGACTTTCCATGGTTTTCTTTCCCGGCGGGAAGCAGGGAAGCCCGACAATACCGGGCAGAGCATCGCGAACCAAGGGCGAAACCCTCTGATTACTTCGTCTCCGCGTTAAGAAACGAAATCAGGTCCGCTACGTCCTCTCCGGCCAGCCTCGGCCAGGGGCTCGACTTTGTCCCCAGTTTCTCCTCAACGGAAGCATGCTTCCAGACCGACGCCAGCATCGCAGTCGAATCCGCCCGGCCGGCCAAAGGAGGCGTGGGATGGCACTGCTGGCATTTTCGGTTCGCAAACACCGCTTTGCCGCGGACTGCATTGCCGGTCTCCTCGAAATACCGGACCGACCACAGGTACGCCAATACATCCGACATCTCCTGCCGCGTCAGCTCCGGCGGCGCGTATAACATCATCGGCGCGTGATTCCACAAAACGGCGGCCAGCTCGGTAAGCGTATGCTCGTAAACGGTAAACTCCGAGACCATGGATCCTTTGTGGCAGTTGGCGCATCCTTTCCGCAAAAACAGAGCCTTGCCGCGGCCGGCCTCACCGATCTGCATCTGAGGAAGCTGCGCGGGCTGTTTCACGATAGGGAGCACATAAGCAATGATATCCCCCAATTCCCCGTTGCTCAGACTGGGCCAGTTCAGCTTTTTCTGCTCCAGCGCGGCGCGCATGTGCGAGGAGTGTTTCCACATCGATTGCATCAGATCGATAGGATTGGCCAGGGTCCATGCAGCTACTGGCGGCCCGATGCCGCCCGCGCCATCCACGGAATGGCAAGTCGCGCAGCCTTGCTTCTGCATAGTCCTGGCGCCGCGAATCGAATCTCCGCCCGGTTCAAAGTAACCAGCGGCGGCAAAATAGAGAATCGCGTCGGAAGCCTGCTGGTAGCTGACCACCGGGATCGGCATCCCGGCCTGCCGCATCGCATCCCAGATGACCGGCGCGTGGTTCCAGATTACGCCCACCAGCCGGGAGGGCGTCACGCGGGTCCTGCGCAGTTTCGCCAGTATCCCTTTTTTCCAGCCATTGTCGAGCCGGTGGCAGGTGAAGCATCGCTGTGTCTGTAGGAACTGTTCGCCCCTTGATGCATCGGCCAGCGACTCGGCGCGGATGCTCCCCACCGCCAGCCACAACAGAATCGTCGCCGTCATATACATCTCTTAGGATCATTCTTCCATCTCAGCCCGCCCTGCGGCTAGTGCATCCCGCGATGCAACCATGCTGTAATTCCTGTAATGGCGACCGCCTGGAGCGTGATGGAGTGACCTATCTGCCCGCTTTGTTGCAAACGTGGCATGAACTGGATTTCAATCTCGGCCGGCCGGAGGACATCGATGCCTTCCCTTTCAGCGCTCCTGCCGCCGTGGTGGTTATGCTGGGCATGATCTATTTCCTGCGAAAAGCCAGAAGAAACTATCTCGCGTTTCCCAAGCTCCCCGTTAGCGCATCCGTTCCGGTGGACGCCACGGTCGTGATTCCAGCCCGAAACGAAGAAAAAGACCTGCCGGCCTGCATACAGAGCTTCGCGGGATCGCGGGTGGTGGTAGTCGATGACGGCTCCAGCGACAAAACCGCCGACGTGGCCCGCAATGCCGGAGCCGAGCTGATCCCGGCGCCCTCGCTGCCAAAGGGCGCCATGGGCAAGCCCAATGCCTGCCAAGCGGGCGCAAGAAACGCCGCGACGAACTACCTACTCTTCGCCGACGCCGATACGCGTTTCCGGCCGGAGTTTCTCTCGTCGATTGTTCGCTATGCGGAGGAAAACGAATGTGTGCTCGTCAGCGCCTTTCTACGGCAGGAGTTATCGACTCCATCAGAGCGGATTCTGCTGCCTTATGCGCTCGGTGTGTACTTTTGCGGCGTAAGCTCAAAGAGAATTCTCGACGGCAACTCATCCGACGTTCTGGTTAACGGACAGTGCATGTTGTTTCACCGCGCCGGCTACGAATTCATCGGAGGCCATACCGCGGTCCACAACTGCGTGATTGAGGACATGGTGTTCGCCGCGAAGGTGAAGCGTCATCATATGAAGCTGGTGTTGCTGCGCGCCGAGCACCTCGGCTCGGCCAGGATGTACGGCCCGTTTGCCGCAATCTGGCGGGCCTTCCAGAAAAACTCATTCCGGTTTCTGATGATGAACCAGCGCGCCGGATTTCAGGTCATAGCCGCTTCGGCGCTTCTGGCCTCCATTGTGCCTCTGGGCGCATGGCTCGCATGGGACGATCAATGGTTCCTGCTGCTCATGCTGGCGCTGCTGCCGCCGTATTTGTTGGCGCCCTGGTATGGAGGAGTGTTGAAGGCGTTGTTATGCCTCCCGGCCATCTACCTGTTTCCGCTGCTGTCGATTCAAGCCATTCTCAAGAGCACGTTCAGCCGCAAGACATTATGGAAGGGACGCCCGGTGTGACGGCGCCCCCGTTCACGGCAACGACACAGTAGCCCGGTAGTTGGAATCGTTGTAATCGGGATTGCGTTTCGGCTTGTAGACGGACGCGCCGGGAAACGGAGCGTCCTGCGTGTAAATCCACACGCGCTTCTCGTCCCAAAGAATGATCTCATCGCGGGCATCGCCGGTGAGGTCGGCTACATGATAGGCAAGGTCCGGATGCCCGTCATCGGGAAACATCACTACGCGGCGCAGGCGTCCGTCGATCATTCCTCCTTCGCGAACGTTACCGGAAAGCAGCGCGAATTCCTGGCCGTCGCCCCGCCAGTTGACCGGCGCCAGGTGCGTCGAGCCGGGCGTCATCTCCCGCTGCTCCAGTATGTTGGCGTCGGCATCCAGCAGCGTCACAATGCCCGGATTGCGCCAGAAGTTGGCGATCAGGATTTGCAGCCCGACAGCCCCGGCCCGGAACCTGCCGACGCTCTGCGTTTGCGTGTGCCCGATCCGCAAGTGACGGAAGATCTTTCCATCTTTACCGATCACTACAAGGCCTTCGTCGCTGCCGCAAATATAGGCTCGAACCGGACCGTTCGGATCACCGCTGTAATTGCCCATTGAAATGGCGTCGGCGTGGTCCTTGAGCAGCTCGTCGTGAGACCAAAGTGGTTTCCCGGTATGGTTCCACAACGCGTATCCGATCATAAACTCCTGGCGTCCATCGCCATCGATATCGAGTGGGAACGGATAATGTCCGGTCTGGCCCCTGCCCTCCCAAAGCGGCTTGAGATTGTGATCGTAGAGCCAGAAACCCCGATAGCGGTCCTTCAACAGGATCTCCCGGGGCGATTTTCCTCCCGACAGATTAACGAAGAAGATCGAATCCCCGTTGTTTTTCTCATGCGGCAGTTCGTTGAGATTGTTGGGCAGAGCGGCCGGCATCCATGTCCAGCGCAGCAGCTTTCCCGTGCGGCCGTCGAGCACCTGCAACTGGAAATCGCGAACCAGCGTCACTTCGTTTCGCCCATCGCCGTCGAGATCGTGAATCTGGAACGGCGTGTCGTTGGTCAGCAGGGCGTTTTTCGGATTCGGCCTGCCTTGCTGCCAGAGGACTTTACCTTCCAGCGTAACGGCGGTCAGGCAACTGATGGTGTCGAAAGCGTCGCCTCTAACTTTGGGGACATTCTGAGCGATCAGCATGTCCGTGCGTCCGTCTCCGTCAAGGTCCCCGAAACGCACGTTGCGGCCGGCGCCATAGCCGGGCGTGTCGAACTTCCTCCAGAGCTTTGGCTTCGGATTCGAGGAACGAAGTTTTTCAAGTTCCACTTCGCGCGCGGCGATTCTTTTTCCGATGGCGGTTTCGGTTTCCTGAGCCGCCGCAACGCGAAAACTCATGAATCGAGCCGGGCGCGTGGCGGTAACACCCGCAAGACCCTTCAGGATTTCGGCGTCGGAGGCTTCCAACAGCAGCTTGCCGTCAACGTAGGCGCGCATGCGAGGCCCCTGGTTTTCCACCCTCAGCTCGTAGTAGCGCGTGGTTTCATAAACAAAGGGCGCCACGCCCAGGATCCGCCAATCACTCTTGCGAAACTCCTTATCTACAGGCAGCCGCAAAGCAAGCCGCGCCTCTGTCCCGTTAGCCAGAACAAAGTGGTAGTAGCGGCGCGAGGTGTGATAGCGGAACACGATTCCCGCCACGTCATTCTTTGAGAGCGGTCGGAGCTGAGCTTGAACCGTATAATCGGCCCACTCCTCATCACCGGTGACAAACAGCGGATGATAACGTGTGTCCGTTACCACTGTGTGCTGCTCCAGATAGGGCTTTCCCAGCTCGTCGCCGGCGGCCCAGGCGTCGTCGTGGACGATCGGGTTGCGCCAGGGCGCCAGCGGCACGCCACGGTGGGCAATGTAGTGGTATTCCTGGATGGCGCCGTTTAACAGGCCGATCGGGGCGGAAAGTATGCCTGGCGGATACCGTGAGAAATCGTCGCGAAACAAATCCGCGGCGCTCAAGGGCAAAGCGCATAACGGAAGAAACGCAAGAGTTCGCAGCACGCGTCTACTATAATGGATTTATGGTGCGGCCTGCACAGGCTCGTCCCGCTTTGTTCGGCTCGGACTGAGAGCCGCACTCCCGCCCTGTTTTTCCGGAGATTAGCAGCCGACTACTAATTGGGAGGATTCTGATGAGCAGGACGCATTCCTCTGTACGCAGTGATCTGCCACACTTAGTGACATCGTTGCCTGGCCCGAATGCCGGGAAGGTCATCGCGCGCGATCAGGCCGTGCTGTCGCCATCCTATACGCGCCCCTATCCGCTGGTTGTGGGGCGCGGCGAGGGGGCCATTATCGAGGATGTAGACGGGAACCGGTTTCTCGATCTGAATGCGGGCATCGCCGTGGCTGCCACCGGACACTGCCACCCGCGCGTGGTCGAAGCGATCCGGCGTCAGGCGGAACGCCTCCTTCACATGTCCGGCACGGATTTCTACTACGAAAACATGGTGGAGCTTGCCGAGAAGCTCGCCCGGATCGCCCCCGGGGGTATCGATCGCCGCGTCTACTTCGGCAACTCCGGAACCGAGGCCATTGAAGCGGCCATCAAAATGGCTCGCTACCATACGGGGCGGGACAAGTTCATCGCCTTTTTTGGCGGCTTCCACGGCCGTACGCTTGGCTCTCTTTCTCTGACCGGCAGCAAGACCGTTCAGCGTAAAGGCTTCGGTCCACTGCTGCCCGGAGTAACACACATTCCATTCGCCTACTGCTACCGGTGCGCCTACAACCGGAAGCCGGAAACCTGTGCCGTCGAGTGCGTAAAGGTCATTGAAGATCAGCTCACACGCCACATCCTGCCGGCCGAAGAGATCGCCGCCATCGTGCTCGAGCCGGTGCAAGGAGAAGGCGGTTATGTTGTCCCGCCCCAAAAATTCTTCGACGAACTGCAACGCGTGGCGACAAAACTCGGCATTGCAATCATCGCCGACGAGGTGCAGTCCGGAATGGGACGCACTGGGAAGATGTGGGCATCCAGCCATTTCGATCTTGTTCCCGACATCATGGCTGTGGCCAAGGGCATTGCCAGCGGTCTGCCTTTGGGCGCGACCATCGCCCGAGTCGAGCTGATGCAATGGAAGCCCGGGGCGCATGCCTCCACCTTCGGCGGCAATCCGGTGGCGGTGGCTTCGGCGCTGGCGACTCTCGAGTTGTTGGAAGAGGAGTTGGTGGAAAACGCCGCCCGCATCGGCCGGTTTCTGCTGGACCGGATGCGCGAATGGCCCCGCCGTTTCCGCCACGTGGGCGATGTCCGCGGCATGGGCCTGATGCTTGGCGTCGAGTTCGTCAAGGATCAGGAAACGCGCGAACGGTATACGGAACTCCGCGACCGGCTGACCGATCTGGCGTTTCAACGAGGAATGCTGGTCCTAGGCGCGGGAACAAACTCCATTCGCCTTTGCCCGCCGCTCGTGCTCACGCGCGACCAGGCGGATTTCGCCATTACAACTCTTGAAGAGTGCCTGGCCGAACTACATCAGGGCTTACTATGAAAGGGTGAGAATTCTCGACGTCGGCTGCGGCCGCAACAAACATCCCGGTTCGATCGGGATTGACCGCAATCCGGCCGGCCGCGCCGATCTGCTGTGCGACCTCGATCGCTTCCCGTATCCGTTCCGCGACGCCAGCTTCGACCAGGTGCGCGCGGTGCACGTGATCGAGCATCTGGCCGACGTCATCAAGACCATCGAAGAATTTCACCGCCTGCTCAAACCCGGCGGGCGAATCTACCTGGTCACGCCACATTACACCGATTTCAGCTCCTTTTGCGACCCCACGCACCGCTGGCATCTCAACAGCTTTTCCTTCCGCTACTTCGGTGAGGACAACGCCGGCTTCGGCTATTATTCCCCCGTGCGATTGCGGGAGATTTCCGTTCACGTAAAGCTACTTGCTTTGTGGAGATGGTTCGGGCTGGAGTTGCTCGTGAACCGGTTCCCGCGTTTCCGCCGGTTCTGGGAGCATTATCTGTGCTTCGTGGTTCGCGGAAAAGTGATCGAGTTCGAGTTTGAGCGTCAGAGCTGAGATCCAGTTGCGATGTACAAGCTATTGGACAACCTGCGCCATTGGGTCCGCCGCCGGCGGTGGAATCATGATCGCGCCTCGGGACGCCGCGGAGAAGACCTGGCCCACCGGTTTCTACGCCGGCAAGGCTATGTCATCGTGGCCAGGAATTACCGCACGCGCTCTGGCTCCGGGGAGATTGACCTGATTGGCTGGGACGGGGAAGCGCTCGCTTTCGTGGAAGTGAAAACGCGGGCGAGCGAAGAATTTGGCCCGCCGGATCGCGCCGTCGACCAGCAGAAACGCGCCAGGGTGATTCTGGCCTCACGCGACTATGCGCGCCGGGCGGGCATTGACTGGAGAAAAGCGCGTTTCGATCTTGTCAACGTGGTGCTTGATGCTCAGCCGCGGATAACGTTGAACAAGGATGCCTTCTCGCGTGACCTTCCTCCCCGCGCCGGCTAGCCCGGAAAAAACCGGCGCAGCATCCGGAGCGGTATAATGCGAGGCTTCACGACAGGAATGAGGAGGACGATCATTGCCGGAATTGCGCAAGGACCCGGTGACCAACCGGTGGGTCATCATCGCCAGCGACCGAGTACGCAGGCCCAGTGATTTCGTACGCGAGCCTGTAACCATTCGGGGCGGCCGTTTCTGCCCGTTCTGCCCCGGCAACGAGAAGAAGACGCCGCCCGAAGTGCTCTCCTATCGCAACGGCGGCGGCACCAACGAGCCCGGCTGGACCGTGCGCGTGATTCCCAACAAGTTCCCGGCGCTGCGGGTGGAAGGCACACTCGAGCGCCAGGGAGAGGGCATGTACGACAAGATGGACGGCATCGGCGCGCATGAAGTCATCATCGAGTCCCCGGATCACGACTCCACGCTCGGCGACTTGCCCGAAAAGCAGATCGAGAGCGTGTTGTGGGCCTTCCGCGACCGCATATTGGATCTGAAAAGGGACACCCGGCTGCGTTATATACTTTTTTTCAAGAACCATGGGGAAATCGCCGGAGCGACGCTCGAGCACACTCATTCCCAATTGATCGCCCTGCCGGTAGTTCCACGGTTCGTGCGGGAGGAGATTGATGGTGCCCGCCGCTACTTCGATTTCAAAGAGCGCTGTGTGTACTGCGATATGGAGCGGCAGGACGCGGCAAGCGGCATCCGCGTAGCACTGGAGACCGACAGGTTCCTGGCTCTGTGCCCCTATGCACCGCGCTTCCCTTTTGAAACATGGATTATCCCCCGCAAGCACGCTTCCCACTTTGAAACCGCCGACGCCGGCTTGATCGAGAACCTGGCGTGGGTGTTGCGGACGCTGATTCGAAAACTGGATCGTGTGCTAGAGCGGCCGCCGTACAACTGGGTGCTGCATACGTCGCCGATCCACGAAGCGCCGCTTCCGCACTACCATTGGCACATCGAAGTGATTCCGCATTTGACGAAGGTGGCGGGATTTGAGTGGGGATCGGGGTTTTACCTGAATCCGACTCCGCCCGAAGAGGCAGCCAGGTTTCTGCGCGAGGCGGGGTTGGGCTGAGGATCAGCCAACCAGATAACGGGGCTGGTCCCAAAGCAGCCGGCGGGCGGCGCTCGAGGGGCGAGGAGTCTCGAGCCGGCAACTCGACTCGCCTTGGCATCCGCGTACCGCAATTGTATTCCCTCGATGTTCTACCTGATAGGCGGCCAGCGCACCCCTTTCTTTGGCCAGCCTGTCAAGCGGCCAGTCACTGCCGGCGATGATCTGGATGCCTCCTTCACTTCCAATCAGCACAGTCATCGTCTCAGTGGCCTGACCGGCCCGCGCCACGGCCACCGCCGCATCGAGGATCCGTTCCGCATTCTCCCAAAACGCGTTCACATGCACCTCTTCGGCAAGCATGGGTCTGGTCTTAGTTAACGCCCGCGAACATGGGCAAATGAATATGTCTGGAGCATCGGAGCGATTATCCCGGCCGGCCGGCGCCGCGCTATGTCCGCGCGCGTCGCCGGGCCAGAAAAAAGGAGGTGACCGCCGCCAAGTCATCCTTGGCAAAATGCTGAAAACGTGGTGCAACCGGAAAATGCTCCAGTAGCTGGGTCGCTTCCCGATCAACCGACCTTTCCTCTTTCTCTATCTCAAAACCAGCGCTTAGAAGCATCTGCCGGTACTCGGAATGCCGGAGCCGGTTCTGATAATTCAACCCATTTATGCATGTAAGACGAAACATTGCATCCGAATATTTCAGAAAATTGATCCGGGAGATACTTTTGTCTGTATGTTGCCAGTGGTCGGAATTGTCAATGATGTGACAAGTTATTCCACCCGGCCTGACGATCCGGGCGGACTCCGTGAAGATTCCTCGTATGATGTCCCCTGGAATGTGCTCCAGCACGGCCCGTGAAACCACGGCATCGACGGATTCGGAAGGCAAGGCAGTGTTTCGGACATCGCAGGGCGCAAGATACCGCATGCGGCGCCGCTGCAAACTTTCGTCGAGACCCTCACCGGGATTTAAACGGAGGAACTGCTCGAACGTCTCCCCATCCACTCGAAGTCTGTCGCGGATGATGTCGGCGTTTGCGCGAAGGTTCTCAAGGGCCTCTCCAAGCGAACTGACGTGCAACAACCTCCTCAAATCGGTCATCATGATCTGTTTTGCTCCAGCCAGGGAGTAGAGAAGAGGGATCAACGGCTGCCACCCGGACCCGACCTCGAGAACCGTTGACGATGACAGGTCCAGAGCAGCCTGAACGCTCTGCACTTGATCGATGCCCTGCTCGATCGTCCACCGGTCCTGCTGCGGAGTTGGTTGAAACCCAAATAGAGCACGCTTTGCGCGCCGCAACTGCTCCTGGAAAGGCAGCACTGCTTTCAAGCTGTCGAGAACACATTTCGCCTGCCAACGCACGAGACGCCGATTGTAACACACGGAAATCATCAAACAATGCTCATGGGCGATGGCTGGCCATGAGCCCGCACGCCCGGCGTCAATACTAACAACTTCCAGCAGGTACTGAACTTAGACTGGTTGCGTGCAACGCATCTCCTTGCTTTTATTTTTTCGCCGTGGTGTCCCCGGCTGCTTCCGTTGACGACGACGCGATTCGAAAACTTCTGGCAAACCGCGTGGATACAGCCAAGAAGGCCATGGGTATTGTAGTCGGAGTGCTCGATGAAAAGGGGACCCGCATCATCTCCCATGGCCTGGCTCGCAAGGGAAGCTCGGAAGCATTAAACGGCGAGTCGGTTTTCGAGTTCCGGAGGCTGGCCTTCGCTGCGTTTCCATAACGCGCCCGACCCATCGGTTCACCGCGGCGAAGCCGAGTGGGTGCTGGTGGCCCGCAATGCCGGTGTGCTGGAACGGGCCGGATTGCCCGCCGCCAATCCGACTACAGCGCGCTCATCTCGATTTTTGAGGGCGATGAAATCAGACGCGCCTTCGATGGCCGCTGAGCCATGGTAAATGACGCCGTCCATATCAATCAAATAGCCGTGTTTATGTTTCATGGGCTTACTGTATCGGGTAGATGTGAATCTGTGTTGAAGATTGGATGAACCCGCACCTTGGATTCGCTTGAAGTAGAAAAATCGCGCATGCCAAACCGGCGGTCGTCTCGGCGGGCCGCGGATGCGGATTACAGTGCGCTCATCTCAATATTGAGATGGGGGCTCTTTCAAGCGGAGTATCGAACTCAGCTCTGGTGGATCAGATACCGCTCCATCACGGCGAAGTGAACGCAATCGCGCGCGGACATCAGCACCCGCCGTGATCAGGCGCTCCAGCAGAACCAGCGCATCACGTTGTGCGGATGTGGTGCACCGATGAGGTACATCGGGATGTTGGAGTCGATGAAAATCAAGCTTGATAGCCTTTGTGTTCGGATGAACCATTCTCGGGGCTATTCTTCCTGCAATGGATCAACAGCCTGCGCTTCCTGCCAAAGCTCCCGAAACACAGCCTGGACGCTGAGGTCCAGACGTTCGGCGAAGCCGGCTGAAAGACCAAGGGTCCGGATCAGATCCTGCACATCGGCCAGATCGCGCCGGCGATGCGGCGCTGTCAACCCGGAAGCGAGTTTTAACTCGAGGAATCGTTCCAGGGGTAGAAGTGAGATGCCGCCAATCTCGGTCGCGGCCTCGGCCGGATCGGGGAACCTAACCGCTTTGGGTTTCCCGTCGCCCGGATAGCCGCCGGCGGTGACGACTTCAATGCGGACCCCCGTATCGGCGGCTCGAAACGTTTTTTGAGCGCCGGGGAAAGCCGCCACATAGCCTCGACCGAGGTAGAGAGTTTTGAACTTCTCCAGACCTTCCGGACTCAGCAGTATGTCAATGTCCAGCGTCATCCGGACCAAGCCATAGCGGGAGAGCGCAATAGCTCCGATCACGGCGTATGGAATGGATGCTTGCTCCAGGTGACGGGTCAAGTGCCGAAGGGTTTGAACAAGGATGCCGCGTTCCATAAAGAAGTTGCCGGCCTCCTGAAGCATCAGCTCGGGGTTGCGCCGCATTTCCTGTTCGAATGGAGTGTCCCGATGGCTGGCCATGAACCCGCACGCCCCATGCCAATCCTAACATCTTCCAGCAGGTACTGAATTAAACTGGTTTCGTGCAACGCATCGGCTTGCTTTTATTTTTCGCCGTGGTGTCCCCGGCTGCTTCCATTGACGACGACGCGATTCGAAAACTGCTGGCAAACCGCGTGGATACAGCCAAGAAGGCCATGGGTATTGTAGTCGGAGTGCTCGATGAAAAGGGGACTCGCATCATCTCCCATGGCCTGGCTCGCAAGGGAAGCTCGGAAGCATTAAACGGAGAGTCGGTTTTCGAGATCGGGTCCACCACCAAAGCATTTACCGGAATTCTGCTGGCCGAGATGGTGACGCGGGGAGAAGTACGACTGGATGACCCCGTATCGAAATTTCTGCCGGAAACCGTCGCGATGCCGGCGCGGGATGACCGCCAGATCACGCTGCTGGATCTGGTGACGCATGCTTCCGGCCTCCCTCGTCTGCCGGGCAATCTCAAGCCCGCCGATCCACAGAATCCGTACGCGGACTTCCGGGTCGAGCAGCTTTATGAATTCCTGTCGAATCACAAGTTGGCAAGAGCGGCCGGCGAGCGCTACGAGTATTCCAATATTGGGGCCGGTTTGCTCGGGTATGCGCTGGCGCTAAAGGCGAAGAAAAGTTACGAGGACCTGCTTGCCGAACGGGTGCTCAAGCCGCTTGATATGACAAGCACAAGCATCACGCTTTCAGCGGCTCAGAAACAGCGGCTGGCGCAAGGTCATGATCCCTCGCTTGCTCCGGCGAAAAACTGGGACATCCCGGTGCTGGCCGGCGCCGGCGCCCTGCGTTCCACGGCGAACGATATGCTGAGGTTCCTGGCAGCGAATGCGTCGCCGGGGGAGGGCGCCATCGGAAAGGCGCTCGCACTGGCTCAGCAGACGCGGCGCGAGGCGGACCAGCCCGCCATGGAAATCGGCCTTGGATGGCACATTCTGACGCGCTTCGGCGCCCGTCTGGTATGGCATAACGGAGGAACAGGCGGCTACCGGTCGTTTGCGGGGTTTGTGCCGGAAAAGAAAATAGCCGTAGTCGTGCTGGCCAACACGTTCTTCGATATCGACGACATCGGATTGAATGCTCTCGAACCCCAATACAAGGCGGCCATGCTGGAGGCGCCCAAGGATCGCAAAGAAATAGAACTGGATCCGAAGATCCTCAGCGCTTACACGGGCGCCTACGCGCTGACGCCGGCTTTTTCGATTACCGTTACCCTCGAAGCGGGACAACTGTTTGTTCAGGCGACCGGACAGCCGAAATTTCCCGTATTCGCCGAATCGGAATCCAAGTTTTTCCTGAAAGTGGTGGAAGCGCAGGTCGAATTCGTGAAGGATGCCTCAGGGGCGGTGACGGAGCTGATTCTCTACCAGGCGGGCCGTCAGGTGAGGGGAAAACGCGCGCCATAAACCGATCGCAGGCGGAGGCATCCGGCGTTTGCTGTAACGTGTGTGAGAGAATGAGCGCCATAGGCAAGATGGCGCGTCTGGTAACCACAATTCTCGCTTTGCTCTCGCTGGCCGCGTGCAGTGGTCCGTATTCCACCAGCACGGTGGGCGCAACCGAGCAGGGCAAACCAGTTGAGGTACGTGTGCGCGCCATAGCCCTGGAGAGGGTTCCTGAAGTCGTTAACGCCAACGGAGAGTTGCTGGCGGAGGATGAAGCCACCTTGCGGGCCAAAGTTGCCGGCAGGATTGCCAAACTCCATGTGGACCTCGGCAGCCGCGTCGAACAAGGCGCATTGATCGCCGAACTGGAAAAAGACGACTACCAACTGCGTCTCAAGCAGGCTGAAGCGGCCGTCGAGCAGACCCGCGCCCGGCTCGGGCTGGCGCCCGGGGCCGATGACAGTGTAGACCCCAAGGAAACCGCGGGAGTACGCCAGGCCGACGCGGCGCTCAAGGAGGCGCGGCTCATCCACGCCAACATGTCGGAGATGTTCAAGGGCGGCATTGTGTCCAATGTCGACTATCAGAAAGCAGGGGTCGCGTTGCAGGCGGCCGAGGCGCGCTACCAGGGGGCGGTGGAGGAAGTATATCGGACACAGGCGGAGTTGTTGCAGCGCCGCAGCGAGCTGGCGCTGGCCCGCCAGCAGCTTTCCGATACGGAAATTCGCGCGCCCTTTCGCGGAGCGATCACCAACCGCATTGGCACCGTTGGTGAGTACCTGGCCGTGAACAGCCCAGTCCTGGTGTTGGTGAGATGGCACCCTCTGCGCGTGCGGCTTCAGGTGCCTGAGAGGCAGGCGCACAAGGTGCAGGCCGGCCAGCGTATCGATCTGACGCTGGAGGGCCATTCCTCGCCGCAGCCGGGACGTGTACTGCGGCTAAGCCCGGCCATGGACGCGCAGAACCGCTCGCTCATTGTAGAGGGCGAAGTGCCCAATGAAGATGGGACTTTGCGAACCGGTTCCTTTGTGGAGGCGACGATCACGGTGAATCCCCTTGCGTCCGGCATCACCGTGCCTTCGCAGGCAGTATTAAGCTTCGCCGGAGTCGAGCGCGTATTCGTGGTGGAAGGCCGGGCGCTTGCCGAGCGCATGGTGCGGCTGGGCCGCCGGCTGGATAAGGAGCGCGTCGTGATCCAATCGGGCCTGGCCCCGCGGGATCTGCTGGTCCTGAAGCCTAGCGACCGGCATACGGCCGGGCAGCGAGTGCGAATCATGGGGCAGGAATAGCGAATGCAAAAACTCGCGGAAGTTTGTATCCACCGTCCTGTCTTCGCGATTATGCTTATCCTGGCCCTGACCGTGGTCGGAGGTGTGTCCTACACCAAACTTGGCGTTGACCGGTTTCCCGATATTGACCTGCCGATCATAAGCGTTCGCACGCTGCTGCCTGGCGCCTCGCCGGAGGAGATTGAGAGCACCATCACGCGGCGCGTGGAGGACGCCGTGGCGACAGTGGAAGGGATTGAGTACATCCGATCGACATCGACGGAAAGCCAATCCATCATTTCGATCACATTCAATCTGAAGCGGGATATCGACGTGGCGGCCCAGGATGTTCGCGACGCGGTGGCCACCGTGATCAGTCTGCTGCCTCGCGACGCCAAGCCGCCGCTGATTCGCAAGCTCGATACCGAAGCATCTCCGGTGCTTAGCCTGGTGCTTTCCGGGCAGAAGACGCCGCGCGAACTCTACGAGTTGGCGGAGCGCGACGTCAAGGATTCGATCGAATCGGTGGGAGGAGTGGGACAGGTCCTGCTGATCGGGGGACGAAAACGCGCGATCAATGTTTGGATTGACGCGAACCGGTTGACGGCGTATAAGATCCCGATTCTTCGCGTGCGGGAGGCCATTGCCCGGCAGAATTCGGAGATTCCCGGCGGGCGATTGGATGAAGGACAACGCGAGCTGGTGTTAAGAACCATGGGGCGCTTCCCGGACCCGCGGTTATTCAACGATCTCGTGGTCGCCAACATCGGCAATACACCGATTCGCATCCGCGACATCGGCTACGCCGAGGACGGGTATAAGGAGCAAAGGACCGCCGCTCGCTACGACGGCAAACCGGGAGTGGCCATTCAAGTAAGGCGGCAGTCCGGCGCCAATACCATTGAAGTCATTAACAACCTAAAGGCGAAGCTGCTCCGAATTCGCCAGCTTCTGCCCGCCGGCGTAACGCTGGACGTCGTTCAGGATCAATCGCGCTATATCGAGGCGGCCTTTCACGAAGTGAAGCAACACCTGATTCTGGGCGGCATCCTGGCCTCGCTGGTTGTGCTTGTTTTCATGCGCAACTGGCGGGCCACCGTGATCGCCGCGGTCGCCATACCGGCGTCGATTATTTCGACTTTCGGCGTGATGTACGCCTTCGGATTCACGCTGAATAATATCACCATGCTCGCGCTGGTGCTCATGGTTGGCGTCGTGATCGACGACGCCATTGTGGTTTTGGAAAACATTTTTCGCTTCATTGAGGAGAAGACTTTTCCGCCGGTTCAGGCAGCGATACTGGCAACCCGGGAAATCGGGCTGGCGGTAATGGCGACAACGCTCAGCCTGGTGGTGATCTTCCTGCCCGTTTCATTCATGTCGAGCATTTCGGGACGCTTCCTGTTCAGTTTCGGGGTAACGGCGGCTGCGGCGATACTGGTCTCCCTTCTGGTGAGTTTTACGTTGACTCCCATGATGAGCTCGCGCATGCTTCGAACCGGGCCAGGCGGCCAAGCAGCGAAATCGAGAGGCGGCTTTTACAGGCGCATCGACCGCATTTATATGGGTGCGCTCGGCTGGGCCATGCGCCACCGCTTTCCGGTGGCTTGTTTCGCAATCCTGGTTATGCTCTCGTCAATTCCGCTCTACCGGATGGTCCGCCAGGAGTACATCCCAACCAACGTGGATGAGGGCGAATTCGAGATGTCGGTCAACGCGCCGGAGGGAGCGAGCCTGGCATCGATGGATGAGGTGGTCCAGAGGATCGAGCGCGAGATTTCCTCCCTCCCCGGCGTGGAACATGTGCTGTCAACAATGGGCGCGGGACACTTGAACACGGTGAACCATGCGCAGCTTTTTGTGCGTATCCGCGACGTCGAGCACAGGACGCTCTCCATCCCCCGCCTGTTCGAAAAAACACTTGCAGGCAGGCCAAGGGAAGCCTTTGAGGGAATCTATTCGCAGCGCGACGTCATGCAGGGCGTTCGCCAACAACTCCACAAGTACGGGGATCTGCGGATCCAGGTTCGCAACGCGCAGTCGATGAGCCAGGGCTCGGCGCCGGTGGATATCGATTTCTCGATACGCGGTCCGGATCTCGAGCAACTTCACCGGTTCAGCGAGCAGCTAAGGCAGTCCGCGCTCACCATCCCAGGCCTGGTGGACGTGGACACCACTTTGCGAATGACGAAGCCGGAGCTGCGGGTTGCCATCGACCGCGGCCGCGCCGCCGACTTGGGCGTGGACGCATCCGACATTGCCGGATCGCTGCGACTGATGGTAGGAGGCGACGACGAAGTTTCCCGTTATCGCGACACCAAGCTGGCCGAAGAGTACGACGTCGAAGTGCGCCTGTCCGGGGTCGACCGCCAGAGCCTGGAATCGGTGGCGAGGTTATACGTTCCGGCGCGAAGCGGGGGCATGGTCCGGATCGACGATGTGGCCGACCTGAGCGAAGGGATGACCGCGTACCGAGTCGAGAGCCTCGATCGCCAGCGGCAAGTGGGCATGCGAGCCAACATTGCCCCAGGCTATGCTCTGGCCGACCGGCTCAAAGAAGTTTCGCAAGCGGTCGAGAAGTTGAACATGCCGGCCGCCTACTCGACCACTGTCATCGGACGCGGCCGCGAATTCGAACGTACATTCGCGGAATTCCTTCTGGCCTTTACTCTTTCCATCGCTTTCATGTACATGATCCTGGCCTCGCAGTTTGAGAGCCTGGTTCATCCGGTGACGATTCTGCTCAGTTTGCCGCTGGCCGTGCCATTCGGATTGTTGTCGTTATGGCTGCTGAAAGACACGCTGAATCTATATTCGGCACTGGGCATTCTGGTTCTGTTCGGGGTGGTGAAAAAGAATTCGATTCTGCAAGTGGACCACACCAACAATCTGCGCGCGGAGGGTATGAATCGCCTTGAGGCGATTCTCGAAGCCAACCGCGACCGGCTCCGTCCGATCCTGATGACGACACTTACGCTGGTGGCTGGAATGACGCCGCTGGCACTGGGCGCCGGACCCGGAGCCGAGGAGCGCCGCTCGATTGCCATTGTCGTGATCGGTGGACAAAGCCTGTCCCTGTTTCTCACATTAATCGTGACTCCGGTGGCGTACTCCTTGTTCGACGATTTCGCCGTTTTTGTAAAACAGCGGGGCCGGGCAACGGAAGCGGTGGAAGCGAATTAAAGCAAGAATAGCCGCTTGGCGAACTACTCCCGTGGCGTCCCGAGAAGTTGTTTGACGGTGTCCACCAGGGAACTGAGCTGGAACGGTTTTTGCAGGAAGCCATCACCAGCCGGAAGCACGCCCGCCGCCAGTTCCGGATCATCGGAGTAGCCGGACACGTAAAGCGCATGCAGATCGGGCCGGGACTGGCGTAACAGTCTGACGAGTTCCGTGCCGCGAATTCGAGGCAGCATTACGTCGGTAACGATGAGGTGAATCTCGCCGGGGTGCTCCTCCGCCAGGCGCATTGCATCCTCACCCCCCGCGGCTTCGATCACTCTGTAGCCTTGCCTGATTAGAACTCTGGCGACCAGCGAGCGAATGCTTTCCTCGTCTTCAGCCACCAGAACCACCTCGCGCAGGGGCGGCCCCTCGATGGGCGCCGGAACTCCGGCGCCTGGCGCCGGCGATAGATCCGGCGTTTCCGCCAGTGGAAAGAGGATTTCGATGACGGAGCCATCCGGCCCCGCGGCGGGCGTTACCCAGGCGCCCATCTGAGCCAGCAGGATCACTTCCGGCGCAAGGCCAGTCTGCGGAGGCCTGCCGGATTCGACGACGAATGGCTCCATCCAGGCCGCCAACTGCCGGCTGGAGAGATCTTCGAAGGGACCGATCGTAAGATACACAAAAACACCGGGCGGGACTCCCTCGCCGTAATCAAAACGATTCCAACGCCGGCCGGTTTCAATGCGAGGACTCCGGGCTGCCCCCAGCCGTTCGACCGCGAACTGCGCCAGTTTCCCAATCGTCTGTTCCAACTGCAAAGGGTCCGCGAAGATGGGCTCTTCCGTTTCCGAGAGCTTCAGGTCGGCGGGCAGGGTGAGCCGCCCGAGGAAATCGTTCAGATCGAGGGTACTTTGGCGGGGTGCGGGAGGACGGCCGCAGGCGAGCAAGTGCATCGTGGTGGATCGCAACCGTTCGACCGCCTTCAGAATCTCATCCAGGCCGGGCCGGCGCTCGTCGTGCTTGGGGAGCGAAAGATCTATTTCTTCGGCATGCCCGAGAATCACGGTGAGCTGATTGTTGAACTCGTGAGCCAGTGGGCGCGCCAGACGCGCCAGCGCATCCAGCTCGCGCCGCTGCGTATGGCGCGCGCGGTTTTCCCGGCGACTGGTTTCAACCGTGGTCACGATCAGCAGGATGACGGGATGCCCTGGCTCCCGGATCGGCTGGATATGATCGCAAAGAATGATTTCGGCCCCGTCTTCCCGCACCGCTCGATACTCGACGGCCATGCGGTTACCTGAATCCGCGGCAGCCTCATAAACGGCCGCTACGCGGGCCTGCTCATCGGGGTGAACCCGCCGCTCCCAAGAGGTAACGTCTTCAGACGCCAGCAGCAGGGCGGGGCCGGCGGTGTGGAATCTCGATTCTTTCGTGGAGTAATCCAGGCGCCATGCGACGGCGGGCGCCTGATCCGGGATCTCGGTTCCGCCGGGAGCCTCTTTGGCGCCCTCATCGACAACCAGCAGCGCTTCGCGCGATGCCTCATGAAACCAGTCCTCGACCGGGATCACCGAGACGTGGAAGGCTTGTGCAACTCCCTCGGCCGTGCTCAGCACAACCGGAATGGCCGTAGCCGGGGTTTCCGTATCGATCACATCAGAGAATTTGGCGAGTAATGAGGAGTCGGAAGTGAAATCTCTTAACCGTTTCTGTCCGGCTGCATCGTGGCTTGGACCAAACTGGCGCCGGAATGCCCGGTTCACCGCAACCAGATTCTGCTCGCGGGATACGATCGCAAGCGGAGTAGGTAGGATGGCGATGATCTCCTGGTAATACCGTTTCTCATTCTCAACCAGAGTGAGGAGCCTTGCTACCTCCTTTGCGGTCCAGAAATCGAGATCGATGCGGTCCAAAAATCCCTCTTTTCGTCACGGGGAAGGGGCGAGTCTCCAGCCGAAGACAGTCCTCACATTCCCAAAGAGCAGTTTCGCGTGTAAGCGATACACCCGGCAAGAGAACGAGAGTGTGGAATGTATTAGTACTGGAGCGCTAAGGAGCCCAACAAGGAAAGTCCTGAAGCGAGATGACTTTTTCGGCCAGGAGCGTGCAGTACGGTTTTCGACACCATGTAATTCTCTCAAACCAAAATGGTTAGAGATGTACTGGGATAATTCGACTAGGGCGCGGAAATTGCCAGGGATGCTACCATGCAAGCGTGGTTCGCTGGACGGTCTACCTGCTGAGTCTGCCGGAGAGAGTCCTGCGCTCGGCCAGCGCTCTGGCGGGTGGCGTGTTGCGAGGCGCCGGAGAGGCTGCACTGCCAGCGGCGGTTCGACGGACCCGGTTATACACAACGCTGGTTGATTCCACGCTGCGTTTTCTGATCGAGCAGGTTGGCCAGGTTGAAGGGACCTATGCCAGCGAAACGCAGTTGGCGGACGGTTTTCTCAAGCGCCGCATGGCGGGCAATGGTATCGAATGGATCGGGATTGTGGCGTTTCGCGCTTCGCCGGTGTGGGTATTGGCGGCGCTGGCGGATCTATCGGGGGCTGGACGGCATCTGGTGCGCGAGATCGCGGAAAGCCTTAAGCGGGACGGTTTGCTGCCACCGGAAACACAAATGGAAACCGTCGATCAGCTCCTGGACGGGTTGGAGCAGACCGCCGGGAAAATGGCGGAGACGATCAACACGCCGCCGCTTGACGTTGACGGGCTGCGCCAGGAATGGGCGGTCATCCGGCGTGAAGCGGGAAAGATTCCGGCGCCGTCGATGCCTTCGATCGACCAGTTGGAGCGGCAATGGCGTGAATTAACGGCCACGGCAAAGGCCGAAAACCGCTCGGTGCTTGAAATATCCGCTGTGATGGCTTTGTCGGCGGTGAGAAGCCTCCCCGGAAACGTCCGCTGGCTTGCCAAATGCATCGAGAGTATGGCGCGCAGCACGCGCGGAGTCGTATCCTCGACGGTATTCGATCATTACCAGACCTCGCTGGAGCGCATCCGCAAGCAGGGCTATGCCCAGTATTGGGCTACTGAGTTCCGGCCTTATCTGGCCGCCGCCGCTCGCCAGTTCTCCCCCGAAAGGGATTCGCTCACGCAGAGAATGCTGAATCGGTGATGGCGATGGATTCGAGCAATAGCCGCAATTGAGCCGCTTCCTCGGCGCCGAAGTACATTCCCTTAAGGCATACCGCAACCATTTTCATTTCACCCGGGATGGCGGCCAGCGCCAGCGAGCCGGCGCCGGTCTGTAAGGTGACGAGGTGGGTAAGACCGCCGCCATGGCGTTGTCCGCAGCGTTGCGCCTCCTCGAGCAGTCTTAGCAGGTCCGGATGATGGAACTGTGCGCCCGCCGACGGGGGATTGCAAACTTCCAGTCCCTCTGGTCCCCAGATGGCGAAGCAGGTGAAGGCGGCAGGCAAGCTGAGAGCACGCTCGGCCGGAGGCTTGACGGTGCGTGAGGCCGGGCGGCTGAGCGACGAAGGGGGAGGGGGTATCTCACAATCAAGAGTTACCGGTTCCTCAAGCTCGGCTAGGGCGTCGTCAGTACCGTAGGCCGAGAGCCATTCCATTGGCTCCTCGGTGAAGATTTCCTCGTCTGGCGGGCCGGTCGCAAACTGCGGCAGTTCGTCGGGCTCTTCCGGAACGGAATCCGAGGCGGCGCTGGATTGCATGGCAAGCTCGGAGGAAAGGTCCCAGGGAGGAGCCGTCGTAGCTGTCCCCTGGGGGTCAAAGGATGGAAATTCCGCCGGCTCTTCCAGTTCCGCCTGTAGGCTGAAGGAATGCGAAGCGCCGTTGCCGGCGGGGTTTGGCGAGCTGAGCGAGATCGCTTCGGTGATGGTTCTCTGAACATTCTCATTTAGGAATGCGGGCAGCTCCCTAAACTCGAAACTCGAGCACGACCAGGACACCATGCGGGCAAGCGCGGCCTCGCCGGACAGGCCGGGCGCTTCGGCGTAGATCACGCAGCCCTTACGCAGACAAACGTCGCCCGACTCACCCTGGCTGTTCGCAACGCGCAGCCAAGCCTCGTCCGGGCATCCAGCGACGGCCTCCAGGAACTCGCTCAAAGGCATTGCCTCGGGCTGCAAACCCGCCTCGTACTCCTTCGTGCAGGCGCTCACCAGCCGGCAGAGTTGATCTTTGACGGAAACCGGGGGCATGAGCCGGATTTTTGCCGGCCGGGACAGTTCCGATCCCCGCGCGCGGTCGGCAAAGATGACAAAAGACGGGACGCGGTCTTTGGAGAACCCTTCAGCGATGATCTCAAGGTTTCCGGGTTGGGCCGGGCTGTCTTCCAGCAGCACCACCGAGAAGCGTTTGCGGCGGGACAAGCCGATCGCCTCCGGGCCGGGGCGGACGATCAGGTAGTCCGCATCCGGATCCTCATCCTTTAGTTGGAGGCAATGGCGCACGAACGGGGCCGATTCCTGGCCAACAACGAGGATGCCCGCGCGATTCGAGGTCCACGGTGAAGATGATTCTGGACGAATGATGGCCATAGGGTTGACGGTAGAATCGCCTGTCTAATAGAACGGCCAAAACGGATTCCGGCGTTAGGGTGGGCGAAACCTTAGGACAACCTACCCCCCGATGAAGGGGTTCCCTTCTTAAGGTTTCTACCCTATGCAGGAAGGTTTCTATTGGCCGTTTATAGGGATGTAAGCGACAAAGAACACAGAGTCCGCGCCAAGCCGGATTCATCAAAAAGGGAACTTATGGCCCAAACGCAGGATGCTCTCTTGCTTCGAGAAGCGGTTACCGCAGCCAAAGTCGGCAACAAGGCAGCAGCGCGGCAGTTGCTGCGGCAGGCGAGCGTACGCAATCCGAACAACGAGTTGGTATGGTTATGGCGCGCCTCGCTTTCCGAGTCCCCCAAGGAAGCCGTCTATTATCTGGGAGAAGTGCTGCGAATCAACCCGGACAATCAAAAGGCATCCGCCTGGCTGGAGCGGTGCGGAGGGCAACTTAAGGCGGCGCCGGCCGAGCAAGCTCCGACGGCGGGAGATGGAATATCGCAGCCGCCTACGCACCAAGCCGGGGCGACGGGCCCGGAGGTGGCGTCATCGGGTCCGCCGACACAGAATGTTTTGCGGGTTGCCGAACAGGTCGGCACGTCGCCGGTACGTCCGGATGGGCCAGCGCCGGCTCCAGCGCCGGATCCGGTTCCGGTTATCGCCGGGCGACCGGAGGGCGTGGTAACAATCCGGGTCGCCGAGACGCCGGCCGCGAAACCTGCCGAGGCGGCAGCGATGCCAAAGCCGGCAGTGGTTCCCTCCAGCCCGGGCCGCATCTCCCCGGCTCCCACCGTTTCAGGGCAGCCGCAGCCGCAGCAGAAGTGGCGCTGCCCTTACTGCAAACACGGATCCGATGCGGCATTGCGACGCTGCCCTACCTGCCGGACGATCACGGGTCTGGATGATTTAAAGGAAATCGAGAAGAACGAAGGGGTTCAGGAAAGGGTTGTCCGCGATGCTCTGGCCCGTTTGGAGTCAACGCCGACCGACAAGCGGACGCTGGAACAGAATCTCGCACTCGCGGTTGGGCATTTGAACCTGCGTGAGGCCACCGCGGCTCTTCCTTACCTCAAGGCTGCCGCGGCCCAGAAGAAAAGCGATTGGGCGCTGCTGGGCGTACTCGACCAGATTCAGTGGCGCAAGGTGATCCTGGTTGTCGATGACAGTCTCACCATACGAAAAGCGCTTTCGAGCATTCTCGAGAAAAACGACTATCGCGTGGTGATGGCCGAGGACGGATCGCAGGCGCTGGCAAAGCTCAACGAAGCAGTCCCGGATCTGGTGCTTTTGGACATCACAATGCCATGGATGGATGGATATGAAGTGTGCAAGGCGATAAAGAGCAAGGCTTTGACCCGAAAGGTGCCCGTCGTCATGTTGTCAGGAAAAGACGGTCTCTTTGACAAAGTAAGAGGGAAGCTGGCAGGCTGCAACGACTATGTAACGAAGCCGTTTGACCCGGATGGCTTGCTCAAGACGATTAAGAAATACCTTTCTTAACCGGATGGGCATGAAAGGGGAAGCCGGCATGGAAACAAAGCAAATGAATTCCAAATCGATCCTGGTCGTCGAAGACAGCCCGACGGAGTTGCGCATAGTCACCGATCTTTTGGAGGGCAACGGCTACCAGTATTCGGTCGCCACCGATGGCGAGGAGGCGCTGAGAAAGGCCATGCAGATCCGGCCGCAGGTCATGCTGCTCGATGTCGTGTTGCCGAAAAAGAACGGGTTTCAAGTGTGCCGCCAGTTAAAAAACTCCCCGGAGACAAAGGACATCAAGATTATTGTGTTGAGCAGCAAAAACCAGGAGTCAGACCGGTATTGGGGACTCCGGCAGGGCGCCGATCTTTATATGACGAAACCGTTCCGCAGCGAGGAACTGTTGGAGGCAATTCTGAGGTTTTTCTAATAGCGGGTGAACGCCAGTTCCGGCCAACGGACACGGGGAAAAAATGAAGAAACGCAAGAAGAATCATCATCAAAACCGGCCAGAGCATTCCCCGGCAGTCCCGAACGGGGGAGAACCGATCGAGCAGATGCTCGCCGAGTTGCTGGCGCATGACGACGGGCTGGAGGCTGCCTCGGAGGAGGAGACAACCGAGGAGGAGACAACGGAGACGGCCTACCAGCCGGATCCGGTGGACGGGCAGGAGCCGGCTTTCGCCGCGGCGGAGACATCGGAAGACTCGGAGGCGGGAATGGCCGAATTGGCCGCCGCGCTCGAGGCTCTCGAACGCGGTGAGGCCGGCCAGCCCGCAAGCGACCCAGTGGCGCCGCCGGGCGCCGCCGAGCTTGTTCGGGCGGCTGAGGATCCGGCAGCGGAAGGATTCGACGATATACCCGAACCGTTGGAAGCGGACTGGGAGGTGCAGGTTGCGGCGGAACAGGAAGCGGGCCAGGGCGCCGAAGCTGGAGCGGAACCGTCCACCGGCGAGCCTTCAGCGGTGAGCGAGCCGGAAGTATGGACCACGGACAACTTCGATGCCGGCGAGGAAATGCTCCAGCAGATGCTTTCCGAAGCCGAAGCCGAAACGGAACCAGTGGTGGCGGCGGAACCGGTTGTCCTAGCGGAGCCGCAGCAGGAACTGCTGCTGGAGCCTCTGGCTCCACAGCCTCCGCTGGAGCATGTTCTCGGCGGCATTGACGAGGGATTGGAAAAGGCGCCGTCGCTTACCGCGTCGGAATCGGCTTCCTCGCCTGCCGTCAAGCATGTCAGCCAACTGGACGACTACGTGGTGTTCGCCTTGGCCGGGTCCGATTATGCGGTTCCGGTCCGCGATATCGCCGAGATCGGACGTGTTCCGTCGATCACACGCGTACCTAGCGTTCCGGATTTTATTCGCGGGATCACGAATCTACGCGGAGAGATGATGCCGTTGCTCAGCCTGTGCGGGCTGCTGGGGTTGCACGAGGCGCCCCAAACGGCGCGTGGACGCGTGCTGTTTCTGCGCGCCAGCGAGCACGTCGCGGCCACGGGGTTGCTGGTCGATGAAGTGAAGGGGATTCAGCGCATTCAGTCCCAGCAGTTGGAGCAGGTGACGGGGCTGATTGACGATAAGGTTACTTCGGTGTTGCGAGGAGTTCACGGCCGGGGGGACCGGTTGCTGAACATTCTGGATGTAGAGCAGTTGTTCCAATTGCAGGAGTTCCGGCAGCTCGAAGCCATGCAGTAGGGGAATGACTAATCAGTTTAGGTTGACGAACGACAAAAGGGTGTAACGGAAAGGGAGAAAAATGCCTTCGAATACGGGCAATTCGGGTTTCTTGGTAAATCTAACCATGGGGCGCAAACTCGCCCTGATGCTGGCCGTAATGGGAGTTCCGTTGGCGTTTCTGCTGGTGCTGCTGATCCAGGCTCGCAACGCCCAGATCGACGCGGCGAGCAACGAGATTAGCGGCGTGGAGCATATCGCGGCGGTACGGGGGTTGCTTGAAGCGATACCCCAACATCGTGCGCTGACCCACGCAGCAATCAACGGCGACACAACGCAGCGCAGCCGCGCCGAGCAGTTGCAGCCCGTCATCGACCGTTATTTGTCGGGTCTGGACACGGCGGCGGCCAGGCTGAGCGGACAGGCCGGGGCGGCGGATCGTCTAGGCCAAATCAAGCGAAGCTGGCAGGAGGTCAAGCTGGGTGCGCTCAAGATGGCGGTCAAGGAAGCCACCGACGCGCATAACCGGATCATGGACGACGTGGTCGAGTACATCCGCCAGATCGGCGACCGGTCGGGACTGATCAGTGATCCGGAGCTGGACACCTACTACCTGATGGATGCGGTTGTGAATCACCTTCCGGTGGTCACGGATCGCAGCAGCCGGCTGGCCTACCTGGTTGCAAACGCGCTGAACCGGAAGACCACCGAGGATCGCGTCCAGGTTCAGGTTGTGGCGGACCAGGTGGATAGCATGGTTCAGCAGATGCAGCGCGGGCTGGGAGTGGCCTTCAGCGCCAATCCGTCCGTGGAGCCGAGAGTAAACCCCTCGCTTGTGGCGGCAGTGCGCGGCTCGGATGCCTGGCTGCGGCCGCTCAAGGAGGGCAACGTGGAGCGCTTCGGTTCGCCGGACCGGGCGCTGGAGGGCTCCAATGCTTCTTTGAACGGCTTCTTCGCTTTATACGACGCCGCGCTGCCGAATCTGAAGAGTCTGCTTGAGGCGCGCATCACGCGGCTGAATAGTGAAAAGTATACGCAACTGGTGCTGGCGTTGCTGATTGTCCTGATCGCGGCGGGCGTGGCCTCGATGGTAAACCGCACGGTCACGGGCCAGATCCGTCAAATCAACGATGCATTCGCGCAGATCGGCCAGGGCAACTACGAGGTGCGCCTCCCGGTGACGGGTCAGGACGAACTGAGCCAGATGGCCGGTTCGCTCAATGGGGTTCTGGACGATACGCTGAGCCTGATTCAGACTCGCGAGGAGCGCAACCGCATCCAGCAGAGTATTCAGAAACTGCTCGACGATGTAAGCGGCGTTGCGACGGGGGATCTGACGCATGAGGCCGAAGTGACGGCGGATGTCACCGGAACGATCGCCGATTCGTTTAATTACATGATTGGTGAATTGCGGCAACTGGTGGTAAGCGTCAACCAGACAACCACGCATGTCGGCCGTTCGGCCAAGCAGGTGCTCGAAACCACCGAGCAACTGGCCGAGGGCAGCGTCGGGCAGGCGCGCCAGATCTCGGCGGCCACCAGCGGCGTGGATCAAATGGTGAAGTCGATTCGCGAAGTGTCGTCGACGGCCGCCAATGCGGCGTCGGTGGCCGATCAGACCTTCCAGCGAGCCAAGCAGGGATCCGACGCGGTGCAGCGGACGATCCAGGGCATGGGCGGCATTCGCAATCAGGTGCAGGAAACTTCGAAGCGGCTGAAGGGTCTCGGCGAGCGGTCACAGGAAATCGGCTCGATCGTGCAGTTGATCGGCGACATCGCCGACCGGACGTCGATTCTGGCGTTGAACGCGTCGATTCAGGCCGCCATGGCGGGTGAAGCCGGGCGCGGATTCGCGGTAGTCGCCGAGGAAGTTGAACGGCTGGCGGAACGGGCGGCGGAAGCAACCAAGAAGGTCAACACGCTGATCAAGTCGATTCAGGCCGACACCTCCGAAGCAATCACGGCAATGGAAGAAACCACGCGCGAGGTGGTGGAAGGCTCCAACCTGGCAAACGCAGCGGGCCGTACGCTGAGTGAAATCGAATCTGTTTCGGCCCAACTGACCAACCTCATCCAGAGCATCTCGGCCGCATCGGAAGATCAGGCGCGCGATTCCGAGCAGATTTCAAAGTCGATGACAGAGATTTCGGCCCATACGCACGGTACGGTGGAAGGCGCCAAAGTGGCAACCGAAAGTGTGCAGCAACTGGCCGCGTTCACCGAGCAACTGCGGCAGCGCATGCAGCGCTTCCGGCTGCCCGCCGACGAGTACGCGCGGCGGTAACGGTGCATTTTCCGAAGTCCCAAACGCGCCGTGGCGGCCGGCAGCCGGCTCCGGCGCGGAACGGAACGGGTCTATGAATCCCGCTGAAACGCAGGGAGGAGAACGATGACGACAAAGTTGGACCCCGAGATCATCAGCGGCTTTGTGCGGGAAGTGGAGGGCTATCTTCCCAAGCTGATTGGAAGCATTGAGGAGTACCGCCAGAATCCGTCCAGCCTGGATAGCCTCGAAGAGGCTTACCGGATGGTGCACTGCATACGGGGAGCGGGCTCGACGATCGGACTGTTCGCGCTGAGCCAGATTGCCCAGTATCAGGAGGATACCCTCGAGCAATTGCTGTCAGGCCATATAAGCTGGACCGACCAGATCTCACAAGTGCTCATAACGGCAACCGAACGGATCGGCGAGTATCTGGAGGGCATCCGGGCCGGGCACGTCCCCGATCGGGAACCTGTGGCGAAACTGGTGCGGGCCTTCCGCAGAGTTCGCCACCTGCCGGAATCCGGGGATGAGGCGGCCATCGCCGGCATCCTGGGGCCGGAACCGGACAAGGCGGAACCGGCGCAGCAGCGGGAGACCGCGCCGGCCGGGCAGGCTTTCGCCTCACCGCCGGAGCCATCTCCAGGGCCGCGTGCAGTCATCGAGACGCTGGACGATGTAAGCGTCGATGACGATCTCTGGGAGGCTTTTCAGGAGGAGGCCGGGGAGCACTTCAGGATTATCGCCGAGACTCTGGCCGTCCTTGATGTAAACCAGGATGAGGCCGCGCTGCAAACGATCCGCCGCAGCGCGCATCAGTTGAAGGGCGCCTCCGGCGTCATCGGAATGAAATCCACCAGTAGACTGAATGCCGGGATGCAGAAAGTGCTGGACAGGATTCTCGACGGCGAATCTGCATACACGCCCGATCTGCTGCCGCTGTTTCAGGAGACCTTTGAAGTTTTGATCGAATGCGTGGGCGGCAAAGGAAGCGGCGTGAACCTGGCCGGACGAGCCGAAGCATTGTTCGGCCACTATGACCGGATTCTCGACAGCAGGCCCGCCGCGCCGGATGGCAATGTGCCGGCGGAAGCAGATCGGGTGGACGCGGCGGACGATCTTTGGGACGCGTTCCATCAGGAAGCCGAAGAGCACCTGCAAATTGTCAGCGACATCCTGCGGGAAATGGGAAAAGGTATGCCGAACCCGGACCAGGTGCAGGCGATCCGGCGCAGCGCGCATACGTTCAAGGGAGCTTGCGGGATGGTCGGCATGCGCCTGACGGCATCCGTGGCGCATCGCATGGAGGATGTGCTGGACGCGCTCTACGAGGGAAGGCTGCAGTTTTCCGCCAATCTGACGCCGCTGTTGTTTGACACCTTCGATATCCTGACGGATGCAGTCGCCTCACGGGGCATGCGGCGGGAGAACCAGGAGAGGCTTGGAGGCCTGTTTGGGCGCTACGAGGAGGCTTTGCGGCAGGCGCGCCAGCCGATTCCGGAAGCGCCGGTGCGGGAAAGAGCCAAGGAACGGGAGGAAGCGCCCAGGCCGGCCATGGAGAAAGCTCCATTGCCCGCCGAAAACGAGGTTGCTCCGGCGGCCGCCCGAAAGAACGCGCAGTTTGTTCGCGCTCCTCTTGAGCGCGTGGATGAACTGGTTCGCCTTGTGAGCGAACTCGTGATTCACCGCTCCCGTTTCGAGCAATATCTGTCCGCCTACATCCACGAAGTGGGAGAACTGCAACTTTCGACGGAGCGGCTGACCCGCATTTCCAGGAAATTTCAATCCGACTACGAAGCCTCTGCCTTGCAGGAGGCCAACCGGCGCCTGGCGTTTGCCGCGTCCGGTGGAGGGCGCAGTCTTGGAAGCAGTGCGGCCAGCGATTTCGACGCTCTCGAATTCGACCGCTACACAGAGTTCCATCTGCTTTCCCGCGATTTGGCCGAAACCACCGGCGATGTAACCAATGCCGGCACGCGGTTGAACGAACTGGTCTCGGATTTCGACGGCTATCTGAATCGTCTCGGCGTGCTGACGGGCGAAGTTGAAGACCGCTTGATGCGCCTGCGCATGTTGCCGCTGCGCAACGTCTCGACGCGGCTGCACCGCACGACGCGGGTAACCGCGGAACGGCGCAACAAGCTGGTAGACCTGGTCATGGAAGGAGAAGCGGTCGAACTCGACAAGACGGTGCTCGAGGAGATGGCCGGACCGCTGGAGCACATTCTGCGCAACGGGGTCGATCACGGCATTGAGAACCCCGAAGTTCGCCGCAGGGCGGGTAAAGCGGAACGAGGCACCATAGTGCTGCGCGCCTACTACGAAGGAACGCAGGTGGTGATCCAGGTACGTGACGATGGCGCCGGCATCGACGCAAACCGGCTACGGGAATCCGCAATCCGCCAGGGCTATGTCAGCCGGGAGGACGCGGCCGATCTCAGTGACGCCGAACTCTATAGCCTTATCTTCCTGCCCGGGTTCTCGACGGCTTCCGAGCTTAGTGAAGTGTCCGGGAGGGGAGTGGGCATGGATGTCGTCAAATCCACCGTTAACAAAATGAAAGGGACGCTGTCGATCACCTCGGAACGTGGACGAGGGACCACTTTCACCATCCGCCTTCCGATGACGCTGGCGCTAACGCGCGTCGTACTGGTCCGGACGGGCATCGAAACGTACGCGATTCCGTTGGCGGTGGTGTCCCAGGTTCTGCGCATCGAGCCGGAACAGTTGGAGCGCGTCGGCCGCAAGCCGGTACTGCGGATCGGCAGTAAAGTAATTCCCACGTTGCACCTGGCGGAGTTCACCGGGCAGCAGATCCCGCCCGACGCCAACCTGACGCGATTGAAAGCGGTGGTCCTGAACATTGGCGACCAACGCGTGGCTCTGATGGTGGACCAGGTTCTTGAGGCGCGGGAGGTCGTCGTCAAGACGCTGGGAAGCATGCTAGGACGAGTTCGCGGAGTCACGGGCGCGACGCTCATGGGCGACGGTAGCGTGGTGCTGATTCTGAACCCGAATGATATGCTGCAACAACACGCAGCCGTGCCACAGGTCCGGCTGCGGACCTCGTCGGGCCGGGCCGATGTCGACACCTTCGATGTGCTGATAGTGGATGATTCCCCGAGCGTGCGCCGCGTGCTCACCAATCTCATCCGAAACACGGGCTGGACGCCACACGCCGCCAAGGACGGCCTGGAGGCGCTCGAAATGATTCACGCCGGCGTGGCGCGGCCGGACGTTGTGCTGCTCGACATCGAAATGCCCCGTATGGACGGCTACGAGCTCACCGCTTCGCTGCGTGGGATGTCGCAACACCGGCACACGCCGATCGTGATGCTCACTTCCCGTGCCGGGGAGAAGCATCGCAAGCGGGCCTTCGAACAAGGCGCTACCGAATATATGGTCAAACCATACCAGGATGAAGAGTTGTTGAGCGTCGTACGGCGCGTCGTAAACCAGGCTCGCGGAGTCGTAAGAAAGTGAAGAGCGCTCCGGCGGCTACAAGACGGCTGGTGCGGTGCAGCATAGGCGCGGAGACCTATTTCATCGACAACGAGTGGCTGGATAGCATCCAGGTCATGGACAATCTCTATCCCAGCCGCGGTGAAAACGGGTCGATCGGTTGGATCCGGCGCTTCGATGAGAAAGTACCCGTGTTCCGGCTGGCTGACCAGATTCACAGCGTGGCGCGACCCTCGGCGCGGCAGGGAGTAATCCTGGTGCTGAAGCACAACCGGCGTCTTTGGGCGCTGCTGGTGGATCGAGTCATGGGCGCCAAGCAAATCCCGATGGAACGTATGCTGCCCCTGCCGGCGATTGTCGGCGATTTCAACTGCAACCGGTTCCCCTATGTCATTGCCGATGAGGAGGGCCTAGCCCTGTTTCTGGCGCCGGATCAGGTTGTGCCCGGCGAAATCTCCGGCGCGCGCGGGGCCCACCCTTCGCCGGCAGCGCATTTTTCCCATGTGCGAGCAGCGATTGACCGGCGCCTCAGCAGCGCATCGAAAGACCCGGCCTCCACGGGACCTGCGTCCCACAAGCCTGGCCGCCAGATCATCACCTTCTCGGTGGAGCACGGGAAAAAGCTGTCAGTCCCGATCCGATTCGCCATTAGCGCGGGACAGGCATTGGAGATCCTCAGCGATCCTCCGATGATCCCGATCCCCGATTCCCCGCCCTTCGTTTTGGGCCTGGCAAACTGGCGCAACCTGCCCGTTCCCGTTCTCGATCTGGCTGGCGCCATGGGCATGCCATCATGCCTGTATCGGCCCGGCTCCCGCCTGCTGGTTGCAAGGGGCACTGCTACTGTAGACCGGATCCGGCGTGATGCCGGTTTGGTGGCGATCTCGTCCGTGGACGAAATCCAGAAGCTGGAATTACCGATTGACTACACACCATGGAAGGAAGGCGTGGCGTGGAACGCCTCCCTTGCACTCGGCATTTACCGCTTCAACCGCTCCATGCTGGTCGTGCCGGACCTGGACGCGCTGGCCAGCTTCCATCGAAACGTGCCGGCCTATACGATGTAGGCCCGCGCCGGCGGCCTGCTTGTTAATTAATTAACGCTTCGGACCAAAGTACGCGATGAAACCGACCAAAAACGTATTCATGCTCTTTGCCGACGCGGCTTGATTGCCCCGGTCGAAAAACGGCTCGTTTGACCAATCACGGCGGTACTCGAACCGCGTCAGAAAGCCTTCCTTCATTTTCAAGTCGGCGGTGAGGGTGAACTCCTTCAAGGCCTGCGTAGTCCCCGTTATGAAGCCCTTCTTGTCGTTGTAGTATTCGATCCGCGGACTGAGCGCGAACCAACTGTTAGGCGTATAGCGGTGCGCGAAGGCCACACCGTACCAATCGTTATTCTTACCGCCCTTCACCTTGTCTACGCCGTAGTCGATATTGAAGTAGAAGCTGGCCTGCTCGTGCGGGGTGAGGCTCAGAACATTGTCCCAAAAGTGCCGGTAGCCCTCGTTTGTATTGGTCTTTTCCGGCCCGACATAGTAGTTGCTGTACCAGGACACTTTTTTGCTGGTCATGGCCGACGTGAAGCCGACGGTCTTGCCGCTGTTGTTATCCTCGACGTTGTTCCAGCCGTTAATCAACTGCACTCCGCCGGTCCACCAGCTTGTCAGAGGCTTACTCGCCCGCATGCCGAAATGATAGTAGGGGCCATTGGCGTAGAGAAACGCCCTGGAATAGTTCCAGTTCAGGTGGGTCTCGGTGGGCTCGGCACCGGCGCTGGTATAGAACTTGCCGAAATCAAACTGGAACCCGCCGGCGTTTTCGGGTTTCACCGAAACGTAAGCCTGCATGAGGTGGCGCATGACATTGACTCCGTCGAGAGGCTCGGTGGCATGAAAGATCTCGAATGCCCGGCCGAATCCGAAATCCATTCGAAAGCCGACGGGGTCGGGCGTATGTTCCAAAGTAAGTTTGGCCATGTTCAGGCTGAACTGGTTGGCGCGAATGTCGAAGTTGCGGAGGTTGTTTGTCCGCGAAGCGGGATGGTTCAAGTTTAGTGAATAGTAGCCATCAATCAGCCCCGAAAAGTCAATCGGACCAACCGACCAGGTAGGCGGCGCCGACGGCGGTTGCTGCTGACCCTGCGTGTCTTGAGTCTGTGTTTGTGCCATGGCAATAGATAGGGTGCCGATGGCGAGAAAACATCCTAATTTCATTCCTAGTTCTCCCTTGCGGTTGGGAACCTCGATTCCAACGCGATCCCCTCTACTAGGATTCAATCGGATAGCCCTGCAGCGCCAATAGAAAGTTTCGATATGGTCTATAGAGATCCGCGGAGCTGGCATGTAACGTCTTGAAACAACGGAATTTGCCTTCGACGATAGAAAATTTCAATCTCTGCCATAGAAAGGTTTATCTTGTTTCGCGCTGCCCTCGGAGGGATCATGAAACTGGCTTTCCGAACAGAGACAGAAGGCGCCTGAACAGGCAGGTCCCGCCGAGGGATCGCATTCAGTGGTGCTGTCTGGTTTAGGGCGTGTTCGGTTGCTTGAATCTCGACCGAGGTTACTCCATGACGCAGTTGGTTCGCATTTTCCTTGGCACGGCGGGAGTTTCGCTGGCGCAGAACGTACCACCGGAAAAGATCGCCGCGCTTGAATCCGCCGTCCAATCGGCGCAGTCGGCCGGCGATAACGCCTGGATGTTGACGAGCGCCGCTCTTGTGCTGTTGATGACGGGGCCCGGCCTGGCGCTGTTCTATGGCGGCCTGGTCCGAAAAAAGAATGTTCTAGGTACGATGATGCAGAGCTTCGCTCTGATGGCCTGGATTACCGTCCTATGGGCTCTGGTTGGCTATAGCCTCGCTTTTGGCGAGGGCTCGGCTGTTATGGGCGATCTGCGCTACCTTTTCCTCCAAGGGGTGGGTGTTGCGCCCAATGCCGATTATGCGGCGACGATCCCTCAACAGACCTTTATGGTCTTTCAGTTAATGTTTGCGATCATCACGCCGGCCCTGATCACCGGGGCGTTCGCCGAACGAATGAAGTTTTCGGCGATGCTGCTGTTCATGACGCTGTGGGCGTTTGTGGTTTATTTCCCGATGGCCCACATGGTCTGGGGCAAGGGCGGCTTGCTAAACGCGTTCCTCGGCGGCAAGATTCCGTGCTTTGATTTTGCCGGAGGCACCGTGGTGCACATCACATCCGGCGTGTCGGCCCTGGTTTGCGCGGTTTACATGGGCAAGCGGAAGGGTTACGGCACGGAACCGATTCGTCCGCACAACCTCGTTCTCAGCTTTATCGGAGCTTGCCTGCTGTGGGTCGGCTGGTTCGGATTCAACGCCGGCAGTGCTTTGGGAGCTTCCGGACTCGCTACCAGCGCGTTCGTGGCCACCCATTTCGGCGCCGCGGCGGCGGCCATAGGATGGTTGATCGCCGAATGGATTCATAACGGCAAGCCGAGCATTCTGGGTGGCATCTCGGGCGCAGTTGCCGGCCTGGTGGCGATCACGCCGGCCTCGGGATTTGTGAAGCCATTCCCGGCCTTGATCATCGGCTTCGCGGCCGGGCTGGTGTGCTATTTCATGGTGGTTGCCGTCAAGAACAAACTGGGCTACGATGACTCGCTCGATGCCTTCGGCATACATGGCGCCGGCGGAACGCTTGGCGCCATTCTGACCGGCGTGTTCGCCACCAACGAGATCAATAATGCGCTGAAGGACGCCGGGGGCAACCCGCTGCCGCTCGGGCTGGTGGACGGCAACGGCGCCCAGATCATGAATCAGGTGATCGGCAGTGGGATCGCATGGATTCTGGCCGCCGTCGCCACGTTCGTCATTCTGAAGATCTGTGACCTGGCCATTGGTGTCCGCGTGGATCCCGACGACGAGACAAAGGGTCTCGACCTGACGATGCACGGCGAAGAAGCGTATAACCTGGAGGCGTAAGGGAGCGCTCATATGAAAAAGATTGAAGCCATCATTCAGCCGTTCAAACTGGAAGAAGTCAAGGAAGCCCTCAAAAAGATTGGCGTCGACGGGATGACGATTACGGAAGTGCGCGGCCATGGCCGCCAGAAAGGGCACAAAGAGATCTACCGCGGCCAGGAGTATACCGTCGACCTTTTGCCGAAAGTAAAAGTCGAGATGGTTATCGGGGCCGGGCGGCTGGAAGAAGTCATCGGGACTTTGACCGGAGCCGCCAGGACAGGAAAGATCGGGGATGGGAAAATCTTTATTTACGATGTCGCTGAAGCCATCCGCATCCGAAATGACGACCGCGGGGAAACCGCCCTCTGATCCAACAGCACAACGCCTGGCACTGCAACGGGCCGATTTCCTGGCGAGCGGCGACGCCGGACGCGTTCTCCAAGCCAGGTCAGAATTCGCCGAGGCGAAAATTGCGTGGGCCTACGAGCAGCATATTGCCGGTGTTTTGCCTCAATCGCTGGCCGTAGTGGCCGTTGGCGGCTTTGGCCGGCGGGAGTTGTTTCCGCACTCGGACATCGACGTCTGCCTTCTTGTGGAGAGCGAGAAGGTGGCGGGCAACAGCAGGTCTGAGATCTCTTCATTCCTGCAACTGCTTTGGGACAGCGACCTGCGGGTAAGCCAGTCGGTGAGGACCATCGGCGAATGCAGCCAGCTCCACGACCAGAACGCCGAACTCAGCATCAGTCTACTGGATCATCGCTTCCTGACGGGTGATGCCCGGCTCTACGGCATGCTGGAGCCGAAATTAAAGAAGTTCTTCGAGAACCAACGGCAGAGCCTGATCCGGCATCTTTGCCGGCTTGCCCGGTCGAGACATGCCCAATACAAGCGAACCATCTACCATTTGGAGCCAAACATAAAAGAGGGGCCAGGCGGACTACGCGACCTTCATCTTCTCGAGTGGTTTCGGAAACTGAGTGCGCCGAGAACAGGCGAAATCGCATGGGAGGAACAGCTTGAGCCCGCCCGCCGTTTCCTGTACCGGCTGCGCACGTTCCTACATTACCGCTCCGGGCGCGATAGCAACATTCTGAACTTCGACGCTCAGGAAGAGATTGTCGAGCAGCCCTATACCGGCTCCAAGAACCCGGAAACGTACATGCGGGAGTACTTCCGCCACGCGCGCGGAATTTTCTCGACGGCCATTCGCGCCCTGGACTCCAGTGAAACGAAGGGAAGTTCCCTGCTGGCCGGCTTCAGGGACTGGCGCTCGCGGCTCTCCAACGCAGATTTCACAGTGGCAAACGACCGCGTGTTCTTCCGGGCCCCGCATGCGATGGAAAAAGACCCGGAACTGCCGCTGCGCCTGTTCGAATTTGTCGCGCGCCATGGGATCCGTTTGTCCCTCGATGCGGAGAGGCGTCTGCGGGAAGCACTCCCGAAACTGAGAACCTGGTTTTCCACCAGCCGCCCTCTCTGGCCCGCAATCCGGGAGATCCTGTCGCTTCCTCACGCCGCAACCGCGCTGCGGTCGATGGAGGAAACCGGGTTCATGCGGACTCTTTTTCCGGAATGGGAGGGGATCGAATGCCTGGTGATCCGCGATTTCTACCACCGCTATACCGTTGACGAACACACACTGGTGGCGATCGAGAATCTTCAGGCATTGCCGCGATCGACCGAACCAGGCCATCGCCGCTTCGGAGCTTTGTTGTCGGAGATGGGAGAAATCGCCGTACTTCGCCTGGCGCTGTTGTTTCATGATGTGGGAAAAGGCCGCGAAGGCGCTTCCCATTCCGAGGAGTCCGTCAAGCTGGCGAGATCGGCGCTGGAGAGGATTCAAACTCCGCGTCAGCATCTCGATATGATTCTCTTTCTGATTGAGCATCATCTCATTCTTTCCACCGCAATGACCACGCGCGACCTTGACGATCCGGCGACGGCGCGCTTTCTGGCCGGCCGCATGGGAACGTTGGAAGGCTTGCGCTACCTGACGCTTCTTACCTACGGTGATGTCTCGGCGGTGAACCCCACGGCTCTTTCTCCGTGGCGCATGGAGCAACTCTGGCGGGTTTACCTGATCACACATCAGGAGTTGACGCGAGAGCTGCAAGCGGAGCGAATCACTTCAGCCGCCACCGGTCTCAATCAAAAGGACAGTTTTCTGAAGGGCCTGCCGGTCCGGTATCTGCGCACGCATTCCGAGGAGGAGATCAATCTTCACTTCGAGTTGGAGAATCTCCGCAAAGAAGCGGAAATCGCGCTGGATATCCGCAAAACCGGCAGCGGCTACCAGATGACCGTTCTTGCCAAAGATAGACTCTTCCTGTTCGCGTCGGTGGCGGGGACTCTCTCCAGCTTTGGAATGAATATTCTGAAAGCCGAGGCGTTTGCCAATCAGCAGGGCACCATCCTGGATACGTTCGTCTTTGAAGACCCGGGACGCATGCTGGAGTTAAACCCGCAGGAAATGGAGCGGCTGGAAATCACCGTGGAGCGAGTGCTGCTCGGCCGCCTGGACGTAAGAGATTTGCTCAAGCAGAGACCCCGGCGCCCTTTGCCGGGAAAAAATAGTGGCATACGGCCTCGAGTGGCCTTCGACGGAACCGTTTCGGAAACATCGACTTTGGTCGAGGTCGTCGCCGAAGATCGTCCCGGCCTGCTCTTCGAACTGGCCTCGGCTTTGTCGGAAGCCAGTTTGAATATTGACCTGGTGCTTGTGGATACGGAAGCACACAAGGCAATCGATGTGTTCTATGTCAGCCGGGAGGGCCGGAAACTCGATGAAGCATCCACAGAGCGTTTGCGCCAGTCACTGCTGGCCGTCTGCGGTGGTTGACCGCGTCCGCCGCGGCTATTTCGGGCACATCTGGCCGGTTCAATAGTGGATGCGATTCGGATTTGCCAGCCATTCCCGAAAAGGACGCGTGGAATCCGGCACGGCGACGCGAATCATCGGGATCGATCGCGTCCGCGGGGGCAACGCGATTTGGCTGTAGATCAACGAATCGTCAAACTCAGCCTCGGCGGCCTCCTCTTTGGTGGCGGCGAAGTACACACGGTCGATATGCGCCCAATAGATGGCTCCCAAACACATCGGGCAAGGCTCGCAACTTGTGTAAATCTCACAGCCTCGAATATGAAAGGCGCCCAGCGCCTGGCAAGCTTTCCGGATCGCAACAACCTCGGCATGCGCCGTCGGATCGAGGTGCGGGATGACCGAGTTCACAGCTTCGGCAATGATGGTTCCTTCTTTGCAAACAACGGCGCCAAACGGGCCGCCTTGACCACTTCGAGCGTTTTCCAGCGCCAGGTCCATGGCGCGAGCAAGCAGTGCGGGATTCACAAGCCTGATTATAATTTGGATCGTGGCCTTAACCGAATTGCACGTGGAGCGCATCGCGGGCCCAGGCGATCGTCCCTTACTTGTGTTCCTGCATCATGGGCTAGGCAGCGTTTCTTTGTGGCGGGAGTTTCCGGCAACCCTCGCGCGGACGCTCGAATTGCCGGCTTTGCTCTACGACCGGCGCGGGCACGGCCGCTCCGAACCGGTTGTGACGCCTCGTCCGCCTGATTACCTGGATCGTGAAGCCGGCGTGCTCGAGCAATTGCTCATAGAAACGGGAACGAAGGATTTTATTCTGATCGGTCACAGTGACGGCGGTACGATTGCTCTGCTATACGCCGCCCGCCCCGACGCTGTCCCACCACGCGGCATCGTGTCGGAGGCGGCGCATTTGTTTGTCGAGGATGTGACGCGCGCCGGCATCCGCGGCACCGTGAACGCCTATGGCGCCGGCCTGCGCGAGAAACTCATCCGATATCACGGATCCAAAACGGACCGGTTGTTTTGGGACTGGGCGGGCTTGTGGCTATCGCCTGCATTCGACGATTTCGATATCCGCCCGCGGTTGAACACCGTTCGATGTCCGGTTCTGGCGCTGCAAGGCGAGCAGGACGAGTATGGCACTCCGGCTCAGGTGGCCGCGATCGAAGCCTCCTGCTCCGGACCGGTCCGCGCGCTCATGATCCCGGCCTGCGGCCACGAGCCGCATTTTCAAGCGCGGAAAATCACTTCCGAGGCGATCGAGCGGGAGATTTCGTCTTGGCGCTGACAACGGCGGGTCTGCGCCTTGCCGCGAGAACGCAATCCGGGTCGAGCCGCGCGATCTCGGCCAGTAGTTGCGCTGTCTTGGGGTTGCCCTCCTGCTGTCTCGCCAGGTAGAGCGCATACGTCACATAGATTCTCGCCATGGCCAGCGAGATCTTTCCGAGGACGGGAAGTTTGCGGTCGCTCAGCGAGCGGAACTCCTGGTACAGCGAGACGACTTCTTTCTCCGTGGGCCGGTTCAATCCCAGCGGATCGGAAAAGTACATGTCATCGAGCATTGCATTCAAGCGAACCTTCCGGTGCAAGGCGGGATTGCCTGCCGACTCGCGAATCGCCACCGACGCCAATCGCGAACGGCGCACCGTGGCCTCAAGCAGCCGCATGGCGTCGCCGGACTCGAAGGCTTGCGTGGCGATCGCCTGGCCCAGACGAATCTTCGCCATGGGGTTTGCCGCGCGGCCAATGGCATCCTCGAGAAAGGAAATCGCTTCCGGCAGTCTGCCAAGGAACGTCAATGCCTGTCCGTAAAGAGCCTGCGCATCGGCGTCGGCCGGAACCAGCCGGAGAATCTCCTGGGCCGCGAAGTGCAGTCTCGTCCAATCCGAGCTGAGATAGGAGGCGCGGGCCAGTTTTTTCAGCGCTTTAAGATCGTTTGTATTGCGGTCCAACTGGAGCAAGATCAGATCGAGCTCGCGGAACAGGCCCATGCGCTGAAGAAGTGTCCTACTGGGAAAAACGTAGGTGCGGTTGGGATTGAGAAACATGTTCCGCGACTCGCGAGCCCGCTGGAGGAATAGTGTGTGCAAGCTGTCGCGGCGCCGGTGTGCTCCAAAATTTTCCAGGCTGGCGAACAGGCTCGCAACCTGCGTCGCGGGTTCCCGGGAGGACGGCAGATGAGGCAGGCTGTGGATGAAATCTTCGAACTCGCTTACAACCGATTTCTCGATCTCCCGTGACAGGCGGCTAAACTGATCGAGTGTTGCGCCGCTTCGAACACCGTCCCAAACGGCCTGCATCGCCTCCAGACTGTGGGCGGAAATCTCTTTCCGGCCATCGCGGATCCGCGAATTGACGATATCGTTCTCGATGACCTGGTTCACCCACTCTCTGGGTGGCGACGGGTTCAATTTCTCCGCGATCTCGGTGACCGGCAAAAATGTGGACGAGCCGCCACCAACAACGGCATGCCGCGCAGGGGGACGCAAGGAGCCGATGGCGTGACGAATGGCCTTCACGTCGTAGTTGTGCTGCCGGAAGAGGCCGACAATCTCTTCCAGGCTCAAGCGCTGCTGGCGTTGCAGCGCCTGCACCAGCTCAATCAGTTCGATGGTGGAGGCGGGGTAAAGGGAACTGGTCCGGCTGGTGCGTACCGGAGCCGGCAACACTTCGCGACGGAGATAGTAGTGGACGGTTTGCCGGTGAACGCCGGTGCGCTGCAGGATGGTTTTGATGGTGACGAATCGCGGAGCGTGCGATGCTGGAGTCAGTCTTTGTGCCGGTAAAGTGTTCGCGCGGTTGCCCACGCATAAATTATATATCAACCTTACAGCAAACTAGACAAAGTATACAGTAAGCGCTCAATCCGCTCCGGCCTGCGCCGCTAGGTTCCACCCTGCTCACGTTCGCGCAGCGCGCGCCGGAGGACCTTGCCCACGGCGCTTTTGGGGAGCGCCTCGAGGAACTCGATCTCTGCTGGAGCCTTAAACTTCGCCAAACGCTCTTTACAATACTCGATCAGTTGGCCGGCAGCGACGGACTCGCCGGGCCGCAGCACGACGAAGGCCTTCACCACTTCGCCGCGGTAGGGATGCGGAACGCCAATCGCGGCCGCTTCGACAACGGCCGGATGCGCGTGCAGCACCTCGTCGACCTCGGCCGGGAATACCTTGAACCCGGACACATTGATCATGTCCTTTTTTCGCTGAACGATGTAAAAGTAGCCATCCTCATCCATCCGTGCGATGTCGCCCGTGTAGAGCCAGCCGTTGCGGATGGCGAAGGCGGTCTCTTCGGGTTTACGCCAATAGCCCTGCATCATCTGTGGCCCTTGAATGCAGAGTTCGCCCTCCTCGCCCGCGGCGAGATCACTCTCGCCCGTATCGAGATCGACGATCCGGGCCAGCGTGGAGGGAAGCGGCAGACCGATGCTGCCAGGTTTGCGGATGCCTAAGAATGGAGTCGTAATGGCGCTGCAGGAAAGCTCCGTCATGCCATAGCCCTCGCGCAGCATGGCCGATGTAAGCCGCTCGAAACGGTTGATCGTTTCGACGGGCAGCGGGGCGGCGCCGCTGTTGAAGCTTCGAATGGCGTCAAGCCCGCAAGTGGTGGCGCGAGGGTGATGGAGGATGGCTTGAAACATGGCCGGCACTCCCGGCAGAAACGTCGGCCGCATCTTTTCAATGGCGTCGAAAAGCGCATCCAGGCTGTACTTTGCGAGCAGGATCATCTGCGTGCCGTTCCAGAAACTCAAAAGCATGCCGACAACCATGCCGTAGACGTGAAACAGAGGCAGGACCAACAGAATGCGCTCCTCGCCCCGCCTTGTGAAGTACTGACCCCAGGCAGCGGACTGGAGCATGTTGACGTAGATGCCGCCGTGGGTGAGCATGGCGCCCTTGGGCGTCCCGGTAGTGCCGCCAGTATACTGAAGCGCCGCGATTTCACCCGAGAAATCGCCGCTAAGCGGCGGAAGATGGGCTTCCCCATCCTCGGCAATCAAAGCCGCAAGTGAAACGGCCCCCGGGATATCGGAAGGGCTGGCTGCCCCGGCCGAGTATTCCGCCAGGCTGGTCACAATCAGCATCTCCGCCGAATCGGCCGACCTTGCGATGTCAGCCAGAAGATCCAGCGTGATGAAGACACGCAATCCTGAATCCGCCCCAACCCGCGCCACTTCCGGAGGCGTATAGATGGGGTTTACGTTGACTACAATCGCCTGAAGCCGCACGATGGCAAAGAAAGCGATCATGTACTGCGGGCAATTGGGGAGCATGACGCCTATGCGATCGCCTTTGCTTACGCCCCGGCGCGAGAGCGCGGCCGCCAGACGGTCCACGCGGCGCTTTATCTCCAAAAAGGTGAGTTCAGCGCCTTCAAAATGCGTGGCCGGGCGCTGGCCATACTGGCCGGCGGCGATTTGAAGAATCTGGTAAAGCGACCCGCACGGCTGGTTGATTTCCGCCGGCGTCCAGAAATCGTAAAATCGGAGCCACGGCCGGACCACTCCGTCAACCCTTCTTTGTGAAGCAAGGACCGTCGTCGGCTTCGTCGGGAGCTTTGGGTGCGTCCGGACTCGATCCGCTGCCGGAACCTGCCGATCCGCCGCTGTTGATCAGCACCATGATCCCTTGTATAGTGACGCCGCTGGGACCGATGTCGACGAAACCGCCCGAACCTTTCATCGTCACCTGCACTCCACCCTCAATGATGACTTTCATGCCTGCTTTCAGGTGAATCTCCATGCCGGCATCGAGCGCGTAATTCTGCCCAACCTTATTATGAAACTCCGTTCCGACGTTCACCGAGTACTTGGCGCCCACCTTTTCCTTACGGTTCGACCCGATCTCAACCTCCCTATCCACGCCCACCTTCTCGTACTGACTCTCCTTGACGATCATATGGCGATTGGCGCCCACGTACTCCCGCATCTCCTTCTTTGTGCGATCGTCGCGATCCATCTCGGCGTGGATGAAGAGCTGCTCGCTGCCCTTGAGGTCCTCCATGCGGATCTCGTTGTAGTTGTTCTCGCCGCCCTTTTTGCTGCTGCGCGATTTCCAGGTGCTCACAGTCTTTTTGTCGGGAAGTTTGTAAGGAACGGGCTGCATTTCATCATAGACGCGGCCTGTGATCAGCGGCCGGTCGGGGTCCCCTTCCATGAAGCTCAACACAACCTCCTGGTCCACTCGAGGCGAGGTGATCCAGCCCCATTTCAATCCCGCCCAGGCCTGGGAAGCGCGAATCCAGCAGGAGTTCATTTTCTTGCGGTCCCAATGAAACTTCACTTTGACGCGCCCGTACTTGTCAACCCAGATTTCCTCGCCCGGAGTATCGGTGACGACAATCGCGGTTTGCGTTCCCTTGATGGTGGGCTTGATGGCCAGCCGCGGCGGGCGATATGGCGTGTCCGCCGGCATGCACTCAATGGTGTTGGTATAAGAGAACGACTCCTCCAGGTCGGAACGGTAGTTGTTTCCTTCGGCATGATGGTAAACCGCCAGCAGCATCCAGCTTCGGTTCAACGCGCCGTTGAAGTGCTCGGAAAGATCGAACTTATAACCCGGCGAGAAAGCGCGAACGGTGCCCATGCCGCGAATGATGTGCATGGGCCACTCTTCCATTTCGAGCCAATCGCGGGCGACCTTCTCGATGCCGGGTCCGTTCCATTTATAGCCTGGAAAATCGAATTTCTCCGCTTCAGAGTACTTCCCGCTCACCGTGGCTGTAAAGGGTTCGTAGCGTTTCATGAAGTCGAATTCATGCAGGAAAATCTTACCGGAGCGGTAGCTCCGCTCCAGATCGACGGTATGGACGAAATCCTCCGTTTCCTCCGGATGAGGCTGATAGGCGTACCTTACCTTTGACTGAGACGGGCAAGGCTTGAGGCAGGCTGGAGAATCGGCCAACACCATGGTGTGGGTGCTCTCGGCATGCTCCCAGTAATACCAAATGCCCTCATCCTCCATAAGCCGGCTGGCGAAATTGTAATCCGTTTCCCTGTACTGCACACAGAAGGACCGTTTCTCGTAGCTGCGGTTCAGATTAAGGCGAAACTGCCCCCCGTGCTCGCCAAATATCTCGGACAGTATATCGGGAACGGTTTTATCGAGGAAAAACCTACAGTCGGTATGCTGCGTCAGAAACCAGAACCATGGGACCATCTCCAACTGGTAAGTCGTCAGTCCCATGTCCAGCTCGAGCATGCGGGCGCTGCGGCACTTGCCGCTAAAGTGGCGGTAGCTCAAGTCGGGCAACCGCAAGGAAATGCTTATGGCCTGGTTGAGCAGTGCGGTCAAATCGAGCGACTTACTCGTCGAAACCGCGTGCAGATGGAATTCGAACGGCTGGGAAACCGCCTCCTTGCCATCGAATTTCTCGAGCAGCAAAACGTCTTCGCCCAGCGGCGTTTTCATTTTCGCCGGGCGCCCCTGTTGTGAGTATGCAGGCATATCTCGCCTCCTCCGTTGTTTTTGTTTGTTTTTTTACTGGTACACGAACCTGCCATCCTCCCCGATGCCAACCTGAATCGAAGCTACTTTTTCACCCCGCGCCATCGCCCCCAGCAACTGGCGGCTGACATCGGGCAGAAGCGAGTTGGTCAATATGTTGTCGACGTTCCTGGCGCCGCTCTCCACTTCCGTGCACCGGCGGGCCACCTCATTAACAACTTCGGGGGTATAGGAGAAATCAATTTTGTGATTCTCCATCAAGCGTTTCTGAATCTTTCCCAACTTCAGGCGAATGATGAGCTTCATCGCATCATCTTGTATCGGGAAATAAGGAATGATGACCAGCCGGCCCAGGAACGCGGGCTTGAAAATCTTGTCCAGCTCCGGCTTCATCGCTTTCACCAGACCTTCAGTAGACGGCGCGGTCTCCGGGTCAGCCACCAGCTTCACGAGCGTGTCCATGCCCGCGTTGGAGGTCAGGATGATGATTGTGTTCTTGAAGTCGATCTCCCGTCCTTCGCCATCCTCCATGCGTCCTTTGTCGAAGACCTGAAAGAAAAGCTCGAGCACGTCGGGATGTGCTTTCTCCACTTCATCGAGCAGAACTACAGAATAGGGCCGGCGCCGGACGGCCTCCGTCAATACGCCTCCTTCGCCGTAGCCTACGTATCCAGGAGGCGACCCCTTAAGCGTGGACACCGTGTGGGATTCCTGAAACTCGGACATATTGATGGTGATGACGTTATCTTCGCCGCCATAGAGCAGCTCGGAGAGCGCGAGGGCCGTCTCCGTTTTGCCAACGCCGCTCGGCCCCACCAGCATGAAGACGCCGACAGGCTTGTTGGGGTCTTCCAGACGGGCGCGCGATGTGCGGATGCGCTGGCTGATTCCGGACAACGCGTGATCCTGCCCGATGATTCGCCTGCCCAGATGCGTTTCCAGGGCAAGCACCGTCTGCACTTCATCCCGCAGCATGCTGCCGACCGGGATGCCGGTCCAGTTGGAGATCACTTCGGAGATTACGTGCTGATCAACGGTGACGCGCATCAGCGGCTGCTCACCCTGCAACGCGTCCAGCTCTCCGTTAAGCGCCACAAGCTGGTCGCGAATCTGATCCGGCGTGCCTTGCGGTTCAGGAACCCCTTCCGGCATCGGAGCGTTGGGATCCTCCAAACGGGTCCGGATGCCTCGTATCTTCATCACGAGATCTTTCTCTTTCTCAAAGCGCTCGAGCAGCGATTTCAACCGCGCTTCCGTTTCCTCTTTCAGCGTTCCGATCTGCTCCAGACGCTCGGAATGATCGGCGCCCACGGCCTGCTCCCGTTCCAATACCCGCTGCTGGACGTTGAGGTCGTCGAGTTGGCGCTGAGCAGCCTCGATGGCCGGCGGCACGGCGCTCTGGCCCAGCGCCACGCGGGCGCATGCGGTGTCCAGCACACTCACGGCTTTGTCCGGGAGCTGGCGGCCGGCCAGGTAGCGATGGGAGATGTGAACCGCGGCCGAAACCCCTTCATCGATAATTCGCACGTTATGGTGCTTTTCCAGAGGCGCCACAGTGCCGCGCATCATCACCATGCAGGTCTTCTCGTCCGGTTCTTCCACTTTCACAACCTGAAAGCGGCGGGCCAACGCGGGGTCCTTTTCGAAATACTTCTTGTACTCGGACCATGTTGTAGCGGCGATGGTGCGCAATTCTCCACGAGCCAGCGCCGGCTTGAGCAGGTTCGCGGCGTCGTTTTGACCGGCCTGCCCGCCCGCGCCGATCATGGTGTGGGCTTCATCGATGAACAGGATAATCGGGGTGGGAGAGGACTTCACTTCCTCGATGAGACCTTTCAGGCGATTCTCGAATTCACCCTTCACTCCGGCCCCGGCCTGCAGCAGCGCCAGATCGAGCGTGCGCAGCTCGACGTTGCGCAGAGGCGGAGGCACGTCCCCCTGTGCGATCCGGGAGGCGAATCCTTCCACAACGGCCGTTTTTCCGACACCTGCTTCTCCGGTGAGGATGGGATTGTTCTGGCGGCGGCGCATGAGAATGTCAATCACCTGGCGGATCTCGAAATCACGTCCAAGCACCGGATCGATCTTGCCTTTACGCGCGTTCTCGGTCAGGTTTACGGTGTACTGATCGAGATTGGGCGTCTTTCCACCCGCCGCCCGCCGCGGCCTGTGCGCCGCCGTTTCCTCCGCCGCGGCGGCAAAGGAGTCCTCCTGCGATCCGGAAACCAGCGCCAGAAAGTCCTTCCGCAGCGCTTCGACGGGAATCTTCTGCATCTCGCGGCTGACTTCACGCATCATCCGCGCAAGTTCTTCGTTGGACAACACAGCCAGCAGCGTGAGGCCGCTTCGAATCTGATTCAGACCGTAGTCGATCGACCCGATGGTCCAGCCATCCGTCAGCATCCGCACGACATACTGGCTAATGGCCGGCGTGCGGGCATTGCCGCGCTTCAGCTTGTCGATAGCGCGATTCAACTCCGTGGTGAACCTGGATAGGTCCACGCCATAGTGGTGCAGGATCTTGGCGATGTCGGAATCGGTGTGCTCGAGCAGCCGCAACAGATAGTGCTCGATTTCAATCTCGTAGTTTGTCCGAGAAAGACAAAGCTGCGCGGCGCCGTCCAGCGCGTTGCGCGTCACGTCATTCAGTTTTCCTATTAATGATTTGAGGTTGACGCTCATGGAGTCCTTTCCAACTTTTATGTTTTCAACACGGTCTCATCCGGATCGCGTTTCATCGATTCGTTCTTCACCCAGGTTACCCAGCCCAGCCGGGGGCCCGCATCGCCGGTCGCTCCCAGTTCCAGCATCGGCGTTTCTTCGCGCTTCAGCACCAACTGCACGTCGTAGCTCAGCTCGCCGTTTGAAAAAAAGCTCGTCAGTGATTTCAGCGGCCGGTAGGCTGTCCCGTTTGGCAAAAAATCGAGATACTGGCTCAGTGTGAGCGGCCCGACGCGGACACGCACTCCCGATTGCGGGTCCCACACTTCATCGCCTACTATTACCCCCACGCCGAGTTGCTCGGAATAGCTGTCTCCCCGCAGGAACCGGCATTGCGAATTGCGTTCGAGAGGATACCACGCCCCATGAAACTGCTCAACGGCGACGGGAACATCGAAGTAATCGCTCAGCAACTGCTCCAGGGCAAGCGCGGAGCGAGGCTGCAGAGAAAGCAGCCCACTGTAGTACAGCAGCGAGTCGTCGGTGACATCCAGCCGTTTTTGCAGACCCTTTGTCCCGAGCCCGATAAGATCCATCAAGTACCCGGACATCCGGTCGCGCTCACCGCGCTCATAAGCCACAAAAAAACGGTACTTCTCCCAAGCCTGGTAAAAAAGGGAGATCATGCGGTGGTTAAACAAATCCAGAAACGCCGCCAGCGCCCCATCTCTGGCGCGCAGCCGGTGAACGATGTATTCGCTGTAGTACAGCGGCAGTACGCCGAGCGGCCCGAACAGCCCCATGAAGTTCACCGTCAACTCCACAGGAGCATCCTCCACCCACTCCAGCTTCTGAATTTCACTCGCTGGGAACGCGGTTGCGGGATTCGCTTTGAAGCGCACCGCCTCCCGCAGCGGAGGATAAAACCTCCCAACCCGATCGCGGTCCGGCAACAGGCGCTGGAGCAGGCGTACCGTCTGGAAAAACCGGAACTCCCAGGGCGTGGTAAGAAGATGTCCTCGCAGAATGGGCTGGCTTACGTCAGAATCCGCTGCCCGGCTCGGGGTAGCCATTCTCTAAGCACCTCCTTCCTCTGCTGCGTGCGAACAACAAGTTGGCTATAGCTGTTCAGTGTGGTGTATAGTCCCAGGAAATACTCCAGCACGCTTGCAAAAAGATAGACACCGCCGCCGACCAGTTTCTCCTCATCAAACACCATCTCGGCTCTAATGCCGCGCGCGAAGCTGATCCCATTCTCGGAAATTACCCTGGCAAACTGCCTTCTGCTTGTAAGGCCGGCGATGGCATCGATTTGTTGCGCGGTGTGAACCGAATCGGTGAAATTGTAGAGTTTGAGAACCTCTTGCAGCGCGTCACGCCCTTCTTCGACTAGTGATAGATAGTTGAGGGAGAGATGGGAAATCAGCCGCCAGAACACGCCTTTGCCCACTGGAGGGCGCAGCGGCGCGGTAGGCCGCCGCAGGCACACGATTTTCTTGATCGCCGAGGCCCCCTCGATCAAGAAATCGCCCGCATCGCTTCCGAAGGGCAGCCTTGACGCCAAATCCCGGTTGGTGCAGTGCGTTCTCACGGTCAGCGTGTCAACGCCGGGATGAACCGGGCGCATGGAAAGATCCACCATCGACAGAAAGATGTCCGTGCCATCGTCGTCCCGTTTGGCTGATATACGGCGGTTGGCAAGCCAGAAGGTTTGCTTTTTGTCCCGCGTTGAGGAGTGCCTGTAGGAGTAGAACGGCTCAAACTGCATCGTTTCCCGCGTTTGTGAATCGATGCTGACGATCTCATCCACAGAAAAGATCTCCGTCGTCGACTTTCTGCGGATATCGGGGATCACCGCGTATTCGTATTTTCGCTGGTCGAGCAAAATCGGTTCGCACGTCTGCGGAAACAGGTTGATGATCGGCGTGCACCCGAGGCGGAAAGTTTTCGGGGTAACCCCCAGCTCCAACTCCTGGCGGCGGTCTTCGATTTCAAACGGCCGGAGCAGGAATACGATCTCCGCCTGGTCCTTGAATCCCCCTGCCCAAACATGCGCCAGATCGCTAAGTTCGAGGAAGAGGAACTTCTCTGGGAACACGAAGTACTCCTGAAGCAGGCGGTAGGCAAGGAAGCTTCGCCTGGGATATGGCAACAAGCTCTCCTCGTCCACGAAACCCAGCCCGCGAAGGGACGACGGCGACAAAGAAACGCCGCGCCGCCGCGTATTCTTCGGATCGCGTATCAGGATCTGCACGCAGTTGTTCAGCAGCAGCTCATAAAGCGTATGAGCCAGTTTGCTTTCTCCGTGCAGATAGAATCGCAGCGAATCCATCTGCAGCTTGTCGAGTTGTATGTCCGGATTGCACTGCAGCAGCAGCCGGAGCGATCCAACCGCTTCCATCGACTTGATCGGCGGATTGAGCCGGTCCGGCGGCTGATAGGACGCTTCCCCGATCGCCACCGGCCAAAGCGTGACGTCGTAGCAGGAACGGAACTTGCAGGGTTCACCGGCAACCATGCGCGACTGCAGCATCGTACCCCTGTTGATTTTCAGTCCCGTGGTCAGCTTCCCGCGTTCCGGATCCAGTACGAACTCGACTATCGACATCGAGGGTATGGGACGCACATAGTGCGGGTAAAGAACCGATAACAAAGCTTCCGTGATCTCCGGAAACTCGTCGTCGATCTTCAGATGAACGCGCGCCGCCAGGAAAGCGAACGCTTCAATGATGCGCTCGGTATGCGGATCGTCGCACTTATCCGGCTCCAGCATCAGCCGCGAGGCGATCTTGGGATACTTCTCGGCGAATTCCCCCGCCATCTGACGGAGAAAGGTTAACTCGCGTTCGTAGTAAAGCAGGAGATCATCTCGCACCGGATTCTCCCTTCACCTGGTATTCCCCGGAAGGCACATCGAGCACCGTGTCGAAGGAAACGTGTTCCGGCGCGGGATCCATTCTAAGAAAACCATCTATCTGAAACCGCAGGGTGCGCCCGGCCTCGTGGGCCTGATCGAGCAGCCGGACCTGGACACCCGTCAGCCGCGGCTCAAAAAGTCCGACCGCCACCTCCAGTTGCCTTTGCAGAAGCACGCGCTGTGAATGCTGGCTCATGCTCACATGCGAGAAATCAGGCAGGCCGTAGTTGAAGACGGACCGGTAGACTTCCGGCATTACGTTCTGCGGCGGAGTTTCCGCATTCGCCCGGCTGTTGAACAGCCATTCCAGGTCCCTTTTGAGCGAGGCTTTCAGAAGCCGGATCGATTGGGCCCTGGTGATCGGCGTATCGGCGGCCAATCGAGGCTCCAGATCTGTAAGCCTATCGATTAGAGGCAAGGTGACGAGTTGTTCGGATTCACGCGGCATGGCGTTGGCTTATTTCAGGCAGGCCAAGGCCTGCGCGGGATCCAGGCGGCAGATCCAATTATAGATTTGTTGCCGGCGCTCGTTATCCCCATCGATGGCGCGGTACAGCAGAGCCAGTGTGTGAGCAACAACTTCGGCCGGTTCCCATTCATCCAGACGGCGTTTCTCGATCTCCCCGGCCAGCTCCTCGAGGATGGGCCGTGCAATCACGGGGCGTCCGATCGACATGCAGATCTGCGCCAATTGCGTTTTCCTGGTGAACCTCGCACGCCCGCTGCGCTCTTGAGCGATTTCACGGACGAGAATAGCAACCGCTTCCTCGCGGTCGCCATTACGAGCGGCCTGCATGGCCAGATCAAAAGCGTCTGGCGGGCGTTCCACTTCGGGCTGCCCGGGCTCATAGGAAGGCGTGGCGGGCGTGTCGTAGGAATAGGAGTAGTCTTGCTGCTCGGCGGCTTGTGGCTGCGGCTGCGGCTGCGGCTCCGGTTCCGGCGGCGGAGGCGGCAGAATGTTCTCGCTGATCCAGGCCTGAGTCTCAGGATTCGCAACCGGGGTATCGTCCATCATCATCATGGTGAGCATGTCGGGCATATCCTGCAACAGGCATCGCAGCTCGCTCTTAATGGCGTTGGCCGCGGCTACGTGACCCATGCTGTCGCATGCCAGAACCATATATCTTTGCAGATCCAGCCAGCCGCGCCCGGCGGTTGTAGCCATGGTGTCCTCTCCGACGCGGATCAGGTCCTCCCACTGATACTCCATGGCGAAGCGTTTCACCTGCTGCCGGACTTCGGAAGAGGGCGGATCGAGCAGCATGACGTCGGGCGCCGTGGAACCGCTGGCGCGCAGCTCACCCCATCGGTAGCCGCGCAGAAGAAGATAAGCCGAGGGGTTTCCCATGTCCTCCCCGCGCAGAAAAGCCGCCACAGCCGCAAGACGATCCGCGGCATCGGCATGGTCGGCCGGCTCAATTCCGGATACCGCGCGCCGGCGCTTGGCAGGCCGTGCCGGAGCCTCCTCCGCCCCCCAGCTTTCGTAAGTTTCTGCTTCCCCGGGCTGCTCCTCGGCTGGCGGTTCCTCCGCATCGGGCTCCAGCTTCCGCTTTTCATCAACGAGCGCCGAGGCGGCCAGCCTTATTTCCTCCAGCGAACCGCGGATCTTTGAGAACGATGGAGGCTCGTCGGTGAACTTCTGCTCGCAGACAGCGCTGAATTCCTCCAGCAACTCGAGAATCGCCTCGATATCGGCGAGTTGGTTGACAAAGAACTCTTTCGGCGCCTTTTGAAATTCACCGCGGAAAACTTCCGCGGTGACTTTACCTTCCTCGGTGGCAATCCTGTACCTTTCCCGCTGCTTGGAAGCCTCGTCGCTGAAATCGTCGTCGGCGGGCTGAAAACCAACGAGTCGCGATTCTTTGTAATCCGCGAAACTCAGTTTCCCTTTGGTAAACGGAGCCAGCCGCATGGGAAGGTCCAGATAGGCCCCGAACCAGTCAAGTGAAGCGAGGCGGAAACTGGCGTCGCCATCCTCCAATTCCGGGTACAAAACGTCCCAGAACTCTTCCACTAAGCCCTTGAGAACGGAAACCCCTCGCAACAATCCCGAGAAACCCTCCAGCCTGAGCCATGCTTCCGCCAACCAGACTGCCACGCGCAGATCTTTCGACTTTGCCTTCAGGATGTCCTCGCCGAGTTTTGCGACCTGCTTATAGTCCGGTTCGCTGCCCTCAGATAGAAGATCGCCGCCTTCACGGCGGGCTTCCTTCAATTTGTCGAAAGCAGGGGTGTAGCGGATGTTGTCGCCGCCCGGTTTCGATTCAGAAATAGGCTTCAGGAATTCTTCGGCTTGGGGCATAGCTCACTCCGCGCGTCTGAAACGGCCGGGGAAAGGACGTTCAACCCGCGGCAGCTTCCCCGGTTCCTTCCGCCGTCTCAAACTCGACTTTCCGGACCTCTAAGAGGGATATCTCTTCCCCATCGACCAGAAACATCTTCTGGCCAAAGGGGATCTCATCGCCGTTGTCAGACTCCCATACCGTCATTCGTCCGAGCCGCACATTGTCGTCCGCGTGTTTAAAGGAGAAGGGGCTCAGCACCGGAATCAGGCACTCGCCCAGTTCTTTCTGGTCGAAGGATGGGCCGGTCTTCACGATAATCGGGGACCACAGCAGGTCCCTCAAACGTTTGGGTTCTCCAAGTTCAAACGATTCCACATGTTCGAGGGGAATCCATAGATACGCGCCCGCGGAGAACAACTCCAGCCGGGCGCCAATCCGCGGATCGGCATCTTCAAACTCACTGAAGGGCTGCCCGTTTATAGTGCCTTGTTTTGGTTGGCCCACCGGCGCGAACGGGTACTCCTTCTTTTCAAAAACCTCCTGGCGTGTACGATCCGCGTGCATGCATGCTTCGTACAGCAACGCGCCCATACCCGCTTTCTGGTTCTCTTTAGCCAAGATCTCCAGATGCTTGCGGGCACGGTCAAAATCACCAGCGAAGCAAAGCAACTCAAAGAGGAAAGTACGGCGCTGAGCGTCGGTCGGGTTATCCCGCAACTCGACGCTCAGCGCCTGTATCGCCTCTTGGAGCTTGCCGGATTGGAACAATTCCCGGGAGCTCATCGGATCACGCTACTGACCGGTGTTCTTCTTCAGATCCCACATCTTATCAATCCAGCCCGTGATGTTACCCTTGGCGTCCTGGGTGCCATAACTGAATTTCATCTTGCCGAAATTGAAGGTGATGCTCTCCATAGGGATCTCGCTGTCCCCGCTTCCATTGAAATTCTGCGAATCGACTAGCAGATCGCTGAATTCCACCTTGAGGTAAGGCCGCTGTTCGCCGCCGGCTTTGCGCAGGATTAACAGCGCTTTGCCGATGTGCTTGCCATTACAGCAATGCAAGAACAGATCCGACGATGCTCTATCAAGACGCTTGGAGAAGTTGAACGAATTGAAAGACACTTTCCCCGCGCCACCGCCGCCGCCGAACTGGAAGGTTCCCGTCTGGTTCGCGCCCCAGGAATAACTGAGAACCTCAATGTGCTTGGGGAACGCCTTATCCTCAGACTCTCCGTCAATATTGTCGATTTTCAAGAATGCATCAACTGGCATTTTTTGTCTCCTCTTTGTGATTTTCTAAAGTTTTTCTGTTTGTTTCGAAGAGCTTGGTGCGGAAACTCTCCGGGAAACCCGATTCCGTAAGGGATAGACGCCACCGGCTCACGAAGGCAGCGTCGCACCCACGGTCGATTCCCGCGCAACACCGTGCGCGAAAACCGGAACTCTACTTACGCGCCGACTGTGGCAGCTCAGCCACCAGGCGCAACGAAACCGTCAGCTCATCGAGCTGGAAGTGAGGCCGGAGATAGGCGATCGCACGATATGCGCCCGCCTTGCCGGGAACTTCGCTCACTTCGATTCTCGCTTCACGCAGTGGGCGCGCCGCTTTCACATCCGGTCCCGCATTGTCATCCGGCGTCACATAGTTGATGATCCACTTGTTGAGCCAGTTTTCACAATCGGACCGCGACATGAAGCTTCCGATCTTGTCCCGCATCATGGCTTTCAGGTAGTGCGCAAACCGCGATACGGCAAGAATATAAGGTAATTGGGTGGACAGGCGGGCATTGGCATTGGCCTCCGCCTTGTCATACAGCTTGGGTTTCTGGCAGCTCTGGACGCTGAAGAACGCCGCATAATCGGTGTTCTTGCAATGAACCAGCGGGACGAATCCCTGATCCGCCAACTCCTTTTCGCGACGGTCGGTGATCGGGACTTCGGTGGGGCACTTCATCGCCACGTCGCCTTCATCGGTGTAGAAGTTGTGCACGGGCAGTCCTTCAACCAACCCGCCTCCTTCCACGCCCCGAATAGCCGCGCACCAGCCGTGCCGGGCAAACGCATTCGTCAGCCGGGCTCCCAATGCGTAGGCGGCGTTGGACCACAGATACCTGGTGTGATCGGTGCCATCCACGCCCTCTTCGTAGTTGAACTCTTCAACCTGGGTCTGATTCCTGCCATAGGGCATGCGAATCAGAATGCGGGGCACGCATAATCCCACATAGCGGGAATCCTCACTGGCGCGGAACGACTTCCATTTGGCGTACTCGGTGGTGTCGAACACCTTGCCCAGATCACGCGGCGCGTCCAGCGTGGTGAAGTTTTCCAGATTGAACATCTCCGGCGAAGCGGCCGAAAGGAACGGGGCATGGGCCGACGACGCTACTTGCGCAATCCGCTCAAGCAGTTCCACATCCTCCGGGTGCCGGCTGAATTCGTAATCACCGATCATCGACGCAAACGGAGCGCCGCCGAAGATCCCGAATTCCTCCTCGTATACTTTCTTGAAAAGCGTGCTTTGATCGAACTCGGGTGCACGCTGAAGATCACGCAGCAGCTCGCGCTTGTTGCAATTGAAAATCTTAACCTTCAACTGGTCGCTGGTTTCGCTGTTGGCGATCAAGTACTTGATCCCGCGCCAAGTGCCCTCGAGTTTTTGGAAGGCTGCGTGATGCAGCACTTCGTTAAGCTGAATCGACATCAGGTGGTCGATCTGCGCGATGCGCGCGTTGATCATCGCCTCGGCGTCCTTGGAGACCGCCATCGACCCTTGGAGCACCTGATTCACGAAATTCTTGATCAGCTCTTTGCCGCGTTCTTTGGCGGAAGGATCCTTTCCCAGGCGTCCCTCCTCGACGATTTTGTCAAGAAGGCTTACCCCTTCCAACAGTTCTTCCGCTGCCTTTGAGGCCATCCCACGTTGCGCTTCACTCATTGGATTCTCCTTCCGGGGCCATTTCGTTCTTCAGCTTTTCCAGTTTCTGGGTGTCGCCGACCGCTTCCAACAACATTTGCTCCAGTTTGTCGTTCCCCATCAGGCTGCCACGCAAATCGGCCAGCTTCTGGCGCAATTCCAATAGCTCGCGCAACGGTTTCACCTGCCGGGCTACATTCTGCGGCTCGAAGTCCTCGATGTTTTTAAACTTCAAATCGACCCGGAGCTGACCCGCGTCCGGATCTTCGCTGAGCTTGTTTTCCACCTGGAAGGCCAAATGCGGCTGCATGGCCTCCAGTACTTTGTCGAAGTTGTCGGGGTTGATTTCCACGAATTTGCGGTCGCGTAGCCGGGGCAACTGCTGCTCCGGCATACCGGTGAAATCTCCCAGTACGCCTAGGACAAAAGGTAGTTCCTTCAATTCGATCGCGTCGCCAACTTCCACGTCATAAGTGATGTGAACCCTTGGGGGGCGCACGCGACTAAGCTTTTGCTGTGTGCTTTCTCTCGGCATTTCGTCCCTCTGTGTGATTCTCCCCGTTTCCGGGGGATTTTTTTATTAATTCTGCCAGGCTGTCATCCGAAGCGAACTCATACCTGGGAACCGCCAAACGCCATAGCCGGAACGAGAATGTACTCGATCCATTTCCGGCCACATGTACCCGCTGTTTATAACTATCACAGCGGTCGGAAAAGTTCAACACCTTTAGCGCCTTAAGGACGGCCTTATGCGGCAGCAAACCGGCCGCAAGGGCAAAGCCCGCCCCTCTTCGCTTTTTCTTTTATTCATCGACACCGCTGCTGAGGAAACACGCTGCGGCGTTTCTTCCCTCATTGCTAAAAGCGAAATCCGCAAGCAAAAGTCATCAACTATGCGAACTTTTTTTTCGCTGTGTGTTAAAACCATATGGAGGTAGCCGTGAGGTACGTCCTGTCGTTGATTGTAGTTGCATCCGTGGCCGCTGGCCAGCAGCCTTCGCCGATGCCTGGGCCTTCTGCCGAGCTCAGGGAGAAGATGAAGCAATTCGGTCGCGGGCAAGGAAAGCTGAACACTGGCGACATTGCAGACGATTTCACGCTCAAGGTTCAGCGCAGCAACGAGCAGATCAGTCTTTCTCACTTTCGCGGCGTGAAGCCGGTTGCCCTCATTTTTGGAAGCTATACTTGACCGCCGTTTCGCTCCCAGGTGGGAGCCCTCAACGAAATGTATGAAACCTACAAGGATCGCGTGGAGTTTCTCCTCATCTATATCCGCGAGGCTCACGCGACCGATGGCTGGCAATCTCAGGCCAACATACGGGACGGCGTGCTTTTGGAATCGGCCAAGACGATCGAACAAAAGGAAGAACATGCCACGGCTTGCGTCCGAAAGCTTGATATCCGCTTCAAAACGCTGGTCGACAACTGGGACAACCAGGCGGAGCTGGCCTACAGCGGCTGGCCGGACCGGCTCTATCTCATAGGCACGAATGGCCGGGTTCTCTATAAGAGTGCTCCGGGGCCGCAGGGCTTCAAACCGGCGGAACTGGAGAAGGCGATTCAGAACTTGCTTGGCCCGTCGCAATGACATCCGAATCTGTGTAGTGGCCGGAGTCGGGAGATCGTTTCAGGAAATCTTGACCCCCTGCCGCCGCAGTCAGTAGAATTCAGGAATGCGAAAAACTTTTCTTTCCTTCGCCGCAGTTATGCTCGGCGCGGGTCTTGCCTCCGCGGGTGAAAAGCAACTCATGCATTGCTTTGCTTTCACACCCATCAAGGAGGCAACTCAGGCCGATTGGGATGCTTTTCATAAGGCCAGTGATGCCATGCCCGGCAAAATGCCCATGGTGAAAAAGGTTTGGTACGGCAAACTGGCCCGTCCTCTGGCTCAATTCAATACCAGCGATGCCGCGGCCCGGAAGAAGGCGGCGGCCGGCGAGACTGGGGTTTCGGCGGAACTCACCGTGACGCGGCGGGAATACGGTGTCTGCATGGCGATGGAGGGTGGACCGGAAGTACTGAAGGAGTACACCGCCAACCCTTACCACAAGCAGTGGATGGCGGCCTACGAGAAAGTGCGCATCGCGGGCACAACAACATTCGACATTGTCGGCCAATAAACTTATTCGACTATTGCATGCCAGCCGGAGCTCACACTTTCTGTACTCGTCGCAGCGTATAAATCTCCGGATGTACGCTGCCGGTTTCCAGCTTCCGCCACTCGTCGTTCACGTGGATCAATTTGCCGCTGATGTGGTTGGAGCGTTCCGAAGCCAGGAATAATGCCAACCCGATCTGCCTTTCGGGAGCAACGCCGCCGGTGAGTCGGATTTGCTCGGCGTCCTGGCGCTCCTTGGCGCCGGCCCGATCGCCGGCGTGCAGGATTTCATCGGTCATGCTCGAGTAGGTCCCGCCGGGAGCCAGGCAATTGACCTGAATATTGCTGTCTCGTACCTCTTCGGCGATGGTCTCAACAAAACGCACGATCGCTGCTGTCGACGCGGCGTAGGCGGAGAAATTGGGCCGCGCAGTCATGGCGCCGCCCCCGCTGAGAACGATAATCTTGCCGCCGCGGCGCTCGATCATATGCGGGAGCGCCGCGCGGCATACGTGCATGACGCCAAACAGGTTGGTCTGCGTGGTTTCTTCCCAGCTCTTGGGCACGACCTCATGTATCGGTCCGATCGGTCCGAGAACGCCTGCCGCGCACACCGCGACATGCAGATCGCCGAAATGGGAACGCACGCGATCGACGGCGGCATGAACCTGTTCGTAATCGCGGACATCAGCGCGAATACGCAAGGCATTGCCGCCGGCATGCTCGATCTCCAGGTGAGCCAGGTCCAGTTCCGCCTTGCTACGGGCAAGCAGCGCCACACGGGCGCCGGCGGCGGCAAACCCGATGGCCAGACGCTTGCCAACGCCGCGCCCGGCTCCCGTGATCAGAACGGAATGGTCTTGCAACAATCGCACGCTGCCCGAGGCCTCCTCCATAACTTAGTGCACGTGCCAGGTTGCAAGTCAAGCCCTTCAATGTGTCAAGCCCTTCAATGCTTCTGTGTCTCTGGCCCAAGCACTGGCAGCCCATCAGCGGGTCGAAAGGGGAGGGTGTTCGTTTTCGTCGAGCGAAATGGCGGCTCTGGCCGCTGCTTGCTCCATGGTTTCCTCCTCCCGGCTTTCGGTCACCCCCACCGTGGCCGAGATATCCAGTCTTATGAATCGGCCCTCGGCTCGAATGAGGTAGCGGCCACTGACCGCCTCCTGAAATCTGCGCGAGCGATCTATTGCCACTTGGAGCGGACAGTCCATCAGCACCATGAACTGCGTTTCACCCCAGCGTGCGGTCCGCTCGCTTTCTTCCGCCTGTCTGCCCAGCCGGCGCGCAAATTCCTTCAGGACCAGATCTCCGGCCATTGGACCGAAACGGCGCACAATCAATTGGAAACGGTTCACGGCGAGAAGAATTAGGCAGGGCCGCCCCTGGCGGCGGAGGTGCCAATCCGCGTGCTGCGCTATCTGGTCCCGGTTTGACAGTTGGGTGGTGGAGTCCACGCCGGAAAGCGCTTCCTGAATCCGCATCCTTTCATGCAAGGCGCGAAGGTTGCTCTCCATGGTGGAGATGGTTTCCTGATCCTGTTGCGCGGTGCGCTCCACGTAGTCTTTCATTGCCTGAACACGGTCCCGCAACCTGCCGCGGAGCTCCGGCAGGTTTGTGCACGCCGCAATTTCTTCAATTTCGGAGGCGAATCTTCCCAATTCCACCGAGCCTTGGTTCAGGCGGGATGCGAAGGTCTCCGATATCGTGGCTACCAGCTTCGCCATGGTCCGGAGTTCACTTGCTCTTGATTCCTCCTCCCGCGATGCGTGTTCCCGCATGCGGTTCACAGTTTCCGACAGCGTTTTCTTGCTGCCGGCGAGCGCCTCCACATCCAATGGCCCCGCCAAAGCGCTGCTCAACCGGCTGAGACTGTCTCCGCATTCCAAAGCCAGCGCCGGGTAGGTTTCGTTAATGTGCTTATGTAACGACTCAATTGCGGCGCCATAGGATTGAATCGCCTCCCGAAACACGGCTTCCCTGGCGTGGTTCTCGTCAATACTGCGTTTCAGCGAAATCATGGCCAACGCAAGTCTTATCGGACAGGTTTGCTCCGATTCGAGCGCCGTCAGATTGTCGGCACACGTCCTGCTTGGCCGGTCATGACGGATCCACTTGGGCTGGAATGGGTTATAATTCGTCGTTGGAGGACAATGAGTAAAGAGGACAGCATTGAAGTTACTGGAACCGTTATTGAGAAGTTCCCGAGTGGTTTGTTCAGCGTTCGGCTCGACCAGGATGTAGACCGCATCATTCTCGCCCACCTTGCCGGAAAATTGCGCCGAAACCGGATCCGTGTTTTGGCCGGGGACCGCGTCACCATCGAAATGTCCCCGTATGACCTGACCAAGGGCCGCATTACGTATCGGCACAAGTAGATCCATCCGGCAGGCTCGGTCAACGCCAGTCACCGCAATGCGCTTTTCTTTGGAAGGATTCTTCGCCCGTCTATCACACTCATTTCATTTGAATTCGCCTTCGGAATTCCGGCGCCGGCGACACTGGCCGGGCCGGACTCGCTTTGACCGCTGATACCATGAGTCCATGCGAAACTCTCCTGCGAGCCCACGAACGAGGAAGCCGGTGCTGGAAATGGCCAGCGATTTGCTCACCACGCTTTCGGAACGGGTCGTCGGGCAATTGCCCGCTCTTGAGGCGATCGTCCCTTATGTACATATGTACCAGGCCGGACTCGCCGCCGAGGGGAGACCCGTAGGCGTTTTCCTTCTGCTCGGACCAACGGGCACGGGAAAAACACGCACCGTGGAAGCGCTCGCTGAAGCCGTTCACGGAAGCGAGCGCAACGTTCTGCGCATTGATTGCGGCGAGTTTCAAATGGAGCACGAAGTTGCCAAACTGATTGGCGCCCCTCCCGGCTATCTCGGGCACAGGGAAACGACCCCCATGCTCAACCAGCAGAAGTTGAACGCTGTAACCAGCGAACGTTCGAATCTCTCCATAGTGCTGTTCGACGAGATTGAAAAAGCCGCGTCATCGCTCAACCGTCTGCAGCTGGGCGTGCTCGACAAAGCCCTGCTCCGTCTCGGGGATAATACGACGGTCAATTTCGAGCGTAGTCTTATCTTTCTTACCAGTAATCTCGGAGCCAGGGGGATGAACCGGGAGATCCGGCCGGAGTTCGGGTTCGACTCCATGGTCGATCGGGTTCGCCCCAACGTGCAGCGCAAGTTGGAAAGCATCGCTCTCAATGCGGTTAAGAAGCGGTTCTCACCGGAATTCGTCAACCGCATCGACATCATCAGTACTTATTGCCCGCTCAGCCACGACGCGCTGGCCCTCATCCTCGAACACCAGCTTGACGACCTTCGACGTCATATCCAAGCCCGTCTGGGCGCACGGGCGTTCCGTATCGAGTTGACAACCGCCGCCAGATCGTTCCTGCTTCGAAAGGGAACCAGTCCCGAATACGGAGCTCGGGAGTTGAAACGAACTGTTCAGCGAAAACTCATCCAGCCACTGGCTACCCTGGTGGTCAGGGGCGCAATCGAACCCGGCTCCTGTGCGTCGGTGGACCATGAAGATTCCTCTGAAGATCTTTGTTTCAGCTGCCTGCCCGAGAGTGGTCTTATCGCAGCGTGAATCACGGCGTGAAAACCAGTTTGTCTTCCCCCTCCCAGTGCACTTCCTCAGGAATGCCGCTGGAAGAAAGCACAAATGCACAATAGCAGACGTGTATTTCACTTTTCGCCGCAAGCCATCGAAACGCCGGAACGCCAAATAGAGTCCCGCGATCCACCATCTGCCGCCGTGTTTCCGGCATCGGCGAAACTCCGAATTCCAACCCGCGCGTAAGAGTTGCGCCGTTCCAGGGCGGCCCCGGCCGGCTGTAGTTCTCCTCCCAGATCCCTAACCAGGGGAAGTCCTCGCGGCGCCAAGCGTAGCCGGCCAGAACTTCATGCGCCGGAGTCCAGGCGAGAAAGTATGCCTGGCTCCGCCCGGTGTCCATGAGATGAGTTGTGAATCCGCCGCTACGGTCGGCGTCCGGCATCGCTCGCAGATCCGTTGTCCCGCCTCTTTTAAGCGGAGCATGCGGCCAGTCGAAATCGGAGCCCGGCCGCATCAGGCCGAACTCGCCCGCAAAATCGGTCTCGTAAACGCGCGAACGAGTGGCCGGGGTACGAAACTGTGTTTTGCCTTTTTCGAGAAAGGGCGGTCCCAGCGTGACATGCTGCGTCCAGGCAATCGGCCTGTCGAAGGCGCATAAACTGCGCACGCGCTCTTCAATGACGGCAACAGGACCGTGCAACCGGATTCGCCGATCGAGGTCGATTTCAGCCAGCGGAAGCCTTGCCCGGGCAACCAGGACCTCATTTTCAATGTGTATATTGTAGGCAACCATCGATGCTTCCCCGTGCACGTTCAACCCGGCCGCGGCTTCTTCGCCCGATGGGCCTCCGAAAATGTCCAGGCAAAGGTTATGCCCCATAATGCCGGCCAGTATTTTACTCTCGCTATGGTCGCCGAAGGCGGGCTTGTCTCTCTCGGGGTGGAACACGGAAGGCTCGATGGACGGCCATGGCGGCGTCCAAAGTGGATTGATAGCCGATGCTTTGTGTCTAAGCTCGGCCAAATGTCCGCCTTCCAGCAGTACCGTAACTTGCAACGAGTCGTTTTCCAGCCGGTAGGCCCGTCGATTGCGATATGTGATTTCCCCCATGACGCTTTGGCCAATATAATCAAATCGGGTCACCCAATGCAGACATTGCTGGTTTGGTTCGCGGCTCTGCTGGCTGTTCCGTTCTGGGAAGCCAAGCCCGCCAGAGAATGGAGCGATGAGGAACTGAAACGGATCCTTGAAGATTCTCCCTGGTCGCAAACCTCGGATTTTCAGGACAAGGCCGTTTTGTCCATCTATCTGGCAACGGCGAAACCATTGCGCGAGGCCGAGGCGGAACTTGTCAGGCGCTATAGCGCGCAAACCGCGGCGGCCAACCCGCCGCCATCACGCGAGGATACGGCGCTGAGCGAATACGAAACGTTTCTGTCTGCCAGTCAAGGCAAAGTGATCGTCGTAGCGATTCGCAATGCGAATCCTCACGCGCTGGCAATCGGCGAAGAGGCCAAGCGCATGGAACAGGAAAGCTATATGCGCGCCGGCCGCTCGAAAGTCAAGTTGACAGGACATTTTCTCCCTGCCGTTTCCGATCCCGTGCTGCGTTTGGTTTTTTCACGTCCCGAAACTGAAGTCAAGGATTTACGCTTCGAACTCTACATCCCCGGAGTAACGGGACCGTACCGCCAGGTCACCTTTCGGACCAAAGATCTGTTCTACAAGGGCCGGCCGGAGATGTAACCCATGAGCCCGAATGCCTTGAGAGTGCAAAACCGGCTGGCCGAGCTCGGCTTCGCAATGGAAGTGATGGAAATGCCGGAAAGCACGCGGAGTTCGAGGGAAGCGGCGCGTGCAATCGGGTGCAGCGTCGAGCAAATCGCCAAATCGCTTCTATTCCGGCGTGGGGATTCACAAAAACCGCTGCTGGTCATAGCCAGCGGCGGCAACCGCGTGAACGAACAGTGGCTGGCGGAGTACGCTGGAGAGCCGGTCGAGAAGGCGGATCCGGAATATGTACGGCGGCAAACCGGCTTCCCCATTGGCGGCGTCCCACCAGTGGGACATGATCATTCCATCGAGACCGTCATCGACCAGGATCTTTTCCTCCACGAGTCGATCTGGGCCGCCGCGGGAACGCCTTTTGCCGTGTTTCAGCTCACCCCCGCCGATTTGGTGGCGATGACCGGCGGCAAGCTAGCCCGGATCACGGGTTAGGGCATTCGCGATGACTCCGCCGGGCCAAGATCCGGGAGTCTAGTTGAACTGCGGGCCCATGGCGCAGCAATCGCTGTGGATTGCAGCGCTGCGATAAAAATCACCCAGCCGGCCAGACCCAGCCGCTGCATCGGGTAATCAATCAGCGCATGCATGTATACGGCGGCCAAGCCGAGACTCCAAGGAGCTTCCGGGATACCTCGCAAGGTGACCAACGCAAGCATCAACAATAGGACGGCGTAGGGAAAGCCACCTTCCGCCACCCATTCCGCCCAATCGTTGTGGGCGTGGTTTACAAGATGGCCGCTGTCAAAACGTGCATACGCCGGATAGACGCTTGAGAATGAGCCCAGCCCGTGCCCGCCGAGAGGCTTGTCTTTCGCCATCGAGATGGCCGAGCCGATGATCTCCCTGCGAAATCGAAGCGGGTCGTCGTCAAGGAGCTTGTTTGCGAGCAGGTCCCAGCCCGTAGACACAAGGAATCCGCCCACTAGCACGACTAATCCTGCCGCCACGAGGAGAAACCGGCCTTTTGTGCGAGGACGAACGAGCAGCAGGAAAACAGGCAGTTCGATGAGCATGAGAGCCGAGCCGGCCCTGGAACCGGACGTGAATACGGAGGCAGCGATCAACGCGGCGCCCGAGAGCCAGCCCCAATTGATTCTTGCTTTCTCGATCCCCAGCCATGCGGCAATTGGGAACGCGAGTAAGGCGAAAGAGGCATAGTTGTTCCGGCTGTGAAAGGGGCCGAAGACCCCTGGCTCGCCGCTTGGCCAGTTCCAGAAAATCTGTCCCTCCGACGTGAAGAATTGCAGTGTGCCGGCGGCGCAGAGCAAAAGGGAGAACACGCCTGTCGCCAGCAGGGCATTGCTGAGATGACGCCGGCTCGCCTCCAGCGGCGCAAGCAGGCAATACATGGCGGCCAGCGTCACCCAATAAAGACATTCCTCGACCGTAGCCGAAGCAGATGCCGTACGGCCCAAGCCCAGTTGCGCCAAACCCACAACGGCGGCGGCAGCTAATAGCAGCAGTGAGAACCGCCCACGTGTGCCGGCCGGCAACCGCGGCTCGACGGCCACCATTGTCATCATCCCCGCCTGTGCACAGCGAAGCACCCATTCACTCCGGCACCATATGCTCAGCGTGGCCGTGGCCAGAAGGGTGAAACAGGTCCACAGCCGCAAGCTGTCCATTGTCCGCCACACGTATGCAGAGCCGACGGCCCTGTTTTGGGCAGATGGCGCGGCGCCACTCAGTCTCGGTTCAACGAGTTCACTCCAGGGCTGGGACGCCATGTTGTTGATTTTCCAAAGTCAGAGCAAAAGCCGCCATAACTTGCGTGTCGATGTCTTCTTTTGAGGCCAGGCGGCTGGCGGCCTTGAGATATCGCTGATTGTGGTAGAGCGGGTCCATATGATCGGTGATCTGCCCGCCGGCAATGGCATCCTTGAGATCGCCAATTCCCTCCTCTAAGTGGATTTTGCTTTGAAATCCCAATTCGCGGTGAATTTTGTCGAAGCAGACCCGGTAGTTGCGGCGATCGGGATTCTCTACATGCTCCACGCGTGTTCCCGGTATCATGCGGGCGATCGTCTCGGCTACCTGGCCAAGCGTGAAATTCAAGCGCGAGTCGCCGAGGTTGTATATCTCTCCAGTCACCACATCCAGATCCGCGTTGTGAGCCAGCAGAAACCCGCCGGCGACATCACTTACGTGAATAAAGGGCCGCCATTGCTCCCCATTGTAGATAGTTATCACCCGATCCTTGAGCGCCTTTGCGGTCAACAGATTGACCACCAGGTCGAAGCGCGGACGGTAGGAGTTTCCAAAAACCGTGGCCAGCCGCAGAATGGTTGGATGAAACCGGCTGGTCCGGGCCCGAAGCAGAGCAATCTCGCTATCCACTTTGGTTTGTGCATAGAGCGAGATGGGCCTCAGCGCGGATTTCTCATCGACAATCTGCTCCGTTTCGCCATAGACGCTGCATGAGGAGGCGAACAGAAACCTTTCCACGCCATGGCCTTTGGCGATTTCAATCATCATGCAAGTCGCCGAATAGTTGATCTCGAGTGCGGCGGGCCGGTCCTGCTCGCAGGCCGGATCCCCCACAACGGCCGCCAGATGGATGATCGATGAGGCCCC